>Ga0078972_1000823_pt1 | contig 48937 bp, 44 predicted proteins | sample YelNatPaOPGAMG01_FD_67568 | JGI IMG/M metagenome (GOLD analysis project Ga0078972, IMG submission 67568) | Hot spring thermophilic microbial communities from Obsidian Pool, Yellowstone National Park, USA - OP-RAMG-01 (SPADES assembly) (version 2) | ecosystem: Environmental > Aquatic > Thermal... | reverse complement strand
TGGTCGGAGCCTCCCCGCGCACTTTAAGGCGGAAACCGTCCGGCTCCTTTTCGATCAGAATGGCTTTTGTGGTCGTGCTCCCGCAATCGGTTGCGAGAATGGTCCGAATCTCCGTCATAGGCGTTCCTTGTGGTTGATCGGAATCAGTGTAGCACAAGGGACGCAGGCGTGTAAATGGATGCGCGACAGGTTCCGCTAACGCACGGGGAACACCAGCGTGGATTCCAGGTATTTATACCAGTTTTTTGTCATTTTAAGCAATTATACGGGAAATGGCTTGATATTTGCAGATATTGTTAATGAAGTCTCCGGAAATCAAACCATCCCTATCACATACCATATCTTTAAAAGATTAAAAGGAGAAAAGAAATGAGGATTTTAAGTCGACAAATGCTGGCGTCAGGATTTTGTATGATCATTTTGTTGCTTGGTTTATTATCATATGCTAACGGCAGCACACTCTATTCTAATTATAACAGCACATTTAATAGCAGTGGGGGAGAGACTTTCATGGGGAGTAATTCTGGGCACAGTTATGATGCATTGGGAGAATCTTTTTCATTGTCAAATCCAGCCAATATGACGGAACTAGAAATTGCATTGGGTGTAATAAGTGGATCTGGAAATGTAAATATATCGTTATTTGATGGCCAACCTACATCGCCCAGCGCAACACCTCTGGCAACAAGTACAATCAATTATCCATCACCTAGTGCAGTAGGATTTCAACCAATTAATCTTACTGCCAATTTAAACGCAAATCAAAACTATTGGATCGTGGTAGATCCTGGTGATTCCTCGATTTGGGGACAATGGGGCTATACAGATAATAAAAGCAATACAGGGGTTTCAACTTATTCAAATAATGCATGGACTACCAATTCTACTTATGTACAGGGTGCATTCGCTGTCCTCGGCACACCTATCCAAACCCAGAATGTGCCTGAGCCTGGCATTCTGTCCACCCTGCTCGGCATCGGCACGGCGGGCGTAGGGATGTTCCTGCGCAAGTTTCGCAAAGCGTAATACGGATTTGTATTAATTCCGTGGCATCAATTTTCAGGGGCGCCCGCAAGGGGCGCCCCTGAAGCGCGCATCCCGCAGATGCTTAGAGTCGATTAAATCGCCTCGGGTTTCACCCAGGCGCCGGTCTCGGAGGATTTCTCCACCGCCTCCAAAACCGCCTGGTTCCTCACGCCGTCCCGGAAATCGGGGGAGTAGGGTTTGTCGTGGGCGATGGCTTCCAGGAAATCCTTTACCTGATTGATAAAAGTGTGCTCGTAGCCGATGATATGCGCCACGGGCCAATAGTTCCCCGTATAGGGATGGCAACTATCGGTGACCTGAACGGTGCGGAACCCCCTTAGGTTCGGCGGGTCATCGTGGAGATAGACCTCCAATTCGTCCATGCGCTCCACGTTGAAAACGATGCTCCCTTTGCTGCCGTTAACCTCCCAGCGGTTGTAGTTTTTTCGACCAAGACAGAAACGCGAGGATTCAATGGTTCCAAGAGCCCCGTTTTCAAATCGCACAAGAAACATACTTGCGTCATCCACGGTGACCTCGCCCATCTCATCGGAAGCCACCCCTCCGAGACGATCGTCGCTTTTGGCGAGTTTGGGGCGCTGCTTGATGAAGGTTTCCATAACGCCGGTGACGCTCGCTATCTCCCCCACCAGATACCGTGCGAAATCGATGGTGTGGGCTGCCAGGTCTCCGTGCGCACCGGACCCCGCAACCTCCTTTTGCAGTCTCCAAACCAACGGGAATTTAGGATCCACAATCCAATCCTGAAGATACTGCCCGCGGAAGTGATAGATTTTGCCGATTGCGCCCTCTTCAATCAATTGCTTGGCAAGCGTCGCAGCGGGTGCGCGGCGATAGCAAAAGCTAACGGCGTTTTTGACTCCCGCCTTCTCGACCGCCTCCATCATCGCCTTGGCGTCCCTCATATTGGTGGAGAGGGGCTTTTCACATAAGATATGCTTCCCCGCCTTGGCTGCGGCGATAGCGATCATCGCGTGGGTGTTGTTCGGCGTGGCGATATCCACAATGTCGATGTCGGGACGGTTGACAACCTCCTCCCAATCACCTGAAGTCTCCTGCCAGCCGTACTTCGCGGCGGCGCCCTCAGCCTCCTCCTTGGTGATACCGCATACCACTTTCATCACGGGGTCCACGGGGAGATCGAAAAATCGCGGAGCCTGGCGATAGGCGTTGCTATGCGCCTTCCCCATGAATTGGCATCCGATCAATGCAATGTTCAGCGGCTTCTTAGCCATCTTACAGCCTCCTGGTCATTTGAATTTAATAAATCCGATTACAATGTATCATTAGAGAAACGAATCGGCGATTCCTGCACGATTTTTACGGCGCGCCGTGATTTATTATAAATCCAGACGCATCCCGTCATAGGCGAGTTTCACGTTAGAGGGGAGCAGACGGTTGACACTCTCGTGCTCCAAGCGATGCGAGATGTGCGTTATGAACGCCCGACGGGGTTTGAGACTTTCAATCACATCCAAAGTCTGATACAAACCAAAATGGGTTGCGTGCGGACGATAGCGCACCGCATCCATTATCAGCGTATCCAATCCCTTGAGTTGTTCCATCGATTCCTGCGGAATGGAGCTTACATCCGTCACATAGGCGAAATCGTTAAAACGGTATCCGAGGATCGGCATCTCGCCATGCATGACCGGTATCGCGCAAAGGGTCATGCCGTTTATCTCCGTCTTCGCTACCGCTTCGTGAAGGGATATCCTCGGCTTTCCGCCCCCCAACGGCGTTGAGGTGAAGACATATCGGAAAATGCGTTGGATATCCTTGAGCGTTTCTTTCGAACCATAAACGGGAATCTCGGAACCCGTCAAGTCGTTAAACCGGCGGATATCATCCATGCCGAAGATGTGGTCCGCATGCGTGTGGGTGATGAAAACCGCATCCACGCGGTTCAATCCAGCAGCGAGAGACTGCAAACGAAACTCCGGCGCGGTGTCCACCACATACACATGTTCGCCATCTCTGACGGCTATGGAGGGACGAGTTCGCTTGTTATGCGGGTCGGCGGATGTGCAAACGGCGCAATCACACCCGATCATTGGCACGCCGTGCGACGTCCCCGAACCAAGAACGATTACCTGCATGCAAACTATTGTACCTTGAAGCGGGGACAAAAAACCAACGGCTCATGACATCAACCGAATTCCAAGCGACATCTAACCCGTATTACTTCAATTTGCGGAGATATCCGACAAGCCATTCATCGAACGCCATCGTTTTGCTCTCTATTCGACCCTATTCCCTCCGCTGTGAGTGGAATGAGATAAGGAATCCTCCTAAGCCCGCGCCGATTTCGCAAGGATACGGACTTTCAAGCCTGTTCGGAAGTGGACTTTCCTCCTGCTTTCAGGGAATCCCGATAGGCTTGCAACTCCTTGAGCGCGATAGCGCCCCTCTTTTTAAGATCCTCCTGCCATCTATCCCGATACGGACGCAGCCGCTCCACCACCACCTCGGTGATCGCCAAGTCACGGAACCATTTGTGGTTTGCGGGAATCACATACCATGGGGCGTTCTTGGTGCTGCATTTCTCCAAGGCTTTCTCATAAGCCTCCGTGTATTGGTCCCATAGATCGCGCTCCTTCCAATCCGCCACGGACAGTTTCCACGATTTGACCGATTCCTTTTCGCGATCCAGCAATCTCGCCTTCTGCTCCTCCTTGGATATGTGAAGATTGCATTTGATGATGCATGTTCCGCCATCCGTTAACATCTGTTCAAAGTTGTTGATATGATCATATCTTCTCCCAATGATATTTTCGGGAGCGAGTTTATGCACTTTGACCACCAGGACATCCTCGTAATGGGATCTGTTGAAGATGGTGATGGAACCTTTTATCGGAGTCTCCTTGTGAATGCGCCACAGGAAATCGTGCCCCATCTCCTCGGGGGTGGGCTGCTTGAAGGACGCGACCCTGCAACTTTGCGCGTTCATATGCGATGTCAGGTGTCGAATCGTACCATCCTTTCCGCTTGTATCCATGCCTTGCAGCACGATTAGCAGCGAGGTGTCGGCGGCGGCGTACATAAGGTACTGAAGCTCACTCAGCTCTTCCCCCAGCTTGACCAGTTTGGCGGCAGCCTCCTCCTTTTTCAAGCCTGCATTAAAATCCGGATCGTAATCCTTTAGCTTTACGGTATGACCGGGTTCGATCATGAACGAATATTTCATATCGGTCTCCTCTCTCCCACGACGGGAGATAAATAGTGGTAATGGGTCATTGAATGGAAAAAACGGTCAGTACGCGTCGAGCTTTCGCTTCGTTTCACGGGGTCTTGACGACTCGTAACGTCAATCCCTCCCTCGAAACCACTTTCACCCGATCGCCGGATTTGATAGGTTCCTCCCCAGCATTCTCCGCAGTCCAATAGGATCCATCCAGGAATACTTTCCCTTTGGGATTGATATCCGTGCGGGCGTCCGTGAACTTGCCTATGAGGGTTTCCGGACCGCTTCCCGCCGGTCTCCTCCTCAACCTGAGGGCGGAACCGAGAACGACAACGGAGAATAACGCCGAAATCAGCGCAAGCGTGATGATAACGGAAAGGGAGGGGACCATCCCCTCGGGCGAGCCGTTAAAGAGCATCAGCGAACCCGTTACGAAGCATATGACCCCCCCGATGGTCAGAACGCCATGGGTCACTGCGTAGACATCGATCACAAATAACACGGCGGCGAGGATCAACAACGCCACGCCTGCGATATTGGCGTTGAGGGCGGCCAATGCGTACAGAGAAAGAACCAATGCGATTGCGCCGGCAACTCCGGGAAAGATCGCCCCCGGATGAGAGATCTCGGTTACAATTCCATAAAAGGCGATTGCCCCCAAAATCAACGCAACGTTGGGATTGAAAAGAAACAGCAATGCCGCCTGCCATGGAGAGAGAGGGATATTCACCACCTTGGCGTTCAAGGTTTGCATTGTCTTTGTCCCGGAATAGGTGTCCACCTTCCTTCCGTTCAGTTGCCTCAGCAGGTACGAAAGAGTTGGCGCAAGAATATCCGCCAGCTTGCGTTGATACGCTTCATTTGCGGTGAGAGAGATGCTTTTAATCACAAACTCCTCGGACAGTTTCGGGTTCTTGCCGCGTTTTTCCGCAAGGTTGCGCACGAATGCCGCCATATCGTTGGTCACCTTTTTTCGGATATCGCTTGGCAAATTGCCGCCTCCCTCCATCACAGGATGAGAGGCGCCGATATTGGTGCCCGGGGTCATGGCGATGAGATTGGCGGACAGGGCAATGATGGCTCCAGCAGACGCCGCTCTCGCCCCCTCGGGGGTCACATAGACAACCACGGGAATGGTGGAAAGCAGAAAAGCCTGGGCGATATCCCTCATGGATTCCCCATCCCCTCCGGGAGTGTCCATTTGCACGATGAGGCACTGGGCGTTATTCGCCTCGGCTCGATGCAATGCACCTATGAGATAATCCTTCGTAGGAGGCATAATCGGCTGGTTGGCGAGCGTAGCGACAAAAACCTCGTTGGATGAGGATTGGGCGTGAGTCACCCTTGCGTGGCATGACATCAAGGATAGGATGAGTGGCAAGAAAAGGAACTTGCGATTAACCATGAGAGGATGCACCTCCCCAGAGTGAGATCAAAGCGTTACTGCAATAAGATAGTCTTGATTATGCTGTCAAATATAACTTTGCCTTCGTCGGATTGCAGAATCTTTTCCGAGGCGCGTTCCGGATGCGGCATCATGCCAAGCACGTTGAAGGACTCATTGGCGATTCCCGCTATGTTCTCCATGGAACCGTTGGGGTTCCCCTCCTCGGAAATCCTCCCTTTATCATCACAATACCTAAATAGTATCCGTCCGGTTTCATTTAATTTTTGAAGTGTTTCGGGTTCCGCCACGTATCTCCCCTCGCCATGAGCGATGGGTATGCGCAACACTTCTCCCCGTTTGGCGGAAATAGTCCAGGGGGTGGATGCATTCTCCACTCTCACATACACGTGCCTGCAGACAAACTTCAGCCCCGTGTTTCTAACCAACGCCCCTGGAAGCAGGTGCGATTCACAGAGGACTTGGAAACCGTTGCAGATACCTATTAGAAACTTTCCCTTTTGCGCGTGAGCGATCACCGCCTCCATCACCGGTGAGAAACGCGCAATCGCGCCCGTGCGCAGGTAATCCCCGTAGGAAAAACCGCCGGGCAAAACGATGCAGTCATACCCTTTCACATCTCTTTCTTGATGCCAGATATAGTTCACCTGTTTCCCGAAAACATCGCGTAACACGTAATAGGCGTCCTGATCGCAATTCGACCCGGGAAAACGCACAACTCCGAATTTCACTTAATCACCTCGTAGCGATAGTTTTCGATTATGGGATTGGCGAGAAGCTTGTCGCACATCTCCTTGATCTGCTCGGATACATCGCCATCCCCGGACAAATCCAGTTCCAGGTATTTCCCAATACGCACTTGCTCCACATTGGAATAACCCAGGGAATTTAGCGCCTTTTGCACCACTCTGCCCTGCGCATCCAAAAGGGTCGGTTTCAATGTGACGTACACTTTCACCTGAGGCATGCTGCAAAACTCCTATCTATCAAGGGCTCAAATTGAATTTCTTCCAAATCGCCCGGTAATTGTCTTCTTAATTGGAATGCATCAAGTACCATAATAGCATAGTTACCACTACGACGGCAAGCAGGATGATCCCCCATGCAGGAACACCCATTCTCCCACAGGATTGCGGATCCTTCGATATCGCACGCTGTTTACCGGGCTGGTCCAATCCCTTGCTGTTCTTCTTCGCCCGCTCCGTCACTTTTGTCGCGTTTCCACTCAATAATCTTTTTTTACGGAGCGTGAAACCGATTGTCAGCCCGAGTATGCGCCCTATCGGTCCAAGCAAACCCGGAGCGAAAAAAAGTATCGCAATCACCAGAGCCAACAACAAAAAGAGGTTGGGACCGACCAGAGCGATTGAGTAGAACGAAATGGAAATCATCTGGATCTCTCAATAGCCTCTTGAATACGATTCAGGACATCCGCCTCCTCGAGATGATCAATCGAAATTCTCTTCGTGCGGCTGGTTTCACCGCTGAGAATCCGAACATCCGATTTTCTGAAGCCCAACGAGGAGGAGAGCAATTCCGTCAGAGCCTTGTTCGCGGCGCCATCCACAGGTGGGGCGGTGACGCTCACCAATAGCCGTCCGTTTTCCCACGCCTTGATACGATTGGCTGACGACCTAGGGGTCAAATGCACAATTAAAGAGACGCTCATCCTCTATCTCCCAAGCAATAGGAAGAGAAACAGGAGAATTAAGCTGTTATTCAGCGCGTGCGCTGTGATATCCGCCGCGATGGATCCACGGAAATAAAACAGAGCGTTAAGCGTGAATCCTATCACAAATATGGCGGCGAACCCTAGCGGTAGTTGCGGATGCAAGATCGCAAAGACCAGGCTTGCAATAAGCATCGCCGGCAACACATTCATGCGAGACGAGAGCCCTCGGAAAAAGACGGCGCGAAACATTGTCTCCTCGGCGAACGGAGCTATTAGAGCCGCCTCCAGAAACATAAAACACTTCAGGAAGGGGGACGTGGTATCGGTGAATGCAAGAATGGCGGGATTGTTAGGGGTGTTGACATGCCTGAAAATCGCGGCGGAAATAAGAGAAACAAACAGAACGATAGGCAAGGACATCAAATACCCTCCAACGCCCCATAACATGTCCATGCCTATCCGTCCTCTGCGATATCCCAGGTCGGAAGCTTTCAATCCCACCCTTCTTCCCCAAATGACAAGAAATAAGACCGGGATCAATCCGGACAGGAAAGTGAGCGTCAAAGCAAGGGTGAGTTCAATGGGATTGGATACCACCCGATCGGCGGCGGGAATTTTGAGAACCAACAACTCCCCCAAATATCTCATTAAAAGAAAAGAGAGCAGATATATGATGAAAATCGCGTACAGCAAATCCCCCTTTTTTCGGTTCAAAGGTTCCGGCGGATAAGGCGTCAGGATGGCGGGCAGCGGGTTTTCGGGATTTTGCTTGTGCAAGTGGATCGAAATGATTAACGCCACCAATAGAGCGAAGCCAATAAAGCCCCCTCCATACGCGAGACAAACGATACCGAACATAAGTAACACCGAAACCATCGCCGCCTTCATCTCCTCGCTCGCATGGAGATGATCCGCCCCGGCATTGTAGATGGCCGACAACGCCAAATGCCTGTACCAGCCCAGTTTCATCCCTCGAACGATTCCGACGGAGGCGTTCAACGTAAGCCCAGCGGGCAGTTTCTTATTCTCAAGAATGCCTTGCCAGGCGGCTGCGTTCAATCCCTGCATGGATGGGGAATTCCCGATATTGCGCAAGGAGGCTTTCCAGTCGGCATCGCTCAAATAGTATTGCAGCAAAGAGAGCTCAAGCCATTTTTCAGGGTCTCCGGTATTCCGCGCGAAGGTCTTAAGCGCCTTGAACGCATCTTGATCGACGATGGTCTTTTGCTGCACCGAAATGGATTTCGGGATCAGCATGGAGAAGAAAAAAGCCTGTTTGCTCGCTATGATGCTTTCTAAAAGGAGATTGGACTGGGCGTCCGCATTTTTCACCGCTTGACGACGCAAGGAGGCGTATGTGGATAGTATCAAAAGCACTACCAGTAATGCCACAACGATTCCTTGCCATCCCAGTGAACCATTTTTCGGGCTGAAATTGTGGATGGTTTCATCAGACACTTGAGGAACCTAAGAAAGAGATTTTCAATGCAGCATCGCGTTTTGCATCAACTGAGAAATAAGTCCTTGAAGGATCCAAATGCAAATATAGGCGAAAATTGGAGAGATATCCAATCCGTTAAGTCGTGACGGCGGAAGGATCATGCGAAAAGGGGCTAAAACCGGCTCGGTAATGGAATGCACAAATCGAACGATGGGATGATAATGATTAACCCCTCTCGCCCCAAACATCATCGCCCATGAAATAATCACTTCCGCCAGAATAAAATATGTTAAGACCGTTAAAAATATGCTGAAAAGTTGGAGCAAAGCAAACAAATTCTCATCCTCGTTTTTATTCTTTTTCCTGCTTTAGGATCCTATTCCATAGGTGCGACAAACCAATTAATTCACACGGTTTTGTTTCGCCAATAACTGCTCAACCTCCTGGAGATTGTGCTTGGCGATATCGTGGTTAGGGTCGTTCTTCATGGCTAGCACCCGTTCCCATGTGCTCTTTGCTTCTTGAAGCTGGCCGTTTTTCTGGTACGCATGAGCAAGCATATGCAGCGTTAATGCTGGGCAATCCTTGCAAGCGGAAGCCTGTTCGTAATAGCTTATGGATTTGGCGTAATCCTTGCGACGGAAATAGTAATAGGAGCCAAGTTCGTCATACATGTAATATGTGTTCGGATTCGCTTTCAACCCTTGAAGTAAAAACTCCACGGCCTCCTTGTCCCTGTCCATCGACCATAGAAGCCAGGATGAGTTAGCGTAGGCTTCAAGATTGTGCGGATCCCCTTGTACGTCTATCCGACAAAGATTGATTATGTGGTTGTATTCGCCTTTATGGAAATGAGCGTCTGTTTGTTCGTACAGCATGTTCAACGCACGCATGCATATTCCGTTCGCCACGGCATCCGGCTGATCCGCAGTCAAACCGATTTTCGGTACAAACAGCAGCGATGAAAATAAAACAAGAGCGATTAGACCTAGTCGGGAATACACTTCACCCCCCTCTCTCGCAACGCGGTATCTCCCTTGGGAAGACGATACATCTTGCATTACGCAATCAATGCATCTCTTTGTCGCCGTAAAGGGTTTGAATATAATTGATTTGTCCAAGGTGGTAGGTCATATTCCAATAGGGCATAAACATGATCTCGTAGTATTTCTTGGTGGTTCCCCCGCCAAAGGGCATCGTAACCTCGTCATTCAAATACCTGTCGGAGAAGGATTCAATGGCGTCCAATAGCGACTGCGTGCCATCCTTCAACGCCGCGATCGCCTTGGGAAGCGAATCGTAACGCATGTGCGCCTGGCGTATATCCTCCGGATCGAGCGGAGGCATTCCATGCTCATTGAGGATTTGGGCTACAAGCATATTCGTTCTGCCGCACTCCACAATCTGCTCCAAAGCGCATCTGCCATGCTCCTGCGGTTTCCATTCAATCTTCTCCTGAGGCATCGCTTTCAAGGTCCGAATTAACGTGTTCGCCGCATCCAGTGTTAAAGCTCTTGCGATTTCATTCACCTGAACCATTCCAATGCTCCTCCCACATCCTTGATTTTAGACTCGTCCCGATTGAAAAGTTTACAGCTCACTCCTCGCCATAACCATAAACGATTTCTTTCAAGACCAAATACGGCATCCAAGACTGCAAATGTGCGTTTTCCTTTGCAGGCGATGGCAAAATCCCTGTTTCAGGCATTCAAATGGACATCCGCCGTTTCCTATTCCGAATTTTGCTGTCGTCGTTTGAATGGGCTCAAGCAATCATCCCGATTAATCCATGCTGGGTTCGCTATTGGGGTATTCATATGAATAGTTCGGCGGCTCTTTGGTGATCCACACGTCATGCACATGGCTTTCCTTCAAGCTAGCGCCGGTTATGCGGATAAACTTCGCCTTTTGACGCAACTCCTCCATGGTATGCGCTCCTAAATACCCCATTCCGGATCGGATGCCTCCAACCAATTGGTGAATCGTATCCGCGAGGGCGCCTTTGTAGGGCACTCTGCCCTCGATCCCTTCCGGAACGAAACGAGCGTTCGGATCCTGACCGTAACGATCGCTGGAGCCCTCTTTCATAGCGGCTTCGGACCCCATGCCACGATAGTCCTTGTAGGAGCGTCCCTGATAAAGGATCACCTCGCCGGGCGCCTCCTCTGTTCCCGCCAGCATGTTCCCCACCATAATCGCCGCTGCGCCAGCCGCCAACGCCTTGGTGGCGTCGCCGGAAAAACGAATCCCGCCATCGGCGATGACCGGCAGACCATATTTTCTAGCCGCCCTGGAACAGTCCGCAACGGCGGTTAGCTGAGGCACTCCCACTCCGGAGACGATCCGGGTGGTGCAGATACTTCCCGCGCCCAATCCAACCCTCACGGCGTCCGCGCCAGCCTCCGCGAGAGCGATGACGCCATCCTCTGTCGCCACATTCCCAGCTATCACCGGCATCTCGGGAAAAGCCTGCTTCACGGCTTTGACCGCCTCTATCACTCCCTTCGCCTGACCGTGCGCTGCGTCTATCACAATCAAATCCACTCCAGCCTCCGCTAAAGCCGCCGCTCTTCCCACCGGATCGCGCAAAGGTCCTATCGCAGCGCCTACTCTCAAACGCCCCCTGCTGTCCTTGGTTGCGTTTGGATACTCCCGCACTTTCTGAATATCCTTGATGGTGATGAGACCAAGCAATTTGAAATCCTCGTCCACAATGGGTAGTTTCTCTATGCGATGCTCCTGAAGGATATCCTGAGCTTGTTCCAGAGTGGCGCCCATCGACGTGGTGATAAGCTTTTGCTTGGGAGTCATCAATTCGGATACGCTGCGTTGGGGATTGGTTTCAAAACGGATGTCGCGGTTTGTGAGAATTCCGACCAGGTGGTTCTCCTCATCGGTGATGGGCACACCGGAGATATGGTAGCGCTCCATTAAATTCAAAGCATCCTGAATCGTCTTATCCGGGGAGAGCGAAATTGGGTCCACGATAATGCCATGTTCGGACCTTTTCACTTTGTCCACCTCAGCAACCTGTCGCTCGACGGACATATTGCGATGAATGACGCCGATTCCACCCTCTCGCGCCAAAGCGATCGCCATTCGCGACTCCGTCACTCTGTCCATCGGAGAGGAGAGTATGGGAATGTATAGTTCTATGTCTCGCGCGATAATGGTTCTAGTATCCACTTCCTTGGGCGTTACATCGGTCCCCAATGGCGCTAATAGAACGTCATCGAAGCTCAACCCCTCTTTCCAGACCAACTCCGTTTCCGGCATAATTACCCCCAATTTTAAAATACCTGTAAGTTTTTATTATACCGAGCCGCTTAAGAAATAGTCAAGAATGCGATCGGTCCGCCGGGATAACGGAAAATAGGGCGGAACATCATCGACTTCGATGACAAACGAATATGCGATCTCGAAGATATCTCTTGCTTGCATCCCCCAAAATTGCCGCTTCCAGAAATAATTGGATGGGATCATTCACCGCCTGATGAAAAAGGTAGGTTACTCGTTGAACTGTCTTGTCATTGCAACGCCTCATCCATACGAATATCTCATTCTCAATCGTCAAATTGCAACCGCTCACACCTTGCGGTAAGGAGTATCCACCCCGTAAGTCCCGTCCGGCAGGCACACGGTCTCGTAGTCCTCGAAAAGGATCGGCTCCGTAGCGTTGAGGCATAAATAGACCCTGAACGCAAGCTCCCTGATCTCCGTTTCGGCGTGCTGGTTCGCCCGCATTTCTATGAAATGTCTCCACGCTCTTGCGTTGGCGGTCACGACAATGGGAGCCTCTGTTTCATTCGGCAATACGGAGCGCGCCGCCTGCTGCACCTTCTTCCGCAAATCGGTTTTCGCCTCCGCGGAAAGGATTTCGGATCCGGATTTTTGTTTGCGAAGAAGATTTTCCGCCAATTCATCGTACTCCTTCGCCGCCCGATCTATGCGCTGAAGGAACAGTGAGTGCAATTCGGGATCGTGTGAATACTCGGGACGCTCCACGAAACGCACCACCTTGCCGGAGCAGTATCGCTGACTCACCTGGCTGAAGGCGAACCCTGCCCGATGCCGCACGAGCTCATGTGTCAGGCTGCGGGAGACGCCGTAGAACAGAAGGGAAAAATTGGCGTGCTCCAAAACGGATCCGTGCCCTGATTGCTTGATATTATCAAAATATCGACTCGCCTCGTTGTTCTTCGTGCGACGAGGAGCGAAACTCATGTAGCAGAGCTGACCCGCCAGCTTGCAGAGCTGAGCGCCGTCCTCTATGTTCTCATCATCAAGGTATTGCAGGAAATGAAGGTCCTCGCCATATCCCGCGAGGAAGACTCGAAGACTCTCCAAATCCGTGGAAGGCTTGGAGATAAGATGCACGCCCGGAGAGGTCAAATACGGCGTGCCGCTCTCCGTGCACAGAGGATAGGAAGGGATATAGGGATAATTCGATGAAGTATATTTCACCGAATATTTCAACGCCTGGGGAGACGCGACGTCATTCGATTTTTCTTCCGTGTTCATCACAAAACTCCATTTCGGTTGCGAATGCATATCGTGCTTGATGTTTTCGCCTCCGGACAGCAGCGAGATTTGCCGTTTCGGCGAAAACACCCGTAAGTTCGCATAACTATTATCCCTATTACGATAGCATATAAAAAACGGGGAGCCGTTCTCTTTTTAAGATACGTCTCCCCGACGAATATTCATGATTGACACGAAATCGTTAAAAGAAGTATTCCTTGATCTTTGGAATGAATCCGGTTTCCATCGGAATCTCAGATGGAACCACTCCGAATCGAATAGAAAGCATGCCGTCTCAGGGAAGCCTCCTGCAGCCGTCCCTGATGCGCTACTCCTTCCCTTGCATCGCTTCGATCAGTATTCGAGCCACCTCCGGACGAGTGAACTCCATAGGGGGCGTCTCGCCGTTGCGAAGCATCTCCCTCACCTTGGTTCCGGAAAGCGCAACGTGCCATTCCGCATCGTGCGGACAGGTTTTGGCGGACGCCATTCCTTCGCATTTTTTACACCAGAAGCTATGTTCGAATTTCAATGGGACGATGCCCAATTCCTCCTGACTGAACTCGTCAAATATCTTCTGGGCGTCGTAGGTCCCGTAATATTTGCCAACCCCGGCGTGATCCCTACCTACGATAAAATGGGTGCATCCGTAGTTTTTACGAATAATGGCGTGGAATATCGCCTCGCGCGGTCCTGCGTAGCGCATTGACGCAGGATTGACCGCCAGAAGCGTTCGATCCAATGGGTAGTAGTTACGCAAAAGGACTTCATAGCATCGCATACGCACGCTTGCTGGAATGTCATCCGATTTTGTCTCACCCACCAAAGGATGCACCAATAGCCCATCCGTTATCTCCAAGGCGCATTTCTGCAGGTATTCATGGGCGCGGTGAATGGGGTTCCTCGTCTGAAACCCCACAATCGTACTCCACCCCCTCTCCCTGAAAACATCTCGCGTTTGGGCGGGCTTGAGGTAATACTCCTCAAACTCCCCGTGACCCGGCAGGTTCAGAATCGTCACATCGCCCCCAACGAGCAACTCTTCCTGACGATAAAGATCAGCCACTCCGGGATGAGCCTCATCATTGGTGCGATACACATTCCGCGCCTCTACGGATTTGTCGTAGGAATAGATATCCTCTATCTTCAAAATCGCCAGGCGAGAGCCGTTGGCATCCGTTAAAACCGCCCGACCGGCTTTCTCAAGTGACGCAGCTGACTTGCGCCCGATGGAGAGAGTAATCGGAACGCTCCACGGCAGACCGTTCGCGAGATGCATCGATTGTACAACGCCCTCGTAATCCTTTTGGCACATAAACCCGGTCAAAGGGCTAACGGCACCGTCGGCGATCAATTCGAGGTCCGTAATCTCCTTGGCGTTCAGGGTAATCACGGGATCGTTTTCGGTGGATTGTATCAGTCGCTCTCTCTCCTCCATCGAAGCCCATCTATTGATGAGTTTTCCCCCATGGGGCGGAATATTGGTGACCATAATATTATCCTCATATGTTATTTGATTGATATGATTAGTCAGGTAATGTTGGTATTATACCGCAAACAAGAAAGCACGTCAATGCATGATATCAAAACAACATGAAAGAGGGATAAATAATCGATAGCCGGTTATGCGATATTTCGAAGGCTCCCCCACGGTTTCCAGCCACGTAGTCGTTTCGATTGATACGCATCCCCGTTCGTTCGCTTGACAAAACCGTTTTTTTGTGATATAGTATTATCAGTTGCAATTAAGTTGCAAGAAGGAGCCTGTGATGTCCACTCTTACTCGACAATCAACCCTTGCGGATAAAGTCGGCGAGATGGGAGTGCGCCTTACAAAGCAGAGGCGATTCCTGATCGATTTGATCGAATCCTCGCAGACACACCTTCACCCGAGCGACATCCTGAACCTGGCGCGACAGAGGGGTGAAAAGTTGGATCGCACCACCGTCTACCGCACCCTGAGCATGCTCAAGGAGATGGGGTTGATCGAGGAGTTGGATCTTCTGCATCTAAGCGGACACGAGCACTACTATGAACTTAGAGATAAAAACAAAAGGCATATTCATTTGGGATGCGTCAAATGCGGCGAGATACTCGAGTTCCGTTCGAGCCTGCTTGAGAAATTGGAATCGGAAATCAGAAAAGAGACAGGTTACGATGTGCTATCGATGCGCATCGAGGTGGCGGCAATATGCCGCAACTGTCAGGTCGAAAATGGAAAAGAGTGAATGAAGGGATATCCATCGCTGTTTTTTGCTCATCAGTTGCAACTATGTTGCAACTGAGTTGGTTGACGATGATACGGTTCCGACATGGAATATATAACCATGCGGATCGCCACCTTATGGAAGGCGTTTCGCGTGGATTGACAAATCAACAGAGTTCATGATTTTCTAATTCACAATAAACAGGAAGGATTTGTTCTTAACACAATATGGAAAACGCACTTCGTAAGCACACAACCCGATCAAGGTTTCTGAGCCTGCTCAAAGTCTGGGGTCCCGCTTGGCTTGTTATGATCGCGGATGTGGATGCGGCGAGCGTTATCACCGCCGCCGAAAGCGGTGCGGTTTACGGTACCAAGCTGATCTGGTTCATACTCATACTTGCGGTTCCGTTATTCGTGCTGCAAGAGGTCGCCGGCAGAATCGGAGCGGTGACCAACAAAGGCCTCGGAGAGCTTATCCGAGAGAATTACAACCGGAAAACCGCGATGATAGCTGCAATCCCGATGGCCATCGTGGATATCATCAGTTATGTCGTGGAATACACGGGCGCCGCGATTGGTTTTCAAATACTCGGCATCCCGCCTATCCTATCGGTACCCATCGTCTTCATCGCACACGTCTTAATCGTATATAAGAAAAGATACGCCGAGGCGGAAAAGCCGTTGCTCTTCGTATCGATTCTGTTTGTGATCTGCTGGTTGATATCCGCGTTTTTAACCGCCCGCCACGGGGTGAAGATCACTCCTTTTTACTTTTCCAGTTCCCCTGACTTCCTGTACCTGCTTGCTGCGAATGTGGGTGCGGTCATTATGCCATTCATGCTCTTTTATCAGGCGTCCGCCACCGCCGAAAAGGGCACCACCGCATCTAACCTATGGGCGATACGCTGGGAGACAGGGGTGGGCGCGGTGGTCTCGGAACTGATCATGGTTGCCATCGCCGTCGCGGCGATCGGAGTGGATCACAACGCGCTGAAATTCACCGCTCCGCAATCTCTGTCTCATGGGCTCACTCAAGTGGCTGGAATTGCCGCGCCCGCAGTTTTCGCCGTTGGCTTGATCGCCGCCTCCTTCATCGCACTCATCGTTATCTCGTTGGGCAGCTCCTGGGGCGTCACGGAGGCGCTGGGATGGGGGCGTAAAAATTGGTTCAAAGTGTACTTGGTGGAATCGATTCCGGCGTTGATCATCCCCATCATCACGTTAAATCTAATCAATCTCGCGCTGAACCTAATGGTTTTGCAAATCGTCGTGCTGGCGGGTCCGGCGATCATGCTTGGGCTCATGGCTTCGCAAAAAAAAGTGATGGGAGAACATGTTCTCAAAGGAGCGAACAAGGCGATCTACTGGGCGTTCCTAATTTTAATCTTCGGCACAGGTTTTTTAAGTCTGGCCTATCTGATGTAATTCTTTCCAGAAGACCTTGCATGGCGATGAAGAGGAGAACGGGAGTCGTTCCCGCTCATTTGACTCCATCGGTGAATATCGATGCTCCTTTATGCGGGCGTCCAACTCCCGTGCTCCTTTGTCAACAAATCAGCCTCTTTTTGTATCCGCGCAACCGGCACGACGCTGCTAAACTTCACATGCGAAGACTTTGGAGGCGTTCCATGATGGAGGCGGCTTGAGCCAGGTCTCGCTACGATGAGACACGCATCCGTAAAACATCCCTCCTGGCGAGAGAGTCGCTAAGAACTGAATTGACTACTCAACGCCTCGGAACCTTAGCCCCGTCAACCTCTGCCTCGCCCCTCCGCTTTCGTTGCAATGGCGCGCATCTGGGCGTCCAGATTCCCCTCCATTTTTTTCCGTATGAGGTTTTTGATCATTGGTCCGACCAGCGGCACGTTGTATTCGTATTCAAGCTTCGACACGAACGTCGAGCCCTCCCCGTCAGGAACAAACTCCCAATAGCCGGACATGCTGTCCATATCGCCTTTTACGAGCTTGAAATCATCTCGAAGCCTGTCGGGATTCCAAACGTCCTCCTGTCTCCATTTAATGGTCATCTTGAACTCTCGTATCACCCCAACCCACTCGGTGATCATGCGATTTCCGTCTTCGCTTCGCTCCAATACGGTGATGGATTGTAGATCCTCCATGAAATCCGGGAAAGCCTCCACATCTCTTGCAACATCATATACGCTCTTCGCCGGCGCATTCACATGCAGTTTCAATTCGATAACGGGCATTCCATTCTCCAATAAGTGCGTTGCAAAATCCCCTTCTCCGCAATCGAAATGAAACGTTTCTCGAAAAGCACCGGACGAAGTGTTGGATTTTGCAATCGCCTGTTCGTATTATTCCCTTACATCATACCCGCTCAAGCCGTTGGAGGTGAGATTGATATCGGGGCAATCGTCCGCCGAGGGAAGTATTTGGGTCGCCTGCAGGAATTTGGCGTGACCGTCCGCGAACACGTATACTCTCGCTCCCGTCCAGCGATCCGGCCCCGGAGCCAGAGTGTTTGTTAGCGTGCCCCAAAACCCCACCGGCGGCCCGTTCGGATGCTCGTGGTTGGTGTACCATTCCGACACAAGCGCCTTTTGCGAAGGATACGCTACAGCCGCTTCGCTTTGGGTGACGCAGGGGAATCCAGGATCATTCACCGGAGGAAGGGTGTTAATTAAATGCATCTGGTTGATCTGAGTAGGTGCATGATAAAAGCAGGCGGAGTAAGCGTAAGAGGTGCCATCGTAGGTTCTCGCTGAGATGGAATCCGCCGGACATAAGAGAATCTCCGGCACCCCGTTCTGACTGGAGTAATCCGGATTCTCCTTCTGACCGATACCGAGATAGCTCATCACGGGCCACCGCCAGCGTTCCCCCACCCAGAGATACGGATCGCCGGTGTTCGGATAACAGTCATCGTAATCCGACATGTATAAAAGAAACGCGTTCCCGATCTGTTTTAGATTTGAGATGCACACCGACTTTTGAGCCGCGTCTCGCGCCTTGGCGAAAACGGGAAAAAGAATCGCCGCGAGTATCGCTATCACGGCGATAACAACCAGCAATTCGATAAGAGTAAAACCGCCTCTTCGTTTCAATATTTTATCCTTTCTAATATTTTAAAATCCGAGAGGCAACGTCCACCGTTCTCTGAACGCTATGGAGAAGCCATTTCGGATGACGTCACGACGAACAACGGATGGAGAGGTTTTCGGAATATAGTGTACCCGCTATATTCATAAGGAAGCAGTGGGGATTGAGGTTCACACAAAACGAGACAGGTTTGGAAAAATAGCTTTCGAATGGAGGAATATCAACAGCGAACAACATGCAGGGACGCCCAAATCGGACGTCCCTGCAAAGGGATGGCTACCAGGCGTAATCCTCGGGAGCTGTCTTATGCCCGGGGAATATCTCGTCCAGCTTCTTCATGACATCCTCGGATAGCTTGATGTCGAGAGCGTGCAGGTTCCCTTGTAACTGCTCCAGGGTTCTCGGACCGACAATGGGTGAAGTGATCCCTTGCTTGTGAAGCATCCAAGCTATCGCCACCTCTCCCGGCTTCTCCCCTATCTCCTTGCAAAGGTTCTCATAGGCTTCCAGTTTGGGGCGAAGTTGCTCCACGCGCTTTTGGATATGTTCCGAGTTGCGTCTCCCCGCGTTGGTTTTTTCCAGTATTCCTCCCAACAGCCCGCCGCAGAGAGGGCTCCACGGCAGAACGGCGACTCCGTAATCGATGCAGGCGGGTATCACCTCCAACTCGATCGCTCTGTCCAGGAGATTGTAAAGGCTTTGCTCTGAAACCAAACCGAGGAAGTGCCGCGCCTTGGCGGCTTCGTTGGCTTTGACAATGTGCCATGCCGCGAAGTTCGAGGAGCCAACATAGAGAATTTTCCCCTGTTGCACCAATACCTCCATGGCTTGCCAGATCTCATCCCAAGGGGCTTCACGGGCGATGTGATGCATTTGGTACAGGTCTATGTAGTCCGTTTGAAGCCGTTTGAGGCTTGCGTCGCATGCTCTTCGAATATTCAGAGCTGAAAGCCTCTCCTCATTAGGCCAATCCCCCATGGAACCGTAAAGCTTGGTCGCAAGCACGACCTTCTCTCTTCGGCCTCCGCCCTGGGCAAACCAATTACCGATTATTTTCTCCGTTACCCCTTCGCCCTTTTTCCATCCGTAAACGTTAGCGGTATCGAAGAAATTAATCCCGTTGTCCAATGCACTATCCATGATCTTGAAGCTGTCGCTTTCCGTGGTCTGAGGTCCGAAATTCATTGTACCAAGACACAAACGGCTCACCTTCAGACCGGTTCGTCCTAGTTGAGTGTATTGCACCCTTTTTCTCCTTTTTAACTTTTTTTGAACTTACACTATATTTTTTTACGCACGTGCATCCATTTCAGTTATCAACTCATGGGATTGAAAGCAAAAAAGAGCGGAAGTGATGCCGTATAGGAATGTGGATTTATGGCGTATGCAGGATACAATATCTATAGAGGTAATCGCAACAATACGCCCTCGGCATCCTATTTAAAGATATTCTGAACGTTTCCAAGGGGTTGGATAAAGCCAACTGTCACCCCTATACTTTGGAAACGTCACCGGAGCCTGCCATGTCTGGATTCTTTCGTCAAATTGCATTCATCACCCTCCTATCGCTCATCGTGGCGTCCGTTCACGCCGCGAGCGCTCCCATGGATGGCATGAAACCTTCAGCCATCCCGACAACTCAAACTCGCGAAGTGATCTGGTCGGGATACAAAGCCTCACTTCCTGAAACAGTATATTTCCGCCGAAAGTTCAATTTGACCGGTCAGCCCACGGTCGGTGTGATCTATCTAAGAACGAACTCCGACGTGAATATGTGGCTAAACGGCGAAAAAATACGCATTAGCTTGTCCGGAAATAATGGCTCATCGCACGAATTCAACCACGTTATCGGTCCAATCTACTGCACCCATCTGCTCCATGCAAACGACAATATCCTTGCAATCGAATGCAAAAACAGCGCATCGCAAGGGGAGTTATGGTTCGAGGTCAACGCGAAACTTCCCGACGGCCGCACGCGCCTGCTCGTATCCGATAGCAACACACTCACCAGCCATCGGTTCCACAGAGGATGGAACACGCTTCAATTCAACGATTCCGCATGGGGACGCGCGATCCCCATTTCCGATCCGCTCTCGTTATCCCTTCAATCCAATAAGGTTTCCTCCAACTCCTACGATTCCCCCCAAGAGGAGAACCTCGCCAAGCCGCAATGGGATACCGGCAAACTCGCAAGGATATGGAAATGGAACCCCAATCCGTCAAATCCGCACGCCATTCTCGCCGGATCGCGTCCCGCCGGAGATCAGATGATTTTATCCGTCACGGAATTCAGCCCAGCGCAAACACCTCTCCTCTCAACGGAAGGGTTTACGCTTTTCGAAGAGACGAACACGGCGTTCAAGCCTTTCGAACAATCACAGGGGGAATGGAATTACGACCAACTCCTCACCACTTGCAACTCAGCAATGGGGTGGGGCAACCTTTGGGGCGCATCCCTGCAATTGGCGTTCCCTCCCGATTGGTACGCAAAGAGTTTTCCTTTCAGCCGCATCCAGTGTATTCAGCCGCCACTCGTTTTTCAAGCGTTCTCGCCATGGGACCTTCGCGCGGCGCAATTTTCCACTCCGTTGTTGGATAACATCTTCGACCGATTTCAAAAAACACCCCCGAGTTTAATCGAATTGCGTCCCCTCCCGGATCTCGCTCACTACCCCGGAGATTGGTGTGCGGATACTGTCGCAAGGCAACGGTTCCAAACGGATATGTTGGCGAAATACGGATCTCTGGATAACCTAAATCGTAGCTGGGGAACTGATTTCACCTCGACATCGGATATCACGTATCCCTATGGGGATTCGATCTCGGATAGATGGAGGCTGGATTTCGCACAGTGGTACCAGCACGGTCTTTGCGGAATATACGACATGCAGGCGAAGATATTTCGGCGCAAATGGCGCGATGCGGAATTGGCGCTTCCAACCAACCGCGCGATGGATCAATCCTTGCTCGCGTCGGTCGCTGCGAGATACCATGCCGATATCCGTTATCAACCTTCGTCAAATTCACATCTCTCTTTGGAGGATGAATTGGCTTTCGAGCGCGCTTCCACGGCATGCCATTTCTACGGAGTTCCGATTTGGTGGGAAAACATGGGACCCGTAAACGCATCGGAGGAGATGAAACGCTTTTGGCTGGCGGAATCATTGGGTTGCAAAGGGTTCACCGATACCGCCTCCAACGCCCTGTCGCTATCTGACGTGTATTTCCATTACTCCAAATACATGAAAACCACGGTTCCCTCCACGGATGTGGCGATGTTTTACCCCTCCGCCAGCCATAAGATATACGGAAATTCCATTATTCTGCCCTTGGAGCAAGGATGCCATGCGCTGCTGCCATCCTTAAGGTTCGACGTGATCGATGAAAGATTGATTGATGCGGATGCGCTTTCAAGATATCATGTCCTTATCCTATGGGGGGGCGCCCGAATTCCCTCCGCCGCGTACCAACGGATCGCGGATTGGGTTAGCAAAGGCGGAATACTCATCTCATACAACTTCGGGAAGATTCTTACGGTGAACGGAGACGCATCCTATTTCAATCAGCTCTTTGGAAATGTGGAGGACATGCCCGAATATCAGCCTGATTTAAGCGCACCGGCGGATCAATTATCCCTTCGCGATATTTCACTGCTGAAAACACGTTGGATGCGATCGGATGGAAATGGCTGGACCATCTATTTCCCCGGCGGCAAAGGGGACTTGTTGAAATACATCCTTGTGGTGAGATACGTCCTCGCGAACCTTGGCTCTCTCCTGCCGAATGAAAAAAACGAACCGATTCTTCCGGACATGCATGATGGTTTGTACATTTCACTCTACCCGGATCATCTTTTCTGCTTCAACCCCACCGACCAAACCTTAATACGCGGCATCACGTCGCCCGCCATAGTGGGCGACGGAGTGAGCCCCGGCGCCGCCCCGGTATCCATCCATTTCAGGATTGACCCCCACTCCCTGCTTTGGGCGCCGCTTTCCTCTCCCGTTCAGGAGTTGCTTTTCGAATGCGAGAAATTCACAAACCTGAACGGACAGAAGACATATGGTGGATCGGAGTACAGCCCGGGCATAGGGATGACTCATGTGCTTGTCAAAGCGGGAAATCAGATACTTACGAGGATTGACTGCGATCTTCCCGGGAGTTACGAGATATACTATCGCACGCTGCATGACAACGTCCTTGCACCTGCGGAAATACTTGTGGACGGGGTCCCATTGCGATCCTCGAATGCCTCGAATCCTTCAAAGGTGATACAGACCCTGAGAGCGGGAAGAGTGGCTCTTTCCAAAGGGATTCACACCCTTGTTCTTCGCGCACCAAAAGTGGATTTGGATGCCGATTTCGTCATCATCGGCAACGACAAGAGCATTGCGGGTTATTGCTTTAGACCGAAGGAGTTGGAAAATGGCGGAGATTGAAGCATGTTTTCGCCGCCCATTATAGTTTCTTCTTCCACCAAGGGAAGGTAACGGAGTTTTCTATCTCCTTTTCCAATTCGGAGAGAATTCTCGGGCTTAAATCCTGAGTCATATCCGCCGATGGCAAGGATTCGATCAGAGCCACGGTTTTTTGCATCTCTATCCATACCTTTTCGCAAAGGTAGCATACCGACAGATGAGCCCTAACGATCTCCTCGGAAACCTTGTCCAGGCATCCCTCAAGCATATCCGGTAGCTGATTTTGAACTTTCGCGCAGACTGGTGATATTTCAGCGGGTTTAAATGAACCTTTGAATTGATAAAACTCTTTTTCTTCCATCTTCTTCCTATCCTATTAACGGCGCCAGACGCTGTCTTAGGCGCTCTCGGCCTCGGTAAAGATGGGTCTTCACGGTACCCTGCGGCATCTCCAAAAGCTGAGCTATCTCTTCTACGCTCATCCCCTGAAAGTGCCTCAATATGATCACGTTTCGATAATTCTCCGGAAGATCCATGATTGCCTTGCGGATATACTCCGCATTGGATTCCCGCAACATTAGCGTTTCAGGATTGTTCGCGCTATCCTGCATCCAGCTTCTTTCCGGATTCACAGAGGTATCCAACGAAACTGCGGGCTTCCGCGCCCGAAAATAATCAATGCACAGGTTCGAAGTGATACGGTATATCCATGCAGCGAAAACCGCCCCTTTTCGAAAAGTGTCCAAACTCCTGAAGGCTTTGATAAACGCCTCCTGAGTTACATCCTGCGCATCCTCGGCATTGCCCAGCGCTTTATAGGCAATGTTATAAACGGATCGTTGATATCTCTTGATTAACTGGTTGAAACAACTGATATCGCCGTCCAGGGTTTTAGCTATCAATACATCATCAGGACATTCCATCTTACGTGCAATCGTCCTTCTTTTCCCCCTGGCGCTACTTGAAATTACGAAGGGGAAACTCAACAGGTTTCAACTTGGAACTACGAATATATTACCTCACGACAAAAGCACGGCTGATAACATACCCGGATAAAAGGGTGCAATCCCCTATAATTTCGACCCCGCCCAATTCCTTCATGCGCCTCTGACCTTCGGAGAGAAGGGAAATGGTCGCCCCGCCATCGCTGATGTTTATGGACTGCAAAGAGATGGATTGATCCTTTCCTATCCCCAAACCAAGCTTTAAACCCACTCCAAGGGCCTTTGATACCGCCTCTTTCATGGAGAAAAATGCGGCGAATTGGACCACCAACTCATGAATATCCATAAAAGCGGAATGGCTTGCGAACGTAAGCCATTCGGCGTTCGTAAGCGTTCGCTGAGACAATTTCAACAGGTAACGCCTCCGCTCCGTATTCGAGGATGCGGTGGCGGATCGTCGATATAATCGACGAAGATGCACGATATCCACCCCCACTCCCGCCAAATCCCCATGTATCGCCCCCAAGGCGATATGAAACTCGCCATCATGACTGAACGATATGTGATGATCCGAAGAGTACGCCTCAACGCCATTATCGCGATCATGGATTAAGGGTTGTCCGAGCGGAGAGTGCGTCAGGTCTTTCCTCTCCAACATTTCCATCGGATATCCGTGAGCCTGATAAAGCTTCCGATAAACCGCCCGCATCAATCCTTTACGCTCCATATCCCCGTTTCGCTTGGAACCATACGCATGAAACGCGATAGCATGGGGGATCTCCGAAAATCCACTATCCGATTTCATGCGGTTCACATGGATTGACGCGGAGCGTGCGGTATTCATTTGGATTGGCTCTTTTGCGCGCTTGATTGAATGTGACGGTACAGGGCGGGAATGGTCTGACGATGATCCCCACGTATGTAAAAACTTTCCCCTCCATCCGCCACGGTGCGCACTAGAATGGTCTTATAGGGTCGGTAGTAGTATCGCGGATCGCTCTTGGGCGCCTCCGACGACCAATCATCCCCCAAATCGATGAGATCGAAAACCGCGGAAGTGAAATGGGCGATTTTGCGTCCTTCCTGCGCGGATACGTTCCGTGCCATCGAGAGCGCTTTGAGGTAGACTTCAGGCCCCATCACGGCGGAGCCGGCGCACAAGTATACGCCGTTTTCCAGCCCCATAATCGACTGGGTGAAGACAAGAAAGTCACGGTATGAGCTTTCGCCCAAAGCGGCGCCATCGCAGTTCGGCAGTTCATGGATGATATCCTGCCCGATGGCGACATGCACCGTCACCGGAATTTGAAGTCGGTAACCTGCCGCGAGTATGCTCACATTCTTGTGAGGAAAATCCCCCTCTTGTATCGTTTTACCGACTGCCTCCCCAAGACCGACTCCCTCCTTGCAGGCTTGCATCGCAATATCATTTATCCCGCCGGTCTCCCGCCATAAGCCGAACTGACCGATTCGGATGTATTTCGCAACGCTCTCCGTGGTGGCGCCTATCAGGGCGAACTCGTAATCATGAATGCAACCCGCTCCGTTCAGCCCAATATGGCTGATATAGCCCTTTTCCATCAAATCAATCAGGATCAGCCCCACCCCTTTTCTGATGACATGCGCCCCCATCATCAGAATAACCGCTGAGCCGCTCCGTCGAGCCTGCACGATTCGCTCCGCCAATATCGGCAGAGACGGATGATCCCACCCATCCCAAGCGGCATCCAATGGCAGGATATCCTTAACGGAGAGATCATTCTCCCGTTTCCCCAAAGGTTCGACGTGAATCCGTGATCGATCAAATTGTCGGTATGGCATGGCAAACCTTTCCACAAATCACATTGGCGTAATTGTAACCCCGTACAACTCGTTGTTGTTCAAAGATGACATGAAATGGGTACAATGTATCAGTTACATTATACTGTGATGTTTGTTTTCCTGAAATATCCCGAATCGCGGAACTGAGAGACTCTTCATAGAGTATTAGCTTATAATACCTTTACAAAGAGAAAATGCAGGTTTCTCTCTTTGGGGACAACTTTTACAGTTATATCTGTAAATTTATTTCAAAACGGAGACATGGAAATGAGCACAACTTCGACGGATGCCGCCCAGATCGTTACTTTAACCGAGAAAGCCGCCACGGAGATCAAAACCCTTTTTCAAAGCCAGGGGATGACGGACGCGGCTTTGCGAGTTTTCGTATCGGGGGGCGGATGCTCCGGTTTACAATATGGCATGGCGATTTCGCAGGAGACTGAGGAGGGTGATACGGAACTCACGCAGCACGACGTGAAAATCATCATTGATCAGATCAGTCAACAATACCTGGAGGGATCGACCATCGATTTCATCGAGGATGAAATGGGCGGAGGGTTCAAAATCGATAACCCGAACGCCGTTCACTCCTGCGGATGCGGTTCCTCCTTCTCCACCGACGAAGAGGGCGGAGGATGCGGATCCTGTGGTTGTCATTAGTGCAACCCTCAAATAGAACCGGTTTGAATTCCATAACCACGGGTTGAGAGCGAATCCGGAATATCCACCAACCCTGTGTTTTATGTGTCTCTTACAGTTGTAAAAGCCCGGATACCGATTGGTTCCGGGCTTTTTCATATGATTCTTAGCATGATTTTAACACTCCATCCTCCTTTTCCCAATTCGCCGCAGGGAATATCCTCGAAATAGACGGCAAATACCATCTTAAAACTTTTCCAAAATACGGAATAATCAGTCAAGCCTAGGAGATATTTCATAAGGCGGGCATTGCATTGCATATTAGGGAAACACTTAAATGGCATCTGCATCCTCTATGATGGGCAAAATAGGGCAGATACTGCTTACGACAGGAGTGATCTCGGAGTCGCAACTGGAAACTGCGCTTGAAAGAAAGCGCGTTACGGGCGGATTCCTAGGGGATGTACTCATAGAGATGGGCTTTGCGCCCTCCCGGGTTATTGGGAAGGCGCTGGAAGAATCCATTGGCATCCCCTACGTTGATTTGTCCGAATTAGAAATCGACCCCCAGGCGTACAACCTGGTTTCCGAACATTATCAAAGGAGACACCGTATCCTTCCCTTCAAGATAGAGGGAAGAACGTTGCATGTCGCCATGATTGATCCCTTGAATGTGATGGTTATCGATGATCTTCACCTCATGACGGGCTTGAAAATCAACCCCCTGCTGGCGATGAACATTGAAATCCAGGACGCATTCAATCGCATATACAGCGCAAAAAGCGCGGCGGAGACGGTTTTAAAGGAGATTGAAGACGCACAATTGGAGAGCCCCGAGCCGGATTTCTCCGTGGATCAACTCATTGACTTGGCGGAGGATGCCCCTATCATCCGTCTTGTTAACTCCGTTATCGCCGGCGGGATCGCCATGAACGCAAGTGACATCCATATCGAACCTCAGGAAAAAGAGGTTCGAGTAAGATATAGGATGGACGGAATTCTATATGAACAGATGGTGATCCCTCTTCATCATCACGCCGCAGTCTGCTCTCGAATTAAGATCATGTCCAGATTGAATATCGCGGAACGGCGTCGTCCGCAGGACGGCAGGATCACCTTCTCTACGGAGGGAATCAGTTACGATCTGCGTGTGTCGACAATGCCCACCATTTACGGTGAGAAAATCGTGATGCGTATTCTTGACAAAGCGGGAATATCCGTTCCACTCGATAGCCTTGGGTTTTTTCCCGAACAACAGAAAATATACGATGGTTTCATCCATCGTCCTCATGGAATGATACTTGTGACGGGGCCAACGGGATCGGGTAAATCCACAACTCTTTACGCCTCGTTGAATAAGATCAACGATGTGTCGATGAATATCATCACAGTGGAAGACCCTGTGGAATATAATCTCCCGGGCATCAATCAGATGCAAGCGAATTCCAAAATCGGACTAACGTTCGCAGCGGGATTGCGCACGATCGTCCGTCAGGATCCCGACGTGATCATGGTTGGAGAGATAAGAGATACCGAAACTGCGGAGATATCCATCCAAGCGGCTCTCACGGGTCACCTTGTGTTCAGCACGCTGCACACAAACGACGCGCCGGGAGCTTTGGTGCGGTTGCAGAACATGGGAGTGGAACCCTTTCTCATCACATCCGCCGTCATCGGCGTGGTGGGACAGCGTCTGCTTAGAAAAAATTGCGTGCATTGCCTTGAGGATGACACCCCCGATCCCGCATTGCTCCGATCCATGGGCATTACCCAGGAACAGATTCAACACGCGACATTCCTCAAGGGCCGCGGATGCCCGAAATGCGCGGGTAGAGGCTACAAAGGGCGAACCGCCGCTTACGAGGTGATGAAGATGAGCGAGCGCATAAGAGAGGGAGTGCTGAAGAACATAGGCGGTTCCGCATTGAAGGAGATAGCGATGTCCGAAGGAATGAGCACCATGCGACAATCCGGCATACGGAAGGTGTTGGAAGGGGAGACGCGATTGGAGGAGGTCTGCCGCGTTCTCCTAAGCGAAGAGGATAGAGAGGATATGCATGAGACCCGAATCGCAGCATGACATATGCCATCGTAATGCTGAGGCGAACACAAGGAACGGTGAATTGACGGTTCACCGTTTGATTCGCGCCTCATCAATCGCGTCCAATGAAGGGAGTACGTGACCATGCCGACTTTTGAATACTTGGCGAGAGATCGCGCGGGTAAATTAATACAAGGGAATCTCGCAGGTGCGGATGAACAATCCGTGAGAGAACAACTGAGACGCAAGGAGCTATTCGTCACCAATATCACTCCGAAAAAACAGGCGTCGACGCAATCTTTTGGATGGATCAGGAAAAAGAACGTCCCACTGGGGGATATGGTGGTGATGAGCAGGCAACTCGCCACCCTGGTGGGCGCCGGTTTGCCATTGGTTGAATCCCTCTTTTCACTGATTGGACAAACGCAAAACCCAATGCTCAAGTCCGCACTAATGGAGATCCGTAGCGACGTTCTAGCGGGAAGCACTTTCAGTGACGCACTTGCGAAACACCCGAAGATTTTCTCCGATCTCTATCAGTCACTCGCAAAAGCCGGTGAGATCGCGGGAGCGCTCGATGAGACCCTCCAAACCGCAGCGGAACAATTGGACAAGGAGCAAGAGTTAAAGGAGAAGGTGAAGTCAGCCTTTGTCTATCCGATAGCGGTTCTTGTCACCGCAGCGGGCGTGGTGTCATTTCTCCTAACATTCGTGGTGCCTGTATTCGCCAAGGTTTACAATCAGTTCCATGCACCGCTCCCGCTCCCCACCCAGATGCTGATCAACCTGAGTATGATCATTCACAACTTCTGGTACATAGTCATCGCCGCCGGATATTTGGCATACAGGATGTATAAAAAGTGGCACGCGACGGATAAAGGCAAGCGCACATGCGATCTTTGGAAGATGAAGATGCCGCTGCTCGGTCCCTTGAATCGGAAGATCGCCATCGCTCGCCTCACACGCACCTTTGGGGCAATGGTCTCCGCCGGAGTGCCAATACTCTCCGGGCTTCAGACCAGCGCCAAGGTCACGGGGAACACGATATTCATGGAGGTGGTTGCGGACGCTTGTCAGAAGGTGAACGAGGGGATAAAGCTATCCGAACCGTTGGAGCAATCCGGACAGTTCCCCTCAATGGTCACCCGCATGATCTCCGCAGGGGAGGAATCGGGAAATCTTGATGAGATGCTTCGACAGATTACCGCTTTCTACGATCGGGACATTGAATATGCGGTGCAAAAACTTACAAGAATGATGGAACCCCTCATGACCGTAGTGTTGGGAGCCGTAGTAGGGTTCATCCTTTTGGCGTTGTATATGCCTATCTTCAACTTGTCCAAAGTGCTTCACAGATAAATCTTCCCTGAAACTGGTTCGTCCCCGCTCACCAACGAAGACGGTCCTTATGGACCGTCTTCTTCTCAATCTCAACCCACTCTACTCCTTGGCGACGGTGTAGGATAGATTTCTGGCGAATATCTGTTCCATATCCACTTTGCCCTGATATTTGTCTCTTAGATACGCCTGCTCTTCCAATACGCTGTGCTTGTTATCATTGCGATAGATAACACCCACGGGAAAGTTCGTAGTTTCCAATGCCAAGGCAAACGCCTTTATTCTGTCGGTTGGATCATGATCCTCCGGAATGTCGTATGTATGATCCTTGTAGAAATCGTCCGTTTGATCTTGGTTGAATGTCGGACATGGTGAAAATGTGTCGATCAGCGCGAAACCTTTGTGATTGATACCCTCCGCGATGATATCCGCCAATTGATTGGGACGATAGGAAAAACCCCGTGCCACAAACGACACATCCATCGCTATTGCAAGTGCGATGGGGTTCAAGGATTCCTCGGTCATGCCGTAGGGAGTGGTCTTCCAACGCTTGGGATCCATCTTCGCATTCATCGACGCCAAGGGAACCATGGATGTGGGCGACACCTGTCCCTTCGTAAGACCATAAATGTTATTGTTCATCACCACATACGTAATATCCGGATTCCTTCGAGCGCAGTGAGGCAAATGTCCGCCGCCTATGGAATATCCGTCTCCATCGCCGCCAACAACCACCACATTCAAATCCGGACGCGCCATCTTAATTCCGGTCGCCACCGGCAACCCTCTGCCGTGAACACCGTGAAAACCGTAGGTCTGAACGAAACCAGGCAATCGAGACGAGCATCCGATGCCGGACACCACCACTGTCTTCTCCGGATCCAAATTGCACATGCTCATCGCTTTGTATAGCGCACTCAACACCCCGTAATCCCCGCACCCTGGGCACCATACGGGTTTCAAATCGCTCTTGTAATCCTTCGGTGCGTGTAGCGTTTCCGTAGCCACAGCCATTGTCTTCTCCAAATATATTAATGATTATGTATTTTCTCTGGTGCAGTTTCACACCATTACACTGGTGATCATCTGATAGATATCGTTTGGAATGAATGGAATCCCCTCATCCTTGTGGAAGGGAATCACTTTAATCTCCGTGTTAATCTTCAGCCAATTCGCCAACTGCCCCGTGTAGTTCAACTCGGGAACGAGAATTTTGTCGCACCTTGCGGCAAACTTATTGATGGCGTTGACTGGAAGAGGATTCAACAGGCGCAAATGCATATGCGCCACCTTGATCCCATCCGCCTGCGCTCTTTGGGTGGCCTCTCGAATGACGCCTTCCGTGGATCCGAACGCAATGATTCCCACATCCACTTTTCCTTCGTCACCCCATATTTTCAGGTAATGATCCGCTTCGGTCTTTTGCAAATATGCTAGCTTGCGGAACCTCTTGTCTTTCATCTTGGAGGCTAATTCCGGCGTGTATCCCGGATCGCCGTGCTCGTCATGTTCGATGCCGGTACTCGTGTATATCCCCATCGCCATGCCTGGAATCGCCATTGGGGATACGCCTGTTTCGGTGTCCTTGTATCTCTGGAACCCTCCGGCGCGTTCATCGGGGGAAGCCAAAAGGCGAGTTTCCAGATGGACTTTGGACATATCAGGCGGAGGTATTGTGGATTTGCGGGTGGCGAGGGATTGGTCGGACAGAACAATCACGGGACATTGGTACTTTTCCGCAAGGTTGAACGCGTGCGTCATTGTCCAGAAACAGTCCTCCACGCTTGCCACCGCCATTACAATTCGAGGGGATTCGTTATGAACTCCAAATATGGCGAGATTCAAATCAGCCTGACTGGTTTTGGTGGGCATGCCGGTGCTGGCGCCGGCTCTCTGCACATCCACGACAACGATCGGGATCTCAGCTTGGGCGGCTAAATTGATTGTCTCCACCATAAGGCTTATCCCCGGTCCGGAGGACGCCGTCATCGCTTTTTTCCCGGCGTAGCTGGCTCCAACCACCATCCCTATCGCAGCGATCTCGTCCTCGGCTTGCACCACCTCCCCGCCCAAAGCTGGAATATCCTTTGCAATAAACTCCATGACCTCCGTGGCGGGAGTGATTGGGTAGCCTGCATAGAATTTCAATCCTGCGGCGAGGGCGCCGTAAGCGATCATTTGATTGCCTGTGACGGTGATAATATCATGATCCCGCTCCATCGGGGAGACATGAGGAGTGCGTTTATTGCCAATCTCCTCTTCAATGAATTTCGCCCCGGAATGCAATGCGCTAATATTCATGCGCACGATCTCATCGCCCTTACGATCGAACAAATCGTGAATGTACCTTTCGGCTGGCTCCAAGGGAGCGCTCACCAATCGGAGTAAAGCCCCCAAACCTATGATATTCACAGGCGGAGGAAGTCGTTTCAAAGCCTCTCCGGTAATAAGATGCCTGATCGCCTCTTTTTCCGCTTTCGCCAATGTCGTTATTGGCAAAGCATAATCGGTTCTTCCCGGGGAAGGGGAAGGCGTGAAAACATCGGAATTGTAAAGAAGAATGCCATCCTCTCGCAACCCCTTGCCAAACAGGTCAAAACCTTCGTCATTCAGCGCCACCAGCACGTCCACGGCGTCTCCAAAGGAGAGGGTCGTGCCGGATTTGGCTCTGATTTGGTACATGACAGTACCACCTTTAATCTCAGCGGGAAAAGTCTGAAAGGTGTAGATATCCAACCCCATGGAGCCAAACATCTTCACCAACAGGTCCCCTAAACTAACCGTGCCTTCTCCAGACTCGCCCACCAGTCGAATCACCACGTCCGTTGTGGCGGTGGCAGTCCCAGCGCTCATAGAATTCCTCCATTTGTGTTAGTACCGGCCCTCGCAAAAATCAATCCATTGGCTTCATTTCAGGATGTTTCAGTCCTTTCCGCGCAATAGATTGATTCTTGCAAATACCTCTATGCTGTGGAATTATTGCATAAAAAGCCTTATTTTATATACGAGAGCTTATCGTTCAAGGTTGCTGATTAAATAATAGATAATGGTTCAGTTAAGAAACTTTTATAAGGAGAAGGGGGGTGGCGGGATGAGCGAATGCCTTAACGATACTTTCTTCGTTTCATCTCCTCAATATTCATGCCGTCGAGGTTTTCGAACGCCTCCTTCATCTGTTCGATCTCTTTTTTAATCTCGTTGCGATCCGGTTTTGAGGCGGACTTTGAGGGACGAGGTGGGGGGGAGGGGATATTTTTCAACTTCTGGAATGTTTCGGGAATGTGACGTATTTTTGAGGTTTTGGCCAAAGGGCGCCTGACTGAGGTGCGAATGGAGGGGTGCAGGATGGTGAGCCCAGGGTTCATGTCAGGAACCCACTGGATGCCATTCCTATCCGCCCAGTCCCGCACGGTTCTCCAAAGAACATTTCCGTTCCCATGTATGAGAATGATTCTGCGATACCCATCCCATTGATGAGACACCCATTTTTCGTCCAGCAAATCAAGGGTCTCTTTGGAGGTGTATCCGTGTAAATCTATTTCGAGAGTCGTTTTCATTTCATTGCGTTCAGCGTAGCGGTACCCTTGAGATACTCATCCACAGTGCAGCAGGCGAAATTCTCTCCGCGCTTGCGCGCCTTCAAAGCAAGCAGCAAGGCGCGGGATGTGTCCAACGAGGTCAGACATGGAATTCCCGTCTCAACCGATGCCCGTCTGATCTGCAACGCCTCCCTTTCCGTCCGCTTGTCGGTGGAAAGGGTGTTGATCAGCAGATCGATCTCCCCGCTTCGAATTAATCCCAGAAGGTTCGGTTCGCCTTGGTGAATCTTCATTACGGGAGTTGCATGGATTCCGTTCCGTTCCAAATAGCTCGCCGTACCGTGAGTGGCGTAGATATCATAGCCCAATTTTGAAAATTCGGAAATGATGGCGATTGCCTCTTCCTTGTCATGGTCTGCGATCGTGGCGATTAACTTACCCTGAAGCGGGACATCCAGACTTGCCGCCACCATCGCCTTGTAGAGCGCTCGGTCGTATTCCACGTCGATACCCATTATTTCACCCGTTGATTTCATCTCCGGTCCAAGCCCCACATCCACGCCGGTCAGTTTTGGGAAGCTGAATACAGGGGCCTTAACCGCCACAAGAGGGGAATTGGGATGCAGACCGCCGGAATACCCCATCTCCTTGAGAGTCTTGCCAAGCATGACCTCGGTGGCAACCTTCACCATCGGAATGCCGGTTATCTTGGAAAGGTAGGGCACAGTGCGGCTCGCACGTGGGTTCACCTCGATCACCTGAGCCACCTCGCCCTCCACGACATATTGGATGTTCATCAGTCCTCGAACTTCCAACCTGCGCGCCAATAGGGTGGCGGTGCGAACGATTTGGTTGATCACGTCTTCGCTTAGATGCTGAGGAGGATACACCGCCATGGAATCACCCGAATGAACGCCGGCGCGTTCAATATGCTCCATAATGCCCGGAAGCAGACAATCCACCCCGTCGCTGATTACATCCACCTCCACCTCCTTACCCAGCACATACTTGTCGACAAGAATGGGCGCTTTCGGGGAGACATCCACCGCGTAATTCATGTAGCTTAACAGTTCATCGGGATTGTAAACGATCTCCATCGCTCGCCCGCCAAGGACATAAGACGGGCGCACCAGCACCGGATATCCTATATCCGCCGCCACCTCCAACGCCGCTTTCACGCTCACCACGGCTCGTCCAGCCGGTTTGGGGATATTCAGTTCCCTTAACACCTTTTCGAATCTATCCCTATCCTCGGCGAGATCAATGGAATCGAAACTGGACCCGAAAATTCGGATCCCGGCTTCGTGAAGCGGACGAGCCAAGTTAATAGCCGTTTGACCACCGAACTGAACGATGACCCCGTCCGGCTGTTCCCGATCCAATATGTTCAGGACATCCTCGACGGTTAAAGGCTCAAAGTATAGCCTGTCGGATGTGTCGAAATCCGTGCTGACGGTCTCCGGATTATTGTTGATGATGAGAGCTTCATAGCCCGACTCTCTCAACGCGATCACGCAATGAACCGAACAGTAATCAAACTCTATCCCCTGTCCGATGCGAATAGGTCCCGATCCGATGACGACAATCTTCTTTTTACAATCCGTATTCTTCATCTCCATCCTTCCATACGGCGCCGATATACTCTACGCTTGTTTCTCCGCCCATACCTGAGTCATTCGCGCCATGGCGAAAAGCACCGTGCGGTCCTGGGCCAGTTTACTCAGACGCAACAAAAGAGCATCGATCTCCTCTTTCTTCGCGAGCCCCCTGTTGATCAGGAGCGGAGAGCACTCCTCAAGCGTCCATTCCGGAAGTCTTTTGGCTTCCCCCTCGGCGATCACCGGTTGCACCAGCGCCACGTTCGGCTTCGCGTAACCGAGATCAAGAAACATGCGATACAACTCCAATCCGACCTGAAAATGAGCGTGTTCGGACTCCCCCGCCATGCAATATAGTTCAAAGCATCTTTCATAATCCCGGTTTTCGGGAATGCTGAAGGGCGATTTGAAATCCCCATCCTCGCACACCAACACTCCCCCCGGCTTGACCAACGCGCTCATCTCCCGCAACGCGCGAAATGGGTTGTCGAGATGCATCAAAAGGAATCGGCTGTACACCAGATCGTAACCTCCTTTTGGCAACCCTGTATCGTAAGCCGAGGCTACGGTGAAGGAGGTGTTCTTCAATCCCAGACCATTCGCATTTTCACGGGCCTGTTGGATTTGTCCTTCACTTATGTCCACCCCGTTAACGCTCCCCATTGGGGATATCCACTCTGCCATCCAAAGAGTGAGATTGCCGGTGCCGCATCCGATATCCGCCACCTTCATGCCTGGCTTTAACCCCGCCTTTTGCAGGAGAGCGCGAGAATCATTCCCGTGCACGTCGTTAACCACCTTGAGCCTGCGAACCGCCTCCGCGCCCGTTGCAAGAACATATTTGGAACTGTCCCCCGTCACGTGTCAATCACCTCTCATCCTCCTTGTCATAGCAGGAGTAGAAATAGGGGGTCGCCGCCTCAAATTCCGCAGCGCATGTGTCCACCAATTTGTAGGTGGGCACGATTTTAAACGCTTTGCGCAGAGAACGGATTGTCCGTTCCGACAACCCCACAAAATCCGCAATCTGACGATCCGAAAATCCCAATTTTTTGGCGTCCGCAAGTAGCTGAGCCTCAGGGGCGTCCACGTCAAGTGTCTCGGCTAGCGAAGCGATTGCACGTCCATGAACCTTCAGTCGTGTCTCCATCTGCACCAGACGAAGGATCTTTTCGAGGAACCAGCGATCGATATTCGAAAGCGCATGAACCTCCTCCACCATCATTCCCCTCCGGAAAGCCTCGGCGATGACGAATAACCGCTCATCATTGGGAGTGGAGATACCCTCTTCGAGTTGCACATCCGAATAGGTGTTGACCTTTTTGGCGGAGAGACCGTACGCCTTCACTTCCAAACTCCGTATCGCCTTCATCAACGCCGGCTCGAACGCTCTATCGATGGACATGACCTCGCCGGTCGCCTTCATCTGTGTTGTGATGCGTCTATCGGCCAAGGTGAACTTATCGAAGGGCCATCTGGGAATCTTCACCACGCAGTAGTCCAAAGATGGCTCGAAACACGCCAGTGTTTTCTTCGTTACGGCGTTTTGTATCTCATCCAGACGCATGCCAATGGCGATTTTGCTCGCGACGCGCGCAATCGGATACCCCGTCGCCTTCGAGGCTAACGCGGATGAGCGGGACACCCTTGGATTGACTTCTATGACGAAGTAATCGAAACTATTGGGGTCAAGCGCCAACTGAACATTGCATCCCCCTTCGATCCCCAGACTCCGAATGATATTAAGGGAGGCGGAACGGAGCATTTGATACTCCTTGTCCGAGAGCGTTTGCGAGGGAGCCACGACAATGGAATCCCCGGTGTGCACGCCCATGGGGTCCAGGTTCTCCATATTGCACACAGTGATGCACGTATCATTCGCATCACGCATCACTTCGTATTCGATTTCCTTCCACCCCAGAAGGGAGCGCTCGACCATCACCTGATGGCGCATGGAGAGTTTCAAACCGCGCTTGCCAATCTCCATCAACTCCTCGGGATTATGGGCGATCCCGCCGCCGGTTCCGCCGAGCGTGTATGCGGGACGAACGATAAGAGGCCAGATGGTCTGGTTGCACACCTCCGCCAACTCCTTTTCAGACTGCACAATCCAGCTTTCCGGCACGGGTTCGCCAATACGACGCATCAAGGAGCGGAACTCCTCGCGATCCTCGGCCATCTGGATGGATTTCAACGGCGTTCCCAACAAACGCACATTGAATCTCTCCAGAACACCTTCCGCCGCCAACTGAGTGGCGAGATTCAACCCGGTCTGCCCCCCCAAGGTGGCGAGCAAGCCATCCGGCATTTCCCTCTCGATCACCCGTGTGGCGAATTCCACATTCAACGGCTCTATGTAAACGCGATCGGCGACCTCCGTATCCGTCATGATCGTGGCGGGATTGGAGTTAATCAACACCACTTGGACGCCCTCCTCCCTGAGGGAGGTGCACGCCTGAGTTCCTGCGTAATCGAACTCCGCCGCCTGACCTATTACAATCGGACCGGAACCAATGACCATCACTTTCCTAATATTCGGATCTTTTGGCACTTCGTTCTCCAAGCTTTATTGACTGGTTGATTCATGCTTTTTTTTGTATTGTGCGGATATGTAATTGTTGGGAACTTTGTAGACTCCAACTTTCCATTTCATCACATGCAACATTTTGTACAGATGCGCCGGGTCCACAAGATGAGGATAGTGATCCTCCCACCATTTCTCCTTCCACCTCCCGTCAAGGATGACAATAAAACGAGGATTCCCTGCAAATCGCTCCACCGGGAAATGGTAGTTGCATAAACCATCCTGCACATGCACACAGCGAAAATCATTATCCATGCACATCCCAGGCGCAATGTCTCCGATCAGTACGCTGTTGGGAGGCAAATGGGCGGCGAGCCAGCGACTTGCGTGATATTGCGTATAACCAATGTGCGTCGCCCAGGCTCCCAACCAGTACCCATTGAACAAAAACCACACGATGAAGCCGAATTTTGCAAGACGCACGGAATCCAACCGACCGAACCAATTCGAAACGGGTGAAGGAGCCACCCACCCTAGAATCGATAACAACGACGGGAGGACGTAAAGCAACAGCATTGTCGGCAAATGCGGCAGAACCTTTTCATGATGAACCAGGGCCTCCATGACATGGTATCCAAGGAACCACATCACCGACGCACGTAAAACCGCCATACGCCTGGTTCGGTTAAAAGCGGCTTTTTTCACCGCCTCCAAATTCCATATTGTGATTGCCGACAGCCCCGCCATTGCGGGATATAGCGGCACGTAATACCGTGCGGGGGAGTAGCAAACAATGACAAAAACCGCCCATCCGCCCAGGATCCAAGAGATGAAATAGATCAGAATTGCGCGGTGATTCTCCTCTTGATGGAACCTATCCGTCAAACTCGCAAGGATTCGCTTCCAGAAGAGAATCCCCAACAACGACAGCGTGAGTATCACGGGCGTGTGCCGGAAAACATAGGGCGTGATACCGCGAAAATCCCCGAAAAACCCAACCCATAAATTGGCGCCGAAACGTTTCCATGTGTGCGGTTGAAGTTGATTGCTGCGATAATACCGCATCATGTGATCCATCACCGCATGATTTGGCCAATACCAAAACACCGCCCAAACCGCCATGACCAAAAAGAACCCAAGCAACCCTAACAGGGTGTTTTTCCTCATCTCCTTCTTGAACAAAATGGCGATGAGAGGAGCTGGCAGCAACCAGGCGCACATCGATCGGATCATCATCACTAACCCGAGACTCACACCGCAGAAAAACAGTTGCGTTTTCGCGGCGATGGATTTCGCCTGCAGATCCATCACCCGCACGAACAGGTAGAAAGCCAGCACCGCAGGCAATGTGGCGGGAGTATCCATCAACGCCATTCTATTGAACAGCAAGCTAACATGATCCAGCCCCAGGAAAATCACTGCGGTCCAAGTGATTCTCGCGTCAAACAACCGTCTCATCGCCAGCCAAAAAAATAGCAGCGAAAGCAGACTACAGATAACGGAGATCATTCGATCCTGCAGGCTTCCCACCCCGAACACGCGAAAAACGGCGATTTGCAAGTAATTGAGAGCGGGAGAGAGCAGCATGCTGTTGAAGCTATCCGTCCTCGCATGTCCGAACAACACCACATTCCTCGCGTTGTGCATATAGAAACCTTCATCCGTCATCTGTCCCGCGCTCCAATCGAGGCGAACAAATGAATCCGATCTCAACGCAACAACGCGCAGCGCGATCATTAACACCACTAAAACAATGACCGCCCACTTGTATGCTTTCGATTTAGGCAAAGTCAACCATTTCCATTACGAAGTTGTCAAATCAAGGCATGCGAGAAAATGCATGCCATGAATACAAATCGAGATCAACTCGACTCCTCGATCATCCGCACAAACTGACTGAAGTAATACACGCTATCCATCGGACCCGGAGAGGCCTCCGGATGATACTGAATGGAGAAAATGGGCAACTCCCTGTGCCGCAGTCCCTCCACCGTTCCATCGTTCAAATTGATATGGGCGACCTCCATGCCGTCCTTTAACTCATCAGGGTCAACCGCGTAACCATGGTTTTGGCTGGTGATATAGACGCGATCGTTAATTAAATCCTTTACGGGATGGTTGCTTCCTCTATGTCCGAATTTTAATTTGAAAGTCCGACTCCCAAATGCGCATCCTAATAGCTGATTCCCAAGGCAGACCCCCATGATCGGCTTTTTACCCGCCAGTTTCCTGACCGTATCCACGACATATCCGAGCAGAGAGGGATCCCCCGGTCCCGGGGAAAGCATGATTCCATCCGGATTACGCTCCAAAATCTCCTCTGCGGATGTGGTGCAGGGATAGACGGTCGTTTGGCATCCCACTTTAGCCAAGTTTCGCATGATGTTGTATTTCACACCGCAATCCAACAACGCCACCTGGTGTTTCGGTGTCCCTTCAAACGGCCAAGTGTATGGCTTCTCCGTTGTCACTTTGCGAACGAAATCGACACCTGCGTACGATGGGGAGTTTTTAATTCGCGTCAATATCTCTTCCGGTGTTTCCGTCGTGGATATCGCCCCCATCATCACCCCGTGCGCCCGTAATCTGCGTGTGAGAGAGCGAGTGTCTATGCCGAATATACCGGGGATGTTTCTCTCCTTGAGAAAGGAGTCCATCGTCATTTTGCTGCGCCAGTTGCTTGCAACCTCCGCACACTCGTGAACGATGAACCCCTCCACCTGAACCTTGCGAGACTCGAAATCATCCGGATTGATGCCGTAGTTCCCGATCATGGGATAGGTTAGGCAAACAATTTGACCGGCGTAGGACGGATCGGTAAGGATCTCCTGATACCCCGTCATCCCCGTGTTAAAAACCACCTCGCCGTACGCAGGAGCATCCGCGCCGAAGGCGAAGCCTTCATAAATGGTTCCATCCTCCAATGCCAGTATCGCCCTTTTATGCATAACCTATCCTCATCTGTCTCCCATTACTTGCGTATTGTTATCCTCTACGCAAATCTATCAGTCTGCCATCCAGTAATGTGAACCGTGTCTTCCCGTAAAGCTCCATGCCGGCGAAGGGAGTGTTTTTCGACTTGGAATGCAATACGGCGGGGTTCACGATCCAGCGTTCGTCGGGGTCAAAAACCGTCACATTCGCCGGAAATCCTTCCTGAAGCGAACCGCTTCGAAGCCCCAGAATTCGAGCAGGGGCGGTGGACATCCGCATGATCATGTCGCTGATCGATAAAACTCCCTCCCGCACCAAGTGGGTGTTGGCGAGCGCAAGGGAGGTCTCCAATCCGATAATTCCAAACATCGCCTTGTCAAACTCACACTCTTTCTCATGGATGGCGTGCGGAGCGTGATCCGTCGCGATGGCGTCGATGGCGCCATCCTTCAATCCCGTCTTGATCGCTTCGATGTCTTTTTGGGTGCGAAGCGGGGGGTTCATCTTAGCGTTGGTTTCGTATCCCTGGCACGCTTTGTCCGTCAAAGTCCAGTAGTGAGGAGCGGTCTCGCCGGTCACCGGAAGGTTTCGGGATTTCGCATACCTCAAGGCTTCGACGGTTCCCGCCGTGGAGATGTGGAGGAGATGCAAACGACACCCTGTCAAGTCGGAAAGGAGGATGTTGCGCCAAGCCGCGATATCCTCCGAAATCGCAGGGATTCCGGGCACGCCCATTACGGTTGCGACATAGCCCTCGTTCATCGCCCCACCCTGCGTAAGCGTCTTGTCTTCGTTGTGCGTTAACAGGGGAAGATCGAATTGAGAACAGTATTCCATGCCTCTGCGCATGGTCTCGGCATTTTGAATTGGTTGGGCGTCATCGGAAACAGCCACCGCTCCGGCGGCTTTCAATTCGGCGATATCGCTTAATTGATCCTGCCCCATCCCCTTCGTGAGCGAGGCAATGGGAAGAACGTGCGCGAGGGCTTTTTCCTTGGCTCTCCGAAGGATATATTCCACCACGGATGGGTTGTCAATCGGGGGATTCGTGTTTGGCATGCAGCAAACGGCGGTGAACCCACCCGCAGCGGCAGCGAGAGAGCCGCTCTCGATATCCTCCTTGTATTCATATCCGGGTTCGCGCAAATGAACGTGCATATCGATAAGACCCGGGCAGACGATGCATCCTTCCACATTGATGACCTCGTCGCCGGTGGCGTTCCGAAAGGCTGAAACGCCTGAGATAACGCCATCCTCCATCACGAGATCGCCGACCTGCTCCAACCCCCGAGAAGGGTCCACTATTCGTCCGCCTTGCAAAACGATTTTCATGGATGTTTCACTCCCCGTTCCTTTTGTCATCGACTTCGGAACCAAGCTGATCGACGGGGTTATCCCCTATCAACTTGTATAGAACCGCCATCCGAACCGCCACTCCGTTCGTCACTTGCCGTTCGATCACTGTCTCCGCGCCGGGAACGCCATCCGCCACGCGCGGGGATATCTCCACGCCTCGGTTCATGGGTCCGGGATGCATCACCAAAACCCCGGGCTTCGCAAGGCTCAGATTATTCTCATTGATTCCCCAAACTCGCGAGTATTCCCTCAAACTAGGCAACAACCCCTTCTCCTGCCGTTCGGTTTGAAGCCTCAAAACGATCACAACATCCGCATTCCGAAGCCCTCCACGCAGATCCGTGTGAACCTCGATCGGCAACCTTTCAGCCTCGACCGGTAGCAGGGTTTTGGGACCAACCCATCGCACCTTCGCGCCAAGTTTCACCATCCCCCACACATCCGAACGCGCCACCCGGCTGTGCGCCAAATCCCCTACGATGCTAACGGTTAATCCGGAAAAGTCAAATCGAGGGGAAGTAACCCTATCCGCTGCGTCGGCATCAGGGACCTCCGTGAGTTCAGACGCCTTGAGTCTCTTTTCCCAAATGGTGTATAGGTCCAGCAATCCTTGAGTGGGGTGCTCGTGCCTCCCGTCCCCTGCGTTGACGACGGGGATATCCAAAATCCTAGCCGCGAATTCCGCCGCGCCCGAGGAGGAGTGACGCATCACGATGCAATCGGCGGCGAGGGACTGAAGGGTGAGCAGAGTGTCCTTGAGCGACTCCCCCTTTACAACGGAGGATTGCGCCACGGTGATATTCGTTGCGTCCGCGCTTAATATCTTCGCTGCGGTTTCAAAACTGGTTCGAGTGCGGGTGGAGGCTTCATAGAACAGAAGAATGACGGACTTGCCCCGAAGCGCGGGGACCTTTTTGACAGGACGAGAAAGAATATCCTTGAAGGAATGAGCGGTTCGGAGAATTTGTCGGATGTCCTCCGCATCCGTATATTCCAATCCCGTTAAATCGCGCATTTTGGCGCTCCCAATAGGTTTCATCAAACGACAGAGTTATAAAACCGGATCATTTTTTTCGAATGACCACGGAATCCTCGCCATCCACTTCCACGAGGAAACAATCCACATACTCCGAACGGGATGTCGGCACATTCTTGCCGATGAAATCCGGACGGATGGGCAGCTCTCTGTGCCCTCTGTCCAAAAGAACGGCGAGTTGAATGGTTTTTGGTCTTCCGATATCCATCAAGGCGGTGATCGCGGCGCGCACGGTGCGACCGGTGTATAAAACCTCGTCCACTAATATGAGATTTTTGTCGGTGATGTCGAACGGGATATCGGTTTGCCCGACCTGCGGTCTGCGTTCCGGATAATCATCCCTGTAAAGAGAGATGTCCAATTTGCCGACGGGGGGCTTGATCCCCTCTATGCCCTGAATGAGCGTGGCAAGTCTCTCCGCCAACGGAGCCCCTCTGCGAAGAATTCCAACCAAGCAGATGTCGCCGGCGCCGTGATTTTTCTCCAGTATCTCGTGGGCGATGCGAGTGATCGCCCGCCGCATCTCCTCCGCATCCATCACCAATTGGGAATCCATGCCGTCCCCCTGCAAAAAACGCCTTCCCTGGGAAATGACTCCCAGAAAAGGCGCGACCGATATGCGAATAAAACATTGGAACGTTGGTCCCAATGCGAATATCATCACCCTTGTCGGCCTCTCTGGACACACTTTTAAAGGGATACGTTCAAATTTCATTTATTATATCATCGAACTGCGCGATTGTCAATAGGGGTTTCTTCCCTCGTCGCGGGAAAACGTGAGCGATTTTTGGCAACAGTTAGTTATTGCTATTATCGCTATACTATATCAGAGATCAAATGTGCGTGAATCCGGGATGGATGAGCATTTCGTTAGCAGCCTCCCCACGCTTTGGGATCCATGCTTCCGGCAAGCGCCTTTTGCCGTGCAGCGCGCCATCTCCTGGCTGCATACCACCGGCCTGCACATTGACGCAAAACAGCGCTCTGTCGGAAAAGACACGGTGAACCTGTAAAGTTGCAAGAGCGTTGGGCGTTATTGAGTCAGAGGGTCAGAGGTTTGAAGACGCTTAATTACTTCCATCGCGCCATTGAGGTCGAGATAATCATGCGCGTATGATTCTGTTAATAAATCCTCATCCAGGAATCTATCATATTTTTCCATGGCTTTGATCGGGAATCCCTTTGCCAGTTCGAGAATATCAGGGGGCTGGCAGAGGAACGCCATATATCGCGTTTGGATTTCCGTTTCGCTCACTTTATTAAAATGAAGCGCGATATCTTCGTCATATACAATCAATCCACCATGCATCCCAAGCGCCCTCAGCGTACGATTCACTTTGCTGCCGCACCAGGTAAACCAGAACAGGTCATCGCCATCGCGAAAGAATGGGCTCAGCAAAACGCCGGATTCCCGTGCAAATTTTCGCGCTTCGTTCAGCATGTCTTTCGCAACCGAATCAAGGTAGACCGGCATACGGGTATCAATCAGCATTTCACGCATCTTTTCGTGAATTCGAGGATGGAGATCAAGAAATACGTCACCCCCATATTTTGGAACTCTTCCACCTGGTGATTTTTCCACAAGTATTTCCATTTTCTCTGCGTCTATCTCAATGATCTTCCAGCGCCTTCCGGCAAGGATTAAATAATTATCCGCTCCCGTGGATGGAAATCCGCCAACAGTGCCTACAAGATGACCATGATGCACCACCCGAAATTCCTTTACAGTAACAAACGCCGCATAAAAATCAAGGCTTCTGACGATTCGCTCCCCTGCAAGCCCCAGGATGATTACCCCTTCCGATGTCTGCTCAATAAGGTCTTTCGCGCGCATACTGCGCAGAGTGCGAAGGAAAATCGCCTGATCGATATTATGGAAGGCGCCGCGTGCGATAAGGCGCTCATGCAATGTTAATGCCGTGGCGCCGCCCGCTTCGGCAATCACACTCATGACTTGCTGTATCAGCGTGGATAGATGCCACCGCTCCAATTCCGGCGGCTCGCACCAGCCTTCCAGCATCAGCTCCGTCATTGCGATGGAGCGCAGCAATTGTCGATACAGCCGATCAATTGGTTTTGTTAGTTCATTTACCTCATTTTCCAGCACATAAAGCCATAAGACGGATGCTTCCCCTTCATGGCGACCACTCCGTCCCAAACGTTGTTTAAGCGATGAAACGGACCAGGGCGCTCCTATTTGTCCTATTTCACGAACATTCCCAACATCTATTCCAAGCTCAAGCGTGCCGGAGCAGAATGCCGCAGTTGGACGTGAGGATCGGAGCATCGCTTCAGCCTTTTCCCTTATCTCTTTCGAGAGCGAACCATGATGAATATAAAAAGGATTTGGCATACCATCCTTCTCCAATATTCGATTGACCAGATCGGTGTACTTTTCAATATCCTGCTTGTTATTGATAAAAATGAGCGCTGTCTTATGGCTAAATTGTTTAATCAAGTCCCTGGCAAGTCTAAAATCGTCTTCAGTCGCCTCTTCCATCTCGTCATTTTTGCTGGCAGTTATCGCGCCCGTTTCTTCTCCGGTTACAGCGCGCTTATATCCTTTAATAAGAAAACAAATCGTTTTTGTTTCCTCACTTTTGATAAGGCGCACACCAGCAGGGTTCCTACAATCAATCCATAATTTCGTTGATTCCATATCCCCCAGTGTGGCGGATAATCCAACAATCCGTATTGGATGATCAATGCGCTGCATTAAGCGCGATACCAGACTGCGCAGATGCGCTCCCCGCTCCGTGTCCAAAAACACATGAACCTCATCCAGAACAATATAGGAAAGGTGTGAGAATAAAATGTTCAGCTTATCCGGATGGTTGATGAACAATGATTCCACAGATTCCGGCGTGATCAGCAATACTCCCCCGGGCGATTTTAGAAACTTTTGTTTGGGGGATTGCCCCACATCGCCATGCCATTTGAACACGGGGATTTCCGACCGCTCACATAGTTCCTCAAGACGACGGAACTGATCGTTTATAAGCGCTTTAAGCGGACCAATATAGAGCGCGCGCACGCTGGAGGAGCTGTCCTCAATGATATCCGAGAGGATTGGCAAAAATGCCGCTTCGGTCTTGCCACCCGCCGTCATCGCGGAGATAACAATGTGCCCCTTATCGCCCAGGATCGCATCAATTGCTTCCACTTGAAACGGACGCAGTTTCTTCCATCTCATGCGATAGAGCTCTTCCTGTATATGTGGGTGCAGTTTTAAGAATGCCGCAGGTTCCGCCATTTTCTTTCCTTATAGCTGAAACTTCGCCAGTTCATCGAGCTTTTCACTAGATTGCGGATCAGCTCCATTATTCGCCGGATCAGCCGTATGCTCCAGCTTATTATCATCCAGTAATTTTCGCCAATCAGCCTCTTTATTTTGTTCCAGCACGGCTAAGAAACCGACAAAACCTTTCACCGAGTCCCGTGGAGTTTGAAAATAATCATTCCCCAATCTTTTTGCGCAATATTGCATGTATAGTCTTAGAGCCTCATCGGGAATGATATATTTATCAGGATCGCCAGAAGCATAGACATGCCGGATATTGCGTAAAAGCACATACATTTCCTCCTGAGTGAGGTTCGGTAACCGTATTACAGGAGTGGAATAATCTTTGAGGCCTCCCACTGCAAAACTATTGCCAGCCAGACGAGACGCCAGCGCCTTATAACTTGCTAACCCGCGCTTATTGTCGTCCATGAAGGTATCAGTGCCGGCGAAAAAGAACCCCAATCCGGACACACTGCCCTGCAAACAATCATTCAGAATGCGCAGGATCATTTCATAATTCGCCTTGCGTGCTAATTCACTATTGAGATTTTGCGATATCACACCCATCTCATCGATGTTGACCAGCAGCCCTTTATAACCCGCCATCCGCGAAAATGCCGCCATCAATTTCAGATAATCGTAGTAATTCGAATCATCGATAATCGAACGCACTCCCAGTTCCTGGCGCGCTTCTGTCTTGGTGGTGTATTGCGCCTGAAGCCAGCGCAATGCTGCGCTCATCAGGGTTTCCTTCTCTTCCTCAAAACCCTTCACATACTTGTATATTACCGTCGCAAAGTCATACCCGCTCACAAGATTCTGGAATGGCTTGAGCTTATCATAAATTGCTTCATACAGGTTCTCTTTCTTTTTTCGTGTTTCAAAAGCAACGTCAGCCACCCATTGCTCAATCAGCGCAGGCAATGCCCCTCCCTCATCATCTTTTGCTCTGGTGGACATATTGTGCATGAGTTCGCTGTAGAGCGCTCGCGCATGTCCACCCGATGACTGCATACGGTGGTTTAGCGTAATATCCGCCTGCGTAACCACAAAATGTTTCTCCAAAGCCAATGTCCGGGATAAATTGAGGAAAAAGCTCTTCCCGGAACCGAACTTGCCGATGATGAAACGGATTGCTGCGCCTCCGTTCTCTACATTCACCAAGTCGCTAAGCACAGCCTCTATTTCACCTTTGCGTCCGACCTGGATATGCTGCAATCCAACACGAGGCACAACACCAGCTTTCAATGAATTTATAATAGCGGTACGTTCCCGCGGTTTTATCAGCGATGTCATTTAATATATTCCTTTAATAATGATTGATTGATTGTATATGTTTCCCCCTCATCGATCAGAAAGTCCCCAAGGGTTTCATCCGACCAGGCATTGATTGTACTGACCATTCCGTTCGGCATTACTTGATGCCGTTTTGCAAGCGCTGCAAGTTCATCCTTGCGCCATGAATTATGTTTCAGCAATTCCGCGAGAGGGACATGATATTTTTCATCAAGGGATGAAAGCAACTCCTGAGTGAATGGCAAATCATTACGGGGAATAAGCTCATTAGCCAATGGAACAACAAGTGATTTATCCCCACATGTTTGTTCCGATGTCAGCTCATCATCCATATCCTCTCCCATTGCCATCCCTAGAATTTGAGACACTTCGGCGGTATTAGCTATAATGCGCGATATCTCATGCTCATCAAGCTTAATCTCTGTATTTTTTTTGGCGTAAGGGGGAATAACTTCCCCACTGCGGGGATCGCTTCTTCCCTGCATTATTTCTACAGGCTGGTTTTGGGATTGTGCCTCCGCATGCCCTTGTTCTGCCGCTTTACGATACCACTTTACGGCTTCTGCTTGATTCTGTTGTATTCCTTGACCATATTCGTAACAGACCCCGAGTTTATATTGTGCCTTCGCATGCCCTTGTTCCGCCGCTTTACGATACCACTTTACGGCTTCCCTGGAGTTTTGTGTAACGCCTTCACCGTTGTCGTAACAGATTGCGAGGTTATATTGTGCCTTCGCATGCCCTTGTTCTGCCGCTTTACGATACCACTTCACGGCTTCAGTGAAGTCTTGAGGAATGCCTTGACCGTTGTAGTAACAGACCCCGAGGTTATATTGGGCCTCAGCATGCCATTGTTCCGCCGCTTCACGATACCACTTCACGGCTTCAGTGAAGTCTTGAGGAATGCCTTGACCGTTGTAGTAACAGACCCCGAGGATATATTGTGCATCCGCATCCCATTGCTCTGCTGCTTCACGATACCACTTCACGGCTTCAGTGAAGTCTTGAGGAATGCCTTGACCGTTGTAGTAACAGATTGCGAGGATATATTGTGCATCCGCATCCCCTTGCTCTGCTGCTTTACGAAACCACTTCACGGCTTCTGCATAATTTTGTTCGACACCTATACCATGGTAATAGCGGAATGCGAGTTTAAATTGTGCCTCCATACGCTCTTGTTCCGCTGATTTACGAAACCACTTTACTGATTCTGCTTGATTCTGTTGTACTCCTTGACCATATTCGTAGCAGATTGCGAGGTCGTATTGTGCATCCGCATCCCCTTGTTCTGCTGCTTTACGATACCACTTCACGGCTTCAGTGCAGAATGCGAGTTTATATTGTGCCTTCGCATCCCCTTGTTCTGCTGCTTTACGAAACCACTTTACGGCTTCTATGTAGTCTTGTGCAATGCCTCGACCGTAGTAGTAACAATTCCCGAGGCTGTTTTGTGCATCCGCATCCCCTTGTTCCGCCGCTTTACGATACCACTTCACGGCTTCCATGGAGTCTTGTGCAATGCCTCGACCGTAGTAGTAACAATTCCCGAGGCTGTTTTGTGCATCCGCATCCCCTTGTTCCGCCGCTTTACGATACCACTTCACGGCTTCCATGGAGTCTTGTGCAAT
>Ga0078972_1003301_pt1 | contig 48943 bp, 46 predicted proteins | sample YelNatPaOPGAMG01_FD_67568 | JGI IMG/M metagenome (GOLD analysis project Ga0078972, IMG submission 67568) | Hot spring thermophilic microbial communities from Obsidian Pool, Yellowstone National Park, USA - OP-RAMG-01 (SPADES assembly) (version 2) | ecosystem: Environmental > Aquatic > Thermal... | reverse complement strand
TAAAGGAAGGGAGCGGAAGCAAAGATGAAACCGGCAATTAGCACGAATCTCTTTCTGCCATAAATGTCAGAAAGCGAGGCAGCAGGCAAACTAACCAAAATTCCAGGAATCGTTGAGGCAGAAGCGACAATCCCCGTCCAATCGGTCGGCGTCCCAAGGCTTAGCGAGAAAGGCTTTAAAACAGGGCTCTTAGACATCGTTGAGCTTAAAATTGCGAAGAACCCCATCATGCAAAGTGTCCAAAACGCGCTGTTTATAACATTCTTTTTTTGTGCCATGGTAAAATCCCTAACCAGTTAGCGCGCTAATAATCCAAGAGTCATAACCCCATCCATCATTGCAAAGAACTTTCCCAACAATTAGACTTGCACCAGGAGCAACACCCTTAAACTTACCATTTGAAGCTAAGCCAGTTCCTGCAGCTGTGCTTGCCACATGTGTTCCATGCCCGAAATAGTCATAGGTATCCTCGTCTGGTATACCATCCTCATTGTAGTCCACAAAAGATTGCTGCAGTATTATTTTTGAAGTTCCATTTGGAAACTTAAAGTCTGGATGAGTTGGGTCTATTCCAGTATCAAGTATTGCGATCTTCACTCTAGAACCATTGTATCCTAAATTCCATGCAGAAGGTGCTCCAATTAAAGGAACGCTTACGTTAAGTTTTGCATAAACTTTCTTGTCAAGCCAGACCTTCTCTACATTGCTAGATTCAAGAACTTCCTTGAAAAGGCTGTTGATTGAATCTTTTGTGTTGCTTGTTCTTATAGACATCAAGTTTAAGGCCGTAGATATAACCTTTCCCTCTGCTCCCGCCTTACCTGCGTTTTCCGCTATTGAAGCTGTAACTGTGCTACTTGAGGCTTCTACTATAACAGGAAGAAAACTCACAAGCCCTTTCCAATCTTCAAATAGCAATTCTTCTGACATCGACTACTTTAGTTTATTGAAAGAACCTAAAAGCCTTTCCTCCCAATAAAAAGGACTGGTAAAATAGGCTTGCCTACGTATAACCACAACTTCCTTTATAAGAAAAATAGGCATAAGACCTTTATAAGTTAGAATACTTCCATAGGAGAGTGTAGCACACCCAGAGAAGATATTTGGAATAAGGACTCGCCCCCAATTAGGTACTAATCCTTAAGAGGAACTGCATCCTTCTAAGGGAACCTGTCGAGGCAAGAATAAGGAACATAGACCTGTCAGAAGAGAAACCAATCAAATTTAATACGTTGAACGAACTATATGGCAAGCTGGTTGTGGATGGAAAAGCCAGAATAGCGCGCGCTCAGGGGCTGCTCGTTCAGAATATCTAAGAAAACAGGAGAAAAAGAAATAAAATGCGTCTTTATAGTGCCATCGGATAAAGTTAAGGCCGTGAATGATGTTGTCCTACTTAATGTGGGGGTAGAAGAGCTTGCACGCGCTTTGAAAGGATTAGTTTGAACTCTCTCGGTATCTAGCCGGTGTACAAATTAAGCCTTGCTGAACGGGGCGTCTCTCGCCTCCTGTACACCGCCATCGAAGGCATCCTCTTTCAAAAGTGGATCTCCCTCGAAGCAGGAAGCCCAACCCTTTCAGGGGGTGGGTAGCTCACCGTACTGTAAGTGTACTGTGCAGGATATTTAATACCGCAGCAAGTTTGCCAAAAAGTATTGAAAGGTGAACATTTAAATATAAGGTTTGCCAAATGAATATTAAAGGTGAACAATGTGCCGGGCTACTTGCAACGCTTCCATGAGCAGTTATCGAGAAAGTATGCTGGCTCCTTGGTCAGGGTTATGGATGTGAAGGAGATGGAGCCAAACGCTAAGGAGTATTTGAACAAGTTGGCCAAGGCTGGGTTGATCGAGAAGGCTGGGTGGGGCTGGTACTGGGTTCCACGCGATATCAAGGACCCTTGGGATTTCTTCGAAAAAGATAAAGGGTTTAAAGTGGTCTCCTGCCAGACCGCCGCCTCATTATGGAACAATGATTTCATCCATAGAGACGTATACGTGTTGAGGGTTTCCGATAGGTCTTACGGCAGGGCATTGGAGGAGTTCGCGAAAAGAAGGGGATGGAGGTTCCAAGTAGAGTATTTGGATAAAAAGATGAAGTGTAAGAAGGTTGGAAGGTTGTTGGTTGAGGATGTACATGAAACCATAATTGAATGCATGAACAGGTGGGCCTTCATCGATGCTCTTGCAACGTTGTATTCGAACAGGCACAGGATTAAACTGAGCGATTTGTTGAGACAGAGCTATTGGAAAAGAATACGGGGAAGCAATGTGAGGGTAAGGCAGGCTTTGGAATACGGCTGTTTCTTGATTAACGAATCAATTGGCAATAGGGTGTTTGATGTAAGAAAACCAAGGTTGGATGATGAGTACTTGAAGCGGGAGCTAGAAGAGGCTGTTGAAAAGGTGGTCGAGCTTGGTTAGACATGTTGAAATCGTAAGGGCGAGAGAAGAGGAAATCGCCAAGCTGATGGGACTCCTCTCTGAGAAATCAGCGGGTTTCGAGAAAACGAAACTCGTTTTAATCGGAGGATACGGATTGAGGGCATTCATACCATTCCTCAGATCGACAAGGGATTGCGACTTCGCGTTGAGGAAGGAAGATGGTTGGCATTTGGATGAGCTGAGGGTATGGCTTGCCGGTTTGGTTTCAGTTCAACACTTCGAGGAGAGGGAAAGGTCTGGGTACATGAGGTGCCTGAAGCTTATCGAAGCTGGAGGAAAACAAATAAGGGTCTCTCTGGATTTCATGGAGGGGGAGGTTACCGGAAGAAGCGAGAGAGATGTGGTTAAAATTGACGAGAAATTTGTCTCCGACTCCTGGAAGACAAAGATTAATGTAGCTGGCAGGGAAGTTGAGGTGAGAGTTCCAAGCTATGTTGATTACTTCGTTCTTAAAGTGGTGTCAGCCAGAGCTAGCGATGCTAGGGACATAGCAACGCTTGTGTGGAAGAACGGGTTGCCAAAGGGATTGATGGAGAGGATTAGAGAGATTGTGCCATATCCAGAGTTATTCGAGGAGGAGCTGAGGGGATCCATATTACCAACGATTAAAGACAAGAGGTTCCTGCACTCCTGGCGTGGAACCTTTGTGAGCACAGAGCTCAACGAAGAACAAAGAAAGCAAGTCATAGAGCAACTCTCATCGCTTTTAACAATGTTTTAAGCTCAGATCCTGACGACCCCGTTATCTCATTATCTGTAAAATCGGTTAGGAGCCTAACGTAGAGGAGAAGTGCGCAAGGAGATGGTCTCGAACCTAAACCAACACACTGCAAAGAATCGTGCTATTTCCACTGATGTTTGAAAACGCGTGAGCAAAAGCCTTGACAGCAAGCGTTAAGGAAATCTTAGCGTCGCGCACAAAGCTTATATATCACACTGTGATAATTCCTGAGGCTGAAGATGAAAAGAATTCTAATAATTGGTGGAGGCTACGCTGGCACGGAGGTCATAAGGCAGCTCGTCCTCAGGGGAGCTAAAGGCATAGAGGTCGAGCTCGTGTCCGCTGGGCATTACTTCGAGAACACGATAGCCGGCACGGAGGTCATAAGCGAGAAGCTGAGGGCCGAGGACCTGAGGTACGACTTACAGCTGCTCTCGAGCTACTGGAGCTTCGGCCTAACCGTAGACAAAGTCAATGAGATTGACCTAGACGAGAAGGTCGTTAAGCTCGGAAACGGCGAGAGGGATTACGATGTGCTTGTGGTTGCTTCAGGTTCGGCTCCTAACTTCTATGATGTGAAGGGCACTGATCTGACGCTCCCTAGCTACCGGCTCTCCAACTTCGAACTAATAAACAGGAGGCTAAAACAACTAAGCTCAGGCCATCCGAGGGTCATAATAGTCGGAGCTGGCTATGTTGGTCTAGAAGTGGCCGCCGAGGTTGTGGACCTCTTCAGGTCATTGGGTAGGAAGGTCAAGGTCACAGTGATCGAGAAGATGGGCCACGTCCTGCCCGGTTTCGGTAACGAGGTTGCCAGGAGGATGGCTCTCGAGGCCCTGAGCTCAAGGGATGTAGGCTTTAACCTCGGGAAGGGGATCGAGCGCATAGCTGAGGGCAAGGTGGTGCTGCAAGATGGTAGTGAGCTCGAATCAGACTTGACGGTCTGGTCGGGCGGCGTGAGAGGTTCAGAGCTAGCGCTGAGCACATCTGGAGCTGGCTTGCAAAACGGTTACATCGACGTCGATGAGAGGCTCTTAGTCAAGGGGCGGCAGGACGCCTTTGCGGTCGGCGATGTGGCTCATGTCAAGATCGGCGGGAGCGTGGCCCAGAAGATGGCGGGTGAGGCCCTCGAGCAGGGTATGACGGTCGCTAGAAACATAATGTCGATAATCAGTGGCCAGAAGCCCAACATCGTGCACAAAATAAACTACCCAGTCGACTTCCCCAAGGTTTTGCTCTCTCTCGGCGAGGGCAAAGCGCTGCTCATCTTCGGGCCACATTACGCCAGCCTGGGCGGCACCGAGTACTTCCTTAAGAGGCGGATTGATGTCGAGGAGATGATGGGCAGGTTCCCGACTCAGTGATCCGAGGTAAGGAACCACGTAAACGACCCGAACGCCTATGCCAACGGCCTACCATATTCGTCTAAACCCGCGATCTCCCAAAGCCTTTTCCTTCGGCGCGCAATGTGGACTAGCGTGCCAACGAGGTCAATGCCCTCCCTAGGGTATCCCAGAGCGAGCAGCGCGACAACCGCGAATCTATCCGGTATCTTAAGCACCTCTTTAACGGCCGTCTCATCAAAGCTCCCAATCCAACACGTCCCAAGTCCGAGCTCGGTCGCCTCGAGCACCATGTGCTCCATGGCTATGCTAACGTCGATCGCGTACCACCTAGGAGAGGCCTTCCGGTCTCCACATCCTACGACCACCAGCGGAGCATCGGTTACGAACCTAGCGAACATCCCGCTCTCGGCTATCCTGCGCTTCCTCTCGCGGTCTCTGACGATCACAAAGTACCAAGGTTGGATGTTCGCCGCCGATGGGGCCAAGCGTGCAGCCTCGAGGATCCTCAGCAATGCGTCCTGAGGTACATCCTTGTCCAGGTACCTCCGCACAGAGTGCCTTCTTCTGATAGCTTCTAAGACTTCCAAACCTCTCCCGGTATCTAGCCGGTGTACAAATTAAGCCTTGCTGAACGGGGCGTCTCTCGCCTCCTGTACACCGCCATCAAAGGTGTCCTATTTCAAAAGCGGATCTAGCGCGCGCTACGCCCCGCGTCGATGTGGATCTATGTCTTAAAAAAGGATTTATATACAAAATTGGCTCCTCGTCGCGTTGATGATTCGAAATGGGTACATCTAAAGATCCATTAGTGGGTTGTTCGCTCAGGGAACTGTCCCTAGAGAGGAACGGCAAGCGCAGGAGGATCTCGAGCTACGACAGAACCGGTGGCAACAAGGACTTCGTGGTCATACCCTCTGGCGTGACGCAAGCTATTGCCGAGATAGGGGGCGCCGGCTGTATAACTCACATATGGGTGACGATGTCGACCCTCCAGGAGGAGCCCTACGTGCCTAGGAAGGTCGTCATAAGGATGTTCTGGGATGGCGAAGAGTCGCCAAGCGTAGAGGCCCCGATAGGGGACTTCTTCGGGATGGGCCACGGCATGACCAAGAACTTCTGGTCCGCCCCGCTCTGCATGAGCCCGCAGGACGGCAGGGGCTTCAACTGCTTCTTTCCAATGCCCTTCAGCAACGGGGCAAGGATAGAGGTCACGAACGAGTGCGAGAGCGCTTTGATATTGTACTTCTACGTGGACTACGAGGAGTACGAGAGGCTCAACGAGAGGGAGCTGCGCTTCCACGCCTGGTGGAACAGGGAGAACCCATGCGGGGGGATAAGCGACTCTGGCATCTCCAACGAGGAGTATGAGTTCGGAGGCAAGAACACAACCGGAGATGGAAACTACGTTATACTTGATGCCGAGGGCAAGGGTCACTACGTCGGCTGCAACATAAACATCCACAACCTCAGGACGACCGACAAGTGGAACTGGTACGGTGAAGGCGACGACATGATATTCATCGACGGCGAGAGATGGCCACCCTCGCTACACGGCACGGGCACCGAGGACTACTTCAACTCGGCCTTCTGCCCTCAGCAGGAATACTGCTCCCCATATCATGGGATAATACTCGGAGGCGGGCCCAACTGGTCCGGAAAGGCAACCCTCTACAGGTACCATATAGCCGACCCCATAATGTTCGAGAAGTCGATCCGCGTGACGATCGAGCACGGCCACAACAACCACAGGTCCGACGACATATCGAGCACCGCGTACTGGTACCAGAGGGAGCCACACAAGAGGTTCAAGCCACTGCCCCCTGTGGGGGAGAGGCTGCCCAGGCCTGACGTAATCCCACTCGACACAGCTAAGGTTATGGAGGTTATCGGCTGAGCTAGGGCGCGTCTGGGTGCTCAGGCCATCGCGCGCTCACGGTTTCACCACGACCTTTAAAGCCCTGCCGGTCTTGACCAGCTCGAAGCCCTCCTTGAGCTGCTCGAGCCCAAAGGTATGCGATATCAAGCTTCTGACATCTATCGACCTCCTCGACAGGAGCATAAGAGCCCTCTCCATGTGCACCGGCAGGTGGTCGTAGCTCCCCACAACCCTGACCTCGCCGTAGTGTATCAGGTTCGGGTCGACCTCCACCTTGATAGGTGGGTACGTCCCGCCGAAGAGCACGACCGTACCCGCCGGCCCAATGGATTCGAATGCGGCCTCGATGGCGGCCTTGTTGCCAGTGGCCACTATCACCGCGTCAGCCCCGTAGCCTCCAGCGGCCTCCCTAACCCTCTCGGCCAGGTCCTCCCTGGCGGGGTTCACGACGACATCTGCTCCCATCCTACGCGCCATCTCAAGCCGTCCCTCGACGACCTCGCTTACGATAACACTTGCCCCCGAAAGCTTGGATATCTGCAGGTTTATGAGCCCCATCGGTCCGCTTCCTATCACCAACACGACATCGCCTGGCCTTATGGAAGCCATCTCGTTCGCATGGAGGCATACTGCTATGGGCTCCGAGAACGCGGCCTCCTCATAGCTCACGTTGTCCGGTATCTTAAGAAGGTTCTCGAAAGGCGCCTTGGCGTATTCCGCGTAACCCCTTATCACGTTCCTCTTGTTCACGCAGAGGTTCGTAAAACCCCTTCTGCAGGGCCTGCAGGTGCCGCACGGTATTATTATCTCGGGCACGACGCGATCTCCGACCGAGAAACCTACCACCGACCCGCCTACATCCACGACCTCGCCGCTCCACTCGTGGCCGAACAGGCCGAAGCTTTCCCTGCCGTATGATGCCACTCTGCGCTTGTATATCCCCTCATAAACTCTTACGTCGCTGGGACATATGCCAACGCACCTAACCCTCACCAGTACCTCGTGCTCACCTGGTGTTGGCGTCTCTACCTCCTCTATGCGCAGGTCCCCAGGCCCATACAGTAAGGCAGCCCTCATCCCGTAAACCACAGGTAGTGCGCTTATATCGTTTTTCGGAAACCGTCGTACAAACCCTTACACTGGATGCAGAGGTCAATCGCTAAGCCTAAATCTGTAGGTCCTTTCGCCTAGGTAGACGATCTTCCCCTCTCCAACAGACCTTTGCCATCTGACGCTATCGAGATATGTCAACAGACGCTCTTCTTCTTCGTCCCTTCTCCTCCTAGAGGGCAACCTCCTCGTGTCCCCGCGTTTTAAAACCTCTATAGTGAACCTCGTTCTATTGGCCCTCACGTACTCTTCGTAATCAACCTCCATCCCCGTCCACCTCCGCCTTCAAGCTCCTGAGGGCGTCATATGTCCCGTCTCTCTTGCTCCTCTCCTCGAGATATGGCCAGTCTATCTTATCGCGGTGGAGCAACATCATCCTCCTAGCCCATCTACCATCATCCTCGGACCTCCAGTACACGTAGGCGTTCAGCCTATCCGCTATTATGTCCTCTATTCCGATCATGTAGGCAATGAGGCCACCTATCTCTACCTTGGTCAGCTTCTCCTCGCTCCCAACCAATACGGAATCAGGGACCTCCACCGCCAGGTCCACGTCCTCCCTATACCAATGCCTACCGTATCTCCTAAACCCGAACCCCTTGAGCAAGCCGTCTAGCACGTCTCTCCTGCTACAAACCAGATCGAGGTCTAACGTAGAGTAGCCACCCATTGTATAGAACTCAACGGCAGTGCCGCCCACAATGACCGGTATAGCTTCTCCCTTCAAAGCCTCAGCGAGGACGGCCGCGAAGAAGACCTTCCTCTCTAGACGGTCCCTGATACCCCTTACTCTGTCCAGAAGCCTTTCAAAGTCCATAAACCTTTTATCGCTGTCAAGTGGAGCGCCTCGATTTTAAAGCTTAAGCCTTGGCGGAAAAACGTCCTACTGTGGTTCTATCGTAGACGGTGGCTTGCTTGTTATGCAATAGTTAACCCACGCTACGTTCTCAAGAGTGCTAGTTATGCGGTTGCTCATCTCCTCAAGGACCTCGTAGGGAAGTCGTACCCAGTCGGCGGTCATGCCGTCCTCAGAAGACACGACCCTGATAGTTACCACATAACCATATCTCCTCTCGTCGCCCATGACCCCGACTGCTCTGTCATCGCCGACGATCGCGAACGCCTGCCAAACCTCATCGTGAAGACCATGAGACCTCAGTACCTCTTCAACTATGTTCGATGCCTCCCTGCATATCTTCAGCTTCTCCTCGGTCACTTCTCCTATCACCCTCACAGCCAGCCCCGGACCCGGAAATGGATGGGCCTCAACTACCTCATCCGGCAGGCCGAGCTCCTTTGCGATAACTCTGACCTCGTCCTTGTATAGGTCGCGAAGGGGCTCTATCAACTTCAGGGTTAACCAACTTGGCAAACCCGCCACGTTGTGGTGGCTCTTTATACGCGAGGCGAGCTTGCCAGACCTGGCGCTCTCCACGACATCGGGGTAAAGGGTACCCTGAGCAAGCCACGTGAAGGGCCCGTGTCTTCTGCTCTGCTCCTCAAAGATCTCGGCGAACTCCTCGCCGACGAGGTGCCTCTTCTCCTCGGGGTCGCTTATCCCACTCAGCTTCTCGATGAACCTCGTGGAGGCATCCACATATACGTAGTTCACACCCAGCTTATCGAGCGTCGCTCTGACCCTCTCGGGTTCTCCCTTTCTCATCAAACCAGTGTCAACAAAGACACAGAGCAAGCGTTCACCTGTCACCTTGTGAAGCAGCACAGCGGTCGTTAATGAGTCGACACCACCGCTAACAGCGCATATTATCCGCCCCTCGGTCACCTCGGAGGCGATTTTCTTCAGGATCGAATCCGTGATTTTGTCCGGATCCCAGTCTCTCGTACAACCGCAGATTTTGTAGACGAAGTTTCCCAACAACTCCTTGCCGTGTTCGGTGTGGGACACCTCAGGATGGAACTGAACTCCCCATATCCGCCCGTCCCTATCGGCTATAGCGGCTATCTTGGTCCTTGGTGTGCTCGCCGCTACGCTGAACCCCTCCGGCAACTCCAGAACCGTGTCGGCGTGGCTCATCCAACACGTAAGGCTGGGTGGCAAACCCTCGAAAAGTCCATGGCCGTCGTGAACGGTCAGCACCGTCCTTCCGTACTCTGACCCCTGAGATTTCGTAACAGAACCGCCCTTTAACTTAGCTATGAGCTGCAACCCATAGCATATCCCGAGAACCGGAATCCGGCCCTCAAGCAACTCTGGGTCAATACTTGGCGAGCACATGTCCTCTACGCTTGCGGGCCCGCCGGACAGCACAAGCCCTCTAGGTTTCATGTTCATGACCTCCTTAGCGGTGATCGTGTGAGGGACAAGTTCAGCGAAGACACCCAACTCCCTTATCCTCCTGCATATCAAATGTGCGTACTGGCCGCCGAAGTCCACGACGAGAATTTGAGCACCCTTCAATCCGGCCATGCACCAACCCTTGTGGTGTAGTTAAAATTTTATGGCCAGCCATCTGTCGTAATCTCCGATGGTTCATCTAACTCCTTGCGTGGAATTGTCGCTGGGACACAACTCCGTAGCGCAGGGTTCGCGCGAACGCTCATTTCCTTGATGAAAGCATCTCTGCCGCCGTTCTGAGGGGCGGCCATCGGGAGAGCCGTCCGACCTCGACTGCGTTCCAAGTGGTGCACAGGTAACCCAACATGCGTTCGTCCTCGTAACGCCTTGAAAAATCTATGAAAGCCCTGACAGCCTCTATGTCTTTCCAGCCGCTGGGCCACACGCGAAAGCCCTTTCCGAGAAAGAAGGGTATCGAAGGATAGTCGTCGCGAGTGACGTAGTGCCAATCGCACATGACCACATCTCTCGGCACGAGGTCGACCGCTGTATGGGTCATGTTCTCAGACGCCTCCCACATGCCGTACCCTGTGGTCCTGTTGTCGAGCAAGCGGTCTCCCCACATGAGCATCTCAACTCCCCTGTCCTTGAGGTGCTCGTGGTAGTCGTTAACAGCCTTCGCGAAAAGCTCACCAGGATCACGGCCTCTGCAGCGAGGGCAGTGCTCTGAAGCTATCAGGAAGACCTCGTCCATCCCAACGTGCAACGCATCGGATTCAAACGCGTCAACAAGTTCGTCGAAAAGGCTGAAAACGATCCCGTTCAACTCAGGGTGCTGGGGACACCAGCTCCGGCAATATATCCCCTCGTTGTTCGGGAACTGGCCGGGCGTCTCGTCGAACTGTGGATATTTGTCTAGTAGAGGGAAGGTCACCTTGCCCCACGACTGATGTCCTAGGCACTGGAACTGCGGGATGAGGCGGATGTCGTGTGCACGGCATTCAGCTAGCAGAGCACGGACGCGTTCTCTCGTTACTGGGTCGGGTCCGCGCAGCTCAGGATGCGAGGAATAAGCGTAGTTGTAATCCACCTCAACTACTAGAACATTTACGCCCGTGCTTGCCAGTTCAGGTATTTCTTTGGTCAGCGAATCGACGTCTTGGTCGTTGTTGGCCAGCACATGAACGCCAAACCACCTCTCGCTTCTGAGGGTCATGTGGTTCATAGGGTCCGTCTCGGGTTTAAAAATTCACACAAATGCCCGAAGCAGAGGCGATAAGGGCTTTTGGTCCGGAGCCCAATCGACATAGCTTAGGCGTTACGGCTCGTGTTCCTATAGTTGAAGGGTGAGGACGTTCGAACTGTAAAGGACGCGGCTGAAACCTTATAGGCGACGAGAAAAAGCAATTGGTGAAGATGGACGGCAAATATAACGTGGTTGTTGTAGTTTTGGATAGCTTTAGGCAAGACCATATAGGCCATTACAATAAGGGCGAGAGGGCGTTTGAGAACATACCTCCATGCAGAACCCCAAATCTAGATACGTTCGCGAAGGAGAGCGTGGTTTTTCACAACGCGTACCCCGCGGGATTGCCAACAATCCCGGTGAGGACCGAGCTAATGACGGGGCAGTTCACTCTGCCCTACAGGCCTTGGTCCCCCCTATACCCAACCGAGATCACGGCGGCCGAGGTCTTTAAACGCGAGGGCTACGTCACCGGCCTCATCACGGACACATACCACCTGTTCAGGCCCGGGATGAACTTCCACAAGGGCTTCGATTCCTTCCTCTGGATCAGAGGGCAGGAGTACGACGCGTTCAATTCAGCGCCACCGAGAAGGCGGAAGACGGACGACTACGTAAACGAGGGCTACACCGAACAATGGAGGAGTCTTGTCGGGAGATTTCTGGCCAACATCGACAATCTAGAGAAGGAGGAGGACTGGTTCCCGGCAAGGGTGTTCAGCGAAGCCGTGAGGTGGCTCAAGGAAAATAAGGTCCACAAAAAGATCTTCCTGTGGGTAGATAGTTTCGACCCCCACGAGCCTTGGTACCCGCCGGAAAGGTTCGACCTCTACACCAAGGAGGAATACGAAGGCAAGAAGCTTATACTTCCGATGGGCGGGGAAGCGAGGAGTTGGGCAAGCGAGGAGGAGATCGACTACATAAGGGGATTGTACGCTGGGGAGGCTTGCTTCGTGGACCATTGCTTTGGCGCTTTCTACGAGGGGATGGAAGAGCTTGGTCTCTTGGATAGCTCAATTGTAGTGGTGCTCGCGGACCATGGCCACCCGTTAGCGGACCATGGTAAGTTCCTAAAGGGAGGCGATAGGCTGTACAGCGAGCTTCTGAAGGTTCCCTTCATGGTCAGGTTGCCCGGTGGTGAGAAGGCAAGGGATACCGGTGCGGTGGTGCAATTTCCGGACCTGTTGCCAACAGTGCTGGAGCTGGTCGGCCTGGGCAACAACAACATCTCAATGCACGGTAAAAGCTTCTCGAGCGTTCTCTTGGACGGTGTGGATGAGCACCGAAGGTGCTCTATATCGGGCTATCATGAGGCGTTCGACAGGTGCATACGAGATGAGAAGTGGAGCTACGTACAAAGGCCCGAGGGACAACCGGATGAGCTCTACGACTTGGAGAGCGACCCGAGGGAGAGGAGAAACCTCATAGACGAGAACCCTGAAGAGGCGGTAAGGCTAGCGCTCGCTTTTGGGAAGTGCTTCAAAAGGGCGGAAGCCACAATGGTTAAAGGCATACAGGGCAAATACGAACTCTCTTAGCGGACGTGCAACTCGGGCCTATTCTGTTGCGGCTTCATCAGAACCGGTCCGCATGCCAAACATAGGGGTGTCCAGCTTGGAACAGCGCATCCAAGGCCTCCACAACCCTGCCCTCGTGTTTGACGGCGCTGTCCGCCAGAACGTTCCTCGGGGACCTGTAGCCCAGTACGAGCTGCATAAGAGCCCATTGTGGCAGCTCTACACGGTTTGCCGAACCGGTCTCCGAAATGGTTATGCCAGAGTCGGAAATCTCGAGCGCGACAAACCCGATGTCGGTCTCTATCGATATCTTGGAGGGCAGATTCTCCGGATCGGCCCTTCTCAGGCGTTCCTCAAGCTCCGGCACGAGGCTCCTGAAGGTAGACTGAAGGTTGATGATCCTCCCCATGCCATCCGAAGCGTACGGATATTCAATATTAACCATGCAGCCTAGGCTCCTACAAAGCTCTGCAAAGGGGTGGTCAAACGGAACGTATATTTCGAGCTCGGTGGCCCTCTTCTGAAAGGCAAGGTCGCACGCGTACCGGAGCACGTGCTCATAAAATGCGATGTCCTTGGCACCGACCTCTGTGATCCTCATTACCCTGGGCCACCTGTCAACGGCGCAGTAGGCGACAACCTCCCCGGAAGCGTCTTCGAAGACAACCCCGTCGACGGGCATACCCCACGTGCTACCCTTTCTGAAGCCGGACCATTCCCCTCTATTCCTCTTCAACGGGCCGGTCCTCTCCGCGTTCGCCAGCTCGTATATCCGGATGACCCTGTCGGTGTCTTCTGTGGTCATGGGGCGTGGCCGCAGACCAGCCCTTGCCCTTTCGGCGTTCCTGAGAGGCATAGTTATCTTGTAGTTTGCCAGCGTTGAGGCATACCCTCACTTGACATAATAATCCGGTATGCCGAACAGCATCGAGACCTCATACCCGTTCTCAACCATGTATCCCATCGAGTACTCGATCACCCTTCTGGAGTAGCCTCTCATCCTGTGTGCCTCCAAGGTCTCCACGCCGCCTATCCCGCCCATCCTCAGGTACACTCCACCAACCTTAACCTCAAGGTCGTTTATGAAAAGCCAGCTGACGGTATCCTTGTTCAGAACCAGTTCAACTCTCCGCGTCCTGTTTGAGCGGGTAACCCTTATCTCAGTGCCCATGTTGGGGCGTTTTTATTAAATCGCTTAAAAAGCCTTTCAGGTGAGATCTACGTCAACCCGACCGGCCTCTTACAGTACCTCCTACAGGCTTCGAAGTAAGCCTCGAGGTTCTCCAATGGCACGTTGTCCGGAATGGAGCCGGAGACGTTTATGAAGTACCCCGGGCATCTGCCAGCAGCTCTCAGGCACCTCTTGACCTCTTCCACAACGTCTACGACGCTGCCGTATGTCAATATGCCTATGTCCACACCTCCGACTATCACCTTCTCCCCGCCGTATTTTTCAGCTATGTATTCTAGGTCGCTGCACTCCTCGAGTATGAAGCCGTCCGCTCCAGCCTTGGCTATGTCATCAACTATTGGCGTTATATCTCCATCAGAACAGAAGAGGACGCGTATTCCTCTGGACCTGAGCTCGCCCCAGAGCCGCTCGTACCAAGGGAACACGTATCTACGAAGCCACTGGGGTGAGAAGAACAGCCCCCTTGTGGAGCATATGTCGTCGTGGCTGATGAACGCCTTTATGTCCGTCTGCGCCCACGCCTTGAACTCGAGCAGCGAAAGCTGGCCGAACCTGTTCAACAACCTCTCAAAGCCCCTCGGGTCGTAGTATGCCGCTTTGGCCGTCCACCCGAGCCCGAACGTCATGATGAACCACATGAAACAAGTCTGGTACTTGCCACCCGGAACTACCTGGTTTCTGTAAAAATCCTGTTTCCTTCGATGCTCTTCCCTGAAGAGCTCCTCCAGCTCATCTTGGTCGAAGGCCCTCCACCTCTCAAGCGGGTCGAACTCGAGCACGTCCTCAACTGACTTCACGTCGAAGGCGGTTCTCCAGGTCGTTGGAAATGCCAAAGACCAGGAATCAGCCCTTTTCTCGAACGAACCCGACTCCCTTCCAAACGCATCCCAAGGGTTTATCGGGTCCCAGGTTGCCCATATCATGTCCAAGTCTAAGGCATCATACGTCCTCCTGAGCGCCTCCTCTGGTTGCTTCACGGGATCCACGCCAGAGGTCTTCGACAGAAATTTCGTGTGCGCGAGGAACTCGACCTGCGCCACGCGGTCGCGTTCTTCCAATCGGAGCGCCGCAAGGCCTCGCTCATAACACATCGTGTCGTCACCCGAGCTCGAAGGCAACAGCTCGGTTGGTCAAGATCCCCAGCACGACGCAGATTGTATGGAACCCCTCGATCTCGATCTCAAATCCAGCTACAGCAGATTCGATATCAGCCCTCATCATCTCAGCTTCAGTCATCACTTCTATTGCGCTCTCTGTTGCTTCGAGAAAACGTCGTCTCGCTAGGGTATTTAAAGCTCATTTCTTCAACGATCTGTCGTTGTGTTACGCGCCGCTAAAACGGTTGTCAGAGTAAACGTTAACGTTGTAACTTGGAGACTATTCAAACAATTAAAGCCCCTTTTATTAACGATCGCTTATAACGCATAGAAAGTTATCCAATACGCTTATATAAACACCCTATGACCCGCATCTCTATGTCTAAGAATCAAACCAATCCTTGGCAAAACGCACTAAATCAGTTTGATAAAGCGGCCAACGCCATAAAATTGGAAGATGGTTATCGCCAGGTTCTATCTCAGCCCAAGAGGATACTCGAGGTCGAACTTCCCATCAGGATGGACGACGGCTCCGTCCGAGTTTTCACGGGCTGGAGGGTACAGCACAACGACGCGAGGGGACCTTTCAAAGGGGGTATAAGGTACCATCCCAAGACCGACCTCGACGAGGTCAAGGCCCTGGCAATGTGGATGACCTGGAAGACGGCAATAGTCGACATACCCTACGGTGGTGCTAAGGGTGGCGTGAGGGTTGACCCGAAGGCGTTGAGCAAGGGGGAGCTCGAGAGGCTCACCAGGAGGTACGCCTACGCTATCTCTCCCGTAATAGGCGCTGAAACGGACATACCGGCACCTGATGTCTACACGGATCCTCAGGTCATGGCGTGGATAATGGACACCTTCAGCATGCTCAGGGGATATCCGGAGCCAGGGGTGATAACGGGTAAGCCGCTTGAGATCGGGGGAAGCGAGGGCAGGGAGGAGGCAACCGCCAGGGGTATACAGCACGTGCTGGAAGAAGTGGTAAAGGTCTCGAAGGTCGACCCAAAGAAGGCCAGGGTTGCCGTTCAGGGCTATGGCAACGCCGGCTACTTCTCGGCGAAGTTCGCGCATGAGCTGGGCATGAAGGTCGTAGCGGTGAGCGACACAAAGGGAGCGATTTTTTCGCAGGATGGGTTAGATCCCGACGCGGTTTTGGAGCACAAGAGGCGCACAGGTTCTGTCGTCGGCTTCCAAGGTGCGGAGCTCTTGGACAGGAATCCCGAGGCGGCCAACGCAAAGCTGCTGGAGCTCGATGCAGAGTTCCTGATACCCGCTGCCGTCGAGAACGTGATAACCGACAGGAACGCGGATGAGATAAAGGCGAAGTTCATCATCGAGGCCGCTAACGGCCCCACGACCTCCGAGGCTGACGACATACTTCATGAAAAGGGCGTGATGCTCGTGCCCGACGTCCTCTCTAACGCCGGAGGCGTGACGGTGAGCTACTTCGAGTGGGTGCAGGCGAGGACCAGAGAATGGTGGGACGTAGAAACCGTTAGGTCTAAGTTGAAGGCCAGGATGTCCAAGTCGTTTCACGACGTTTACAACATGCAAAAGGAACTCTCCGTCGACATGAGGACTGCCGCCCTCGCGTTGGCGATCAAGAGGGTAGCGAGGGCCATAGAGCTCAGGGGGCTCTGGCCCTAGGGTCTTTAGCGCGCGCTGCATCGAGCCAGAAGGTGCTGTCACGTCAGAGTCAGGTCGGAGAACCTGCCTTCACGCGCAAGCGGTTTATCGATCCTCTCCCTCGGCAGTTACGAGCTCTCAGATCTTCGAGATCGCCTGGGCTATGTCCTCCTCGATGTCCTCAACGTCCTCCAGCCCAACCGAGAGACGTACCAACGAATCCGTTATCCCGAGCTTCTGCCTCTCCTCGGGCGTTAGGTCCTTGTGCGAGGACGTGGCGGGGTGCATGACCAGGGACTCCGTGCCTCCGAGGCTTGGCGCCCTCCTTATTACCTTAAGGTCCTTCATGAAACCGAGCGTCGACTTCAGGTCGCAGTCCAGCTCGAAGGATATTATCCCCCCGTAGCCACGTAGGTACCTCTTCGCCAGGTGATGGTGCGGGTGCGTGTCCAGGCCAGGGTAGTAGACCTTCCTGATCTTATCCAACGAAGCCAAGAAGGAGGCAAGCTTGGAGGCGGATTCGTTCTGCCTCCTCACCCTTACCTCCAAGGTCTTGAGGCCCCTGTCTAACAGGAAGGCGGAGTGAGGGTCCAGGCAACCGCCTAGGTATCTTCTCCACTCCCATATCTCGTTCACCTCCTTCCCCCTCCCGACGATGGCCCCTGCAATCACGTCGTTGTGTCCGTTCAGGTACTTCGTCGCGCTGTGGACGACCACGTCCGCGCCGTGCTCCAGAGGCCTGAAGTTGACCGGTGTGGCAAAGGTGTTGTCGACCGCCAGCAACGCCCCGGCCTCCCTCGCCGCCTCAGCGACCTCCTCCACATCGTAAAGCAATACCAGGGGGTTCGAGAGGGACTCGAGGAAAACGAGCGACGTCTCGCTCGTGATGGCCCTCACGAGGTTATCGGTTCCGGGGTCGGCTATCTTGACCTTCACCCCGAACTTCTCCAGCTGCTTGAGGAAGTAAACCGTGACGCCGTAGAGGTCGAGGGGTACCACTATCTCCCCTCCAGCCCTCAGCCTCCACAGGAACATGGATGACGCCGCTGCCATACCTGAGGAGAAGACGAGCCCGTCCTCGCCACCCTCGAGCAGCGCGATCTTGGACTCGACCTCGAGTAAAGTGGGGTTATCCTCCCTCGAGTACTTCAACGGCCTACCGCGGGGACTTAGTGGGCTGCCATCCGGGTGGAGGAATATGGCCGTCTGGTATATCGGCACTATGAACGCGCCGGTCGAGCTGTCAACGTAGCCCTTCCCGTGGACGCACTTCGTGCCTAAACTTCTATTACCCATAAACAATAATCGTAGGTTCAGCTTTTAAGCATGTCCACGATAGGGCCGTTCGAAATTCCGGAAAGTAATAATTCGGACCGTATGCCCATCTCGCCGAGGCACCTCTGCATCTCCCTGCCCACGTCCCCGTGGTCCCCCTTCCTGCTGTCGACGAGCGCGATCACGGAGGGCCCGGCGCCGCTTAGCGCCGAGAATATCGCACCGCTGTCCAAAGCCCTCGACTTGACGCCCCGAAGGTAGCCGTACAGCTCGGCGCGCCCTGGCTCCGCAACCTCATCGTACGACGCGGCTGAGAGCAGCTCCTCGTCACCGAGCAGGAACCCAAGGGCAGTAGCGGCCGCCTTGGCGACGTTGTTAACGAGCTTGCTGAGCGGCACGGTCTGCGGCACCAGGGTCCTGAGGACCTCGGTCTTCCTCTCGGGCAGCTCGATTTCGGGTATAACGATCGCGACCTTAAGGTGCTGTGGAGGCATTATCCTGAAGACCTTAAGGGGGTTCGTCGAGTAGACGATCGTGAAGCCGCCCAAGAGGGATGCGGCGATGTTATCTACGTGAGCCGCCCCACTTGCTGCTCTCTCCCCTTCTGACGCTATCTCGAGCAGCTCGCGCGTTTCGAGCTTAACGCCGAAAAGCTCCCTGAGAGCCAGGGCAGTTGCCACCGAGCTGGCTCCGCTGCTGCCCAGGCCACACCTGGGCCTGACCTCCTTTTTGAGCTCTATCGAGACGCCCGAGCTCAAGCCGAAGCGCTCGAGAAACGCCCTTGCAACAACTCCGACGCAGTTCCTGTTCGGGTCGCTGGGGACCTCTCTCGAGAAACTCCCCGTCACGCTCAAGCGCACGCCCTCCTCGGCCAGCTCAACCCTTACCTCGTCGTAGCTGAAGTCCAGGGCAAGCCCGAACACATCGAAACCTGGGCCGACGTTCGCAGTAGAGGCCGGGGCCTTCACGACAACGGCACGGGGCATGCGCCCCAAAGGCGACGAGTTAATATTAATCTATTTACACGCGCCCATTCGGCAACCGAAACGATCAGAGGAGCCCAGCTCTGTTCAATACCTCCAGTGCAGCCCTGGACCTATTTATGCGCCTCTCGATGCTCTTCTCCAGCTCAGCCTCGCCGAGCTCGAGCCTCGCGAAGCCCTGCCTAACGCACTCGAGCGCGACTCGCGTAGCGGTCCTGATGAACACGTCCACCTCGTCGACCGTGGGGATGACCCTCTCAGGAGATGCCTCGTCGACGCACTCGGCTAGCGCCCTGGCTGCCGAGTACAGCACCTCGATGTTGAAGGACCTTGACTGGACCTCGAGCATGCCCCTGAAGAAGGAGGGGAACGCCAGACAGTTGTTCACTTGGTTCGGGAAGTCGCCCCTCCCGGTTGCGACGACCTTCGCACCCGCCTCCTTCGCGTCCTCAGGCCATATCTCCGGCACCGGGTTTGCAAGGGCGAAAACTATCGCTCCTTCCGACATCTCCCTTATCCAACCCTTGGGTATCCAAGGCCCAGGTCTGGAGAGCGCTATGAGGACGTCCGCGCCCCTTATGGCGGTCCTCACGTCGCCCTCGACGCACTTTGGATTTGTCATCTCCGCTACCTCGCGCTTGTAGGGCGTCAAATCGGTTCTGCCGCGGCTTATTATCCCCGAGCTGTCGCACACAAGCACCTTGTCTGGGGAGGCGCCCGCTCGCAGGAGCAACTTGAGGGTTGGTATTCCAGCAGCACCCGCGCCGACCAGAGCTATCCTACACTCCTTTAGGTCTTTGCCCACGACCTCAAGGGCGTTCAGGAGGGCGGCCACTACAACCACGGAAGTGCCGTGCTGGTCGTCGTGGAATACGGGTATGTCCAGCATTTTTGAGAGCTTCTCGTGAACCTCGAAACACTTCGGGGATGCGATGTCCTCCAGATTTATCCCTCCGAAGGTAGGCGCTATCCTGCATACGAGTTCGACCAGCTCCTCAGGGCTCCTGCAGCTCACGCAGAGGGGAAACGCGTCCACATCACCTAAGTACTTGAAGAGCAAGGCCTTGCCCTCCATTACCGGCAGGGCAGCTTGGGGTCCAACGTCCCCAAGGCCGAGCACCCTGGAGCCATCGCTCACTATGGCCACGAAGTTGTGCTTGTTGGTGAGGTCGTAAGCCCTGCGCGGGTCCGCTGCTATCGCCCTGCTTGGCTCCGCAACACCCGGAGTGTACAGCACGTTGAAGTCGTCTGAGCTGTCTATCGGCACCTTCAGGGAGACGGATATCTTGCCCTTATACCTGCTGTGGACCTCAATCGCCTTTCTCTTGTAGAGTTCGTCGCGGTTCATGGCCCAGCTAATATGTAAGTGTTAAAATAGCTTTTGCAGCCGAAGGTTTGTTGGTGACCTTTTCCAACCTTAATATCGTTTCGCAAAGGATAGGATCTCTGCTTCTGGTATCGGCTTTCAGAACAATCGCCTTGGAAGCCATTCCTCGTTCGTGGCCGCTCTTTTTTAGTTACAATTTACTTTTTAGTTAAACCGGCGCGCTTAGGCTCAAACTCCTTTTTATCATACAAGCGTAACGAAAGTATTAAAACAGCTTTCCTGTAGCTGAGGGTTGTGATCGTAGCCCGGTCGCCAGCTGTAAAGAACGCGGTTGAGGAAGCTGCCCTAAAGCTCTTGAGGAAGTGTTCAACATCCCTGCCGGGCGATGTGGTCGCAGCCCTAAGGAAAGCCTACGAGCTCGAGGAGGGTGTAGCAAAGGTCAACATAGGGCTGATGATCGAGAACGCTGAGCTAGCTGAGCGGGAGGCCGTGCCCCTCTGCCAGGACACGGGCTTCGTGCTGTTCTACGTGGGCCTCGGAAATGGCCTCGCGTGCGACCTCAGCTCAGTCGAAGAGGGGCTCAGGGATGCCGTGGGCAGGGCTACGGAGGAGGGCCTGCTGAGGCCCAACATGGCAGAACCCCTCTCCGGAAAATACCTCGAGCGCAACGTCGGCAATGGGTCGCCGATCGTCAGGTACTACGGTTCCGAAGTCCCCGGTCTGAGGATCACCTCGCTCCTCAAGGGCGCCGGCTCCGAGAACTGCTCCTACCTGCACAGGCTTGACCCTGAGGGCGGCCTCGAAGGCGTCGTCGACTTGGTTGTTGGGGACGTGGCCGAGGCTGGTGCCAAACCATGTCCGCCGGTCATCGTGGGCATAGGGATAGGAGGGACCTCCGACAGGGCGATGGAGCTCTCCAAGCTGGCGTTGCTGAGGCCGCTGGACGAGAGGTCTGAGGGTTTTGTGGGCGATCTGGAGGGACGCGTGCTCGATGGCGTCAACTCGCTGGGCATAGGGCCGATGGGCCTAGGTGGCAGATGCACCGCGCTGGGCGTGAGAGTTGAAACCTCGGCAGCTCACATAGCAAGCCTTTATGTCGGTGTCAACCTGCAGTGCTGGGCCCTCAGGAGGGCGAGCGCATGCTTAGACCTCGAGCTCTTGAGGTGAGCTGCCATGGTAGAAGTGGAGGTAGGCGTGCCGATAGGCGACGAGGACCTGAGGCCGTTGAGGTTGGGCGACGCGCTGTTCATAAGCGGGCGCGTGTTCACAGCGAGGGACAGGGCGCACAGGCGCATCTTGGAGCATCTGGAAAGGGGTGTCAAGTTACCTTTCGACCCGAGCGGGGGCGTCATATATCATTGTGGCCCGGTCGTGGTTCGTTCAGGGGGTTCTTGGAAGGTGGTGTCCGCGGGCCCAACGACCAGCGCGAGGATGGAGCAATACCTCGGCAGGCTGACCGCCTCTCTCAAGCTCAAGGTCGTGCTCGGTAAGGGGGGCCTCTCCCAGAGCGCGATTAGGGAGCTCGCCGGTAACGGGGCGATATACTGCGCTATAACGGGCGGGGCGGGCGCCCTCTGGGCGAGCAAGGTCAAGGGGGTTGTCAACGTCCACTGGCTTGACCTCGGCACGCCCGAGGCCGTTTGGGAGCTCGAGGTCGAGAGGCTGGGGCCTGCGTTCGTCGCTTCAGACCTTTGCGGGAGGAGCCTTTACGATGAGGTAAGGCGCCGCGCCACGGGGCGTGCCAGGCCTCCAGACTACGAGCTCTGAAAACCTCTAATTCACGTTTCCGCCCTCCAAGATGCCAACCGAGCGCAGGGCGTCCAGGAGCGTCCCCACGAGGCGCTCCGCAGAGCTCCTGACCTGTGGCGACATCTCGGAGCCGAGGACAATCTGGCCCACCTGTATGCCGAGCATCGCTACTTCGAAGCCGCCCTCAAGACGTAGCATGCCGACCGCGAGGCTCAGAGGCAGCTCGTGCGTCGAGATGAACCCGGACGTATCTTTCATATCTTCCGAGGATAGAAACCTCACCGCGCCCGGGTCCCCGCCGAAGTCGGCGGCGTCCACAACTATTACGTGAGAGGGCCTGAAGCTTACAACCTCTGGCACGAACGCATCTGGCGCATCTCCGCAGTCTACCGCCAACAGCCTCTCGGAGTTGAAATTTGACAGATCTCTTGCGACCTTGGATCCAACCCCGTCGTCGCCCCTGAGCACGTTGCCGACCCCCATTACCGCCACTCGCCGTGCCCCGCTCAGCCACGCGTACAGTTGTGCCGCAAGCGCGCTTTCCATCACAGGGTGAAAGCAGATGCGTGTAGATAAGGGCTTCGAGGGAAAAACGTTAAATTGTTACGAGCAAGCTCATGGGGCGAGTACCAGATGGAGGGATATTTGCTTGCCAAAGACGAAGTAACCCATCTATCAAATCACGTGCTCTCCAAGGGGTATGCGTTGTTCGCACCCGTGAAGGGCACGAAGAAACACGCTTTCAAGAGGATAGCGGACAGCGAACAGTCAAGGGAGATATCGCTCGACTTCGTCAGGACCACAATACCGCCGCTGAAGGCGCTCCTCATACCGCCGAGGGAGACGCTCTTGAGGATGGACGGGGGCAAGTTTGCGGACACGGTCTCCGAGATACGGGGCAAGACCGCGGTGCTGGGCGTCCACCCCTGCGACGTCAACGCCGCATCGCTGCTCGACAGGGTATATCTGGATAGACCCAAGGACCCCTACTTCGAGGCCAGGAGGAAGAACCTAGTTATCCTAGCGCTCAACTGCACAAGCTTCGACGACCACTGCTTCTGCACCTCCTTCGGCACCGGGCCATCGCTAGAATCGGGTTACGATGTGCTCATGACAGACCTCGGCAACAGGTACCTTGTAGAGGTCGGCTCGGAGCGTGGCTCGGAGCTGCTCGAGGGTTTCTACATGCCGCAGGCCGCCGACGGCGACTTCCTCGAGAAGGATGAGAGGCTCAGAAAGGTGAAGGGCTCCATAAGGAAGAGACACGTGAACACGGCAAATCTGCAGAGGGTAATGATGGGCGCCATGTACAACCCGATATGGGGCGAGCTGGCCAGCTCGTGCACAGGCTGCGCGGCATGCAACATGGTATGTCCCACCTGCTTCTGCTTCAACGTCGTGGACGAGGCCAGTCCCGACCTGAGGAGCTTTTCGAGGAACAGGATCTGGGACGGCTGCCTGCTCTGGGAGTACGCTGAGGTGGCGCTAGGCGGCAACTTCAGGAGGGACCTATCTGCGAGGCTGAGGCAGTTCGTGAACCACAAGTTCAACTACTGGGTCAACCAGTACGGCGCGTGGGGCTGCGTCGGCTGCGGAAGGTGCATAGAGCAATGCCCGGCGGGCATAGACATAACCAAGGTGGTCGCGAGGATAAGGGGTGAGGCCACGATATGAGCAGCAGGGCTAACGAGAACCCCTACGTTCCGGCGCTCGCGAGGGTCGTGGGCGTCAAGGACGAGAACTCGACAACGAGGACCTTCACGCTCCGCGTTGAGGGGGACGAGCCGTTCCTGTTCCGGCCTGGGCAGTTCGACATACTCTCTTTCTTCGGCGTCGGCGAGGCCGCCTTCTCGGTGTGCTCGAGCCCCGACGGCGGCTCCGCTTTCCAGAACACGATCAGGAGGGTGGGCAGGGTCACGACGGCGCTCTTCAACACGAGGCCCGGCGACGTGCTCGGGATCAGAGGTCCCTACGGCAGGCCTTGGCCCCTCGAGAAGCTGATAGGGAACGACCTCCTGCTGATAGCTGGCGGCATGGGCATGGCGCCGCTTAGGCCAGTGGTGCACCACATAGCTAGGCACAGGGACCTCTACGGCTCCCTCGACATACTGTATGGCGCGAGGACCCCTGGGGACATGATATACGTGGACGAGCTCGACAGCTGGAGGGACATACCGAACACGCGTCTGCTACTAACGGTGGACTACGTTCCCCCCGGGAACAGGTGGGACCACGAGGTGGGCGTCGTCACGCAGCTGCTCAGGCACGTCAAGCCGAGGATGCGGTTCACGAGCGTGTTCATGTGCGGCCCTGAGGTGATGATGAAGTTCGCCGGCCAGGAGCTGATGAGGATGGGCTTCTATCCATCAGAGGTCTTCCTGTCGCTGGAGAGGAGGATGAAGTGCGGCATAGGTAAGTGCGGACACTGCCAGATAGGCTACAAGTACGTCTGCAAGGACGGGCCCGTGTTCAGCCTCGACGAGATAGGCCTGCTGCCGGATGTGATAGAGTGAGGTGACATCGATGAGCCAGAAACCTAGGGTTGGGGTTTTCAAGTTCACCTCTTGCTCAGGGTGCCAGATGGTGCTCGTCCACATGGAGGAGGGCCTGATGAACTTGCTGGACCTCGTCGACCTGAGCTACTTCAGAATGGTCACGGACGACGAGCTAAACGGTAAAAGCTTCGACATCGCTTTGGTGGAAGGTGCCATAACGAACGACGAGGAGGCTTCGACGCTCAAGAGGATACGCAAGGCCTCTAAGGTCTTGGTGGCGGTCGGCGCATGCGCCGTCACCGGAGGTATAAACGCGATGAAGAACTACACTCCTGAGGGCGAGGTCGAGAGCTCGGTGTATCCCTCTCCCGAGCACATAAGGTCGACGAAGGCCTACGGGCTGGACGAGTACGTCAGGGTAGACTTCGCGTTGAGGGGCTGTCCGGTCGACAGCTCCGAGCTTGGGCGTGCGCTCGTGTCCCTGGTCATGGGCGTGCCACCCTACGAGCCGGGGCTCACGGTCTGCGCGGAGTGCAAGATGAACGGAAACGAATGCCTGTTCATAAGCGACGGGATACCCTGTCTCGGCCCGGTGACAAAGGGCGGGTGCGGCGCAATATGCCCGTCCAACGGGGTAGCGTGTGAGGGCTGCAGGGGTCCTCTGGTGGGTACGAACCCCGATGGCCTAGCCTCCGCCTGGAGGTCAGCTGGCCTGAGCCAAGATAAGCTCGACCTCAAACGGAGGAAGTACGCTTCAAGCCATCCAGGACCGAGGTGATCGAGATGGAGAAAAGGAACATATTGTATGAATACATAAGCAGGGTTGAGGGTCAGGGCTCGCTCAGGGTCTCGATATCGGGGGACAAGGCAGTTGACGCGAGGTTCGAGGTCTTCGAGGCCCCGAGGTTCTTCGAGGCGTTCGTCAGGGGAAGAAGCGCTCTCGAGATGCCGGAGCTGACCTCGAGGATATGCGGCATATGTCCCATAGCCCACGTGATAACGGCTGCCAGGGCGATTGAGAACGCGCTCGCGCTGGTCGTTGACGAGAGAGCGGTCGCCCTCAGGAAGGCGTTGGCGCTCTCTGGCATCATGCAAAGCCATGTGCTGCACATCTACTTCCTCGCGGCACCCGACTTCCTTGGCTACCCGAGTGCGATCGCGGCCTCGAGGGACCTAAGGGACGTTGTTGCGAGGGGGATGAGGCTGAAGAGGACGGCCAACATGGTATCTGAGTACATAGGCGGCAGGGCTGTCCATCCGGTGACCGTCGTGGTGGGAGGGCTAAGCAGGCCACCTCCGCGCGAGAGGCTCAGCGAAGTCATGAGTTCCTTGGACTCCGCACTCGGTGACGCTCTGGAGACGGTAAGGCTGGTCTCGGGCTTCAGGTACCCCGACTTCGAGACCGACCACATCGACGTTGCGCTTCACAGCGAACGCGAGTACCCGATAAACGAGGGCACCATAGCCGCGAGCTCAGGGGTTTCCTTCGTCGAGAGGATGTACAGGGAGAACGTCTACGAGGAGCAGGTGGCCCACTCCAACACGAAGAGGTCCAGGCTGAGGGACGGAGGCAAACCATTCGCCGTCGGTCCGATATCCAGGTTCAACCTCAACTACGATTCCCTCTGCGACAGCGCTAAGGAGGCGGCTGAGGCCGCGGGTGTAAAGCCGCCGGTGAGGAACCCCTTCAAGTCCACAATCGTCAGGGCGATAGAGGTCGTGCAGGCGGTTGAGGAGATGCGCAGGATACTGAGGGACGGCGTGGCGGTGCCTCCTCCTCGCGAGGCGCGGCTCAGGCAGGGCGTGGGCGCCGCCGCAACCGAGGCCCCGAGGGGCCTGCTCTACCACTACTACGCCCTCGACAGGGACGGCAGGGTGTCAAGTTGCGACATCGTAACGCCGACCGCACACAACTCGCTCAGGATAGAGGAGGACGTTTACGAGCTGACGCCCTCCGTAGCGAGCTCGAGCGACGAGGACCTGAGGAGGCTTTTCGGGATGCTCGTGAGAGCCTACGACCCTTGCATCTCCTGCTCCGTTCACGCTATGCGCATTGAAGTCAACAGGAGAGGATAGCCTTTTTCAAAACCGCAAACATCTAAAAAAGCCTTTTTTCCTCGTTTCCTTTTCTGCGCTATATGGCCAACCGCACCTATATCCGTTACCCTGAGCTGCCTTCCTTCAGGTGCTAATGGAGGCCTGTTCCGTCAGGAGGTGCTTAAGCGCCTCCTTGCTCGACCTCCTCGCGGCCTGCTCCAAGGTAGTGTAAGAGAGCGCCCCCTTCGGGCAGTACTTCACGCACTGCGGCTCCCCAAGGTCTCTGCAGAAGTCGCACACGACCGCGATGCGCTTGTCAAGGTGCAGCTTCATAGCACCGAACTCGCAGCTCTCGACGCACCAGCCACACCCGTTGCACTTGTCCTTGTCGACGGATATCGAACCGTCCTCGAGCGCGGTTATCGCATCGCGGGGACACGCCCTTACACAAGTTGGCTTCTCGCACTTCCTGCAGGAGATCGCGAGGTTGAGGAAGGGCTCTATCCTCACGGCGCGTATCCTTGACAGCCTGACGTTCGGCACCCCCTCCTTCACATACGCGCAAACGACCTCGCACACCTGGCACCCGTTGCACTTCTCCGCATCGCACACTATGACGCTTCTCATCCTCCCTGTCCTCGGCAGGCCCTGGGTGGCCATCATATTGCTCGGGTCACCTCCACCTCCTCAGCCCCTACCTCCTCGGCTTCAGCATCGAGGCCGAGCTCCCTCAGCTTCCTCTTCGTCGGTATGCCCTCCCTGGTCCAGCCCCTGACCTCGTAGTAGCCGTCAAGGGCCTCATCGTACTCCTCCCTCGTTATCCTGGCACCTTTGACCACGTCGTCCGGCATCTCCTCCTCGAAAGCCCTCGGCGGCGGGTAGTCGTCCTTCCTCGACGCTCCGTGTCTCACGTTGAAGCACTTGGCCAGGTTGTGTATCCTCTCGCCGGCGAGCAGCATCTGTTGCGCGGTCATCTGGTAGCCGGTCGCGAGGCTGTAAAGTTTCGCCATGTCCTCCGTCGACACCACGCCCCTTATGAACTTGCAGAGTATCAGCGAGTCTATCACCGCGTAGAGGTTCTCGCCATCGTACACTATCTTGCCCCTGCTCCTGTCAAGCTTCAGCCTGTCGACGCTACCCCTCACGTCAACCTGGTAGGAGCCTGACCTGAGATAACAGGCGCCTCTTATCGAGGTCGCGAAGCCGAGCGTCGAGGTCTTCAGGGACCTCATTGAGTAGGCACCCCACTCGAGGCCCTTGTTGTGTATCGCGAACTTCTCAGACCCCCTGCCGACCGCCTCTGAGGCCCTCTTCACCCCCTCGGCCAGTAACTTACCCAGCTTCCCCTCCTTCCTGCACAGCATCTCCAGCGTCCTTATCATCGCGTCAGCGTTCCCGAACCTCAGGTCGAGGCCACCTACCATCTCGTTGTCCAGTATGCCCTTCTCGTAGCACTCCATCGCCCAAGCCACTATAACGCCGGCCGATATCGTGTCCACGCCCATCGTGTCGCATATCTGCACGGCCTTGGTTATCGCGTTCAGGTCCCTGACGCCGCAGCAGGGGCCGAGCATGTTCAGGCTCTCGTAGTCGACGCTCGCAACAGCCCCCCTATATGGTCCCTCCTTGACCTCGTTCACGTGGTCACAGGCGATCGGGCAGTTCGTGCACGCGACTATCTTCCTAACGTGGGTCTGGAGCATCCTCTCCCCCGATACCTCCTCGGCGTACTCGAACGTACCCCTCTGGAAGTTGTAGGATGGCAAACAACCCAGCTTCTGGTGCACGAGAACGTTCGCGGGCGTTCCGTATATCCTGTACTTCTCGGTCTTCGGGCCTTGGCACTTCTCGTTGAGCTCCATGCTGAGCTTGAAGAGGCCATCGGGGTCCGCAACCTCTACAGTTCTCGTGCCCCTGACCGCCACTGCCTTGAGCATCTTGGATCCCATGACCGCGCCCATGCCAGTGCGCCCCACCTGTCTGTTCCTATCGTTCGTTATGTTCGCTATCCTGACGAGAATCTCACCTGCGGGTCCTATTGAAGCGACCCTTATCATGTCGTCCCCGAGCTCCTCCTTTATCATCTCCTCGGTCTCCCACGTCGTCTTGCCCCAGAGCCTTGACGCATCCCTTACTTCGTAGTGGTCGTCGTCGACGAAGAAGTAGACCGGCCTCGTCGACCTCCCGGTGAAGATTATGCCATCCCAGCCCGCGCTCTTCAGCTCGTGCGCGAAGCCGCCAGACGAGATGCCGAAGCCGAAGAAGTTGGTGAGCGGGGACCTAGCGAACACCGCATACTTGCTCGCGGTTGGTGCAATCGTGCCTGCGAGCGGCCCTGTCCACCAGGCCAATACGTTCTCGGGCGAGAGCGGGTCGACGCCAGCCGGGACGTAGTCGTAGAGCGTCCTGGCCCCGAAACCGTAGCCGCCTATGAAGCTGACCGCGGTGTCCTCGCGCAAGGACTCTACCTTGACCTTTCCGCTCGTGAGGTCTACGACGAGGTACTTTCCGGCGTAACCCTTCATCTCAACCACCACTCGCGAGAGAGGGCGCGAACACGACGTGGTCACCTGGCCTAACGGTGGTGCTCCGCAGCCTCGGGCTTTCGACGACGAGGCCGTTCAAGACGACCATCACCGAATCCTCGTCGTACCCGTCATCCCTTAGGCCCAGCTTTCTCTCGAAAGCGTCTCCGAAAATGTCGCCTAACCTCCTTACGAGTGCGAGGAGGCTCACGTCGCCATCAATGGTCAGCGAGCTGCTGCTGCATTTGCAAATATCACGAAAGGGCCCGGTGAACTCCACCCTAACCTCGGCCATGTCATTACGTGTTTTAAATCTCGATTTAAAAGTCTTATCTAACCGAAAAGGCCAACTTGGAATTTCATCGGGCGAGATGGGAAGGTCAGTGGCCTAATTAAGGCAATGGAGGGAGTTGAATAAAGGTATAATTTTGGCGCGCGCTCAGGCTACCGCCTTAGCCTCCTCGGCTCCCCAGCTGGCCTCGCCCCTCTTCAACTTTTTGAGATACTCGTCCATCTTTATTATCGTATTCTGGTATACATTGCCCTCGGCAGCCGAGACGTAGACGAACCAGAGCCTTTCAGGGTTTATGCCTCTCTTAGGAAGCAGCGTCCTCAATTGGTCAACCCTCCTCTTCGCCCAAGCATTGCCGCTGATGTAGTGGCAATCGGCCGGGTGGCACGGAGCAACCAACACCATGCCAGCCCCCTTCTCGAACGCATGCAGTATTATCTTTTGGCTAATGCGGCCTGAGCACATGACCCTTATTATCCTGACGCTCGTCGGATACTGGAGCCTCGAGACGCCAGCAAAGTCAGCGCCAGCGAAGCTGCACCAGTTGCAGTTGAAGCTTATTATCTTGTCCGCCGGGTTCTCCTCGAGCGCGGCATCTACCTGGGCGAGTATCTGCGCGTCGCTGAAGTGGTATTGGTCGAGCGCGCCGAAGGGACATGTTGCAACGCAAGTCCCGCAGCCCTTGCACAAGGAGGCGATCACCTCGACCTTCTTCTCGCCCTCCAAAGGCCTCACCGCCTGGAAGGGACATGCCTTGGTGCACGCGAGGCAACCCTTGCAAACGTCGAAGTCGACGTGGCTCACTATGGGCTCGAGCTCTATCTGGTCCTTCGAGAACAGCGCTATGACCTTGGATGCTGAGGCATGTCCCCTCGATACGCTCGAGGGTATGTCCATCGGTCCGCTGCAGGAGCCCGCGAGCATTATGCCGTCGACGACGGTCTCGGCAGGCCTCAGCTTTATGTGCGCCTCCATGAAGAACCCATATGGGTCGGTCGGGACCTTCAGCATCTCGCTGAAGAACCTGGCGTCCTTCGGCGCCTCTATGCCTGTGGCCAGGACAACCATGTCGAAGCGCTCAGCTATGGGGTTCCCGGTGAGCGTGTCCTCGGACTTCACGAGCAGCGCACCTCCGCCGTCCCCGACCTCCGAGGGCCTGCCCCTTATGAAGCGACAGCCGAGCTCCTGCGCTCTGTTGTAGAGCGCCTCGTTCTCCTTGCCGCCCGACCTGATGTCTATGTAGAATATCGTGATGTCCAAGTCTGGATACCTCTCCTTTAGGAGAAGCGCCTGCTTGAGCGTTATCATGCAGCATATCCTGCCGCAGTACGGGTTGGAGGTGTCGTCCCTGCAACCGACGCACTGCACGAAAGCAAGCCTCTTCGGCGCGCGGCCGTCTGAGGGCCTCACAACCCTGCCCCTCGTAGGTCCCAAGGGGTTGAGCATCCTCTCAAGCTCAAGGCTCGTGACGACGTCTTCGTGTTCTCCGTAGCCGTACTCCGCCTTTCTACTGGGGTCGAAGAGCTCGAAACCGATCGCCAGCACTATCGCGCCGACCTGGAACTCCTCCTCGAGCGAGGGCTGGTCGAGCTCTATGGCCTTGACCGGACACACCTCAACGCATTTTCCGCACCTCGTGCAGAGCTCCCCGTCTATGACGGCAACCCTCGACGCCACAGGCATGTGCGATATGTGGGTTGTTGTCCTGTCCCAGCTCGAGCACTCGGAGCAGGAGGGTGACGGTTGGGCTGAGGTCACAAGCGATATCGCCCTCCTCCTCGCTATCCTGCCCAGCACCTCGTCCGGTCGCTCCACCTGACAGGCGCTCAAGCAGAGACCGCAGCCCGTGCATGCATCGTTCACGTAGCTTGGCTTCCTCAGCACCTTGACCCTAAAGTTGCCCACGAAGCCCGTGACCTCCTTGACCTCGGACAGCGTCAGCACCCTTATCTTTGGGTTCGACACAACCCTGTTCACTAGTTCCTGCAGCTGGCAGAAGGTGCAGTCAACTTTCGGGAAGGTCTTGTCGAGCAGGTAGGCCATGCCGCCGAGCTGCGCACCCTTCTCAACGAGTACCACCTCGTAGCCGGCGTCGGCTATGTTGAGCGCTGCCGTCATCCCGGCCACGCCACCGCCTATGACCAGCGCCCTCTTCGTGACCGCCACCATTATCGGTTCAAGTGGTCTTAGGAGCCTCGCCTTAGCCACGGCCATCTTGACCTGGTCCATCGCCTTCTTTGTAGCGCCATCTGGATCGAAGGAGTGGACCCACGAGTTGTGCTCCCTTATGTTGGCCATCTCGAAGAGGTAGGGGTTGAGCCCGGCCTCAGCGACGCACGTCCTGAAGGTGACCTCGTGCATCTTAGGCGAACACGCCGCGACCACAACCCTGTTGAGCTTATGTTCCGCGATCGCCCTCTTGATCTCGTTCTGCCCGGCCTCCGAGCAGGTGTACATGTTGTGAGCCGAGTAGACGACGCCCGGCAGCTTGGCCGCGAACTCCGCTACTGCCTTGCAGTCTATAGTACCCGCTATGTTCCTTCCGCAGTGACAGACGAAGACGCCTATCCTCAGGTCCTCGGACAAATCACACCACCCTCGAATCGGAGAGCAACGACTTCAGCTTTCTCCTGGGGCGCGTGTCGATCTGCCTGGCCGAACATCTGGGGTCGAGAAGCTTTTGGAGCGATAGGGACCAGAGCGCCGAGAAGCCATCGCCCACGAAAACCTGGCGTCTGCTCACGTCTATTGCCCCCTCCTTGCAAACGGACAAGCAAGCGTTGCAGAATACGCAGTACCTCTCCAGGACCTTGGGCTTGCCTCCCTCCATCTTTATCGCGTTAGTAGGACAGACCCTCGAACAAGCGTCGCAGCCCTCGCTGCACTTCGTTACGTCTATCGAGATGGCACCAAGGAAGAAGGGATTTACCCTCACCGCCCCGTGCTCGCACGCGTCCTCACACCACGGGCACCTCAGACACCTCCACTCCTCAAACTCGACCTCGCCTCCCTCCAACTTGAGTGCCCCTGTCGGGCAGACCTTCGCTGCCTCAGCGCACCCCTCCTGGCACCTTGATATCTCGAGCTGCAATTTGTCCAGGGGAAGGGGGAAGCCGCCCCTCTCGACCAGCAGGTTGTTGTCACTGTCGTTGAAGCGCACCCTTATGGCGCTCGTCGGACAAAGCGGCTCACACGCACCGCACAGCACGCACTTGCTCTCATCGATCGAGATAGCTGGCCTGCCATCCCTGACCACTACCGAGACCGCCTCTTTTGGGCAGACCTTCGAGCATATGTCGCACCCTATGCATCTGCTCTTATCGAGCGAGAGTTTGACGGTATCGACGTAGAACCTCAAGGTCAGGTAAAGGCTCCTGTCGTCCTCAAACTTCTCTACCTCTAGGGGGGCAATAGCGTCTTCACCGACGCTCTCTCGTGATGTTCCGATGTTTAAATTTTTGGCGCTCAGATTTAAGTAACTTTGTTTGCCTTACATTCGGCGCGCGCTACGTGTGGTGCTACTACTTCGACCGATGTCTACCTAGCATAATTTCATGGATTAAAAGTGAAGTCATTCTCTTGAGTAGTGCTTTAGTCAGATGCTGTAGTCGGTCGAAAGACGGTCTACTCCTGCCTGATGTAGCCGTATTCGAACCTCTTTATCTTGCTCTCGGTCAAATAGGCCATGCATTTGGTCTTGACCGAAATGAACGTCCCATCGTCGACAACGGCGATCCCATCTCTGCAGATCTCCCAGAGGAGGGGATCTGTCTCCGAGATCTCGTACGGGGCAAGGCAAACCGGTTCAACGGGTTTCACGTAATCCCATCTGTCAATGACCAGGCCTATTCTGTCCTCCTTCTCAGTGCCCGAGAAGCCGTCAGAGATGATGAGGAGGTCAACGTCGCTCCATTGCAGGTCCTCCTCTCTTGCGTGGGAGCCGAACAGGACAGCCGAGTTTACCCTGAACGGTATCTTGTTAACAAGCCGGATTATGGCATCCCTCAATCCCTCTTCGATCATCTTAGCGCCTCCTCGACGAAGTTCACCAACTTCCTCGCGTCATCTAGCAGCTCCTTGGCTTTCTCTTCGTCATACAGCTCATAAGGGGGTGCGCTGGCTGCGTTCGGGTATCTGGAGGTCAGGTAGTGCATATCTAGCTCCCTCGCATAACCGTAAAGTTCTTCAACGTTCATGCCCTGGGCCTTGAGCTGATCCAACAGGAACTTGCAGGAGTGCGTTAGGTGATAACCGCGCTTATGGACCACAAGCGCCTTGAGGGCTTTCTCTCCTGCTTGGTGCGAGTGGTACGCCACGCCTTCGAACAACCCTGACCTGAGCAGCTCATCGGCCATTTTCAGATCTCTCTTGGCCTGTTCGAACCACCACTCGACTTCCACTCTCATGGAGGAGCTAATGGCACCAGCACTAATAAGCTTAGCTAACCCTGTCTCAGAGCGCGCGTTCCTAAATGTTGAACTGGACTTTAGTGTGATGACGTGGCTTAAGGCATCTGAAGCGCTGTTTTCGCGCTTTTTGCCGGCTCGGGATAGAACTCCATTCCCGTCTCTTGGTCGTGAATTTTCGGCCACTTCGCTTGCGCAAAAATATTTAAGGCCTTCAGGAAATGCGCAGGTATGGTGCTGGTCCTCCCCCTCATCTTTGCAGCAAAGAAACGACAGCAGAACAAGGCTTCAAGATGGGCGGGTGTCACCAGAAACCGGAGGTGAGGTGAGCTGGTATCTGAGGAGGGTGCTCCAAGGGGCGAGGGGCTCAGGGAACGTTTGATCAGGAACGGTGCCACCAACCTGTTGCGGTGCATACAGTGCGGCACATGCACATCCGGGTGCACGGTTTACGAGGTCGATAGGTCTTACAACCCGCGCAGGATCATACAAATGGTACTCGTAGGTTCGGCAGAGCTCGACCTCTCGAAGGTCTGGCTTTGCTCAACCTGTGGGATATGCAAGGAGCTCTGCCCCAAAGAGGTGACGCCGCTGGAGGTGATGCTCGCCGCGAGGGGCATCCTGTTGCGCTCCGGGTTGGCACCACGAGAGAGGCTGCGCCTCTTGGACTCGGTGTTCGAGACGGGTTTTGCCTATCGTGCCAACGAGGAGGTTAAGAGGAAGAGAACAACCTTGGGCCTTCCAGAGCTCGCGCTCAGCGAGGCGCAGCTGGAGGAGTTGAGGGGCTTGATCACAGATATGGCCAAGGGTGCTGGAGGGTGATCCATCTGTACTCGCTCTACATGGGTTGCGTAGTGCCCAACCTGTTTCCGGAAGTGGAGCTATCCGTCAGGAGTTTGCTTCACGGTATCGGCGTTGAGGTCGAGGATCTCAGAGGTGCCTCCTGCTGCCTCCCTCCGCCCCTCTTCGGCTTCAACAGCGGTGCTTGGCTCAGGGTGAACGAGAGGAACATGAAGCTCGCCAGGCACGATGTGCTCACGGCTTGCGACGAGTGCTTCGCAAGCATGCAGGACGCCCGCGAGATCTTGGTCGGGAGTGGAAGCAGTTTGCCGAACGTGCTCCCCCTCATCAAACTGTTGGGCGACTCCGTCGGGAAAATCAAAGAGGCAGCGAGTTTTGACGTCGAGGTGAGATGCGCCATACAACACAGTTGCCACCTGCTAAGGCCATCCAAGGTCAGGGGTGTGGACGACGCGAGACATCCAAGGCTTGTGCGCTCGGTCTTGGAGGCCATAGGTTGCGAGGTCGTTGCCTACGAGGATGAGCTGAGCTGCTGCGGTGGGTCCGTGCATGACGAGAGCGACGCTTCCAAGGAGCTTGCCCTGCGCAAGCTGAGGAACATCGAGGCCTCAGGGGTCGACATTGTGGTCACGACGTGCCCCCACTGTATGAAACAGTTGCTGGGGCACGGTTCCAAGCTGCCGGTCCTGCACGTCGCGCAGCTCTGCGCGCTTGCGCTTGGCGCACCTCCGAACAAGATAGGGCTCGAGGGGCTCTTGCGCCTAAACGGTACGTTACGCCGCAAGTAGTTTGCACCTGCAGCCGTTGGTGTGCTGGCAACGCACTAAATTTTCCGCTCACGCCAAAACAGGTTGGGTTGATCAAACGTCCTCCTTTGGAAATTTGGCTCCGAGCTTTCTCGTCCTCGTCAGCACAACGGCGGCGGTGAGCATTACCGCCATGGCGACGAATGCCACATAAACCTCTGCGCGTGAGGGCAGGAGTGTGAACACGATGGCCTCCTTAGAATGGCCGGAGACTCCCGCCTCGTTCACCCCTTCGACCACATACGAGTAAACCGTAAGGGGCTCCGTTTCCTCGTCCATATAGCTTGTGACGCCTGCAGCTAGGGTAGCTATCTCCCTGTACTCCCTATCCGTGACACGCCTGCGCTTTACCACGAATGCACGTTCGTTGCTGGAGGCGTCGGACCATTCCAGTAGAACCGCATTGCCGCCTATCAATGTCGCTCTCAGTCCTGTGGGCGGAGAGGGAGGCGCCACCGAGTCACCCGTTCTGTAGAAGACTTCGAGTTCGCTCAGAGATGTGCGCTCCTCGTGGTGCTCTGGGTTGCCGAATACCCTTATCCCTGTGCCGTTCACCGCGTCGAAGCTTAGCAGGTGTCGGACATAGGGCAAAAGGCCGTTGTCAGTAAGCTCATAGGTGGACGAGATCGTCAGTCCTGTGACGTTTCGCCACCTACCCGTCTTGTCCCTGTATTGGACAGTTGGCATATCCCACCAGCCTCCTCCCGTTGGAACATCGGTTTGGTAATAGACCACTTGGTTGAAGCTAAAGGTGTCGCCGAACGCATATCCCCACCAGTACTCCTCCCCTACATCCCTCCCCCTAAGAGCCAGACGCCTACGGTCTCGCACAACTCCGTCGTTAAGGATCTTGAGGCTTTCTATAAAGTCTGGTGTGCAGAGGCCGTCGTAGCATATGGCGGCAGAAGAGCGCATCCTTGCCAAGTTGTAATCCGAAAGGCGGTTTGAGGGCTTTTCAACCCACGGGAGGTCGGCTCGTATGACATAAGTCCTGTCGTTTCCGTTCTCGAGCACAGCACCCCCATATGCCAATATGGCCGTCTCAGCCACGGCCTGCGTCCTCAAGGCTATGTTGGATATCTTTTCGTCGGGCAGGTTATCTCGGTTTGTGTTCTTATACGTGTCCATGAGCGGTGCTTTCCATCTGTCGTGGATGCCGCTCTCTCCTACTATCAAACCCAGAAGCCCAGCTGTCGTCGCGGCGTTACAGTCGTTGTCCCAGCCGGCCGCAACGGCGATCATAACGCTGAGGTCGAAGTCCCCGTTACCGTACAACAGCGCCATAACTACGGAGGCGAGGTTCAGGGGTGAGCTCAACCAGCCGTATCGGCCGTACTTCTCCCATATCTTCCCCCTCGTATCTCTCCAGTCCGGAAACTCCCCGTGCCATCTAATAACATCGGAAACGACTTCCCAGGTCAGGCTCGACCGAGGTATCTTGGTCAAAGCCATGTTCACGATCGCCGGTACGTCGCTTTCAAAGAAAGCGTAGCTGAACATCACTGCGTAGAACGCGGCTGCCTCGACAGCGTAGTCATCGTTGGTCACCCTCGCGAACCACCTTGCCATCTCATAGGCCCTTTGGCCCATGCCGGGGTTTATCACACCGAAGAGCTCGCACTCTATTTGGGCATCGATGGCGCCCCAGTGCTCGTTAAGTTTCTTCGATCCCGTATCGGGCGGCACGTAACCCTCGTCCATCAGCTTCCGGGCTCGTGCGTTTGCTACCCATATCGCATCGTTTATGTGTTCCATCCACTCCTCCCTGACTTGGGTGTATGTTAGCTCCAGCCCATGTTCCTCCAGCATGTGAAGGAAAACCCATTCCATGCTGGTGTCGTCGTCAGTGAAGGCTCCCGTGGGTACATTGGGGTAATACGTCACGTATTCTGGGTTCGGCTCCTCGATGAACTTTCCCTCGGTGGGAAGGCCGAGTATGTTGCCGATCATCTGACCCATCCAGCTGCCCAAAGCCTTGTCGTAATATACCGAAGATGGCATCGTCAGCTCCATTACGGAACCGTTGCCTACAATGCCGTCTCCTGATGTCCCCTTGCGGCATCGGGAATTGTGAGCAGCACTGACCTCATGGCTCACTACCTGACCGTCAAGAAGCGCCAAGGTTATCAGGAGCGAAACCAGCGCCCCCGTCCTCAAGAATCGCATTCTTGGCTGTCGCAGTGCGCAGATATTTATAGTTTGTACGCGCTAGCGCGGCCCTCCTCCGAAAAAGATATCGTGAACTCTATGTTGCCTAAAACCAGGTCGCTCAAAGTCGCGTCGGCCTTATGGTGCATCGAGGATGGGTCTTAAGAGATAAAAAAAGAAGGTCTGACGCCTGTAGCATTCACATGTTAATGGTCCAACATCACAGCTAGAAACAACGACTTTTGCGCCGTCCGCGCAACCGCCGACGCCAGCAGCCGATGCTCTCTGTTCACTCAACGCTTATGGGCTGTCCCTCCGTTACGCCCCCAACCCTCTTCAAGGTCACCTCAAGTATACCATTCTTGAAGGTCGCCTTGGAGCTCTTGGGGTCGACGTCAGCGGGCAGATCGACCACCTTGTGGTACTTTCTCCTCGGTGTTTCGGCCGAGATCGTCAGCTTTCTTTCAGAGATGCGCAGGTTTATGTCCGTCTTCTCAACACCCGGAAGCTCCGCTATCACCTTGATCGCGTCCTGCTCCTCTATCACGTCGGTCAGAGGCTCCCTGCTACCCTTTATCGAAACGGCTGGCTTCGTAACACCAGGGCCGAGCGTCTTGAGGCCGGGTCTGATGTTCCCGAACTCCCTTATCTCGGGCTTGCCATCCGGGCCTATAGTTACTGAGTAACCATAAACTAACGGCCCGATCTCCCTTGTAACCGATCCGTCGGGAAGTTTCTTCTCGCGCACCAGCTCCTTCGGAACCTCACCCATCGTCTCCTTCAGCATCTCCTCAAACCACTTGTCCATCTCCTCGAAGTCGAAGAATCTCGACCGCAAAAACCTGCGCCAGCTTCTGAGGAAATCATCAAACCAGTCTTCCCAACTCATATCGCAAACATCACCATTGTTCGTTAAAGTCCTTCAGCTTTATTTAAGCTTTAACTGAGCTACGCTTTGTTCCTTTTTTCGTCCGTTCAGCTCGTTTTCGGCCCTGTAAGGATCTATTTTCGCTGCTTCTAGGAAAAAGAGTCTTTTTTGCTCTGTAAAATGTTGATTAAGTATGGCTAATGACAAAAGGTTATTAACGCAAACCGCCCAAACTCTCCCTGAGAATGTCGCTGAACGACTTCTGCTTGACGAAATTCTCCTTCACAGTGCCGCTCATAAGGGCAATATCGCCAAATCTGGACAACGACATAGAGAGGGCTGACATGAGGATATATCCGCAGGCGTACGCGGCTAAGGTGGGCTTCTTCTTCATCATATCCTTGGTGGCGGCGGTGGCCGCGATACCTCTGCTCGTCACAGTCTTCGGCCTGGAGAACTTGGTTTTCTTCATGTCCCTGCTGGCGGTGCCGTTCGTCGTCCTTCTGGTAGGGAGTTACATGCCCAGCTTCTCGGCTTCCAGCAGGGCCTCCTCCCTCGAGGCAGAGGTGCCCTTCGCCGCCGCGTACATAACCGTCATGTCCACCGGGGGCATATCTCCCTTCCAAAGCCTCCAGATGCTCAAGAGCGTAAAGCTGCTGCCCAACCTGGCCAAGATGTCGAGGGAGCTTGACATAGATGTCAGCGGCCTCGGCGTGGACCCCGTCACAGCCATAGAGCACAAGGCCAGGAACTTGCCAGCGCCAGAGTTCAGGGAGCTCATGCTAGGTTATGCCTCCACTCTCCGCTCTGGTGGCGATGTCGTGCACTTCCTCATGAGGAGGACGCAGCTCATGTTCGACGAGAGGCTCTCGAAGACCAGGCTCGTGGGCGAGAGGGCATCAGTTCTTATGGAAATATACATAACGGTCGGTGTTCTTCTTGCGCTCGGCCTATACTCGATATTCGCGGTCTCCGAGTCCATGAGCGAGTTCATGCCCTCCATGTTCTCCGGGGCCTTCTTGGTCCTATTCTCCTACGTCCTCCTGCCGATGACCTCCTACATATTCCTCTGGATGGCTGACGTCATGCAGCCGAAGTACCCGCAGTCTGACGAGAGGGTCTACAAGACTTTCTACGCGTGCATGCCCGTCATGATATTCCTCCTGGTGGCGTTCTTCGTCGTCTTCCTTCTGCCGCAGCTGAGGGTTATACCGCTTTTCGATATGTCTGCAAAGCTCATAGAGACGCTGACGGCCTACTTCAAGCTGGAGAAAGGCTTCGAGGCATCGATAGGACTCTGCCTCGCCTTCCTGATCCCGACCCTCCCGGCGGCGGTCCTAGAGATAGAGTCCTCGGCGAGGGAGCGGGGCATAGAGTTCGGCATATCCAACTTCCTGAGGGACCTCGTGGAGATAAGGAAGTCAGGCCTGAGCCCTGAGAAGTGCGTCACGACGCTCTCCGCGAGAAACTACGGAAGGCTCACCCCCTACCTGAAGGTGATGGCGAGGCAGCTGGGCTGGGGGCTCTCTTTCAGGAGGATATACGTCCATTTCGAGAGGTCGGTCAAGTCCTGGCTGAGCAGGATAACGATGTTCCTTCTCTTGGACACGATACACGTTGGAGGTGGTACCCCCGAGACGCTTGAGACGCTCGCGCAGTTCAGCGAGGACATACTGCGGATGGAGAAGGAGAAGAGGTCCTCACTCAGGCCTTTGCTCATCGTGCCCTACATAGGCGCCGGCATACTGATCATCTTCACCATACTGTTCCTCAGTTTCTCGAAGTACACGCTTTCGCTGGCGGGGAAGTCGCTCGGGACCTCGTATCTGTTGCAGCTGCTGATACCGCCCCTCGTGTTCCACGTCTACAACATGGGCCTCGTGGCCGGGAAGATAAGCTCCGAGAAGGTGTCCGCCGGCTTCAAGCACGCTGCAGCCTTAACGGCCTTCGCGCTAATCGCACTACTCTTCAGCCCTGCTTACCAGTGGCAGATTGCACCACCAGCAGGAATGTGATCATGACTACCAAAGCCCTTGGCAGAAGAGCGGGCTTCTCGGAAGTCATATCCACCGTCATACTATCGGCGACCATACTCTCAACCGCGATCGTTGCCTCCTTCGTCGCAACCTCCTACTTGGAGTACCAGAGCCAGTACAGCGAGTTTGAGCAGGCGAAAGAGAACCTCGTAAGGTTCGCAGAGATGGTCGACGACTCGGTCTCAAATCCCGGTTACGGTGGCTTCGTAAGGCTCAACCTGCGGTCGTCTAGGCTCGTGATGCTCCGCGACCACGCTCAACTTAGCGTATCGATCTCCGGCGTGGGCACTGTGCTATCTGACTCCTTTGATGTCCTGCTACTCCAAGGGGGTAACGACATCTCCGCATCCAACTCTTGGCTGAGGGGCAATGGGTTGCTCGTGGTAAGTGGAGCGGCGGACCCATTGGGTCACGTCAAGACTTATCAGTACAACGGGGCACTCGCGAGGCTTGATTTCGGCAGGGTAAAGGTCATGAAGCTAGGGACCTTCCGTTACTTCAACTTGGTGAACGGCACTGGTGGGTACGTCGACGAATTCCAGATATCGTATGTCAACATGACGGTGAGGGGGTCTCAGGCTGTACCCGGAGCTATGAACCTGATGGCGCGCAACGTCGAGGTCACGACCAGGAGGTTCGTAATAACCTCCGATGAACCTCTCACCGTGCTCGTAAACTCTAGCGACCCAGAGCTCAGCACTCAGGTTCAGCTCGGGAGGAGTGGCGGATCGATAGCGATTGTCGTTAACCTCGTGGTGGCCGATGTCGAGGTCACGGCGGGCTAAGAGGTGATGGCCTTTGCAGGCTACGCTCTCATCGACGATATGCACCATTGCCCTATTGACGCTCGCAGCCTCCGCTATAACATGGTATGTTTCCCTCCAGAATCAGTTCATACAGGATCTCAGGCAGGCGCAACTAAGGGAGTTGGCCGAGAGTCTGTCCTCAACATGTGTCGAGCTGGTCTCGGCGGCAAGGAGTTCAGCACGTCAGGAGCTCTTGGTCAGACAGAGGCTCGAACTGCCAAGGCTTCAGCAGGGCTATGCCTGCGAGCTCTCAATGACCGAGCGCGCCTCTGCGCCCGAGAGCTACTCCTTATCCGTTTTAGTAGAGTCCGAGGGCGAGCCTTATATTGAGGTGAGCGTGGACGTGCCCCTCGGCCAGAAGTACGTCTCGAACGTCCTTGTACTGTCTGATGGCAACATCGGGGACATGAGGATCACAAGACGTCTTGAGAGCGGTTCACGACAACCATACATATTCGTAATGAAGGAGGGAAGCCTGCTCTACTTGGGTCTTGGGGTGGTGAGCGGTGGCACATAGCATAGAATATATAATATCTGCTTGCATACTCGTGCTGGTTCTACTGACCTCTACTAGCTTTGCCTTCCTGTACGTTTTGCCCCAGAGGTTGTCTACATCACAACAGCAGGTGATCAGACACTGTGAAAGCGTCATGGCTCAGTTGGTTGGCTCTCCCGGTAGACCTGCGGGCTGGGGTGGCTCTTTGACTTACAAGCCCGACGACCTCCAAGAGCTAGGCCTAGCCGTCGAGGAGCACGGCCTCACTATACCTTACGTACTCGATGTGGACAAGGTCAATAAGCTTGTCGACAGCGACTTCGGCATTACCGCGGACCAAGTATCGGCGCTACTTGACATCGAAAGGGAGTACCTGTTCAACCTCAAGATATATCCTGCCATCAAAATAGATCCTCGCCCGACGAAGACGGTCACTGTAAATGGCAAACCGATGTACGCAAGTTTTAAGGTCTACGTTACAACACATGATGGAATCCCGTTACCAAACGTCAATCTCTCGTCTTCAGTCATGGCTGCGTATGCCAAGACAGGCCTTGGAGGCGACGATGCGGAGGTCATATACTACGACTCAGATTTCATTAGCGCATCTACAGACTGGAACGGCTCCGCGTGTTTGGATTTCACCAACTTCATAAGCAGTTTGGATGGGTCTCCAGTCGGCCTAGTGTTGACGGTGCTTGCAAATTATCACGGGATACCGAGCACAAAAGCTTTCGAGTTTGGCTCAAATCCTGACGACACCTTCAGAGCTAAGATGGTCGGTGAAACGATCCTTGTAGAGATACCCGTCGATAAGGCCCCCCCGAAAGGTGCGAAACACGCAAGGAAAGCCGCCAAGGTCATCACCGTTGATCAGGGCCTGGCAGTAGGCACCGCTGAGGACAACCTGTTAGTATTCGCGAAGATGAACGAGGGGCTTGTGAACTACGGCTCAAAGAACTACAAGACCTTCTCGCTCTCTTCCAACGAGCCTAACATGTACTTCGTGGCTTTTGTCGTTAAGAGCATCGGCAAGAACAAGCTCGTTGTGGTCCCCAGGCTTCCGGATTATGTCGAGTTTGGCTACAAGGTGCCAAGCTGGGGAACAACATCGATGGCGCAGGTCAGGAGGATGGTGATGATCGAGGGTGCAGCATATTATGTCGAACTCACGCTCTGGAAGGCATCTGAGTTTTGACAAAATTGGACAGATCAGGGTCCTCGAGGTAGTTGTAGCGGTTACTATAATAGTTGTAGCACTCTCGCTCTCATCTTTGCTCCTGGGCACGGCCAGGACTTGGCACTTCAGGAGGACGGAGGAGCTTAGCAAGTCAGCCTTCTCGGTGTTGAGCTACCTTTCCAAGAGCGGCTCCCTCGATGCCAACCTAGTGCGAAGGCCAGAGGGGTGGGAATACGGGCTCAAGAATCTTATCGACAACTTAGTGCCAGCGAACACGATATTCGTGCTCGAGGTGTCAGCGTACGACTCAGGTGGCTGGGTCGATGTCTGTCAGCCCATATCGAACGATGTGCAAATGAGAGTTGAAAACATAGGCCCCGACGTCGGCTCCGCAACATATATCTACACAGGAGCAGACAGGCTGATCTACCGCCTGAGGCTCATGATCTCCTCGAGGGGGTGAGCCTGATTTGAGAAAAAAGGGCGGCCAGTTCCTGATAATCGCCTCCCTTTTCCTCAGCCTCGTGCTATTCTCGTTGGCGCTCATAATGTCGAACGTAGCTCATACCTATATCTCCCTTCCTAAGACCTTGGGCTACAATGTGATCAGAAATCTCGAGGACGACCTACCCAGGGCCCTCGAAAATGCTCTGGCATTAGCGTCTCAGGTTAAACTCTCGGGAGGTAAGCCTGAGGAATCGCTGGGTTGCTTCCTCGAGTACATGGAGGCTTGGAGGAACGCCTGTTTCGAAGCGCTCGGCGGTGGAGTTTCAATCGAGTTGGCATCCCCGCAGGAAGGCTGTGACCCCATATACTTCTCTTGGAACAGGACCTCCAGCTTCAGCTACGCCTCCCTGCTGCTTAAGGTTAACCTCACTGGGATGGGCTTGGAGGGATTTCAGACCGTCGCTAAGGTCATGGTGAACCTAACGCTCGACAGAAGCTCCTTCGTCACCAGTTCATCCAACCGCAAGACCAACTTCAGCTTCACGCTTTCAGACGGCTACGGCGAACCGATCGCATTCGCCCTCTCAAAGCCGGGGGCCGATTTCAAGGTGTGGCACTGGAACACGACCGAGAGCACTTGGGTGGTTTCTTCGATAAACTCAACGAGCTACGCGGGGTCCGGACGCTATGATGTGTGCCTCAACGACTACGTAACACCTTACATCGAACTCCTCGTATATTTCAGGGACGAGAGGGGGATCGTCGTGATGGCGAGCGCCTCCTCAGCTTCACCTTAGTTGCACGGGCTGTCGTTACGGGATACTCGCCCCAGATCGATTCCCCCCTCACGACGATCATCATGTCCTGCTCAAGAATATCGGATTCGACCATGCAACCCTACCATCCTCGTCAACCAACTCCACCCGTAAGTAGTTGCCTCCGAGTTTGACCTCAGCGTGGAAAGTCCTTAACCCTTTTTCGTCAAAGGTCAATTCGAGCTCCGAGCCTCTCACGGATACGAAGGCGTTAACCAGACCTCCCTCTTCGACCACCTCTACCCTTTCGAACGCGCCTTCCAGGCGGCGCCTCTCATCCGGCTCCCTCCACATCCCGATCAACTTCCTCAACTGCTCTAATTCCACGCTCAATCCTATCCCGTTCCTCGAAATCACGTTCAACCTCGATACTGGTGTCATGTCGACATGGACTGTATCTTCAGAGATAACGAGCCTATTGATGCTGGGACCTGTAGACGAGTAGAATAGACCTCCCTTCAGGGCTTTGAGCACCGACTCGACGTTGGCCTCAACCGGCTTGAACCAAACCCAGCCGCCATCGGCATCTAGGGGAGGGATAAAGTACCTGTGCGCATCATCAACCGCGAAACCAAAACACCTTACACCCGAAGACAGGAGCTCATCCCAGTGCACTGCAGAGTAGCCTTTCGTCACCTCGACCTCGCAACCGGTGTTGTAAACCTCTATACCTGCGTAGCCTTCGATGTCCACCAGGTCATCGTAGACTAAACCAGACCAATATGGGTGGGCCACTATAACTATGCCGCCGGCCGAGTTCACCTCATCTATGATCTCAGACGGGCTACCAAGGTCGTTAATCGACTGGTCATCAATACCCAACGCGACCATGTGGTATTCGCTCCCCAGCTTGGTCCCGCCCTTCGACATCTCGATTCCCGGCAAGACCACGATACCCTCGCCCTCAAAACGCTCCCTCGTTATCCTGCCGTGATCTGTTACGGCAACAACCCCATATCCCTTGGAGACGTAGTAGCCGATGACATCCGCCGGGCTCAGAGCGCCGTCTGAGGCAGTGCTGTGACAGTGAAGGGCACCCTTAACCCAAGACCCATCGGTGCGCAAATCGAGCATGCAGGGCCTCACCGCTATACGTTAAAATCTCTTTCGCGGTCTCCTCGAGTGCATCGTTTTTCTAGTCACGCTTGAAACTGCAACAGACACGACAGTTTACAGCCTAAATAACAGTGAAGATTCATCGCAAGATATCGCGATCTATGTGCACGCGGCATCCAACACGACTATTGCGCGTAGTTGCGCTGAAACCAAGACAAGAAGTCATCGTTCTCCGAGAACGAACGCTCAAATTTTTCGTTAAATATTTTTAGAACCGTCAAACTGGGGATCGTCACCTTGCAGTGGTCTCCCCATTCTTGAAGGGCATCGCGAGCGGGCTTGTCGGTGAGCTGCCACCACGTCGTCCTCGTGAAGAAGCTCTCCGCAGGATCCAATATCGTGAGCTTTCCGTCTCTGGTGGGCAGCATCACGGCCGCGTGACCGTTGGCCAACACTACCCATGCGTCGTATTCTCCGTGGTTGTAATTTCTTATCATGGAGCAAAGGAGCAACGCTTGGTCCTCGCAATCGCCGTGCCCGTCCATCAGCGTCTCGCGTGGATATTTCCAATAATCGTCAAGCCAGCTTGAATACATCTTGTCGCTAATCACTAAGGTAGGCGTGTCGTAACTGTAACCTATGTTCGCCTTAACCCATTCGTACATTTTCATCAAGTCCGTCCAATACTCTTGCCAATCAGATGCATTCGCCCAACCACCAGTGCACTTCGACACCGTTTCAGCGACCGCCGTGTCGCTGGGGGTCACCAGTTCCATCGGTCTCATGCCTACCCTCAGTTTCGTGGCGTTCGATATATCGCTCAACCACGCGTACAGGCTCGTGATCTCGGATTTCAAGCCGTCGTACTTGGACGAAAGCGTATTGTGGGACTGCGACAAGCTATCGTAGCGGTTTCTCAGATAGGCCGTCTCGGACCTGAGCTCCTGCAAGTAGAGGTACTGGTACCCGTTGAAAGCCACCGACACGATTAAAACCACGTAGATCGCGAGTAGCGATGTTTTTGGATGAAACGCCATGCCTCTTAGGGGGCCTCCAGCTCCAGATCCTGATTCGGGGGCTGGCGCTAGTTTAGAAGTCGGCAGCCGTTTCCCACAATATCTGCAGAATCTGTCTTCAATCGTAGCTCTCTTCTTGCACCGTGGGCAGTAGACCTCCTGAGCTTCGTTCATGGTCAATGATCCTCAGCACCCTTGAGATTTAAGCCTAGCGTAAACTGAGGGCATGCACGCAGAAGCTTGTCCTTTGGGCAAGTAGCGGTCGTGGAGAGCCTCCAAGCACTAAGGGTCCACCGTGAACGGGACGTCGTCAAAGCGTCTGTCTTTTGAGATGCAACACATGCCACAGCATCGCTCGCGCGCAAGGACCTTGAGTTGTTGTCTATGGGCGAAGCCCATGAGGCTCCACATCAGCGATTGCTCGGAGGTCCTACTGCGTTGACGCTCAGCCGACTCCAGCTCACCTAGTGAGGAGGACGAGGCTCAATAAGTTTATGAGCGAACCGAAGGCGAAGGGGACCCAGTGGCCGTAGTTCCAGAGGACGCCGGCTATGAAGGGGCCGGCGGATCCTGCCAGGGTCGTTACAGAATCTAGGACTCCCACAGCCTTCGCGAAGTCCTCCTCCGAGACTTCCTTCATCATCAACCTTCTGGCGGGCATATCCATCGCGCCCACGAGGCCCTGCGCCGCCATCACCGCGAAAGCAAGTGGTAAGGACTTCACGAACGGGTAGACCCACCATATGGCGGAGGAGAGGAACACGTGCGCGAACAATATCCTGTAGCCGCCGAGCCTGTCCGCGATCCCCCCAAACGGTATCTGGAGGATGGCGTTGCCTACGCTCCAGGTAGCGAGGAGCAATCCGATGGTAATTTCGTCGAAGCCTTGGTCCACGCTCGCCACCAGCGGCACGAAGGTGTACGACGTTAGGAAGCCTACCGAGTGGAATGTGAGGCTGAGGGTGAGCCGCCTCACTGAGCCATTCTCCAAGAAGAACCTCATCCCCTCTCTGAAGTCGCCTAGTGTCATAAGCAAATGGTTACCCGCGTTGCCGTCCTCTCCCTTGAGCAACAAGGTTACAATGACCAATGCCCCGAGCGAGATCAGACCCCCTAGGGCGAACATGGCCCTGTATCCCAGCAGTTGGGCAATTAACCCTGAAAATGTCTGGCCGGTGACTTGGGCGAGCGTCGTGATGGAGTAAAACCAGCCGAAGGCAAGCGCTACCCTTCCGCTCACCGAGGCCCTCGATATGTAGGAGGCGATGGGAGGTCCATACATCGCGGAGCCGACGAACAGCAGGACCACCAGCAGGGAGAATGCAAGCGGATCTGAGGTGAGGGCCATCAGCAGAAGCGAAGCGGTGCACATCGCGAAGCTCCACACTACTGGTGCCCTGTGGCCCAGCTTATGGACGACCACACCACTGGGTAGCATGACGAGGGCCAGGGCGAGCCTTGCGACGGTTATGACCGAACCCGCTATCGTAACGTCGAGGCCCAGCCTGCTTAGGTATATGACGAGCAGGGAAGTGGAGAGGTTGAAGCCGATCACGAGAAGCCCGACCGCCAGGCTCACGAACGCTATATTCCTCGTGAGCCCTAAATCCCTAGCGCCCAACTTGCCGCTGAGGTCGAGCTCGAGGCTATAAAAAGATGCCGCAGGCGTGCCATCTGGCTGCCTTCTATCTCATGTACGATGCTGTGAGCCTTATACCTCCCCCCTCCTGTGCGCTAGGGGGCGCACTCGCGTTGAGAGTGCATGGATGTATTGGAAATCGTTGAATCTCCGCGCGCTAAACTTAATTTACCGAGTGTTTAATAATGCTCAACAGATGCGAGGTGGGAATGAAATCTTGATGAGAAACAAGATGAGGGAGCTTATTAGAGAGGGTAGGCCTACGATTGGAACGAGGATATCGACGACATGGCCTGCAGTTGTTGAACTCATAGGCCAGACAGGGTTGTTCGATTATTTCGAATTCCTGGGCGAGTACGCACCGTGGTCCCTCTATGACTTGGAGAACTTAGCACGGGCAGGCGAGCTTTACGGGTTGGCCTCGATGATAAAGGTCGACGCCAAGCCAAGGACCTACATCGCCGCGAAGGCGCTACAATCGGGCATACAGAACTTCCTCTTCGCGGACATAAGGACGCCAGAGGACGCTGAGGAATCCGTCAAAGCGGTGAGGTGCGAGCCCGAAGGCACGATGGGCGTAGGCAATTTCAGGGTCGGGGGCTACCTGTTCACAAGATGCTCCTTCGCCGACTACAGGAGGTCGTGTCAAGATGCGGTAATAGCGCTGATGATTGAGAAGAGGAGCGCGGTGGAGCATTTGGAGGAGATATTGTCTGTCGAGGGCGTGGACATGGTGCAATTCGGCCCTTGGGACTACGCGTTGAGCCTCGGGCTGTCAGGTGAAAGTGGAACTGCATGGGGCCTCGATGATCCGAAGGTCAAGAAGGCGGAACTGAAAACGATAAAGACGGCCTTAAAGATGGACAAGAGGCCAAGGGTCGAGATCGGGGACCCGAGGGACATCGAGAAGTACATCGAGCTGGGCGTGAAGGACTTCAACCTTGGAACGGATCTGAGGATACTGTATAATTTTTGGAAGGAAAAAGGCGAAGAGCTGAAAAGAATTTTACACAAAAACCTGTAGTTTCGATATCCCGTTCCACTAATAACGTTTTCTCTAGTCTAAAACTCTTTACTTCTTTTACTCTTGATTTTAACTCACTTAGGTCCTTAGGGTGGATTTAATATAGTCGCTGCTATATAGCGTATGCCCCCGCTGCAGCGCGCGACATTGGGTGTTGTCGGCGAATCGGGCTCGGGCAAGTCAACCTTGGGGCTTTCGTTGATCAGGCTCGTCCCTCCGCCTGGCAGAATAGTCAAGGGGCA
>Ga0078972_1003300_pt1 | contig 48956 bp, 44 predicted proteins | sample YelNatPaOPGAMG01_FD_67568 | JGI IMG/M metagenome (GOLD analysis project Ga0078972, IMG submission 67568) | Hot spring thermophilic microbial communities from Obsidian Pool, Yellowstone National Park, USA - OP-RAMG-01 (SPADES assembly) (version 2) | ecosystem: Environmental > Aquatic > Thermal... | reverse complement strand
GTAACAGATACACCAGGTCCCCGCCGTCGTCGACGATCACCCGGGGCCGGGTGGCCAGCACCCGGAGCAGGTGGTGCCGGTACTCCTCCGCCGAGACGTCGTGGCGGGCGAAGACTTCCACACCGGCGTCGGCCAGGGCGGCGGCCACGTCGTCCTGCGTGGAGAGGGGATTGGAACCGGTGACGGCCACGGCCGCGCCCCCGTCGCGCAGGAGTTCGGCCAGGCAGGCCGTCTTGGCCTCCAGGTGGATGGAAAGGCCTACCGGGAGTCCGGCCAGGGGCTTATCCCTCAGAAACCGTTGGCGCAGCACCGCGCACACCGGCATGTGCGCCCCGGCCCACTCGATTTTCAGCCGGCCGGCGGCGATTACGGCCGGGTCGTTGGTCCGTACCTCAGACATCTTCTCTATCCCCGTCCTTTACTAAAGCGGCCAGATTCACGTCATACGGTGGATACACCACGCCCCGTTCGGTGACCAGGGCGGTCACCAGGCGCGCGGGGGTGACGTCGAAGGCCGGGTTGAAAACCCGCACCCCGGCGGGAGCGCTACGCCGGCCCCGGAATTCGGTGACTTCGGCCGCCGGCCGCTGTTCGATCGGAATGCCCTCCCCCGAAGCCAGGGCCAGGTCCAGGGTGGAAACCGGCGCCGCCACGTAGAAGGGCAGACCGTGCGCGGCGGCCAGCACGGCCAAGGCATAGGTCCCTATCTTGTTGGCCACGTCCCCGTTGGCCGCGATGCGGTCGGCGCCCACCAGGACCAGGTCGACCATCCCCTGGGCCATCAGGTGGCCGGCCATGGAGTCGGTGACCACAAACGTCTCCACGCCCAGTTGGACCAGTTCCCAGGCGGTGAGACGGGCGCCCTGCAGAAGCGGCCTGGTCTCGCCGGCATAGACGGTGACCTTCTTGCCCGCTTCCACCGCCGCCCGGATCACGCCGATAGCGGTGCCGTAGCCGGCGGTGGCCAGGGCCCCGGCGTTGCAGTGGGTCAGAACCCGCGCGCCGTCAGGTACCAGCACCTGGCCGTGGAAACCCAGCCGGCGGTTGCCCTCTTCGTCTTCCCGGAAAATGGCCAGCGCCTCGGCTTCCAAAGCGGCCAGCCCGGCGGCGGCGTCACCGGCGTCTCTCTCCAGACGGGTCAAAAGACGCTCCACCGCCCAGGCCAGGTTGACCGCGGTGGGCCGGGTGGCCACCAGTTCCGTGGCCACCCCGCGCACCCGTTCCTGGAAACGCGGGGAGCCGAGGGCCTCCCTGGCCCCCAGCACCAGGGCGAAAGCCGCCGCCGCCCCGATGGCGGGGGCGCCCCGCACTTTGAGGTCCCGGATGGCGGCCGCCACCACCCGGTAATCACGCGTACTTATATAGATAATTTCGTCCGGCAGGCGGGTCTGGTCCAAAATGACCAGCGCGTCGCCTTCCCAGCGCAGGGAACGGGGTTCCTCAGACACGTAAGCCCCGGCGGTGAAAACGCCGGGTTCCTCCCTTCCCGACTTGATTGGTCCTTGATGTCAACGGTTGGTTTGCGAGCGGCTTTTGTCCCGGTGCCGTTCCACGGCCAGAGCGATCAACCGGTCGAGCAGTTCCCGGTAGCCGATACCGGTAGCCTCCCAAAGTTTGGGAAACATGGACTGCCGCGTGAATCCCGGCATGGTGTTGATTTCGTTGACCAGGACCTCGTCGCCGCGAACAAAGAAATCCACCCGGGCCAGACCGGCGCAGTCCAGGGCCTTGAACACCCGCACCGCCAGTTCCCGCAGCCGGTCCACCGTTTCCGGGGGCAGCCGGGCCGGAATCTCCAGCCGGGCCAGGCCCTCCGAATATTTGGCCTCGTAATCGTAAAACGCGGATAAGGGCACCACCTCGCCCGGCAGGGAAGCCGCCGGATCGTCGTTGCCCAGGACGGCAACCTCCATCTCGCGGCCGTCGACGAACTCCTCGACGACGATCTTCCGGTCGTAGCGGCAGGCCAGATCCATGGCCGGGACCAGTTCCTCCCGGCTACGCACCTTGGAGACCCCCACGCTGGAGCCCAGATTGGCCGGCTTGACAAAGCACGGATAGCCCAGTTCCCCTTCCACCGTCCGGATGACCGACGCGGCGTTCTCCTCCCAGTCCCGGCGCAGGCAGGAGCGGAAGCGGGCCTGGGGCATGCCGTGCCCGGCCAGGACCGTCTTCATGAGCACCTTATCCATGCCCACGGCCGAGCCCGCAACGCCGGCCCCCACGTAAGGGACACGGGCCAGTTCCAGAAGTCCCTGCACGGTACCGTCCTCCCCGTAGGTACCGTGCAAGACCGGTACGACCACGTCGACCCCCCGTGGGTCGGTGCGGGCCCGGCCCACCGCGGCCAGGGCCAGACCGGCCGGATCGGCCGCCTCGATCCCCGTGGCCGGGGAAACCTCTTCCGGCGTTCCCTCTCCCGCGGCCAGTTGCGCCGGCGCGACGCCGGGCAACCAGCGGCCTTCCCGGGTAATGGCCACCGGGACCACCTCGTATTTGTCCCGGTCCAGGGCGTCCATGACGCTGGCCGCCGAATCGATCGACACCTCGTGTTCCCCGGAACGGCCGCCGAAAAGAACCATGACCCGCATGCTCATACCCTCGTCCCCCGGCATCAGGCGCCCCGGCAGGGGCAGACCCGGTTCCCGTCCTCCAGCCAGTCGATGACCTGCATGAGCAGGCGCTGAATGTTCGCCGCATTCCGCCCCATCACGTCGAGAACCTCCTGATGGGACAAGCGGGTCGGCGAGATGCCGGCCGCGAAGTTGGTAACCATGGCCACCGTGGCGTAACACATCGCCAGTTCCCGGGCCAGAACCACCTCCGGCACCCCGGTCATGCCTACCAGGTCGCCGCCCGCCTGCCGTATCATCCGTATTTCCGCCGGCGTTTCGAAACGCGGTCCCTCGGTGCAGGCGTAGGTGCCCCCCTGGTGCAGGACGAGGCCCAGGGACCCGGCCGCCCGCCGCAGCAACTCCCGCAACCGGGGACAGTACGGTTCGGTCATGTCGGTATGGACCACCCCGGCGTCGCCGCCTTCGAAGAAAGTCTGCGGCCGGCTCCTGGTCAGGTCGATGAACTGGTCGACGGCCACGAACTGACCGGGGGCCATGGTGGGTTTCAGGGAACCCACCGCCGCCGTGGCCAGGACGGACTCGACGCCCAGCTTCTTCAAGGCGCTTATGTTGGCCCGGTAGTTGACGCGGTGCGGCGGAACCGAATGGCCGGCGCCGTGGCGGGCCATGAAAGCGACGTTTCGGCCCTTGAAGTTCCCCACCGATACCGTGACCGCGCCGTACGGGGTGTCCACCGTCTCGGTCCCCACCCCGTCCAGCATGTGGGGGTCGTACACCCCGGTACCACCGATGACCGCGATCCTGCAGATCAAGATACCGCCCCTTTTCCCATCGCGTCTTTTCGCCGCTGGATACTCCTTCTATTATTCTCGCCGGCAAAGAGAAAATCCTTTGCCCGGATGACGAAACAGGAAGAATCAGGAACAGCCAGATGACAACGATTCCACGCCAGGCAAAAGGTCCGCCCAGTGGGCGGACCCGGGAAGGGGGTGTTCTCAGTTCCAACAGCCAGCGCCGAGGAAGAAGAACAGCAGGATGAGAATCAGAAACAACCCGAAAAACGGCCCCATAAACGTTGTTCCGCCCCAGCCACCCATATTTTCACTTCCTTTGGCAAGATTTCATCCTGCCTTATCCTATGACCTCGCTTTTCGCCCGGTTCCTTCCCCCCGTTTTTTCCGGGCCTTGCTCCGCGCGTCCGAAGGTGAGAAAATAGGGGCGGAAGGAGGTGGGCTTGTACTTTGCCCACTGGCATATTCGACTCCGGCGTGGGAGGTCTTTCCGTCCTCCGCGAAATAAGGAAACTGTTGCCCCATCAGGATCTCATCTATTATGCCGACTCGGCTTACTGCCCCTACGGCGTCCGCGATCCGGCCCAAATCCGCGCCCGCGCCCTGGCCATCGCCCGTTTCCTGGTGGAACAGGGCGCCGCCCTGATCGTGGTGGCCTGCAACACGGCCTCCGTGGCGGCCCTGGAGTGTCTGCGCGAACAGCTGCCCGTGCCCGTGGTGGGTATGGAGCCGGCGGTGAAACCGGCCGCCGCGGGTACCAGGAACGGGCGCATCGGCGTGCTGGCCACGGCGGTGACTCTCTCGGGCGAGCGCTACAACAATCTGAAGGAGAAATACGCCGCGGCGGTCGAAGTGGTTGCCGCGCCCTGCCCGGGACTGGTGGAGATGGTGGAAGCCGGCTCGACCCTCGGGCCGGCGCTGGAGGAAGTGCTGGCCCCGTGTCTGGCCAGGCTTTTGGACCGGGGGGTGGACACCGTGGTCCTGGGCTCCACCCACTACCATTTCCTGCGCGACGCCGTGCAGAAGCTGGCCGGACCGGACGTGCTGGTGATCGACACCGCCCTGGCCGTGGCCCGCCGGACCAGGGCCGTCCTGGGCGACCGGGCGGACGGGGAGGAAGGACGGACCCGCCTTTTCACCAGCGGACGGGCCGCGGTGGTCCAGCCGGTGGTCCGCCGGCTGTTGGACGACCCCCGGCTCACGGTCACCGAACAGCCGCTTTAACTTCGTTCCGCCGGGCGTGTCCCCTGAAGCGACCCGCCCCCCTCCGGCATATATTGGCCGGGAAGGGGGCTGGAGCGATTGATCGACGTGTCACCGGTTGGCAAGGGAGATCTGTCCGCTTTTTTCGGTCTTCTGGCCGACATCTATCCGGCAGGGCCGGTCCGCTCCCATCTGTTCCGGGAACACCAGGGCCTGTTTCAGCCGTTTTTCCATCCCGTCCTGCACCATATCGACTACGGGCTGTTCGTGGCCCGGGACGGCCGGCGACCGGTCGGACGGGTCGCCGCCATAATCGATACCCATTATCCGGACCCGCGCGTCGGTTTCTTCGGACTCTTCGAAGCCCACCGCGACCAGGAGGCGGCGACGAGCCTGCTCCAGGCCGCCGGCGGGTGGCTGCGCGACCGGGGTAAAACGGTCATGCTCGGTCCCGTGAGTTTCAACACCAACCAAAAGGTGGGCCTGGTGATCGACGGATTCGGCCGGCCGCCGCAACCATCCCTGCCCTTCAACCCCCCCTATTATCAGGAGTTGTTGGAAGGCGCCGGACTGAAGAAGGAAATCGACCTTTTGGCCTACCTCTGGGACCCGGCCGGTGCCGACACGGCCAGGTTGGACTCGGTCGCCGAACGCGCGCGCCGGAGGATCCCCGGCCTGGCTTTGCGCCGTCTGGGCGGGATGACCCTGATGGGGGCGGCCGGGGCCATCCGCGAAGTCTTCAACAGGAGCATGGCCGCGGGATGGGGTTTCGTCCCCCTGACGGACAGGGAGGTAGCGGCCTTTGTGCAGGCGCTCGCCTTCCGGGGCCGGGGAATATACATCCTGGCCGAAACGGCGACCGGTCCGGCCGGCATAAGCCTGAGCCTCCCCGTCGAACAGGCCGGGGCTTTCCGGCCGGCGGCCTGTTTCCGGCTGGCCATACTGGGCGTCGTTCCGGAATACCGCAACCGGGGCCTGGCGGCCGTCCTGATCCAGGAAACCGTCCGCGCCTACGCGCGGCGCGGCTTGCGCCGGGTCGAGTTTTCCCTCGTCGCCGAAAGCAATGTCCCGATGGCCCGCATCATCGAGCTGTCGCAGGCCGCCGTCGTTCAGCGCTGCCGTGTCTACCGGCGGACGTTGGAACCGGGCCAGGACGCATAGCCCCCCAAAAAAAAGGCAGGGAACATTCCCTGCCAGGCGGCAAAAACCCGGCTACTTGGCCTTGTTCGCGCCGATGACGATAAAGAAAAACGGGAAAAACAGCAACAGTATCAGAATCAAGAAGATGAACCCGAACCCGCCGTCCACTCCGTAAGCCATCGATGTCCCCTCCACGATTTTTTTCGGGGCCTCCCATGCCGAACCGGATGAACCAATCCGGCCATGGTCCGGTCTTCCATCATTTTATGGCTTTGCCGGGGACTGTGTGCACGGTCTTCGGGCGTCACGGCCAAAACCTCTGCAGCGCCACCAGGGTGGCGAAACCGGTTACTTCCACGAATTCGTTCAGGGCCCCCAGGGTATCCCCGGTCACGCCGCCGATTCTTTTCCGGAAGTAACGTCCGGCCAGGTGGGCGGCCGCCCATATGACGAGCCCCAGGACGAGGCCCCGCTCCCGCGCCGCCCACAGGAGGGCGCCCGCGGCGACGGCCGAGGCCCACACCACCTCGCGCCAGGTCAGGAACCTGAGAAAGCCGCCCTTGCCGCCACCCGGCCTCACGTAAGGGTTGGTCCACGCCCCGTATACCAGGGCCCAGCGGCCCAGGGCCGGAACCAGGAACAAGGCCGCGATCTTCCCGTCCGGCGGGAGGGCTCCCAGGAAGAAAAGCTTGGCCAAAAAGCCCAGCAGGCCGGCCATCACACCGTGCGCCCCCACCCGGGTATCCCGCATGATGTCCAGGACCCGGTCCCCGGGCCGGCCGCTGCCCAGCCCGTCGGCCGCGTCCATGAGGCCGTCCCCGTGCAGGTTGCCGGTGACCACCACCAGAAAGGCCAGGGGCAGGAAATCGGCCATGGCCGTGGGCGCGACGTAAGCCGCCGCCAGGTAGACGCCGGCCGCCGCCGCCCCCAGGGCCAGCCCCACCAACGGGTACCAGGCCATGGCGCCGGCCAGGTCTTCCTCTCCCACCGGACCGCGCACCTTCAGGGGAATACACGTCAGAAACTGCAAGGCCAGCAATAAGCCCATCGGCATCTCTCCCAAAACCGCAGAAGTCCCCGCGTCAGCCATTGTACCGCCTCGGGGGACGGAAGGCAAGGGACCGGGCGGCAGACTGGTCCCGCATCCGCCGGTTGGTGCGGGCGGCAGCCGCTCCGGGCGCCAAGCCAACCGCCGGCCCGGCCGGGCGACCAAACGTGGGTGGTGGCGCCGCGAACAGGTTCTTGCCAACCATTCAAGGATGCTTTCCGCCCACTGAACGGTTTATAGGAGACGCCCCTGAAAACCCACCCCCTCGTGGGGTGGGATGAAAGGGGCATCGCCCGAAGGGCGATTTCCCTTCTCCGGGTTCCCCTTCCAGAATTCTTAAAAAATTTGTTGACATAGGACGAGCAGGCCGGTATAATTAGTTTGTGGAACGAAAAACCAGTCACTGTATCTACAACAGTAACTACCATATGGTTTTTTGTCCAAAATATAGACATAGTGTAATAAAGAGGTTGAGTTGAGGAGATAATTAAGCAGACAGTCAAAGAAATCTGCATCGATTACGGATATGCCCTTCTCCAGATGGAGACTATGCCCGACCATGTGCATATTTTCCTTTCGTCTGATTTACGCGGTCTATCACATCTGGCTCGGGGAAACGGCAATGAAGGAGTTCGTTAAAGGCCGCTTTAAGGTTCACTCCCAATCGGTTCAGGCGATAGTCGAGTTGTATTTTGAGTGTTGTGAGCGCACAAAGAAATTACGCGAGAAAGGCGAGACAGACTGGCGCTACCCGCACCGAAAAAAGTATTTCTTCACGGTTACATGGAAGGAACTCGGAATAACAATTGATGGTGCGTTTCTTCGTCTTTCCAACGGCCGTGCGCAACAAGAGCTAAAGATCAAACTTCCCGTTCGCTTGCGTGGAATAGAAATCAGACATGTTCAGCTTGTGTGGCACCGGAATCAATACTGGCTGCATGTTGTAGTAGAGAAACCGTTCCTGAGTAAAGTCCAGGGCGGCAACAATGCGGCTATTGATCCGGGCGAGATCCACGCCATAGCGATGAGCAACGGAAAGGAGGCTGTGGTAATTAGCGGTCGACTTCTACGGTCTCTGCATCGGCTACGGAACAAGAAGCTGCGCTGGTTCCAACGTGCCATATCCCGCACAAAGAAAGGTTCCCGGCGGCGGCGTAAACTATTAGACGCCAAGTACCGGTTCCTGAACAACATCGACCGCCGGATCGAGCACATACTCCACGCTATTTCTGCCGAAGCTGTGCGCTGGTGCGTAGACCGGAAGATCACCACCGTATACGTGGGTGATCCTTCCGGCGTTCGCGAGAAGAACTGTGGTCGTAAACATAATCAAAGGATGAGCCAGTGGACCTTCGGGAGACTAAGGCGGCTTCTGGAATACAAGCTGAAGCGCTACGGGATTAAGTTGGTGCCTGTTGACGAACGCGGTACTTCCGGGACTTGCCCAGTCTGCACCCAATATACAAAGCAGTCTGGACGTACCTACAAATGCGGCATCAAGGACTGTGGCTTCACAGGAGCGCACCGGGATGTGGTGGGGTCGTCCGGTATCTTGGACAAAGCGGTTAATGGCGGCTTCACCAAGGGACGGGTGCTTCCGTCTAAAGTGGAATATTCCCGGCCCCGGGTGCTGGCGACCCATCCGAAGAAGAAAACCGCTTAACACGTATCTACGATGAGTAGTAGATGCCCATGGATCGGGCCTCTCGGCCGTGAGGCCGGGATGTGGCTCACGAGAAAGACGTAAGACCTTGCTTGCAAGGCGGCCTTTCGATGATATGAGTAAGACTCTTCAGGGAGAAGCCCCCGGGCTTGTCCCGGGGGTTAGATTCACGTGGTCGTCGCTTCCCTCTCGGCCCTGGCCGGCTCCACCGGCTGGAATCGCCTTTCGTACCTGATTCCCCTTCTGGCCGGCGCTGCCCTGGGCACCGGCAGTGTGGCCTGGTTCTTACGGCGGCGCCGGAAGCGGGCCACACACCGACACCGGCCCCGGAAGGGTAGGTAGGTCCCCTCCCCGCTCCCTCCCGCCTCCTTCCGGGCCGTACGAACCGGAAGTTCCGCAGACCGGCTTGTCAGTCACCGCAATGAATATTCACAAGATCTCGGACGCCAAACTCAAACAATGGGAAGATGCCGTTAATGATGACAAAAGAATCCACCAGAATGCAGAAGCGGCCCCTCAAAGCCAAACATTGATCCCGCAACGAGGCGGAGCCGCCCTTGCGGACGGCTCCCTTTTCTTCGTCCCGTCTAGGGCATCATCACTTCTCCGTAGCCCATGCCCGCCTCGGCGGTCCCGGCCGTGCACAAAGGAATGCTTTCCACGATACTGCGCACCTGGAAGTATGGGGCGCTGAAGATCAGGTCCTCGGCCTTGAAGCCTTTGACCAAGTGGCGGCTGGACGGGTCGATGAAGGTGACGTTGACCCGGCCCGTGGACAGGGGATAGGTCACCGCCCCGTTGCAGGTGGAACCGGACAACTGGGCCGGCAAGGGTATGCCGGTCTCGTAGGTGGCCAGAGTCACCAGGCGCGAGGCCTGGGCCGGCGTGCACAGGAACAGGACCAGGTCCGGCCGGAACGGCATTTCCTCCAAAGGCCCGACAACCGCGTATTTGGCCACCCCCAGCGGCGGCTGCCCCTGGGACAGGTGGCGGGAGCGGAAAAAGGCCGCCGGACCGGAACGGAATTTCTCCCCTTCGATGAGAAACCTTCTGGTCAAGGCGGCCCTTTCCGGAGACACCGTGCCCAGCCCCAGGCTGGTAAGACCGCCCGGGCAGACGCTGTTGCCGGCGCAGATGTTGAAGGTGGACCCGCGGCGCGCCGCGTGGTGAAAGGCGGCGCAGGCCATGACCCGGGTGTCCTTGCCGTTCGGCGCCGGTTCGTCGCTGTAGGCCACTCCGACGGGAGATCCGTCCAGGCCCAGAACCTCCTTCAGTTGACGGGCCCATTCGTGCCAAATCACGTTCGAGTCCCCCTTACCCGGCTCATCCCTTGCGGGAGAACCCCATTTCCCCCAGGTGTTCGCCCAGCGACCAGTACTGTCCGCCGGCGTAGGTCACCGGAGCCACTTTGCCGATGTCGACACGGCCCGAATCAAGCAGAACCGTCTCGTCCACGTGTACGGCGACGATCTCGCCGATGAACATGTCGTGCAGCCCCAGATGCACAATCTCTTTGACCCGGCATTCGATGTTCACCGGGCACTCCCGGATGAGCGGCGCTTTCACCTGCTGCGCCGGTTGCGGCGTCAGTCCGGTCAGGGCGAACTTGTCCTTGTCCCGCCCGGAAACCATGCCGCACATATCCATTTCCCTCAAGTGCTTCGCCCCGGGAATGTTTAGCACAAACTCTTTGGAAGCGGTCAAAAGACCGTGCGAGTACGTCGCGGGACGCATACTGACACTCAGCATGGGCGGCGACGAACAGACGGTCCCCACCCAGGCCAGGGTGATGATGTTGGGTCGCCCGTCCGGCGCGACGGTGGTCACCATCACGCTGGGTACCGGAAACAGGGCCGTGGAAGGCTTTTGCACCTTCTTCATGAACGAAACCTCCTGAATACCAGAATCACCGCATCGACCTTCACCCGACCGGACCCCGGCCGGTCAGCGCGGCCGCGCCGCGGCGGCCGCCAACCCCCCCTCCCTCCCTTCCCCTACCGCTTCATCCACCCCGTGGATATACTTTCCGCCCCGCAGGAAGGACGCCCCGGCCGCAACCAGGGAAATGGCCGCCGATCCGTAAAAGGTCATCCGCAAACTGGCCATGAAAGCCGGTGCCATGATCATGGGAAAGAAATCCTTGCCCAGGACCAGGTCGCGGGTGGTCGCCGGCAGGTGGGCCAGTACCGCGGACGGGATCAGGTTGCCCATCGGGTTGTAGCCCAAAAAGGCGGCAAAAAGGGCCCCGGTGGGCGGCAGGTGCGCCACCTGCAGGGCCACCGATGCCGGTATCCCGGCCGACACCAGGCCGGCGTACATGGCCGCCGGCAGTTTTCCGGCCAGACCGACGATGACGATGGTGAAGAAAAGGGCCATGGAAAGCAGGGCTCCCGAGTTCTGGATGGTGGCCCGCATGCCGGAAGCCACGCCGCGGTATTCCGGCGGCACCGCGTTCATGATGGCGGTGGTGTTGGGCGCGGCGAACATGCCCATGCCCAGACCCAGGAGCAGCAGGATGAGCAGGAACGGCAGGTAGGAAAAGTTGGCCGGCAGCCACGCCAGCAACAGGAAACCGGCCACCGTCAGCAGCATGCCCCCGGTGGCGAAGCCCCGGGAGCCGTAGCGGTCGGAAAGCCAGCCGCTGGCCGGCCCCATGAACAGAAAACCGGCCATCATGGGCATCATGTAGATGCCGGCCCAAAGCGGCGTGTCTTCGAAGTTGAAGCCGTGCAGCGGCAGCCAGATGCCCTGCAGCCAGATGATGAGCATGAACATCAGGCCCCCCCGGGCCACCGAGTAAAGAAAGCCGCTCAGGTTGCCGGCCCAGAACATCCGGATGCGGAAGAGGCTCAAGCGGAACATGGGGTCGGAAACCCTGGTCTCGATGAACACAAACGCCGCGAGAAGGACCAGCCCCGCCGCGATGCCGGCCCGCACCATCGGCGACGCCCAACCCATGACCGACGACCCGTACGGCATGATGCCGTACGTCAGGGCCACCAGCAGGGCGGTGAGGCCGAGGGCGAAAGTGGTGTTGCCGACCAGGTCCAGCTTTTGTTTCTTGATGATGAGGCCGGTTTCCTGCAACCGGAGATAGGCCCAGACCGTTCCGGCGATGCCCACCGGTACGCTGACCAGGAACACCAGCCGCCAGTGCACCACCGATAAAAACCCGCCCAGGATCAGCCCGAGCAGGGAGCCGCCGACGAAGGCGATCTGGTTCAGGCCCATGGCCATGCCCCGTTCGGAGTGGGGAAAGGCGTCGGTCAGGATGGCCGCGCTGTTGGAGAACAGGAAGCCGGCCCCGACGGCCTGGACGAGGCGGAAGACGATCAGTTCCATCGCTCCGGTGTTACCGGTCCCGGGGGTCAGAAAGAGCAGGATGGAACCGGCGGTGAAAACGGCAAAGCCGAGGTTGTAAAGGCGCACCCGGCCGAAGATGTCGGACAGCCGGCCGAAGGAGACCAGGAGCGTGGCCGTGATCACCATGTAGCCCATGAGGACCCAGAGCAGATAGGTGGTCTCGTCCGGAGCGAGCGGATTGACGTTGATCCCCCGGAAGATGGCCGGCAGGGAGATCAGAAGGATGTTGCCGTTGATGGCGGCCATGAGCATGCCCAAGGTAGTGTTGGAAAGGGCTATCCATTTGTAACCGTCCCGCCGGGAGGCCGGCGTCTGTTTTCCACGCAAGGTTCCCACCACATCCTGCTGCAAACTGAGTTACGAAGTTATCTATCGACTGAGTGGAGGCTTCGACCGCGCCTTGGGTGCGCCGCGCTACCCGTCGACGGCCTTGCCGTCTTTTTCCGGCCGGCGCAAACATCCTTCCGCCGCCGGGTCGATCTTTTGCTTCAACGCAGCGTACACCCCGTTTAACAGTCCGTTTACCTCTGCGAGGCCCTCGCCGTCCCCCTCCAGGGCTTCCTCCAGGCAGGAGCAGCGGAAAGACAGCACTTCCCGGTACATTTGCCGTCCCTGGTCGGTCAGGCGCAGGTAAACCATCCGCCGGTCCCCCTGGTCCCGTATCCGCGTCACCAGGCCGTCGGCGACCAGGCCGTCCACCAACTCGGTCAGCGTGGGCGCCGCGACCAGGAGGTGCGCCTGCATCTCGCTCATGTTGACGTCCGCCCGGGAATGGAGATAGCGGAGGATCCGGTAACGGGACAGGGAAAGGCCCCTGCGGCCCAGAAACACCGTGGTGAGGTATTTGAGAACCCTGTTCACCCGGTCCAGGGCTTCTTCGAATTCTTCCAGCCGGGAATCCATTCGATCATCCCCTTAGGCTGCCGTATAGCTCGGCGACCAAACAAAGTAATAATAGCGCCGAATCGCCGGTGCGTCAAGTGGGGCCCGCGCCATAGGATGCCCAATGTTGTTCGAAGGTGACGGCACAAGCCCCCGGCCGACTGCCGGGGGCTTGGGGGTGGCGGTTGTCCAATGGTTCGCTGAACAGTTACGGCTTCACACGGGAAGGACTGGCGCCGGAAGGCGGCGCGGACACCGGGACGTCCCCTGTGCCCGGCCTTGCCGGGGCACGGCCTCCGCGCTCTTGCCGGTGGCGCCGCAACTCGACCACCCGGGACGAAGCCTTCCCCGTCGCCAGCGCCGCCCGGAGGCCCGCCGCGTTCCACCACAAGAGCACGACCGCGAGCAAGGGGACGAAAAAATCTATGGTGACGCCTTCGCCGGCGGCTTCACCCGATCCGGGCAAGGGTGACGGCGCGCCGGCGGCCAGCCAGAAGTTCCTTTTGGGCGGCCCCGGCCTCCCGGTCCGGAAGCGGCGGGACCGGTGGAGACGCTGACGGAACCGCCGGGGACGGTCCGGCCCGAGTCTCTTTTGCCATCGCAACCCCTCGGGGCGTCTTTTTTCCCTGTCATGCCCGCCAAAGCACCTGTCAACCCGTATACACTTCAAGGCGGGCCCGCAATCGGATAAAGTAAAAATGGTTGGCCCGTTTTGCCGGAATATTCTGTCTATGGGGAGCGGGTCTTATCTTAAACCGGCGCGAAAGGAGGGATTCAGATGCCAGGAGATTCCAGCGAGAGCGGAAAACGGCACTGCGGCGCCTGGTACCTTTTGTTGCTCGTTCCTTTCATCGGCGTTCTTTTTCCCGGCTGGTACAACAGCGTAGCGCCCACCTGGGGCGGAATGCCCTATTTCTACTGGTACCAACTGCTATGGGTCGTCATCGCCAGCGTCCTGACCGGCATCGTTTACCTGGTAATGCGCTAAAGCGGCGCCAGACCACGCAAAGGAGGAGTTTGGCCTGAACACGTCGGAATTCTCCGTATTCCTCATCCTCTTCCTGTTGGTGACGGTGCTGGGATTTGTCGCCTCCCGCTGGCAGCGGGCGGATCTGAACCACTTGGACGAATGGGGGCTGGCGGGCCGCCGCTTCGGCACCCTGATCACGTGGTTTTTGATCGGCGGCGACCTGTACACCGCCTACACTTTCATCGCTGTCCCGGCCTTGGTTTACGGGGCGGGTGCTTTTGGTTTCTTCGCCGTTCCCTACACCATCATCATCTACCCCTTTGCTTTCCTGGTGCTGCCCCGTCTGTGGGCCGTGTGCAAGCAACACAATTTCATTACGGCCTCCGATTTCGTGCGGGGCCGCTTCGAAAGCCCCGGCCTGGCCCTGGCCGTGGCCGTCACCGGCATCTTGGCCACCATGCCCTACATCGCCCTGCAACTGGTCGGCATGCAGGCGGTGTTCCAGACCATGGGCCTTACGGGCGCCACCGAATGGGGCAAGGACCTGCCCCTCGTCATCGCCTTCGTCATCCTGGCGCTTTACACCTATACCGGCGGGTTGCGCGCCCCGGCACTGGTGGCTGTCGTCAAGGACAGCCTCATCTATATAACGATCATCGTGGCCCTGGTGGTGATCCCCGGGCAGTTGGGCGGATTCGGCCACATCTTCCAGGTGGCGGCGGCCGCTAAGAAGGCGGTTATCCTGAGCCCCGGCCTGATCCCCGCCTACTCCACGCTGGCTTTGGGTTCCGCCCTCGCCTTGTTCTTCTATCCGCATAGCGCAACGGGTGTGTTAAGTGCCAAAAGCGGCGACGTTCTGCGGCAAAACAGCGTGTTCCTGCCGGTTTACTCGCTTCTCCTGGGCTTCATCGCCCTCCTGGGCTTCGAGGCCCTGGCCGCGGGCATCGACGCGGCCAAGAACCCCAACCTGGCGGTGCCGCTTTTGTTGACCAAAATGTTCCCGGCCTGGTTCACGGGCTTCGCCTTCGCCGCCATAGTCATAGGGGCCCTGGTCCCGGCCGCCATCATGTCCATCGCGGCGGCCAACCTGTTCACCCGCAACATCTATAAGGAGTACATCCGCCCGAATTGCACCCCGCAGCAGGAAGCGGCCTGCGCCAAGAACACCTCCCTGGTGGTCAAGCTGGGGGCGCTGGTGTTCGTCGTGGGGATTCCCATCACCTTCTCCATCTACCTGCAGCTCCTGGGCGGCATCTGGATCCTGCAGACGGTCCCGGTGATCGTGGGCGGCCTCTACACCCGCTGGTTCCACCGCACCGCCCTGCTCGTCTCCTGGGTCGTGGGAATGGTCGTCGGCACCTGGATGGCGGCCAGCGTGCAGTTCAAGACTTCCATCTTCGTCCTGCACCTGGGCGGCAAAGCCCTGGCGGGCTATGCGGGAATCTGGGCGCTCGTCATCAACCTGGTCCTCACGGTGGTGCTGACCCTGGTTTTCCGGGCCGCGGGACTGGAAAACGGCCGGGATGTCACCCGGGCCGCCGACTTCGCGGGCTAGATCGGAAACTCGAAACGTCGCGGTCCCTTCCCCGGAAGCAGGCCAACCGGTTGCGCCGCCCGCGTGACCGGTTGGCCCTGCCCTCCCGGGCCCCTCGAAAACCTCGTCGCGGGATCTTAACAAGGAATATGAGGAACGGCAGCGAATACTGATACATTCCAAATCGGCCGGAGAGCAAAGGATGCCGCATGGGACTCCTGTGGGTGCTGGCGCAAAAGATGGCCCTGGTGGCCACCATAGCCTATTTCTTGTCGAACCTGCCGATCTCCCACCGTCTGCTGGACCGCCCCCTGACCGTCAAGGTGAGGGTGGGCATGGTCGTGGTTTTCGGCCTGTTCGGCATCCTGGGCACCTATACCGGCGTGAACGTTGACGACGCCATCGCCAACAACCGGGTCATCGGGGTGGCCGTCGGGGGACTGCTGGGGGGCCCCCTGGTCGGACTGGGCGCCGGCCTGATAGCCGGTGTCCACCGTTACTTCCTGGGGGGCTTCAGCGCGCTGGCCTGCGGCCTTTCCACCGCACTGGAAGGCGCCTTCTTCGGGATGATTCACCACTGGAAGAAAGGCGATTTGATTTCCTGGCCGCAGGCCTTCGCCGCCGGGGCCGTCGCCGAAGCCATGCAGATGGTCATCATCCTGCTGGCGGCCAGACCTTTCGCCGCCGCCTACCGGTTGGTGCAGGCCATCGCCATGCCCATGATCCTCACCAACGCCGCCGGCATAGCCATATTTGTCGCCATCGTCCACAGCATCAGGCATGAGCAGGAGAGGCGCATCGCCCGGCAGGCCAAACGGGTGTTGGACATCGCCGAACAAACGCTGCCCTACCTGAAACAGGGACTGAGTTATGAAACGGCCCAACCGGCCGCCCAGATCATCCTGTCCCATTCGGACGTCGGTGCGGTGGCCATCGCCGATCGCCATCATGTCCTGGCTTTTGCCGGCGCCGGTGCCGGCCACCACCTGGCGGGACAAGGGCCCACGCCGGGTCTGACCGGGGAAACGCCCCCGGACGGGCCGGTGACGCGGGAACGGCCGGAGTTCTGTGACCGGGAGGATTGTCCCCTCTCCTCGTCGGTGGCCGTGCCCCTTTTCCAGGGAAACCGCATCGTCGGGTCGTTGACCCTCTATCAGACGGCCCGGCGGCGCATAACGCCGGTGGAGACCGAACTGGCCTCGGGCCTGGCCAAACTCTTTTCCACCCAACTGGATCTGGCCCAGCTCGATTACCAGGCCCGGCTGGCCGCCAAGGCGGAAATCAAGGCCCTGCAGGCGCAGATAAATCCCCATTTTCTGTTCAATGCCCTGAACACCATTCTTTGTTACATAAGACGCAATCCCGATCTTGCCCGTTCCCTGGTCAGCCGTCTGGGTGACTATTTCCGCCAGAATATCGATAGTACCGGCGATTTTGTTCTATTGTCAAGGGAAATCGAACATCTGCAGTCTTACCTGGCCATTGAGGAAGCAAGGTTTGAAGATCGCCTTAACATCAGTTTCTCCATTGAGGTCGACGGTGCCATCCCGCCCATGATTTTACAACCACTGGTCGAAAATGCCGTTAAACATGGCCTTTCCCCCAAGAAGGGCCGCGGCAACTTATCTATTTCCGCCACGAGAAACGATGAAGATATGATCATTACCGTGGAAGACGATGGCGTGGGTATGGACGCCAATAAACTGAAAATATTGATTGATCCTTCCCACGATCATGATAACATAAAGGGGATCGGCTTCCACAACGTCAACGAAAGACTGGCGGCCATATACGGGGAGAGTTACCGGCCCCGCATCGAAAGTGCGCCGGGCCGGGGCACGCGGATTCTCCTCCGTTTTCCCTTGAAGAAGACCGGTTAACGGGGAGGTCTGGACTTTTGCGCGTACTCATCGTCGATGACGAAGGACCGGCCCGCGACGAACTGCGCTACCTTCTGGAAACCATCGGGGACGTGGCCGTTTGCGGCGAGGCGGACTGCGCCGGGGACGCCGTCAACCTGGTGCGGGAATTAGAGCCGGACCTGGTTTTCCTCGACATCATGATGGACGGGATGGACGGACTCTCGGCAGCCAGGAAGATACTGGCCGGCGGTCGCCAGACCGTGGTCGTTTTCGCCACCGCTTACCATCAGTACGCCGTCGAAGCTTTTGAGATTCCCGCGGTCGACTACGTGCTGAAGCCTTTTTCCCTGGAGCGGGTAGCCGCCGCCCTGAGGCGGGCCAGGCAGGTTTTAAGGGAGAAAACCGCGGCCCGGTCGTGGACGGCGGGCATGGAAACATGGCCCGACGGCGGCTTCGGTTGCTGCCGGAATAGAGACCGGCGTCTGGACCGCATTCCGGCCTACGCCTGTCACCGCCTGCACCTGTTGGAACCGGACGATGTCCTGTATTGCTACGCCCAGGCCGGCGATGTCTTCATCACCACCGGGCAGGGCAGGTTCAAGGCCAACTGGTCGCTGCACGAGCTGGAGCTACGCCTGAAAGATCACTTTTTCTACCGCACCCACCGTTCCTTCCTGGTCAACCTGCAAAAGGTCGACCAGATCGTTCCCTGGTTCAAGGGCAGTTACAAGCTGGTGCTGCAGGGCGGCACGGAGGTGCCGGTAAGCCGCGTCTTCGTCCGCGGTTTGAAAGAAATCCTCAATATTCGGGATTGGCGCTTCGCCGCCTGCAAAGAATGATCTGGGGCCCGGGTCCTTCCCCGGACGAAGTTTCGGAAACCCTCAGGCGGTGAACCCGGCCGTCAGGCCTCCCGCCCGGGTGGCATCCCGTGCTTTTTCAGCAGGCGGTAATGGCCAGCCCGGTCTGGTTGGCCAGGGAAAGAAGGACTTCCAGGTCCTCCCGGGAGAAAGGCTTGGCTTCCCGTCCGCTCAGGGACACGATGCCCAGGATCTCCCCGCCGGATTTGATGGGTGTGCAGGCATAGGAAGCCGCCCGCTGGCAGCCACATCCCGGCTCCCTACCGGCATCGGCGACGACCACGGGCAGCCCGTCCGACACGACGGGACAGGGCCGCTCCCGGCCGGCCCGGCAGTGCGCGCCGGAGGGGCATGAACAGGCACACGGCCCGACTTCGAAATCCTCCCCCTGGTTCAGGTACAGACAGACGCATTGGTCCGGAAAGAGCTTGCCCGTTTCCTGAACCACCACCGGCAAGATCTCGTCAAGTCCGATGGGGAGAAAGCCCATTATATTGTTGAGCTTGATGATAGTGGCCAGATGTTCCGGTTTCATAACTCCACACCATAGGAAAAAATTACGGGTATTACCGTAGCCACTGACTATTGGTAGACCCGATCGATTGTTTCGCCGCCGGGCGCCGTATGTCCTGCCAGGGTCAAATGTAGGGAAGAATACGATACGTTCTTACGGCCCGCCGGCGATCCGCTCCTCCAGCCACCGGGCCAGAAAGGTGAAAAACTCCCCGTTGTCCGGTTCGTTGTGCAGTTCGTGGTACCAGCCGGGCCACAGCCGGAAGGTGCAATGCGCGCCGGCCCGGGCGGCAAAGGCCTGGCTGGCCCGGGCGCTGGTGATCCGGTCCGCGCCGCCGTGCATGAGCAAAAGGGGCCGGGGAAACTCTCCCGCGCGGTCGAGGGCCCAGCGGCCGGCCTCCCGGCAGGCCGTGAAAAGCCGCGCCGAGATCCGGTCGTGCACCAGGGGATCCCCCGTATAATTGGCCACCACCTCCCGGTCACGGCATAACAGGCCGGGCTCGATGCCGTTGGCAATGGTCAACCCGGGCCGGACGACGTTCATGACCGCAGCGAGAGCGGTGACGGCAAAACCGGGCTCCCGCACCAACTCCAGCCAGGGCGCGGTGGCCACCACGCCGGCCAGCCGTGGCTGACGCCGCAGCACGTAGTTGAGAACGAGGGCCCCGCCCATGCTGTGACCGTAGAGAAAGCACCGCCGCTGGGCAAACCGCTTCTCCTTTTCTTTCAGAAGGCGCCCGATGTCGTCCAACAGGTCTTCGTACCGGTCGATACAGCCCCGGGCCCCCGGCGAACGGCCGAAACCCCGCTGGTCGAAGGTGAGAACGGCGAAATCCCGTTCCAAAAGCCGTGCGGCCAACCGTTCGTACCGCCCGCCGTGCTCCCCCAGACCGTGGACCAGGCACACCACGCCCCGCACTTCCCCGTCCGGCACCCAGGCCCGGCCGAAGAGCGACCACCCGTCCACGGTAGCCAGGTTGAACAGATCGGACGTCATGCCTTCACACCCCTTTTCTGTATTACTATATCCCTGACCGCCGTCCTTGAACGTGGTAAGCTGCTCTCCAGCACCAGCCGGGCTCACTGCCCTGAGGACGATGCCTGATGCACCACCAGTTGGCGCGGGAAGCGGTTGTGCAACTCCGGCACCTGGGTAAAGGGACCTGTGGTTTTAAGGTGGTGCGGGATGGAGAGTGAATAGTCAAATTCATTTATTCCCCACCACCCTATCATATCTAGAATAACATGTTAAATATGCACTATATCGACAGCATCTCCTCTATTTTTGTAGTATTCTGCTATCAATCTACGATGACAGTGTTCGGGTCGATCCTCAGTGCACAGCAGGCAGATGTGATGGTCAGCATGGCCACCAAAATCAGGAAGGCTGGCCTTGCGCTCTTGTAGAAGTTGATTAAAGATGCTCTCATATTCTGACCACGTTATTCGCTTTCTTGCGTAGGACTTCAGCAACTCGTCGGTAGGAGCATGCGATCTTATGCAACTCAAGGATATATGCCAGATCGTCCTTTTTTTGCAAACCCTGCCAATTGAGAAGTATTGTGCAACCTAACGTCAACTAATTTGTCTACATTATGCTTTTGGAGTCTGCCAATGAAGTTGCGAAGTGATTTTTTGGTATAACCAATAGTGCAAATAGTCATTTTTTCACATCCTTCAGAATAACGCTAGTTGTTGATACCGCTTTTTTACTGAATCTTCCGTAGTGTCCCTATGGAATTCTTCAACTTGAACTCCCTGGTTTAGCAAAAAAGCTCCGACGAGCGACCGATGGCAATAACTCTCATTCCTACAGTAACAAGCAAGAACTATGACCTTTTCACATTTAACTACCAGTGACCACAATTCTCTCAGTCTACCAATTGCTTCCGGCGCTTGGAGCCCCTGATTGAATTCATGCTTATACAATTCCCACCATTGTTTGGGATCTGTGTGCCGCCATTCGGTAAAATACTGGCGAAACAAACTATGACTGGGGGCGAGGGACTTTACCCGTCTGGTGCCTGGAATATCTTTACCCGCCCGGGTAATCAGCCAAATATCGCCGTATTTGATTTTTCCGAGATTGGAGACGCTGGTCGTGATTATGTAACCGGCCATCAACAATCACCTTCGACAGGATTTACTGAATTTGCACCCCAAAGGATCGCCGATATGCTGGCACCAATGGCAACCTGCCGCCATTCCCCATACTTCCAATGCGGTTATCCATTGTTTCGCCGCCGGGCGTCGGATGTCCTGCACCGGACCAAACGCAGGGTGGAATATTGCCCCTCCCCTGGCTCTATACTATAACCATGCCCGCCATTGCTTGAACCAATAACGAGGTCAGTTGCTTTCCAGCACCAGCCGGGTACCCTGTCCCGAGGGCGATGCCGGACGCACCACCAACTGGCGCGGGAAGCGGTTGCGCAACTCCGGCACGTGGCTGATGATCCCTATGTTCAGATGTTCCAGACGCAGTTTCTCCAGGGTGGAGATCACGACTTCCAAAAGATCGGGGTCCAGGGTGCCGAACCCCTCGTCCAGGAAGAAGAACTCCAGCGGATAGTGGCCCTTCAACTGGATCTGCAGGGAAAGCGCCAGGGCCAGGGCCAGGGAGGCCACGAAAGTCTCCCCGCCGGAAAGGCTGGCCACCGGCCGCCGGACGCCGCCGTTGGCGTCGTCCCGCACGACGAAGCCGCCTTCCGCGTCCACTTCCAGGGCGTAGCGGTAATTCGTCAGCCGCTTCAGCCGTTCCGAGGCGTCGGCGGTCATGCCCGCCAACTGCTCCTCGGCCAGGAAGTCGACGAAGGAATTGCCCCGGAAGAGACTTTTCAGGAGATCCAGCCGGTCCTTTTTCACTGCCGCCGCCGAAAGGAGATCGTTCAACTCCCGCCACCGGGCGTGGTTTTGCCGCACCTTCTCCAGGTCTTTGGCCCGGGCGCCCTTGTCCTCCAGGGCCCGGTTCCGGGCCGCATCGGCTTCGACCAGGCTTTCCTGCAACCCGCGCCATACGGCTGCGGACACCTCCCGCCCCGCCAGCTTGTTCTGGAGGTCGGCCAGCCGGTTGGTCTCCCGGGTTCTACGCTCCCGGTAGTCCGCCAGGGTCCGCGATCCTTCCTCCTCTTCGGCGGCCGGCAACAGCGCCTCGCGCGCCTCGTTGGCGCCTGTGAAGCCCTCGGACAGGAGGGCCTCCCGGAGCCTGGCCGCACTTTTTTCGTATTGCGCGTTGGCCAGGGTGACCTGGTTTTCGGCCACGGCCAAGTCCGTTTGCAGTTTTTCCCGGGCCGCCGCGTTCTCCCGGGCCGAAGCCGCCGCTTCCGCTTCGGCGTCGGCCAACTCCTGCCGGCGCGTGGCATTTTGCGCCAACAGTTGCGCGGCCGGCACCCCCTGGGTGATCCCTGTCAGTTCGCTCTCTTTGCTCCGGAGGGTCTCCACCAGTTGGTCATGACGTTGGGTCTGCCCGGAAATCGCCAGGTGCAGGTCGTTGATTTCTCCGGCCAGCTTCTCGATGGCGGAGGAAAGCTCCTGCCGCCGCCTTTCCAGCCCCTTGAGCGCCGCATCCAGTTCCGTCCGCCGGCGGTCCCGCTCGTCGACCGACTGCTGCTCCGCCGCGATCCGGTCCTCGGCCAGATCGCCCCGCACCGTGGTCAGGTGACTTTGACACCGCTCCAAGGTTGCCCGTGCCGCCTCGGCGCGTCCGGCCGCTTCCTCCGCCGCCAGGGCCTTGGCCCGCTGGTCGCTTGTCGCTGCGGCCCCGGCTACCGCCGCCTCGGCAGCGGCCTGACGGGCCGCCTCGAGAGCGGTCTGGGCCTCCTCCACCCGTTTCCGCCAGGCGGCCATCGCCGCGCGGCGCCCGCGCAACTCCTCCTCCCGGCGGGCCAGTTCACCCTCCATTTCCGGTACGGACCAATCCGCCCAGCCCGCGGGCAACTCGCGCGCCCGTTCCGCCAGACGTCTGCGCACTTCCTCCACGCGGGCCGCCGCCTCACCGGCGGCGCGCTCGGCGGCCTCACGAGCCGCCCCGGCCGCGGCCTGCTGTTCCCGGCACCGGTCCAGTTCCGCCTGGATCCGCCCGGCGGCTTCGCGGGCCGCGGCCAGTTCTTCCTCCGCTGCGACCAAAAGGTCCGCCGTGTCCGAAACCGCCGGATACGGATGATGGGTGGAGCCGCACACGGGACAGGCGTCTCCCTCCCGCAGGGTCCGGGCCAGAAGGTAGGCCTGACTTTTGACCCGCAGGCCCTCCAGTCGGGCCTCGCGGCCCCTGAGCAGCGCCTCGGCCTCTTCCCTCCGGGACGCCGCTTCCGCCAGCAGCAGCGCTGTCCGCCGGGCCTCGGCCCGGCCCCGGTCGGCCTCCCGCTCCCGGGTCTCCGCGGCGGCGGCCGCTTCTTTCAGGGTCGCCGTCAGGTCCCCGGTCTCCCTCACCCGGAGGCGCAGGCGTTCCAGGGCCACGGCTTCCTCTTCCAGGGCGGCGTCCTCCTCCGGACGGCCCTCGCGGACAGCCTGTTCCCGGACCGCCGCCTCCGCCAGGAGTTCGCCCCGGCTCCGGGAGGCGCTCGCCAGTTCCGCCAGCCGTGCCTGCGCCGCCGCCCGCGCCTCTTCCTTGGCGGCCAACTCGCCTTGTGCCGCTTGGTAATCGTTCGCCGCCCGGTCCCGGTCCCGCAGGGCGGCCAAAGCCAACCTCACCCGCTCCCGCCAGGGCTGGTCCACCCGGGTCCTCTCCAGTTCCTCCTGGGCCTGGGCCGTTTCCTCTGCCAAGACCGCCTTTTGCCGGCCCAATTCCTCGCTGCGCTTTTGGGCGGTCTCCCTTTGCGCCGCCAGGCGGTCTAACTCCGCCCGCAGGGCACGCTCGTCCGCCTTCAGGGCCGCCACTTCCTCCTCCAGGCGGACAGCCCGCTCCAGTTCTCCTTTTTGGGCCAGGAGCAACGGTTCTTCCCGCTCACGAACTTCCCGCGCCTCTTGGGCCGTATCTTGCGCCCGTGCCACCCGCTCCACCGTCTCCGGCCACTTCTCCCGCAGTTGCTCCAGGAACTCCCCGGCCTGTTGCCGGGAAGCGGCCTGTTCCTCCGCCTCCCGCACCAGGGGCATCACCCGCGCGGCCCGGGCGTGCGCGACAAGCCGCGCCTCGATCCGGGCCATCGACGGGGCCTCTTCCTCCAGGGCGGCCAGGGCCGACCGGACCCGGGCCGCTTCCTCCTGCAGGTTCCACACCTGCGCCGTCTCCGCGTGTTGTTGGGACAGGGCCTGGTAGTGCAACGAGGCCTCCCCGGCCTGGCGTTCGGCAACCGCCAAGGCGTCCGCCGCCTTTTGCAAGGCTTCGTCCGAGGCGTCCCCCATGCCGTCCAACTCGCCCTGACAGGCGGTCAGGACGCGCTCCACCGCCCCGGCCTCCCGGTCCAGTTTCTTTTTCAAGTGGTCGCCGTACTCCTCCAGGCCGAACAAACGTTCGAGCATGGCTCGCCGGTCGCGCGGTTGGACTTTGCGCAGAAACTCGTCAAACTTGCCCTGGGGCAGCACCACGGCCCGGGTGAAGTCGTCCACGCCCAGGCCCAGCAGTTTTTTGACCGCCTCGTCGACGGCACTCTTCTCCGCGAGCGGCACCTCGCCGGCGCCGGTGCTTTCCACCAGGCGGGCCGCCTGGAGTTGGACCTGGTTGTCGCCGGTGCGCCGGTAGACCCGCTCCACCCGGTAGCGCCGCCGCTCCCCTTCCTGGTGGAGCTCGAAGACCAGTTCCACCACCACGCGATCCGTAGCGTGGTTGATGATCCCCCGGGTCCGGTTGGCGGCACGGTCCACCCGGCCGAAGAGGGCCAGCGTGAGGGCGTCCAGAATGGTGGACTTGCCGCTGCCGGTGGGACCGAATATGCCGAAAAGCCCGGCTTCGCACAAACGGGCGAAATCCACGGTCTGCGGTTCCCGGAAACTGTGCAACCCGGCTATTTTAAGGCTGACCGGCTTCAACGCCCTCCCCCTCCTCCTTTTGGCTCAGGATTTCCATGAACAGGGCTACGGTCTCGCCATCCGGACGCACCCCCGTTTTCTTCTCAAAGAAAAGCTCGAACAAATTCTGGATCGGCATCCCGCCCCGGCTGGACCGCACCGTCTCCCCCGCAACTTCGGGCAGCACCGGCCGGATGTCGATAAAGCGGTCGCACTTTTGCCGCAGTTCGTGGACTTCCCCGATGGAAAGAGGGTTGGACAGGTGGATCTCCAGGTCGATCCAGGCGCCTGCGTCGCGGCCTTCCTCCAGCCAGCGCCAAACCTGGGCCACGCCTTCCACGGCCCGCCAGCGCACCAGCGGGCAACCGGCGGCGAGGAAGACTTCCCGTGCCTCGGCCCTCCGGCCGGGACGTACATCGGCCACCGCCACGGACTTGGCCTGGCCCGCTTCGGAAAAGCTGTAGGCCAGGGGCGAACCGGCGTAACGGCAAAGCCCGGCCGCGTCGCGCACCGTTTGCGGACGGTGCAGGTGGCCGAGCGCCATGTACTGGGCCGCGGGCAGGTCCGCCGCACGTACCGTACAGGCCCCGCCCACGGAAAAAAGAGGCCGTTCCGATTCGGAAGGGGAACCGCCCAGAACAAACAGGTGGCTGACGGCTACGTTGGCCGTATCCGGCCGGAACCGGCCCGCCAACTGCTCGAAGACGGCCTTGATCCTGGCCGTATAAGCGGCCTGGGTGGCGGCTTCGTCTTCCAGGTCCGCCGGGAGCAGTTCCCGGGCCCTGGTTTCGGACAGGTACGGCAGGGCCAGGACCACCGCCCGGTGGTCGCATCCGGGGAGCCCCAGTTCCACCCAGGAGGGTCCGCCGTCCAAAACGGGTCCTCCGCTGAGGGGATTCTCCCGGGGCAGCCCGAACAGGGCTATCCCGTGGCGACGGGCCAGCGGTGCGGCCGCCACCAGGCGCTGGGGGCTGTCGTGGTTGCCGGCGATGACCACCACCGCCCGCCTGCCCCCGGCGGCCAGTTCGTCCAAGGCGTCGTAAAAGAGTTGCTCGGCCGCCGCCGGCGGGTTCACCGAGTCGAAGACGTCGCCCGCGATCAGGACCGCGTCCACCTTCTCGTCGTCCGCCAGACGGCGGATCTCCGCCACGAAGGCCTCCTGCTCCCTCTCCCGGCTCCGGCCCTCCAGGGTACGGCCCAGGTGCCAGTCCGCGGTGTGGAGAAAACGCATGCTCCCTACCCCCCAACCTGGTGGGGGTTTCGACGCTACCGGGTGCTTTTCCTGTCCCTTCCGAGGGGTGGAAAAGCGAACCGGCCAGGAGCGCCCCGGCCGGGAGAAAGAGCGGTAACCAACTTCAGACTCTTAGGCACTGGCGAACAGGGATCTAGAAAAGCAAGCATGATTATCTGGCCTATACATTCTCGTGTTATGGATAATCGGAACTAAATAGGCACATCTCCGCGGGTATATTTCTAGTCGCACCTCCTTAATTTTAATGTGGTTTCATGCAAGTTCTTAATAAAAGAATCAAAACAAGTTATAGCTTTCTGAAGTAGGTTATTATTAGAAAATATCGGCTCCTCTGGAGGGGAATCACTTTGATTCATAATTCCCAAGAGAGGAGAGACATGAATGATTCTATGCCTAAACTTGATAAACCGTTGCAATAAATCCAATTGATCAGACGAAATCCCAATTTCACCAAACCTAACTTTATACGCCTTATTAAATGCTCTTTTACTTTCATCGTAACTTTAGAAGTTTATTTTATTTTCGGCCATTTTTTGTAACAACCTAACGCTTTCTTCACGTGCTTTATCCCGTAATTTCTCTACCTCGCCACTTTCAATTTCATTTTTTGAAAAAAATCTTAATACCAATGATTCGATATCTGGCATAATGCCTTCTTGCTCTAATTCCTGAAATCTTGTTTTGCAATATACTTCATAACCGGTCACAAGGGTTGAGATGCCTACATTTGAAATAACACGTTCAAGGCCGCAATCACGCCGTCGTCATTTTCGTCTGCCCGATCGAGCATCCGGACGCACGGACGCTGTGGGAACACAGTGCCGGCCTGCAACAGGCTTTGAAACTTGCGGCCGCTGCCGCAAAGACAGGGCTGGTTGCGGCCCACCCCCTGCCCGCCCAGCAAAGCCATCTGGCGCAGATATGTTTCCAGCGGAAAACTCTTGTGGTCCCTCATGACATAATAGTAGTGCTTGACGAACAGTGCCACGATCACCCCCCGGGCGGCGTGCCGGCACAGACCGCGGGCCATGAACCGGAAAGCGGGCGATATGGACGCGGTTTTCCAGGCACATCCAGGAATCCGGTGTGGGATAAGGGGAAGGCCCGGTTTCCCAACATCCAGGGCGAATAGAACGATTACCTGCAAAACCTTCTCTGCTTTGAGCAGCAGATAGCTTTCCTGGCCGTCAACCAGGCCGGGGAGGAGACGTCGCCCTCGCCCTGGCCATCGGCGGAGTCAATGTCCCCAAGGCCACGGAGGGGCGGGAACCACCGGATGCGAGTGGTCGATATTGATCTGTTTTCGCCGAAAGATAAATATATGACTGAAATACCGACCTGCCCCCCTTCATTGAGCAGTCGGCCAACGCGGGGTGTTATACGCTATGTGGGTTAGTGTAGGGTTAGTGTAGCCATTTATTTTTGCTTATCCCGCCTTAACAAATTTATTAAATCTCATTTCAAGCCTTTCCCGATCTGGCCACAGTTCTTTATACTTCGGCAAAACAATTGTCTTCTTATGGAGTTCTTGAATACCATGTAGAAGCATAGGCCCATCATTTTCTTGAAGAAGGTCTTTTCTGACTTCTATCCTATAGTCTGGTGTTACCCCGATTAGGTTACTATCAAAGGTTGCATGATGAATCTTACATAGAGAAAGGCCATTTCTAACTAATGGCTCACCAAACTCTTCTGTATCTGGGATAATATGGGCAGCATCTAAAAGTTCTGCACGTTTCAATCTACAAAAAGCACATTGCTGGTTATAAGCATCAAGCACTCTTTCGCGAAAGGATTTTTGGTGTAGTCTGGCCTTTATTGTTGATGTTATATAGTTTCGCCTGTAGTATGTACTATCCTCTGATATGCCCAATATACCACCAGATAATGACTTATTGAAGTATGTATCTAGTGAAAGTGGTTCATCCACTGCAATTTTGAATGACAACAACTCCGGACTATCTCCTATAACGAAAACAGGCCACACAGCCAAATACTTGCTTCTAGCAATGCCATGGAAATAGATTAAAGGAGTTTGATTATACATTGCTTCGCGCAATCCTACATTATCAGGATGTTCTTTGTTTGTTCCCCTGTATCGATAGACAAGAAACCCGTCCTTTGAAAACGCATCATCGTAAGGTCCGCCTGCGACAGTAGTAATTGTTAAAGGAATTATTTCGAATACCTTTGGTTTCCATATTCCTTTAGCGCCAACCAGGGTAATTACCTGATTGTTCATTGTAAACCCTTTTTCTAGAATACTGCGGGGAAGAACATCACCATGGATTTCCACCTGTTCTTTTATCCATCTGAATGCAGCAATTCTATATTTTTCTTCCGTTGTAACCACCTCATTTGGAGAACAATTCATATTAACGCCGTATTGTTCTTCCCGCAATACCTTTCGCCTGTGGTAGGCACTAGCCTAAATAATGGCGCAGCCTCAGCGTTCTTAGATACCAATAACCACAAATGAGTCCCCATATGGATGTTTCTGTCTTAGCAGCCGGTTGAAAGCTTATCTAAATCGGTCATGCTGATTCGCATTATAGACATTATCCTAATAACATATTGTGTCCCCCAGGGAAGGCAAAGGTGATCGATGGCGAGCACAGTCGGCAGAAGTTCGGCTTTATCGATCCCGGCAAATTATTTCGACAGTGGGAACAGAAATCCTCCAGGTTCAGGAAGGTTCTGTCGAAATTTTCTGGGGTTCGCCAGAACGCAGTGAGTGGCTCCGTGAGCAGGCCGGGCCGGTAGTTTTCCGGCTGCGCCACGGAATGAATGGTGGAAAGGCATACCAACGATCTGTCGCGAATCCGGTCCGCGCCTCGCCGGGTAATACACACACCTTCTACGAAGAGCCGCTACAGGCTGTGGGTGGCCGGATCGAGACGGTGGGGAGAGCATCAACACTCAGTTAAGCCCTCCCTCTCATATCTTCCTTATCAACATCAACCGGGCCACGTAGCCAACTGTCTCAGGTTTCGGCACTCGAACAGGCCGTCAACAGGCCGTACGGGACATAAAGGGAAATGAAGCCGTCTTCCCGCGACGCCGGAGAGCAGGCGGACTTCTTCGTCAAGGCCCTGGGCGGCGAAACCGCGATGCTGAGAATCTTCGCCGTAATGCCCCAGGCCGTGGGGCATAAAGACACCTGCGCCTAAACCTAGCCGGGCAGACGCTCCGCATGGGCGATTCCGTGCCGCAGCCGGTGGAACCGGGCAATGGCATGGATCTATCTGGTCCTGGAATCCCAGAGCGGGAAAGAATCGCGGCCGGCTGCGGAAATATGGACCGTTTGCGTTACCTAACCTCAACTGCCGGCGGGGTGATCTTCCCCTGGCTGCCGGCGCACCGTTGTGCTCCGGATCCGCCCCTTTTCCAGGGTCACGATCACGTCTCCCAAAGCCGTGACGTCCTCTTCGTCGTGGCTGACCAACACGAAGGGTATGCCCCACTCCTCGTGCAGGATCTTCAATCCTTCGAACGCCTTGGCCTTGGTCGCCGTATCCAGCGCGCTGAAAGGCTCGTCCAGAAGAAGCAGGCGCGGTTGCACGGCCAGGGCCCGGGCCAGCGCCACCCGCTGCTTCTCGCCGCCCGAGATCTGGCCCGGGTAACGGTCCACCAGATGACCGACCCCGAGGGCATCCAAAAGAGCCGTTGGGTCCGGGCCGTTGGGTCCGGGCTTGTTGCCGTTGAGCGCGAACAGGACGTTGTTCTTCACCGTCAGGTGCGGAAACAGGGCATAGTCCTGGAAAACGTAGCCCACCTGGCGCCTGCGGGGGGGCACGTTGATCCCTTCGGCGTGCGAATAGAGGGTGCGGCCGGCGAGCCGGATGAATCCGCCGGTCGGCTTCTGAAGCCCGGCCAGGCACTGGAGCAAGGTGGTCTTGCCGGCTCCCGACGCTCCCCACAACCCCAGGATTTCATTACCCAGGCGCAACTCCACGTCCAGGGTGAAGAACGGTAGTTTCTTCTGTATTTTCACTTCCAGCATGACCGACCACCACTCACAAGAAGTTGCGCCGCCGGGCCCAGCGGTTGACCAGGAAAATGACCAGGAAGCTTATGACCGTCAGGATGAGCACCAGCCTGGTGGCGGTCCCGTTGTCCCCGGCGTAGACCGCGTAATAGATGGCCAACGGAGCCGTCTGGGTCCGCCCGGGGATGTTTCCCGCCACCATCAGGGTGGCGCCGAACTCGCCCAGAGCCCGGGCGAAGGACAGCACCACCCCGGTCAGCAGGCCCGGCCAGGCCAGGGGCATGGTCACGGCCCAAAAGATCCTGACCTCGCCCACCCCCAGAGTCCGGGCCGCGTTCTCCAGGTTTACGTCCACACTTTTGAAGGCGGCCTTGGCGCTCTGATACATCAGGGGGAAGGCCACCACCACCGCGGCCAGCACCGCGGCCCACCAGGTAAACACCAGCGAAATCCCCGCCATTCCCAGAAGGCGGCCCACCGGTCCGGTCTTGCCGACGAGGAGCAGGAGCCCGAAGCCCACCACCGTCGGCGGCAGCACCAGGGGCATGGTCAAGAGGGCCTCCAGCAAATCCTGGCCGGGAAAACTGCGGCGGGCCAGGATCCGGGCCAGGGGCAGCCCCAAGGCGACGATCACCACCACGGAGAGGGCGGCCACCCGAAACGACAGCAGAACCGGGAACCAGTCCGTCCGATTCACCCCCTGTCCAGCTAGTGACCCAGAACTACAAAACCGTATTTCTTGAAGACCGCGGCGGCCTGGTCGCTTTCCAGGAAGGCGGCAAAGGCCCGGGCTTCCTGCGGATGGGCCGAAGCCTTGATTACGGCTATGGGATAATCGACCGGCTGGTAGGAACTCGCCGGAACATCGGCCACCACCTTTATGTTCTTCCCCATCGCGGCGTCGGTACGATAGACGATACCGGCGTCGACGTCCCCTTGTTCGACGTAGGTCAACACCTGTCGCACGTCGTTGCCCTGCACCAGCTTGGGCTGAAGCTTATCCCACAGTTTCAGGTTCGTCAACGCTTCCTCGGCGTATTGCCCGGCGGGCACCGAAGCCGGTGCGCCGATCGCTATCCTCTTCACCGCGCTGCCGGCCAGGTCTTCTACGCCGGTGATCTTGGTATCCGGGCGCGCTATGAGCACCAGGGTATTGCTGAGCAGATCCTTGCGGCTGGAAGATACGATCAGGCCCTTTTGGGCCAGGGCATCCATCTGGGGCTTCCCGGCCGAAATGAACACGTCTACCGGGGCTCCTTCCTCGATTTGCTGTTCCAGGGGACCGGAGGCGGCAAAGTTATAGGCAATTTGGATGTCGGGATGCTGATGGGTGTAAGTGGCCTTCAGTTCGTTCAACACATCCTTCAAACTGCCGGCCGCCGACACGGTGAGGGTCACGGACGCCGTCTTCGGCTGGCCGCAACCGGTAACCAGCGTCAGAACCACTACCAGGATCAAGCCGGTGAAAGCAAGTTTTTTCCTCACCTTATGTACCTCCCGATCATTGCTTTTGCCAATCCTACCCGGCACGGCCCGCCCTATCCAGGTCAAGACGTCGACCTGCCGCCCTTTTGTCCTACTTCTGCAACCCCAAATGCTATCACCCCTTCCCTCGTAATACTTGCATAAGTATTACGTACTCAAAAAAAATTGAGCGTATTCCCCAAGTTGCACCACGTATTCCGGTGTTTCAATACCTGGGCGATTTCAGTTGTTCATGGTAGTATTCGACCACACCTATTTCCTTCATGCGGTCATTTATGTTCCTCCACCGCTCCCGCAGGCGACCGCTGAACTGTTTCCCGCAAGGGTACTCGTTGCATTCAAAACAAAAATGAACCCCTTTTTCTTTGACACAGGTCCTGGCCGAACACGTTGTAAGTGGGCACTGCACATCATCTCCCCGGCATCCACTGCACGAAGCCTGGGCGAAAGAGTCGAGAATCTCCTTGAAGTAGGCGTAATTGTTAAATATAGGCTTGTCGATGGCTTTCATTTGGGCGACTCTTTCGTAATTACCGAGCACCTGGACAAGTCTTTGGGCAAGAAGTTTGATTTCCCCATTTTGATAATCGGCGCATCTACTACAATCCAATCCGCACGCACCAAGTCTTTCAACGACGTCCTCATATTCCATTACTTAAACACCTCCTTCAATATCTTTTATCCAGCTAGAATTAACCCTTTTCGGCATCCGTTTGTTCTCGCGAGAAATGCTTGGCATACAATCTATCGAGCGTATCCCGGGCTTCTTCCCGGAAAGCCTCGTAGCGCCGCATCAGGTCGCGCGCTTCCGGTGTCACCGTCGAGCCCCCGCCCGCCATTCCGCCCACCTGGCGCTCCAGGAGGCCGAAACCAAGGCGGCCCTCCAGGGTCCGCATCAGGTGCCAGGCCTGGTTGTAGGACATGCCGACCTCTTCGGCCGCCCGGCGCAGGGAACCGGTTCGCTCCACCCGTTGCAACAAGTCATACGGCCCCTCGCCAAAAGCCTTTCCGTCTTGATCCAACCATATCTTGTAGGCCAGACGCATGACTCTTTTGATATCCCCCACGGTTTGCTTCGTTATGTCCTATCTGATGGAAACCCATTGGGATGGCTGGTCCATCTCTCCCAATACACTTCCCAATATTAGGTGAGTTTCCACGTGCAATTACGATATCTGTTCGACGTTGGGCAAGACATCCCTGTCGATGGTCCTGTTTTATTTTGCGCCACCATACATTCACGCAGGTGAAAACAACCACCCTGCCTGAGGCCAGGCGTGGCACCACCCCACGGCACGGTCCGCAAAAAAGGAAAAGGAGTGGGCCGTCTTCCTCTCACCTGTTCACTGACTGATCCGCGGTCGGCGAAAATGGAGCCGTCAATGTGGGCCTGGCACCGTCCGGTCCGGCAGGTGCCTTGCCAACAGCACCTGACGGGCCTTCACGCCCCCGAATACCTCAGCACCCCGTTCACCCGGTCCTTGACCAGAAGTCCCCTTCTTTCCAGGTAGTTCAGGTGGGCCAGGGTTTCCGTCACCGCGAAGCGGACCTCGTGCAGGGTCAACACCTCTCCGAAGACTTCCCGGGCCACCTGGTAAGGGGTGGCTCCCCGGACGGCGATTTGCCGCATCAGCGCGAGGCGATCGCGGTGGTGGTCCTCCAGCTGGGTCAGCCGCTGCTCTATGCCGTCGAAGGCCAACCCGTGTCCGGGCAGGGCCGTGCCCTGCAGGCCGCGGTTAGCGGCCAGGGACGTCAGAAAGTCCTCCAGCGGGTCCGGGTGGGAATGGGGCCAGAGGCTGATGTTCGAGGAGATCTGCGGCAACAGGTGGTCTCCCGACAGGAGTAGCCTTCTTTCGCCGTCGTAAAAGCAGGTGTGACCGTCCGAATGTCCCGGCGTCACCAGCACCCGCCACTGCCGGTCTCCCAGGCGAACCTCTTCCGCGGTCAGGGGCGTGATGACCGGATGCGGCCTGGTGCGGGACTGCATCAGCGCCACCTCGCCCAACAGGTCGGGCATGACCTCCGGTGGCATACCGTTTTCCACGAACATGGCGGAAAGCCACTCGCTGATGTCCTCCCGCCACATGGTGGCGGCCCGCTCGGCCTCGGTGGGGTTCATGTACACCGGGGCCCCGGACAGTTCCTGCAGCCAGCCCGCCGACCCGTAGTGGTCCGGGTGGTGGTGGGTGATGTAGATGCCGGTGATGTCTTGCGGGGTGAAGCCATGCTCCCGCATGAACCTCCCCCAGGCCTGCCGGGAAGGTTCGTAGTTCAGGCCGGTGTCGACGATGCTCCAGCCGTCCGCGCCGCGGACGGCGTAACAGTTGACGTGGTCCAGCCGGAAAGGCAGGGGCAGTCTGGCTTTGCATATGTCGTGGCGGGAACAGTCGCTCATTGACCATGGCTCCTTTGACAGACGAAATTCGATCGTGACCACGGCATGCTTTTCTCCGCCACGGGCCGATTCACCTGCCGGAGGTCCCTACTCCTCCGCCTCGATGCCGGCGATCACCCGGGCCAGCTTTTTCTTGGCCTCCAGGTCGGCCTGCCGCGCGATCACCACCCGCTGGGCCTGGGGCGACCCGGCGCCGTGCAGGGACTCCGTCCGGTAACCCACGGCCGCGCAGCCCAGGGTGAGGTTCTCGATCAGACGCAGCATGCGCAGGCGGTGCTCCGTGGGGGCCACCCCGGCCCCCTGCAGGTACTTCTCGATGTACGGCCCGATTTCCGGGTGGCGGAAGTCCTTTTCCGAGGGCATGGTCACCATGAGGCCGCCGGCGATGTCCTCGGCCAGGCGGGCGATCTCGTAGGGGAAGCGCGTGACGTTCTGTTTGCAGACGTTGGCCAGGAGCAGGTCGACCATCCAGGTCCCCGAAGCGGTGGGGTGTCCCTGGCTGGAACACGCGATGCCGCAGGCGTACAGGGTTTCGTTGAGATGGACCATCTCCACCAGCTTCTCCCGGACGGCGGAGGCCCTGGCCGTGCCGTTGTAGTCGGCCGTCTGGGCGGCGGCTCCGATGAGGACGTCCCCCACCCCCACCTTGCAGCCGCCGTAACTCTGGCGGTGGTAGGCGGCGAAGCGTTCCACCAGGAGACCGGAAAACTCCCACTCCCCGCACATGAACACCCGCTCCCAGGGAACGAAGACGTCTTCGAAGATGACCAGGGCCTCGTGTCCCCCGTAGAGGGCGTTGCCCACGTCCATAGGCGATTGTTCCAGCTTCCTGGTGTCGCCGCTCTGGCGGCCGTAGACGTACACGATGCCCGGCGTATCGGCGGGCACGGCAAACGATACCGCCCAGTCCCGGTCGGCCTCGCTCATGGTCATGGTGGGCATGACGCACACCTCGTGGGAGTTAAGGGCCCCCGTCTGGTGGGCCTTGGCCCCGCGGACCACGATCCCGTCGGCCTTGCGGGAGACCACGCGCAGGTACAGGTCGGGGTCGCGCTGCTGGTGGGGGCGCAGGCCCCGGTCGCCCTTGGGGTCGGTCATGGCCCCGTTGACCACCAGGTCGTTCTCCTGAACGTGGCGCACGTAGTCCCGGAAGCGGGCGTGGTAACCGGTGCCGAGCTTTTGGTCCATCTCGCAGGTCACGCTGTCCAGGGCGTTCAAGGCGTCCAGGCCGACGCAGCGCTGAAAACAGGCGGCCGTCTTTTGTCCCAAAAGGCGCTGCATCTTCACTTTTTGGACCAGGTCGTCCAGCCCCTGGTGCAGATGGGTGAAGCGGTTGACCTTTTCGCCGTTGAGGCTGGAGCATGCCGTCATCAGCCCGGCATAGCGCTCATCGGAAGCCAGTTCGTAGGTGCGGGCCACCGCGTTGACCGACGGCCTGATGACGGGATGGTCGACATGGTTCGCAACCCTTTCGCCGAACATCCACACCTTGAGGTCCAGCCGGCGCAGGCTGTCCAGATACTCGTCGACGGTTTTCACGCTTTTCCCTCCCCGGCGCCGAAGGCCTCGTTCCCGCCCCCGTCCGTCCCGTTCAGGCGCTCCAGCACCGCCCGGGCCTCGGCCACCATGCGGGCGACCACTTCGCCGGCCGGAAGAATCTCCCGTATCAGTCCGACGCCCTGACCGCAGGACAGCACCCCCGCCGACAGATCCCCTCCGTCCACCACGCGGGCGTAAGCCTCACCCCCGATAAGGGGTAACAGCTTTTCGACGCCGGCCCCCTGGGCCTCGAGGTCCAGCACCTTTTGGGCAACGTCGGAACGCAGCACCCGCATGGCGTTTTTCAGGCTCTTTTCCACCAGCACCGTATCAGTCTCGGCGGCGGCGAGGTAGGCCTGTTTGACCTTTTCGTGGGCCATGCACTCCACCGTGGCCACGAAGCGGCTGCCCACCTGCACGCCCTCGGCCCCCAGGGCCAGGGCGGCCACCAGCCCCCTGCCGTCGGCGACCGCGCCGGCGGCGATGACCGGAATGGAGAGCGCGTCGCAGGCACGCGGGATCAGGGCGAGATTAGTCACCTCGTCCATGCCCGGATGCCCGCCGGCCTCGAAGCCGACCACCACCACGGCGTCGGCCCCGATGTCCTGGGCCTTCCTGGCGTAGCGGACCGCGGGGACGACGTGCACCAGCTTGATGCCGGCGCGTTTCAGGGCCGGCACGTGCTTTTCCGGATTCCGCCCCGAGGTGAACACCGCCGGCACCCCGGCCTCGACACAGGCGGCGAAGAACTCGTCCATCTCCCGGCGGATGCCAAGGGAGATATTGACCCCCACCGGTCTGTCCGTCAGGCGCCGCGCCAAATCCAGTTCGGCGCGCAGCGCGGCCGCGTCGGCGAAACAGCCCGCCGTGACCAGGCCCAGGCCGCCGGCCGCGGACACGGCCGCGGCCAAAGGCGCCCGGCCCAGCAGTTGCAGCCCCCCCAGGATGATGGGATACCGGATGCCCAGTAGCTTGGTAACCCTGGTTTCCAACATGACCATCCACCTATCTTTTGTCTGGTTTACTCCCGCTCCGGCCAAAGCGCTTCGAAGCCGCCCGTCAGTTTGACCTCGCCCCGCTGGTCCGCGGCGGTGACTTCGCCGGTGACCAGAGCTTCGTCATCCCGTTTCCCGGTCACGCGGCCGCTGACCGTGATCGCGTCCCCGGGGCGGGTGGGAGCCACAAACCGCACCCCCAGACGTTTCAGGCTGCCCCCTTGGGGCACCCAGCCGGCCACGGCCTGGGCCGCGAAGCCCATGACCAGCATGCCATGGGCGATGACGCCGCCGAAACCGGCCCGCACGGCGAAGGCGGTCACCGTGTGCAGGGGGTTGAAATCTCCCGAGGCCCCGGCGTACCGGACCAGTTGGACCCGGTCCACGGGTTCCTTGACCAGGGAGGGCAGTTCTTCGCCCACCCGCAGGTCCCTGAAGCAGGGGTTGGCGCCTCCAATGCGGGCGGGTACCGGCCCGGGCCTCGGCCTTGAGTCCTCCGGCCGGCCTCCCTTTGCTGGTTCCACCCCCTTCGAGTCCCCGCCCGCCGCTGCGGATCCGTCCCCCTGCTCCCTCTGGATGCGGGTGCTGCGGCCCACCAGCACCCGCTCCCCACGCTGGTTGGTGTAGACGGTTTCCACCCGGACCAGGCGCATGGCGCCCGTGCGGCCCCGTTTCGTCTCGTCGGCCGCGAGGCGCTGGCACGCGGTGATGGTATCGCCCGGGTGGATGGGTCCGAAGTACAGGTATTCCTGCTCGCCGTGCAGGACCAGGAAGGGGTCCATGCCCAACTCGCGCGTCTGGGCCCAGAAGTCGTAGCCCGACCACAGGTCGATCACGATGCCGAAGGTGGGCGGAGCGATGAGGTCCCGATACCCCCGGGCCCGGGCCGCTTCCGGGTCGGTGTAGAGAGGGTTGGGGTCCCCGAGGGCCAGGACGAACTCGCGGATCTTGCCCCGTTCCACGGTGTGGGTGTACCCGGCGATAACCCTTTTGCCCATCAGCTCTTCTGGGACCGCGGACTCATGCCGGCCAGCGCCCGGACGATGTCCTTTTTCGACTCGATGTCGTACTGGCCGGTAATGGCGATCTGTTCCATGACCGGTGATCCACCCCCGTGGTACGCCCCGTAGAGCATGGAACCGGCCGACCCGGAAAGGCCGAAGTCGATAAAAGCAAGCCAGAACTTGATCTGGTCCTCGATCGGCATGGTGGGATGGCGGTTGACGTATTTTTCCAGAAGAGCCCTGGTTTCCGGACCGGCCAAGTCCTTCTCGTAGGGGAAGGTGGCGGGCAGACCGCCGGCGATGTTGCACAGGATTTCCTGCTCGTGAAAGACGGCCTCGCCGGAAAGGCACCTGCCCACGTTGGCGTAAATGGAGTGCGGGATGAAGCTGCCCGGGCCGTACGGTACGAACCCTCTGCCCGGCATGTACACCTCGGGCTTGCCGAGGTCGGAGGCCGTGTAGCCGGCGGCGTAACCCAACTCGCCCGTCATGATCAGGCGGGAGAGCATCTCGCGCACATGAGGGGTCTTTTCGATGCCGTTAATCTCCGCTGCCAGGCCGGCCAAGCCGATGACGTAGTCGAGCATGGCCGGTTTGCAGCCGGAATAGGAGTGGCGGTGGAACAGGGCGAACAAAAGCGCCGCGATGCCGCCGTGCACCGTCTCCCCGCACAGGAACACCCGCTCCCAGGGCACGAAGCAGTCGTCGAAGATGACGTAGGAGTCGGTGTAGCCGGAGTAAAATCCCCGTTGGAAATGGTCGCGCTTTCTCAACCCGTGGAAGTGGACCACCTGTTTGACGCCCTCGTAGTCCGAGGGCACGGCGAAGGCGACGGCGTAGGCCTCCTCGCCCTTTTGCAGGGCCCGCGTCGGTACCACCAGGATCTCGTCCGATATCGAAGCCTCCGAGATGTGGACCTTGGCCCCGCGGACCACGATGCCGTCGGGGCGCTCCTCGGCCACGTGCACGTACATGTCCGGGTCCCTTTGTTCGGCCGGCCTTTTCAGGCGCTCGCCCTTGACGTCGGTCTGGGCGCAGCTGGCCACCAGGTCTTCGGCCTGGAAGCGGGCCAGCCACTTCAGCCAGTTGTCGTGGTACGCCGTCTTGGCGCGCGGCGATTTCTGGGCTTCGAAGGAAACGGCGTGCAGGGCGTTGGCGGCGTCGATGCCCATGCACCGCTGGATGCAGCTCCCCACCTTGTTGCACAGGTACCTGGTCATGTCCTGCTTCTTGTGCAGGTCGGCCGTGTTCTGGTGAATGTGGTTGAAGCGGTTGACGGTCTCCCCGTTCAGGTGGGACTTGGCCGTGCAGAGATCCCGGCTCGCCGGGTCCCAGGCGGCGTCGAAGGTCAGCCCCATGACGTTGAGGGCGCCTTCCTGCCGCTCGTCCAGCCGGTCGATCTTCATCCCGTTGCAGTAAAGGTTGCGGTTCATCTTTCCCAGACGCTCGATGTACTGGGCCTTGGTTCTCATTGAGATTCTCCTTCCCTAATCGGCGTGGTGCCGTGCCTCCCCGGCCGTTCTCCGTTCCATCTCCTGCAACTCCCGCCACAGAACCTTGCCGGCGCCGCTCTTGGGCAGGGACGCGGCAAACTCGACGATGCGCGGATATTTGTAGCCGGCCATGTTTTCCCGGGCCCAAGCGACGATGTCCGCCTCGCTGACCTGGCCGCGAAATTCCGGCCGCAGCACGATGTAGGCCTTGGTGGTTTCGATCCGGACCGGATCCGGTACGCCCACGACGCACACCTCGGCCACGGCCGGATGGCGGTAGAGCACTCCTTCCACCTCGGTGGGCCAGACCTTGAAACCGGCGGCGTTGATCATCCGCTTCTTGCGGTCCACGATGAAAAAGTAGCCTTCCTCGTCCATGCGGCAAATGTCGCCGGTGCGCAGGAACCTCTTCCCCTCCAGTTCCAGGAAGGCCGCCGCGTCTTCCTCCGGCCGCTGCCAGTAACCTTTCATCACCTCGGGGCCGGCTACGACCAACTCGCCTTCCTGCCCGCAGGGCAGTTCCCGCAAGGATTCGGTGTCGATGATGCGGGCGTCCACCCCGAAGTCGGGGATGCCCAGACACTGCAGTTTCGGCCGGTCGGGCGGGTTCATGTGGGTCTGGGAGATGGTTTCCGTCATGCCGTAGCCTTCGACGAACGAGAGGCCGGTGAGGGCTTGGAATTTCTTCGCCACCGCCTCCGGCATGGGGGCCCCGCCCCCGCCGACGAGGACCAGGGAACCCAGGTCCCGTTCCCCGATTTGCGGATGGGCCAGGAGGTCGATGAGCATGGTCGTGATGTTGGTCCAGTGGGTGCAGCGGTACTTTTCGATCGCCTGCAGGGCCGCCTCCCGGTCCCAGCGGGTGAGCAGGACCATCGTGGCCCCGGCCAGGACGGGGGCGTGCAGGCTGTGCACCATGCCCGTGACGTGGAAGAAGGGCAGGGCGGCCAGGCAGACGGAGGACGCGGTCACCCCGTTCCAGAGCGCGGAACTGACCACGTTGGCGATGACCGTGGCGTGGGTGTGCAGGCAGCCCTTGGGACGGCCGGTGGAACCCGCCGTGTAGGGCAAAAGGGCCAGGTCGTCGTTTTGCGCCCTTCCCGGGGGCGGGGCATATCCTTTCGCCAGCACTTCCCGCCAGGCCAGCGCTTCGCCGTCCGCGGGGAAGCCGGCGATCATGGCCGGCGGCACGGGCAGCGCGGGCTCCGGGGGCAGGTAGTCGCCGTATTCCCCGGCGATTACCGTTTGCACCGCCGTCCGGCCGGCGACATTGCGCACCCGCGGATACAGGTCGGTGGTGGTGATCACGGCCCGGGCCCCGCAGTCGTTCAAGATGAAGGCCAGTTCGTCCTCCACCAGCATCGGGTTGACGGGTACCACCACGGCGTCGGCCCGCAGGATCCCGTAGAACCCCACCACGAAGTGGGGGGTGTTCTGCAGGTAGAGGGCCACCCGGTCGCCCGGCCCGATACCCGCCAGGCGGAGGGCGCCGGCCAGGGCGAGGGACTGTTCCCAGACCGAACGGTAGGAGAGACACCGGCCGTAGTAAATGACGGCGTCCCGGTCCGGGTAGCGCCGGGCCGACGTCTCCAGGAATTCCCATAGGGGTACCCGCGGATAAACCAGTTCACGCGGCAGCCGCGCCGGCCATACCCGGAAATGGGCGGTGTTCATGCCCATACCCTCCTTCTTGCCATTTATCCCTATTGGTCAACGAGGTCGTTCCCGCCGAAAAGCCGGCGCGGGTTGTCGATCAGGATGGTGTCGATCGTCGCGGCGCCGATGCCGGCCTCCCGGAGAAGGGGGATGATGTTTTGGAAAAGGTGGCCCGGGTGCCAGTCCCGCACCAGGGGCAGGGCCTGCTCGGGCAGGACGGGGGGCCGCCCCAGCCAGGTGAGCACGCTGTCGTGGGCAATGACGATCTGTTTTTCCCGGCCCGCCCGGATGAGGCCGGTCAGCACCGGATACCGCTGGGCGTCCATGGGACACCCCGCCAGGCCCTGCAGGCCCATCCGGTCGAAACCGCACGTGGCCCCGGCCTCCATCACCTTCAGGTGCACCGCGCTGTCCAGGTTGTCGCTCAGGTGGCCGATGACCACGCGGCGGGGATCGGCTCCTTCCCGGATCAGAAAATCGATCTGCTCCGGTCCCATGGTCCCTTCCTGGGTGTGGGTGACGATGGGCACCCCGGTTTCCTTCTGGGCCCGGGCCGCGGCCTGGAAGAACATCTTCTCGTAGTCCGTTATGACGCCCTTGCTGGAAGCGACCTTGATGACGCCCGCCTTGATCCCGGTCTTCCCTATGCCCACCGTCACCTCCCGCATGAACATCTCGTAGATCTCGGCCACGGCGTCGCCGAAGTGGCTCCGGAACTTGAAGTAGGCGGGCGCGCCCTCGTCTTCGAAGTAGTAACCCGTGGCGCAGACGATGTTGATCCCGGTTCTCCCGGCCACCTCCCGGCACAGTTCCGGGTCCCGCCCGCACTCGTTGGGAGTGGCGTCAACCACCGTGCGCAACCCGAACTCCTTCAGAGGGGCCAGGGCGTTGACGGCCGTGTCCGCCGCCGCGGCGCGGTCGAAGGGCGCCACCGTGCCATCCCCGTACCAGCCCGGGTAGCCGAAGACGATGTGTTCGTGCATGAGGGTCAGCCCCAGGTCTTCCGGTTTGACCGGTCCCATCACCGTATTGACCATACCCATACCTTCCACCTTCCCATTGGCAAAATCGTTCTTCCCGCCACCCGTCCCAAGACCTACATTCTCTTTTCCACCCACCGATGGATGTCTTCGATCACCCCGTCCTTTTCCCTCTCGTTCCATACCTCGTGGTAAAGTTCGTCGTAAACGCGCAGTTCCTTGTCGGCCGATGAAATGTGCGCGTGGAACCACCGCGCCGATTCCGGGTCCACGATCCGGTCCCCGCCGCCGTGCAGGATCAGGCACGGACCGTCGTACTCCCGGACGTGGTCGTTGAGCCAGGCGGGACCGCGGACCGCAATCGCGCCCAAAAGCCTCAGGCCCACCTCCTTCAGGACCAGGGGATCGTTTTCGTAGGCGCGCACCACGTCCGGATCCCGGGACACGAAAGCGGCAAGAGCGTTGGGCATCCGGGCCGCCGCCGGCAGGCGGGCGAAGTCGATTTTCTTCAGCTCCGCCGCCGCGGCCGGTTCCCTGAACAACGCCCCGGAGAAGATCTGGCCGGCCAGGACACCCTTGTACCGGATGCCGTACACGGCCGCCACCTGGCCGCCCATGGAGTGGCCGAACATGAAAAGCGGCAGGCCGGGATTCTCCCGCCCGGCCATATCGACGACGAGGGCGGCATCGTCGACGAAGTGCATGAAGTCGTCGACGTGGGCCCTTTCCCCCTCCGACTTCCCGTGCCCCCGGTGATCGAACCGGTAAACGCCGTAGCCGAACCGGTTGCATTTTTCCGTTACATATTGATACCGGCCGCCGTGTTCGGCCAGACCATGCACCAGGATAAATACGGCCTTCGCTTCGGCTGGCAGATCGCTCCTGACGAACAATGACACATTATCGAAGGTGGGGAGTTGCCCTTCCCACGTCCGCATCCCGTTCATCGCCGCACCATCCTTCCCGGCGCGGCCTCCCCTCAGGCCCCGCCGTAATCGTAAAATCCCTTACCCGTCTTGCGGCCCCATTCCTTCTTCACGTATTTCTCCACCACCACCGGGGAGGGCTTCTCGGCCGGATCCCCCGTCTCCCGGTAGCGCTCCATGGCCACGTGGCAGGTCAGGTCGATGCCGGTGAGGTCCATCAGGCGGAACGGTCCCATGGGGTACCCCAGAGCCCCGGTCACCGCGGTGTCGATGTCTTCCGGCGAAGCGACCCCCAGGTCGCGGAGATAAAGCGCCTCTTTCTTCTGGGCCGCCAGGAGGCGGTTGACCAGGAACCCGTATATCTCTTTGTTCAACAGGACCGGCGTCTTCCCCATCCGGCGCACCACCGCCGTGACGGCCTCCACGGTCTCCGGGGCCACGTGGGGCCCCTTGACCACTTCCACCACTTTCATCACCAGGGCCGGGTTGAAGAAGTGCAGGTTGCAGACCTGTCCCGGACGGGCGGTGGCGTCCGCTATCTTGGAACTGACGATGTAGGAACTGTTGGTGGCCAGGATGGTGCGGGCCGGACACAGCCGGTCCAGCCGCGCGAAGAGGTCCCGCTTGAGAGCCAGGTTTTCGGTCACCGCCTCGATCACCAGGTCGGCGTCCCCGGCGGCCATGGCCAGGTCGCCGGTAAAGGTGACGTTTTCCCGGGCCCTTTGGGCCGCCGCGGCCGTCATTTTCCCTTTGGCCACCCGCTGGGGCAGATAGCTGTCGGCAAAGGCGGCCGCCTTTTGCAGTATTTCCGCGCCGGTGTCCGTGCAGGCCACCCGGTAGCCGGCGATGGACGCGGCCAGGGCGATCTGGTGCCCCATGTTCCCGGCCCCCACCACGCACACCTTGTCGATGTCCACGTTCGCCTCTCCCCTTTTCCATTCGCCGGGAAAGCGGGGCAGTCCCCTACCCCAGTTTCCCGGCCTGGTACATCTCGCGCAGGTGCCGCTTGGAAAACTTGCCCACCGAGGTCTTGGGTATCTCGTCCACGAAGATCACGGTGTCCGGCAACCACCAGGTGGCCACCTTGCCTTTCAAGAAGGCCAGGAGGTCCTCCCCGGTGACCCGGCCCCGGGCCTCGGGCCGCAACACCACGCAGGCCAGCGGCCTTTCCTGCCACTTTTCGTGCGGGATGCCGATCACCGCCGCCTCGGCCACGGCCGGGTGCCCCATCAGCCGGTTTTCCAGGTCCACCGAGGAAATCCACTCGCCCCCCGACTTGATCAGGTCCTTGGTGCGGTCCGTCACCTGGACGTAGCCCTCTTCGTCGACGGTGACGATGTCGCCGGAGCGGAACCAGCCGTCCACAAACGCTTCCCGGGTCTTTTCCGGATCCTTGTAATATTCCTTCAGAATCCACGGCCCCCGCAGCAGCAGTTCGCCCATTTCCCGGCCGTCGTGGGCCACCTCTTCGCCGCGCTCGTTGACCACCCTCATTTCCAGCCCCGCCACCAGCAGTCCCGTCTTGCCCCGCAGCCGCCATTTCTCCTCCTCGGGCAGATCGGCCAGATAGCTCTTGGGGAAGCTCAACAGGGTGACCGGGGTGGTCTCGGTCTGGCCGTAACCCTGGAAGAGTTTGATACCCAGCTTGTTCTCGAAATCCTGGGCCAGTTTGACGGGCAGGGCCGCCCCGCCGGACATGAAGTAGCGCACGCAGCTGAAATCGTATTTCCCCGGGTTCTGCAGAAGGTGGGCCAGGACACCCATCCAGACGGTGGGCACCCCGGCCGACAAAGTCACCCGCTCGTTGTGGATCAGTTCGCACAGGTCCTGCGCCGTCGGCCGGGCCCCGGGCAACACCTGTTTGGCCCCCATGATGGCGTCCGAAAAGGGCCGGCACCAGGCGTTGACGTGGAACATGGGCACGATGGGCATGGAGACGTCGCTTTCGTAGATCCCGTATTCCCCGGGCAAAATGGAGAGGCTGTGCAGGTACAGGCCGCGGTGGCTGTACATGACTCCCTTGGGGAACCCCGTCGTCGCCGTAGTGTAGGCCATGATGGCGGGGGACCATTCGTCGAGTTCGGGAAAGGCGAACCGGTCCGGTTCCTCCTTCAGCAGTTCCTCGTAGGAATAGACGGGCGACAGGGTGGTCGGGGGCGGGACGGGCTTGTCGGTCATGACGACGTAGGCCTTGACCGTGGTGAGTTCCTTCCGCACGTCCTCGATGACCGGCACCAGGTCCTCGTCGATAAACATGACCTTGTTTTCGGCAAAATTGACGCAGTGGATCAGGTGATCCCGGAACAGCCTTATGTTGACGGTGTTCAGCACCGCTCCGTAACAGGGCACCGCGAAGTACAGCTCCAGGTGGCGGTGCGAGTTCCAGGCAAAGGAGGCCACCCGCTCGCCCGGCGTGACGCCCATCTTCCGCAGGGCGTTGGCCAGCCGGCAGACGCGCCTGTACATGTCGCCGTAGGTATAGCGAAATATCCCCGAGAAATCGCGCGAGACGATTTCCTTTTTCGGATAGACGTCCCGGCACCGGTAAAGGATGTTCCGCAGGGTCAGGGGATAATCCATCATGGGATGCGCCACTCCTTTTACAATTACCTTCCGGACGCGCGCCGACCCCGGAAAACCACGGCGGGTTTCCCGGGGCGGCAACGTCCGTCGCACCGGATACGTCTTCAGCCGGCCACCGTGTCGGAACCGGCGCCGTGGGCAGCCGGCAACACCTTCATTTTCTGCAGGGCCAACAGGCCGTAGATGATGGCCAGACTCATGAAGGCCCCGCCCACCAGCCAGGCCCAGAACATTTCCCCGGGATGGGCCTTGGGACCGAGGAGGGCCTCCAGCGCCCCGTAGTTGGCGGAAAAGGACACGAAAACCATGGAGGCGTTCAGGATTTTTGGAATGTTCTCCGAAACGAAGATGAGAACGGCCACGTAAATCGCGATCACCAGGAATATCGTCAGATCCATACCCAGGGCGGGTACCCAGGCCGTGACCCACGGCACCAGGGTTATGGCGCAACCCAGGCCGACCAGTACGCTTAGTTGCGCTTTGGCCCAGTTCTGCCACTTCGGACCCTCGATCATGACCAGGCAACTGACGATGAAACCGGGCCAGGAGTCGGGAATGCCGATGTACTTGGAAAAAGTCACCCACACCGCGGCCACGATGGCGATCCATATGGCCACGACAGCATGATTGCGTTGCACGAAGACCAACCCCCCTTATAAAATCCAAATGAAGTCTGAATTTTCCCAATACTGACCAGCCGATATTACCGTTTCCCCAGCGGGCCAAAGTGTTCCGGTTCATTCCCACCTCCGTTCCGGCGGTGGGCGCCCGGAGCCCGGAGCGCCCATACCGCGGCCTTTTGCTCAAACCCGCTCCAAAATGGTGGCCACGCCCTGCCCGCCGCCGCAACAGGCCGTGACCAGGGCGTAACGCCCCCCCGTCCGGCGCAGTTCGTAAACCGCCTTGACCACCAAGATGGCCAGCGAAGCGGCGATGGGATGCCCCAGGGCGATGGCCCCGCCGTTGGGATTGAATTTCTTTTCGTCCCGCCAGTCGAGGTCCAGGTCCCGGCAGCAGGCGATGGCCTGGGCGGCGAAAGCTTCGTTCAACTCCACCACGTCCATGCCGGCAAGGGTCAGGCCCGCCCTGGCGAGCGCCTTCCGGGTGGCCGGCACCGGTCCCACGCCCATGATGTTGGGATCCACGCCGGCGTACGCCATGGCCCGCACCACGGCCAGCGGCGCGATGCCCAGGCGGGCGGCGGCCGCCCCGCTCATCAGCACCAGCGCCCCGGCGCCGTCGTTGATGCCGGAGGAACTGCCCGCGGTCACCGTACCTCCGGCCTTGAAAACCGGCTTGAGCCGGGCCAGGGCCTCCAGGGTGGTCGGCCGCGGGTGCTCGTCCCGGTCGAAGACCAGGGGGTCTCCCTTTTTCTGGGGCACCGCCACCGGTACGATCTGTTCCCGGAAGCGGCCTTCGGCGATGGCCCGGGCCGCCTTGGCCTGGCTCAGAAAAGCGAACTCGTCCTGCTCGGACCGGCCGATCCCCCACCGCTCGGCGACGTTCTCGGCCGTGATGCCCATGGGCGGATCACCGATGTCCCGCGGCGCCAGGGGCCGGCGATCCAGGAAACGGGGGGCCGCCCGCTGGTAGTCCACCGGCGCCTTCTCCAGGAGGTACGGCTGCCGGGTCATGCTCTCCACGCCGCCGGCCACGTAGATGTCCCCCACGCCGGCCCGGATGTGGGCGGCGGCCACGTTGACGGCCGTCGAACCGGAACCGCACTGCCGGTCCACGGTCAGGCCGGGCACGGAAAGGGGCAGCCCCGCCCGCAGCGCGGCCACGCGGGCCATGCACCCGGCCGCCCCCAGGCAGTGGCCGAAAATCACTTCGTCGACGGCCTCCCAATCGCCGAGACCGCTGCGGCCCAGGGCCTCCCTGATGACCACGGCGGCGTAGTCCTCCGGCGGCACGTCCTTCAGGGCCCCCCTTTCCCTGGCGATGGCCGTGCGGACCGCGCTTACGATGACTGCTTCTTCCATAAGCCTGTTCGACTCTCCCTTTTTCGTCAGCCGTGCCGGCGGGCTCTTGGCCCGCCGCCGACGGGTCTACGATACTGTGGTATGCAATAAAGGTGCCAGGGGCGCGGGCTCCCCCCGCCGGCCCCGGACCCGGCCCGGGAACCCCGCCCCGGAAACGTCACGTCCAATTTTGCAACCCCTGGTTCGCGAAGTGAACATTCTACTCTTCCTCCGGCGCCTGGTTGACGATATAGGTGGCCCGGCCGCAGGCCACCAGCCGTCCCTCTCCGTTGTGCACGTCCGCGGTGCCGACGATCAGCCGGCCGCCCCGCTGCACGATGCTGGCGGTGGCGGTCAGCCGGCCCTCCCGGACCGGCCGCAGGTAGTTGACGTTCATCTCCACGGTGGCCGCCTGCTGGCCCGGTTCCAGGTAACCGCTGACGGCCAGGCCGATGACCGAATCGATCAGGGAGGCGATGGCCCCGCCGTGCACCACGCCGAACAATTGCTTCAACCGGTCGGTCACGGGCAGGACGATGGCCGCCCGCCCCTTTTCCCTCTTTTGCACCCGCATGCCCAGCAGGTGCCAGTAACCGCTCTCGGGCACGTCCACCGGCGCTACTCCCCCACTATCCGAAACTTGAACCCGTACCTGATCACGCCCTCTTCCTCGTAAAGGCGCCGGAAAACCATTTCCACCGGCGTCCCGACGCGCAACTCCCCCTCGTAGGGCGGCACCAGTTGGCCGATGACGCGGGGACCTTCCGCCAGTTCCACCAATACCACCGGATAGCTCCCCTTGCAGGCGGCGTCGGCGGCAAACTCGGGCGGCGCCCCGGCACCGGAAATCAAGGTGTAGGAATAGACCGTACCCTTTCCCGAGAGCGCCGTCTCCGTAAAAGCCGTACCCCGCCGGCAGTGCCGGCAGACCCCTTTGGGCGGAAAATTCAAGCCCCCGCATACCTCACATTTTTCGGCCACCATTCGATAGCGGCTTTTCAGGGAACGCTGGTACATGGGAACCGAGATGTGGGCACCCACCCTCCCACCCCCTGTCTAAAGGATATGTCCCCGCAGCTTGAGATACCGCACGTAATCCACGTAACCCTTGCGATCCAGCTGCGCGCGCACGGAGGGTCCGCCCCGGGCTCCCGCCCGGCGGACGGCGAGGTCGACCGCGACCGCCGCCGCCCCGGACCCGCAGGCTGCCAGCATGACACGCTCCCCCGCCCCGGCGTCGTCCAGGACGGCGCACAAACCCAGGAAGGCCGACGCGGCGCCGGTGTCGCCGGTTTCCCGGAAGAGCAGCCCTCCGGTAAGCTGTTCCCTGGTGAACCCCAGGGCGCGGGCCAGATCTTCCACCTGCCGGGCGCCGGACTGGGTGAAGACGGCGTGGCGGTAAGCGGAGGGACCGGTGCCCAGGCGTTCGCACAGTTCCTGCACCGCCGGGCCGGCCACCGCGGCGGCGGCGTCGTAGGCCAGGGCCCTCACACCCACGTCCCGCAAAAACGGCTCGCCCTGGAGCCGCAGGCGGCTGCCCAGGCTCTCCCGCACCCGCGACGTCCATCCCCCGACCGTCACCGCCGGGTCTTCCCGGGTCAGCAGCAGGGCGGCGGCGCCCGCCCCCAGGGCGTGCTCCCATTCGTCCCCCGGCCGGGCGGCCGGGTTGTCGGCCACCAGCACCAGGCCCAGGTCCCGCGAGCCGCCGGCCATGAGTTCCAGGGCCGCCACCAGCGCCTGGGCGCCGCAGGCGGCACAAGCGCCCGTCTCGATCACGTCCACGTTCGGGGGAAGGCCGAGGGCCGCGGCCACCGCCGGCGCCGACGCTTTTTCGGCGTAGGGAAAGGTGGTGGAGGCGCATGCCAGGACCCCCACCCGGCCCGGATCGACGTGGCCCAGAACGCGGCGGCCGGCTGCCACGGCCATGGTCAGCGCGTCCTCGTCGACGTCGGCCACGGTCTTCTCCATCATATCGGCATGACAGGCGCCCCAGGCCTTTTGGTACTCTTCCTTCCTGATCCGCCAGTACGGGACGTAGGCGGCATAAAGGGCAATTCCCGCCGGCACGTCAATCCCCCCTCCGGTAGACGCATACCACCGCGCTGCCGCCGGATCCCCCCACATTGTGGGAAAGGGCGCACCTGGCCCCCGGCACCTGCCGCGACGGTTCGCGCACCGTGCCCCGCAACTGGTGGAAGATCTCGCAGGCCTGGCCGCAGCCGGTGGCCCCCAGGGGATGGCCTTTCGCCTTCAACCCGCCGCTCGGGTTGACCGGCAGCCGCCCGCCCAGGGCCGTGTGCCCTCCCGCGAGGAGGCCGGCCCCCTCGCCGGGCCCGCAAAAACCGAGGTCTTCG
>Ga0078972_1003299_pt1 | contig 48961 bp, 52 predicted proteins | sample YelNatPaOPGAMG01_FD_67568 | JGI IMG/M metagenome (GOLD analysis project Ga0078972, IMG submission 67568) | Hot spring thermophilic microbial communities from Obsidian Pool, Yellowstone National Park, USA - OP-RAMG-01 (SPADES assembly) (version 2) | ecosystem: Environmental > Aquatic > Thermal... | reverse complement strand
TGAGCCATACTTAGCAGGTAGATCCATCCAACGGCATCCAGTAACAAGCACGTATAGTATACCGTTTACAACAAGCCTATCATCAATCCTAGGTCTTCCAACACTAGCCTTAGGAGGGAGGGGAGGCTTTATAATCCCCCATTCCTCATCACTTAACTCCCTAAACTCCATAACAAACTAAAGAGAGTAAAGACTTAAATAGTTTTCAGACGAGTTCATTGATATAGGAAAATATGGAGAGCTTTTAGGTATAGGATCTAAGGGAGTATAAAGTGCAGATTATGTATTATTTTAATGGTGTGAAGGCTGAAGCGTGGATGATCATAGGAAACTCATTAAACCTTAAGTTTATAGCATTATCCAATATTTTATCAACTTTAAGATATGATATATAGCCTGATCTCTTGGATCTCTACTATTAACTATCAGGTCTTAATGGCTTTAACAAAATATTATTTAGAGACATTATTTAAATTCTAAAATTTAAAAATTAATTTTTGATAACTACTTATATCATGAACTTATTCTTAAAACTCCTAATATGAAGTTGACCAGTAAACCTAACAATGTAGTTTTTAGATAGCTTCTATTTTAACTACATTTATTCTAAGCTAAACATCCAATGAATATAAGTAAACAGCAATCTGATATATCTGGTACTTAATCTAAAGTTAACAGGACATTTATCCAGGTAGAAAAATATAAATAGGTCGTTTTTTTCGATTAATTGAATCTGATATGATCTTTACTTCAGATCTACAAAACCCCTACATAAATGCTTACATAGTTTTTACAGCGTTAATTGTTATTGGTATTGGTACTGGAATTCTCGGATATGTAATCTCTAAGCTTGTTTCCATATCTAGATCAGAGCCGCATAAAGAGTTAAGATATGAATGTGGAAACATGCCTCAAGGAAGGGCAAGAGGGTGGTTCATTATGCAATATTTTGCATATCTAATAATTTTCTTAACAATAGAACCTATTATCATATTATTTTTCATCTACTTACCACTATCATTTAAGTTCTTTACGAATTCTGTAATGCTTACATTCACTATTATATTATCTCTTACTCCATCAATTTTATTTGCTCTTAAGTTAGCTAAAAACATAGATTTATGGCGAATATAGTATGAAGATGGGGAAAGGTTCATCCTTAATAAGTAGCATATATAACTCCGTTAGAAAAGTGGTGCTATGGATTATATTTAAAACACCACTTAAAAAATTAAGAAGTTGGGGAATTTCTTATTCTCTTTGGCCTGTACATTTAACTACGGCATGCTGTGGTTGTGAGTTTGGAGCATCATCAGCGCCACGATTTGATGCTGAACGTGCTGGCTATCTTCCATTTGTTGGGCCTAGGCAAACAAATCTGATAGTTGTTGAAGGAAGTATATCTAAAAAAATGGCAAATGCGATTAGATTAACATATGAACAGATGCCAAATCCTAAATATGTAATAGCCTTAGGGGCTTGTGCGATAGATCTAGGAGTTTTCTACGATAGCTACAATTTAGTTAGAGTGGATGAAGTAGTTCCTGTTGATGTTTATGTACCTGGATGCCCACCAAGACCTGAAGCAATAATAAGAAGTGTACTTATGTTGCAGAGGAAAATACGCAGAGGTGACTAAATTATGAATGTTAACAAAACTAATAGAATATTTGAAGATCTTAAGTTAATAATTGAACCTGAAGCTCAAATATCTATCCTATCTCTTAATAGGTTAATAATTACGGCAAATGTTGATAAATTAGAGTTCATAGCTAATTTGCTTAAGAACTATGGGTTTGACCATGTAAAATCTGTAACAGCTATCGATTATCCAATGAAAAATGTAATAGAAATTTCTTATCTAATATCATCATTCAGTAATCTAGATTTATCTAAAACAATACTAATATTAAAAACATTTATAGATCGTAATAAATCGATTTCTAAATCTTTATACAAGGTATGGCCTAGTGTAGAATTCCTGGAGCGTGAAGCATATGATTTGATGGGTATATTATTCGAAGAGCATCCCGAAAATGCCCCATTAATACTTTCTGAAGATTATAAGGGCACTAGACCACTAAGAAAGGATTTTAAGATTACCAAATACTAGGAAGTGATGAAAGTGACTCTGCTTAAAAGCCAAAATAGTGGAAAGGAAATTGAACTATTTATTGGTCCCCAACACCCAGCCTCAGGTCACATGAGGTTTATTGGTAGAGTTGATGGTGACATCTTTACTAAGTTTATTCCTGATCCTGGATGGGTACATCGTGGCATTGAAAAAATAGCTGAAAATAGAAAATGGATTCAAATAATTCCATTAGTTGAAAGAGCCGCAATTTTAGATGCTGCTAATATGAACATTGGATATGTAATAGCTTTAGAGAGGCTTCTTGATATAGAAGCGCCTCCACGTGCACAATATCTAAGAACACTTCTCTGTGAAATTAATAGAATAACTTCACACCTTTATGGTTTTGGAATTGCCGGAATAATGATCGGATCAAGTACCTTTTATATGTGGCCATTTGCTGATAGAGAGCCCCTAATAGATATTGCTCAACTTATTACAGGGGCAAGATTAACGTATTCATATATAATTCCAGGAGGGGTTCGTAGAGATTTACCTCAAGGATTTAAGGAGAAAGCACTAAAGGCATTAAAGTATATTGAAAGAAGACTTAATAATGATTATTTTAGACTATTTTTTGATAATCCTGTAACCAAAGCAAGATATAAGGAAGTTGGAGTTCTTAAAGAAGATGATGCGATAAGACTTGGAATAGTAGGTCCAAATTTAAGAGCCTCAAATGTTAAATATGATGTTAGAAAAGTAGAGCCGTATGCTGCATATTCAGAACTGGAATTTGATATAGCGTATAGAGAAGAGGGAGATTGTTATGCAAGACTCATGGTAAGAGTTGAGGAAATAAAGCAGAGTATAAAAATTATAAGGCAAATTCTTGATAAAATACCTCAAGGACCAATAATTCATAAGAAATACGAAAAATTGATTTCATTGAAGAAGCTAGAGGAGTATCAGAAAACAGGAGTATTTGGACTACCAGCCATATTTGCAACATTGCGTCCTCCGGCGGGGGAGGTTATTTCAAGAGTTGAAGCTGCAAGAGGTGAGTTGATATTTCACATTATTAGTACTGGGGATCTTAGACCATACAGACTTAGAATGGTCACACCATCATTTAGAAATATAGTGCTATTTAGAGAATTAATTAGTGGGGCAAGAGTTATGGATTTCCCTGCAATATATGGAAGTATAGATTATTTTCCTCCTGAAAGTGATAGGTGATGATGTGAAGCGTAAAGTTTTTAAATCCTCCAATTTTTTGACTTTAAACTTTATCATGCATGGTGAAAATGTGTGGAAGTCATAAATTTAATATTAAGTTTACTTTTACATCCCTCGATCTTTGTTCCGTTAATATTTCCAGGATTGATAACTATCCTTGTAGTCATAATATTATTAATTTGGGCTGAGAGAAAAATAGCAGCTAAAATCCAAATGAGAATAGGTCCATTATATGTTACAAGAAGATTTGGTGGAGTTCTCCAATTACTAGCAGATTTATTAAGGTATATGTTTGCAGAATTGATAATTTCAAAGGACTCTGATAAACTCATGTTTATAGCTTCACCAATAATAGCTCTTACAGTAACTTTACTTCCATTAGCAGTAATTCCAGCCGGCTCTTTATTAGGTATAGAGCTAATAGCTCTCAGAACAAGTATTGGTTTGCTAGCTGCACTTACTCTTTTATCCTTAACTCCTATTTTCATCATAGTTATGGGTTGGGCTAGTAATAATAAATTTGCTTTAATAGGAAGTTTAAGAGAAGGATATTTAATGATATCCTATGAAGTACCCATGTATCTTTCAGCTTTATCAGTAGCAATACTGCATGGCTCTCTTGATATAGTTAACGTTGTTAATAATCAGCAAAGAATATGGACAGCTCTAATTAACCCATTTGCAGCATTTTCATTTTTTACATCAATGATTATGTCTACATCTAGGTTTCCATTTGAAATTACAGAGTCAGACTCTGAACTAGTAGCTGGGCCATATACTGAGTATTCAAGTATTTTATATGGCTTAGTTATGGGAGTACCATATATGCGTTTATATGTGTTTGCATTGTTATTTGTTGATTTATTCCTTGGCGGTTGGCATCCTACTATAGATGGATTTTCAAGCATTATTTTAATTTCAAAAGTATTGATAATTTTATTGTTTAGCGTATTTTTAAGAAGTGTTTACCCAAGATATAGGTTAGATCAGGCAATTAGGATAGGTTGGCACTCTCTATTCGTTCTTTCATTAATTTCAATAATACTATCACTACTAATTATTGGATTTGGTGGTATAAGTGGTTGCTAAAATCATAAGTAATTTCTATTATCATATAAGAGCAATGCTTACAGGGTTAAGGTATCTGCTTTCGCCAGGTGTAAGAATAACTCTAAAATATCCTGATGAACTATTACTACTACCTGAAAACTATAGGGGAATGCTAAAGCTAAATAATGAGTTATGCATAGGCTGTGGTTTATGCTCTCAAATATGTCCAGCTGGAGCGTTAAGTCTTAAACTGTTTGAGTATGAACAAACTAAACAGATTAGAAGACATCCAGAGGTAGACTATAAACGTTGCATTTTCTGTGGATTCTGCGTTGATATATGTCCAAGTAAGGCTCTTGAGTTAACTGGAATTCATGATGCAGCATTTTACGTAGGAGATGAGCTCTATTACGAAGTAGATAGACTAATTACAGGTCCTAAAATAGATTTACCATGTAAGAAGTCAAAGTATGTTGTATCTGAAATTGATGAGGTGAGAGGTATTGTATATAGAAATGTTTGAAATTGTAACATTCATTTCTACTTCAATATTAGCAATATTGTCAGCTGTGATGATTGTGAAAACTAAGTCTCTCATATATTCTGCTCTATTCTTGGGTCTGCTCGGCATATCAATGGCTATTTTCTTCGCACTAATGGGGTATCAAATAGTTTCATTATTTCAAATTATAGTCTATGTGGGTGCTACAGTAACATTTATAATATTTTCTATAGTTATGCTTAGAGAAACATATGTTATGGAAGTTTCTAGTAAAATACTTTCAGTATCTACTGCTACACTAATATTACTGGTGTTTACAGCCATTATATTTTACACTACAGGTACATATTCATTGATACCTATTGATGTATCCTATGATAAAGTAACAGAATTGCTGATGGGAAACTATACTCTTCCATTAATTATAGTTATTTTTGCATTGATAACAACATTGATTGAAGGAATAATTATAGCTAGAAAAGAGGTGGAAAAATGATTCCATTGTTCCTTTACTTGCTCTTATCCTCTATTTTGTTAGCTATAGGAATTATTGGACTTACTATAAATAGAAACATTATAAAGATGCTTCTATCTTTAGAAGTCATGTTTAATTCCTCTCTTCTCCTTCTTCTTTCATTATCTACTATTAGTAATCCTTTAGGTGGAAGTTTAATAGCTATATTTGCAATAACTCTTGCTGGAGCTGAAGTTGGAGTATTAGTCTCCATTTTAATTATGATGTTTAGAATTATTGGTGATGTAGATGTGTTTAAAATTAAAAAATTTAGGGGGTGATATATATGGATATGTTTAACTATCCAATTTTGTTATCCTCTGCCATAATTCCATTAGTTATTTCAATAATACTTCCAGGAATTTGGAAATTTACTAGGAATATAAAGATCTTAGCATCTATAAGCGCATTATCGTTAATGTATCCACTTATAGTATTCACATGGATATTATTTAGTGAAATATCTAGACAGCCTCTTCTTGACCCTATATATTTCAACCATCCTCTAATAGGTAAATTCAGTATGCTTAGTGATGGTATAAGTACTCCAGTAGCTTTTGGTATTGCACTTGTAACCTCACTCATTGCTATATACTCAATACCATATATGAAGCATAGGTTTGAGGAAATGACTCATGAAGGTATTACTCCTCCGTCATGGGGTACTTATTATATGCTTTATACCATGTTTTCAGCTGCAATGATAGGGACTGTTCTATCAACTAACCTGATAGAGTTCTATATATTCTTTGAATTAACATTGATTCCATCATTTCTTTTAATAGCCTTTTATGGCTATGGTGAAAGAATGAGAATAGCTATAATGTACTTACTGTGGACTCATATAGGAGCATTAACATTGCTTATAGGTATTCTTGTATATGGGTTTAATGCTGGCACTTTTGATGTAATAAATCCAGAAACAGGAATGTTTAATATAGGATTTGCAGAAAAGTTTTTGCCTTCAGAATGGCAACTCCCAATATTTACTCTAATGACAGTAGGGTTATTAGTTAAAATGGCTGTATTTGGTGTTCATATTTGGCTACCATACGCTCATGCTGAAGCTCCAACACCACTCTCAGCACTGTTGTCTCCAAACTTAATAGGTATTGGAGCATATGCATTAATAAGAATTCCATATATCCTGTTTCCATCGATATTTGAAAGCGTATCAATATACTTGTATGCATGGGCGATCTTAACTATGATTTATGGAGGGCTGATGGCTCTAGCTCAAGATGATTTTAAGAGGTTTCTAGCTTATTCAAGTATAAGTCAAATGGGCTACTTATTACTTGGAATTTCAAGCCTTACAGTACTTGGAATTACAGGCTCACTTATTCATTATGTTGCCCATGCTGTAGGTAAAGCAATCCTCTTCATGTCCGCAGGAGTATTAATTGCAATGCTTCATGGTCTCAGAAGTATAAGCAAAATGGGTGGATTAGCTGTAAAAATGCCGTATACAGCATCATTAGCACTTATTGGATTCATGCATATTACTGGAATTCCTCCATCACTTGGACTATGGAGTGAAGTATTTATTGTTCTTGGAGCTATCGATAAAGTACTTCATATAAACTCTAATGCTCTAATAGTAACAGTTATAGGTTTACTAGTAGCAATAGGTCTATCCACTTCATACTCATTTATTACAATGAAAAGAATATTCTTTGGCGAGATTTCAGAAAAGCTAAAAGAAGAATCTAGAGAGGGAGTTTTATCGTTAATCATCCCGATGACAATAATAGCAGCTACAGGTATACTGCTATTCTTTTTAGCTAATGTATTCATAGAGCCTACAAAGGCAATACTTGAATTTATATCTGCACATAAGTGATTTACATGCTTGTAGATCCCATATATATATGGGCAATACCATACATAGGTGCAGTACTTTCACTTATATTTTCGGAGATAAGTAAAAAAGCAAGAAATTACGTTGCAGTTCTATCTTTACTTTTCTCATCCATTTTTGCAACTATTACTTTATATGAGTTTATTATTAGCGAAAAACCAATACACACATCCTACGTATGGATTAAATCTCTAGGTATAACTTTTGGCGCATACATGGATGGATTAAGCTCCTTTGCAGCATTTCTAGTAAGTTGGTTATGTTTTTTCATAGGTTTCTACAGTTTAAAGTATATGGAGGAAGATCCAGGACTAACTAGATATTGGTTCTTCTTCGCATTCTTCGCTGGCAGTATGCTAACCTTAATAACAGCAGATAATATCCTCTTTATGTTTGTAGGATGGGAAGGCACAGGACTATGTTCCTATGCCTTAATAGGTCACTGGTTTACTGATGAGGAGGAAAGATGTGTTGGCGATCCAGGCAGAAAAGCGTTAGGAGTATCAATGTTGTTTACTCCAAGTCATAGTGGCGTAAGAGCTTTAGTTTTTACAAGACTTGGAGATGTAGGATTTATCGCTGGGATAGCAATAGTTTATTCAGTACTTAAGACATTCAGCATTCCTGAAATAGTGGAGAATGCTTCCGAATGGATTATTTACTTAGCGAGGTTAGGATTATTATTACCAGTTTTAATTATATTTTCTCTTGGAGCTCTTGCTAAGAGTGCTCAGTTTCCATTTCATGAATGGCTTGTAACAGCTATGACTGGTCCAACATCAGTTAGCGCATTAATACATGCTGCAACCATGGTAAATGCTGGTGTATACTTTATGTTACGTTTCTCTCCAGCTATTTATTTTTCACTTCATGGAGCTCATGAGGAAATACTTCTTCATGTAATCGAAAATGATGTTACAGTCTTCTTTACAATTATAGCAACTATAGGTGCTTTCACGGCGATATTCATGGCTTCGCAGGCTATAGTAGCTAGGGAGCTAAAGCTCATTTTAGCATTTTCAACAGCATCTCAATTAGGATATATGTTCCTAGCGGTTGGAGCTGCAGGTTTATGCCCGGAATTCATAAATGGTTGGTTAGCAAGCTTTAACCACCTAATGAGTCAAGCAGTTTTTAAAGCATCTCTCTTTATGGCTGCTGGAGCAATTATTCATACGGTAGAATCAAGGTTTATTGATGATATGGGTGGATTATTTCATTATATGAAGATAACGTTTATATCGATGCTTTTAGCCGCATTCAGTCTATCAGGAGTTCCATTCTTTCAAGGTTTTTGGAGTAAGGATAGTGTACTTGAAGCAGCAGCTGAAAGCGGTAATTTATGGCTTTTAACTCTTGGCACATTAACGGCAGCATTTACCTCGTTTTATTCTTTAAGATTGATTTTAAGAGTATTTACAGGCTTAAAATCGGAAAAAGTTAAGCACTTAGAGCATATACATCACATTCATGAAGCGCATCCGGTAATGTTAATGCCTTATTTGATACTTGCTATGGCAGCATTTATTATAGGTTTAATTTGGCCGATTTATGGACCGGAAATAAACTCAAGTATAGTAAAGTATGTACTTGGAATAGAGGAGCATTACATTATTCATGAAATACATCTTAACCCTCTTTTAACAACAGCATCGATAGCTATGGTAACTATAGGGTTTAGTTCATCCTTATCTATTTATAAAGTATTCAAGATCGATACCTCCTCTGTTTTAAAACGTAGTTCAATTGCCAGACTTATACATGGTTTACTTTATGATAGATACTACATTAACCCAATTTACTACAGGGTTCTAGTTAATGGATTTAGAGGAATAAGCCTCATGGTCTTTAAATGGTTTGATAAACTTGTTATAGATGACCTCTATCACAAGTTAATTCCATTAATGTTCAATAAACTATTCAACATATTATTTAGATGTTTTGAGGTTCCTGTAATTGATGAAGGATACAACGTGCATACAGTTAATGGAGTACTTAAGCTTTCAGCATTTATTAGAAAGTTACAATCAGGAATTTTAAATAATTACCTAACAACATTTATCATAGGTATTGCTCTAATGATCACTCTATTAATAATACTAATGGTGTAAACTATGCTTCTAAAATTTGAACTTATTTTAAATTTGACTACCCTATTACTTATAGGGGCTGGAATAACTATCCCATTAATTGACCAGTTACTAGCTGAAAGAAAACGTAAGCAAGTAGGATACTTGATATCTATGTTTTCACTTATTTTAGTTTTACTTCTAAATATTCCTCTAGTACTTAGCAAAGAAATATTAAACAATGGAATGTTGGTAGTAGATAGGTTTGGAGCTGTAATAGTAATAGTAGCAACATTTAGCGCACTTTTAGTACTTATAGCTTCAGCTAATGAAGTAAGGCATTGGTCTACGTCAACTAGCTACTACTCATTAATTCCTATAGCTTTGATAGGCATATATTATATATCATTCGCAAATGATATATTACTGATTTTTGCATCATGGATGCTAACATCAGTTGCCTCCTATGTAATTGCTGGCTTAAGAAAAGATGAAAACTCAGTTGAAGGAGCTATTAAATACTCAATTATGGGAATGTTATCTACGATAACAATGCTTTACGCTATTGCATTATTATATGGAGTAAGTGGTACTACAAATTTACATGAAGTAGCAAATTTGCTAAAACTTGTGGATGAAGAAAAGATATTGCTTGCAAAGATATCTCTTATAATGTTTATAGCATCTTTAGGGTTTAAGTTTGGAGTTTTTCCATTTCATACATGGCTTCCTGATGTTTATGGTGGTGTTCATCCAATATGCGTGGCTTATTTAGCCGGAGTCATCGAGATTTTACCTATAGTGACATTTGTAAGGTTGTTACCTGTCTTTTCTACAACACCTATACTTCAAACTACATATATTTTCTCTATATTTACATTTTCAGTATTAACGATGATCTTTGGAAATATAGTTGCTCTTATTCAGAAAAATGTACAGAGAATGTTAGCTTACAGTACTATTGCGCATGCAGGATATTTTCTAGTAGGCTTTACAGCTTTCGGTATAGCTAAACCTGTTTTAGGAATCTCCGCCTCAACTCTAGGTCTACAAGGTGTAACATTACACTTGATAACGTATATCTTAGCTAAAACAGGACTTTTTGTTACTCTTTCATATGTCTTAAGAAGAATTGGAAGTTTGGATTTAACTTCCATTAGAAACTTAGGAAGAATACTTCCAGCAACATCATTTTCAACATCTATTTTACTACTAAGCTTAATGGGAGTGCCGCCACTAGTAGGTTTTTGGAGTAAATTACTGCTTTTCCTATCCGTTGCAGGAGAATATCCATTACTTACTCTCATAGCAGCTCTAAATAGTGGTATTTCAGTTGCATATTATATAGTTATAATTAAAAACATGTACTTTACCCAAAACGGTATAACAGTAAAATGTTTAGAAAGAATTAAGGATGTTGAAGTAATAATAACGATTGTTACATCACTGCTAACTGTCATTCTAGGCTTAGGAATAGCACCCTATATTGCAACCTATATTACATCAATAAAATAGCTTTTAGCTTAATATTATGAAATTTAAAGAACTTCAGTAAGAAGCAGTTCTTAGTAAGGAACTAATGCCTTAAGAACTAGCAATACCTAACAGATGATAAATCATTGCTAACGATACTCTTTATTGTAAATATATATGTTAAGATGTATAAATAATATCCTCTACTAGAGGAAGCAGAATAAGTAACAGGAAGCGGTTGTTCAAAGGAGTTTAATCTCCCACTATTTAAGAGTTGATATTGTTAGCTTAAATTTTTAGTTTCTTTTTTAAGGTGAAGTATATTTGTTTTTCCTGAAGGAGTTTCATTACCAGTTGTGTTATACATTATATCTTCATCTTTCAGGTTTAAGCCTTATAAGGTTAACTAAATTATCCATTTATAGAGAGAAGTTATGGTTTTGAGAAATTAGTTTATATAGTCCCTTTACCCCCTATTAGTGAGGCCCTCCATTCCTACATACTGAGGTAACTGTTGTGAATGAAGTAGGGGTCCGTAAGTTAGAAATTCCCTTGAGGCTCAGTTGAACTAGAACGTATTAGTGCTTACGGTTTTCTAAAGCATTTAATGGATAAGTAAATCATTAAGACTATGATTGTTGTTGGCAGGCTGTGCATAAAGCCTTGCCCAGTGAATTTTCACTATAACAAGATTAGTGTTGCATGACGCTGAAAGGTTCTACCATAAGTAATGAAGAGAAACTAAATAAAGCCAAATTCTAAAAAGTTCATAGTGCTTGAGAAAAATTTATTAAGTAGCTATATCATTTTGCTCGGTTGTGTGGTGATTGGCATGATTAGATCACCTAAGGTTGTACGCTTAAGATTTGCTGTATTAAAAGATAAAATTGATTATGTTTTAGCATCTTTAGGACAATTAGGACTTATACACTTTGTAGATATTAAGAAAACAAGTGATAAAGAACTTCTGAATATAGTTGAACCATACGAGCTGTCCAGCGAAGCATATAGAATTTCAGAAATCCATAATAGAATTAGTCGTTTAATTACTAAAATAGGACTTCAACCTAGAAAAATAACGGTTAATGATCTTGATTTAAAAAATCAAGTTAGTAAAATTGAAGAAGAGGTAAAAAACATCGAATCTATCCTGTCAGATCAAAGTATATCTAAAGATCTAATGCAAAAGCATATTGATCAACTAATAAATTATGAGGCAGCACTAAGGGCTTTGAGAGAGATTGAAAATGTTAAAGCTATGTATGGTGGTATTGCAGGGCGAATGCTTGTTTTTGATTGTTGGGTGCCAAAAGAGAAATTGAATATTATAACAGAAACCATAGATAAATACTCAGATCAATTATCTATATATGAAGTAATTGAGGACTTAGAGAAACTTGAAGAAAAGCCTCCAACAATAATTAATGAAAAAAGTAAACTTGGTGGGTTTGCTGCTTTAACTCGTGGATTTGGAATACCAATATATAGTGAAATCGACCCTAGCATCTTTATGATGATAACATTTCCTATTTTTTTCGGGATAATGTTCGGCGATGTGGGTCATGGATTAATGTTTCTAATAGCATCACTATACATACTATACATTAAGAAGAAACAGATATCCATACCAGATATTTTTAAACCAATAGTTCAAGGAGCAGATATTCTCATAATTTGTGCTGTATTTTCAATTTTCTTCGGCTTCCTATATGGCGAGTTTTTAGGTAGTAATGAATGGTTTAGAATGCTAACTCATATAGATGAGAAGCCCATATATTCAATATTAGGCTTTTCTAACTTAGAAGAGGAGGTAGCTGAACACCGATGGTTCATAACATTGATGAAACTATGTATATATATAGGTATGTTTCATATAATCTTTGGTTTAATACTAGATATTATAAATAAGATTACGGAAAGAGAATATAAACATATGCTTTCAGGACCTGCATTATGGTTATGGTTCTATGGTACACTTACAACTCTATTTATACTATATGATTTTAATTCATCAACAAGAGTTTCACAATTGTTATCTGATGTGTTTAGTGCTAGGAACCCTCCATTTCTACCAGTATCCCCCCTATATCTTCTTATAGCTCCAGCTATAGCTATGTTTGCTATTAGAACCTTTATTGAAGGCTTTACCGAAGCCCTAGGAGAAACTCTTGAACATTTAATCGCTTCAATATCAAACACTATCTCATACTTAAGAATTTTCGCATTCCATCTAGTACACTGGGCAATAAGTCAGATAGGCTTAATGGGTAAAGGGTCAATATATTTGTTTTTATCATTGCCACTAGCAACATTCCTAATAATGACACTTGAACTTCTTGCAACATTCATGCAAGCTTTACGTCTACATTGGGTTGAATGGTTTCTTAAGTTCTATAGGGGAGAAGGTTATACTTTTAAACCATTTCAATTATAAGGTGCTATGATTGAAGGAAAAAACTTTTTCCCTATTTAGAATTTTAGGTATAGGTCTTGTACTACCTATTCTAGTAATTGTATGTTTACTTATTGGAATTTATTTGGGTAAATTAGTTAGTACCATGTATATGATGATTTTAGGCCTTCTAGGCGCAATATTAGGTCTTATAGTGGGCACAATAGTAACTGTAAAATTATTTGAAAAACTTCCAGTAAATGAAGGAGGATAGTTTATGGTTAAAGCTTTAGACGCTAATGCAAGTAGATTAGGATGTCTTAATGCAAGAGTACACGCATTAAAGTCGAGAATGTTAAAACTTGATGACTTTAAACTTCTCCTGAAATCATCAGATATTAAATCCTTCCTAAGATCTTTAGAAAAATCATCGTATTCCTCATGTTTACCTACATCAGAAGAAGAGTTTTCAACCATTGAGTTTGATAAGAAACTTGTTAATTTACTAATTAAAGAAATAAATATAATACTTAATTATTTAAACAAAAACGATAGAAAACCATTTATTGCTCTATTAAATAAATGGAGACATGATTCATTAAGAACTATAATTTTATCTATAATAAACAAAGTATCAAAGGATATAGCGTTGTCCTTATTATTACCCATCAATCCTTACAGCATCGAGTTCCTAAACTATGCATATACTTCATCAAGATCTATTGAAGACGTTATAAAATTAGTCCCTGAATATAAGCTAAGATATATTCTCTTAGATACATTTAATAAATATGGTGTATCACCATTATTTTTTGAATCTGCAATACTATCTTACTCATATAATCAAATATTCACAGCTTTAAACAGTTTAAGAAAAATTGATAAAAACCTAATTTTTCCAATAATCCAACTTGATGTAGATTTATCTAACATACTCCTAATATTAAGGGGAATTGCTTTAAAAATAGATCCAAAACTTATAGAATCCATTTTAATACCAAGTGTAAGAAAACCTTCGTATATCCATATTATTGAGATGAAAAATATAAATATGGCTCTCAAGGCTTTAAGTGGGTCCCGTTATAGCTTCTTAGCAGATTTAATAGATAAACCAATGAATCAAATTGAATATTATATTAAAAAGTATTTTGTCAAATATATTTACAGATATTTATATGGCGATACTATGAATTTAAGCTTCCCAATAACATATCTGTATATTAAGTACTTTGAAATAATGGATATAAGAACAATAATGCTCGGAATTCTTGCTGAGATTTCGACTGACGAGGTTATTAATTATCTTATAGCTTATCAAAGTTAAACATAAAACCACATATTTCCAAAAATGTGGCCTATTTAGCTGTTTATATAATTAAATTAAACATATTAGCCTTCACCAACTTTAGATTTTGGGTTAGGGTACTATATTTGTTTTTAAAGCATTTACTATAATGTTGATGAAAATAAGATTATATCTATGTTTTACGTGGGACTCATCAACTCTAAGTAATTATTCATGAGTTTCTAAATACCTTGAACTAATATTCATTTTGGTAGCTTTACATGACTTGAGCGATCTAGAAGAATTAGACTTAAAATGTAATCAGAATCCTTTCAGAAATAGAAACCTAATAACATATAATCATTAAGTAAGAACAAAAGTTCCTTCACAATATTAAATCAGTAGCTGAAGTAAAAGATTAAGAAGATCAATAACATAGAGCCCACAAATAAAACACTCATACTATACTACAACCATCTACTAAGAAGCAGTTAAGCTGTTGCACTCATCTGGCTTACAGTAAAATTTATAAATTTTAGTATCTACAGCCTGGTGTTGGTTGATAAAATGTCCAAGAGAGTTATGTTGTTACTGTTGAGTGCTAGCTTGATACTAATAGCAGTACCTCTAGTTCTAGCTCTGAAACCTAATGTTACAGCTGAAATTGTTGGAGAAAAATACTTAGGAGCAGCTCTAGCTATTGGTTTGGCTGGTCTAGGCGCTGGTATTGGTATGGGAACAGCTGCTGCCGCATTTGCAGGCGCGCTTGTTGAGAGACCTGAATTATTCGGAAGGTCGTTAATATTTATTGTATTTATCGAAGCTATAGCAATATATGGCTTAGTCATAGCATTCATGCTTCTCTTCATGGGATAGCAATAAAATATTTTTTCTATGTAGCTAGTAATCTGGCTAGCACTATGTATCCTGTATGTACTATTTGTCGATGAAACGGTCTTGTCATTCCATTTTTTACTCGAAGTTGCCTCATAATACATTCATAACATTCAATTTCACTAAATTTACTATTTTCAAGCATATTAACTGTCTGAATTACTTGCTCAATAGTTGGGCTAAAACTTGCAAAAACTCCACTAGGTTTTAATACATTTCTAATCACCGGCACTGCAAGCCATGGCGTTGGAATATCTAATATTACGGCATCAACATTATTTTCATTAATATGTTTTGTGACATCACCTATTTTAAATTCAACAACATTACTTAATCCAAACTTTTCTATATTTCTCTTAGCATGCATTAAATTCTCAGCATTAACATCATAACTATATACTTTACCCGTTGGTGAAACCAAAGAAGCTAAGACTAATGTTAATGCTCCTGTTCCCGTTCCCCCCTCAACAACAACCTTTCCTGGTCTGATATCTGCATATAAAGTAATGATCGCTATATCCTTGGGATATATTATTTGTGTCTTTCTTCCAAGTTGCACTACAAAATCCCTTATTAATGGATAAAATATGTAAAAATCATATCCAGAGCTACTTTTAATGATTGTTCCATATTCCTTACCTATCATATTATTTACATCTATAAACCCTCTATGAGTATGAAAAACTTTATTCCTCTCAACTTTAATAAGCCATTTATTACCTTTATAAACAAGTAATACAAGATCTCCCTCTTTAATGACCATGTTTTAGCCCCACGCATATCATTAATTTATGAAGATATAGTTATTATTTATGGTATTAATAATTTTAAAATTTTCCTACTAAAGTTTGCCCTTGTAAACTTAAGCTTTATTTGGTTTTCCTCCTTTAACTATGTGATTCCATGTCTAAAGTTGTTAGGTTTGTTAGGGAAGGGGAAACCGTTTATCTTAATTGTTATGGTTTATATATTTCTTTCATACTCTTCAATAGTTGCTTCAGATATTTTAAGCTTCTAATATGTAGGAGTTATACATCTATTCTATTGTGGTTTAGGTCTTTATGTTTTCTATTTTCTGATATAAGTATTCGTTGGGATGTTAGGGTTTTACTAGTTGATGATACCAGGATAGGTTCTGGGGGAGGGTATTGTATATTGCTTTTGAACCATATTTGAGGATGATTGTATACATGATGGTTTTTGATGTTGCTAACATATTAAAATCTTAATATTCATTAAGAGGATTAAGGCTATTTGTGGTTCAACATAATTATATTGACTGATGGTGCACCATACTGTAAAGCTTCATGCAGAATTCTTAACTTAAAAGCATGGAGTAACAGGCTCTGAAATTAGAAACCTAATGAAGAGAATAATACAGTTAAGAACTAAGCTATTCGATAATTACATACCATGTATTAAAGATAAATGTGATGAGAAATATGCAGGGATACTTCTAAAATCAATAATGATAATGCTAAATGAAACATGGATAAATGGTAAAGTTAAAGCAGAAGAATTCATAGATAAGACAATACCTATGATATAGGTGATGAAACATGCTTAAGTTTACAAGATGCTAAAGTTTAAAGTAGAGCTTATAAATATGATAAAGTAAATAAACTTATTTTATTAGGACTGTATTACCGATAGCTTAACCAAAATTTGAACTATCAGTTTCTCTATTTATTAAAGTTAAATCTTTTCTAACTAAGTCTCTTATCGCAACTCTTATAACTTCTGATACAGATGGATAAAGACCAGCCTTAACAAGTTTTTTCATAGCCTCAATGTATGCTTCAGGAATTCTAACTGTTACTGCTCTCAAACAATCCCCCTATTATAATAAAAATACAGTATTTAAAATGGTTGTGCTCATTGTTTAAACAGAGAATCATTATTTTTCAAATTAGTTTAAATTATAGCTCTTATAAAAGTTTTCGTTAATGATTTTAAAACCTAAAGTCTTAGTTAATATAGGGGTTAAATGAAAGAGGAGAATCTAGTAAAAATAGGCATTCCAGTCATAGATGCTTTAATACCTATAGGTATGCCAAGAAATAGCTTTATAATGATTATAGGTGAAAGCGGTACTGGAAAAACAGCATTAATGCTACATTTACTATATGCTAGGCTTAAACGTAAGGAGCCATGTATATATATCTGTTTTGATGATAGCCCCAATGCAATAGTGCAACAATTATCATCTTTTGGATGGTGCCCTACAAAGTACATTGAAGCTAATCTCTTACATTTCATTGATTGTTTTTCATATAGAGCTAAACAATCAAACACATTACCTTACGTAACCTTTATTGAAAATTCACAAGGATACTACAGTATGCTAACTGATATAATTGCATCTAGTTTTGAAAAATTTACATTATATGATTGTCGAGGAGCGGTATTTTTAGATTCTCTGACTGAGTTTTTGACTCAAGTTGACTTAGCAAAAGGTATAGAAGCAATAAAAACTTGGAGGGCAGAATTTTCTAAGAGTCATAATATACTATGTTTTGGAACATTTCACATAGGTATAAAACCGCTTGAAGGTGTTGAGGAAATGCTTGAATATATTATGGATGGAATAATTGACTGTCGCTTTGAACCTAATTTCATGCGTGAAGGAGTCCTTCTAAAGCAGCTTAGAATAAGAAAATTAAAGGGTGCACCACATAGGTCACGATGGGTGTTCTTTACAATAACTAGAAGGGGAGTAACTTCTATAGATGTTAAAGCAATTAAACATTAACCTTTCTTTAATATTTTAAGAATCTAAACTATTTTAAAAATGAATTCATGCTAGAATTATAGAGCTTAAGTTATAATGTAGATATATTTAAAAGTCTTAGTATTTACAATAAGTATAAAGAGGTGCTGATGATGTTTATTAGTGTATCTAAAATTCTAAGTGGATACAAGGGTAAGGTTAGCATTAGGGGCTGGCTTCATAATAAAAGATCTCTAGGTAGTGTGTTATTCCTTATTGTTAGGGATGGGACTGGCTTCATACAATGTGTTTTAAAAAAGGATACTATTAATGAAAGCATCATTAAGGAAATAGATAAATTAAATGTAGAATCAGTTCTTGAAATTCATGGAACTTCAAGAATTGATAAGAGAGCTCCTGGAGGATATGAAATTTTAGTTGAGAATGTAAAGGTTTTACATAGAGCTGAAAATGGATTTCCTATAGCTAAAAAGTATCATGGACCTAGCTTTCTATTAGATAATAGACATTTATGGATAAGAAGCCGTAAAATGTTCATGATACTTAAGATTAGAGCAAAAATAATTGAAGCTGCTAGGGACTGGTTTAGAAACAATGAATTTGTAGAGTTTCATGCACCAATACTCACATCAACTGCGTGTGAGGGTGGAGCAACATTATTTCCTGTAAACTATTTCGGTAAAACTGTATATTTAACTCAAAGTTGGCAACTTTATGCTGAAGCTGGAATTGCTAGTCTTGGTAAAATATATACTATTGCCCCATCATTTAGAGCTGAAAAATCTAAAACTAGAAGACATCTAACTGAGTACTGGCACCTTGAAGCTGAAATTCCTTTCTGTGACTTTGAATGTCTTTTAAATATTGAGGAACAGCTTATAACATACATGTTACATAGAGTTGCTGAGGATTCATATGATATTTTAAAATCACTTGGTAGAAACCCTGAAGACTTGCTCAGAATTAAGCCTCCATTTCCAAGAATAACATACGATAAAGCTATTGAAATTCTCAAAAGAGATGGGGTTCAAATAAATTGGGGAGACGATCTTACATGGATTACTGAAAAAAAACTTGCTTTAAAGTTTATCACTCCATTCTTTATTACTCATTTTCCTAAACATATTAAAGCATTCTATCATAAAGTCGACCCAGCAAGACCAGAGGTAACTTTAAGTGCAGATTTACTAGCTCCAGAAGGCTATGGTGAAATAATAGGTTCAGGCCAAAGAATTGATGATGTTAATGAGTTAATGCAAAGAATAAATGAAAACAATTTAAATCCTAATGACTACTACTGGTATATTGATCTTAGAAAATGGGGAGCTATTCCCCATTCAGGTTTTGGTCTAGGTATTGAAAGAACAGTTATGTGGATATGTAAACTTAAACATATTAGAGATGCCATAGCCTTTCCGAGGCTTATTAATAGAGTTCATCCCTAAACAGCTACGTAAATTTAAATTTTAAAGAATTCAGCATATTTAAGTTAGTTTTCTCTTACAACGCCTTCAAGACTTTATTTTCTATGATTTAGAGAAGTAGAAATGAAAGAGATCTAAGAATATTTTGATGCGCATAGTCTTAACTATTAGTTTATCATAGTTTAACTCCAGTAGAGTTGCCCGCTATATATTATGAATTTAGCTATATTATTTACCTAGTATTAGGGAATTTGGTTGTAGGTCTTAGTATTTTGAGAGGAGTAGGGCTCTTTTGAGTTTAAGATTCAGGGCTTAGTTTTTACATTTAGCTCTAAGGTCTGCTATAGCATTGTCTGAGGTTTATAAGTTTTCTAAAACAGCTTTATTAAAGGATTAGAAAGTTTAATAGAAGGTTGGTGTTAATCTTCCTAGTCTAAGAAGCTTACAGCTTTAGGTGAAGTATCGTTAAGGTTAATGGCTTTGAATATTGGTTTATTCATAGATGTTGATGGAAACGAAACTTTATCGATGAGGTTTATTCATCAAAAACCTAATTGGAACAGAGTTTTTCATAGAAGTTTTAAAGTGCTGTTTGAAAGCTAATGTTTGCTGTTAATGAAGTATCATAGCTAAGAAAAACCTAGAAAGCTTAGGCTAATATAAGGTATTGAGTCCCTTTAATAATAGAAGAAATGAAATCCCTATAGTGATCCTAATTTTAAGTTTTAATGAATTATTAGGTATACTGAAAATGGAATATACATCATACTATGAAGAGTTAGTGTGATGAAAAGCCTTTGTTATACTTATTTTCTCCTATATTTTGAGTATGGGAAAGTTAATTAATGTTTGCTTTGTCTCAAATATCAGTAATATTAGATGATCTCTACCTTGCATAGAATTTTTCTTGCTTCTTCACAAGACATATTTCTTTCATTTAAAATTGTATATCTTTCTGGCCTTGTCTTTCTGGATATGGTAAGAGCTTCAACTAAATATTTTTCTTCAATGCCTAACTCATTAGCATTTGTAGGGGCGCCTATTTCCTTTAAAATGCTCTTAATTAATCTCCAATTTTTACCATGCAGATACGTCATAATTATTGTTCCAACACCACACTGTTCTCCATGAAGTGCTGGTTTGAATCCATATTTATATGATAGCATTTCTAAAGTATGACTAAAGATATGTTCAGATCCACTTAATGGTCTACTGCTAGAAACAAATCCTGCAGCAACTCCTACAGCAATTAAAGCCTTCAATACAATTCTGTAACTTTTTTCAGTAGCTAAACTTATAATTTTTCTCCTGTTTTTAATAATCTTAAAACCTAGTACAGACAGAGCTGCAGCATATTCGTTGAACTTTTCTCCAACACGTTTATGTGCAAGTTTCCAATCTAATACTGCAGTAAATTTAGCAACTAGATCTCCACAACCTGCATATAATAATCTCTTATCTGATCTTGACGCTATTGCTGTATCCGCTAATATTGCAACTGGGGGCCTTACTCTACTTGATTTTAATGGAATTTTACTGGATATAGCCTCAAATATAGGGTAGCTAATTACAGGCGAGCTTATTCCATCATGTGAAGCTGTAGTTGGAATGCTAATGTACGGTATTGATAAAAACTTACTACATACCTTAACTATATCAAACACTTTTCCCCCAGCTACACCCAATATTATTCTAACACTGTTTTGTGATGCTATATTCAATATGGATTTAATTTCATCAATGTATCTGTATTGTGTTTTTTCAAGGAAGTTGTTTAGGGAATATATAAATACTTTAATATTCATATCAGCTAGAATATTTTTAACTATTTCCCCATATTCTCGTGTTTTAGTAGGTCCTGTTATTATTAATGCTGTCTTAATTCCTTTAAGTATGTTTATCTCTTTGAGGCGTTCTTCTAGTATGTTACTACCTAAAATAACATACTGTGGAACCTCAACCTCATAATAATCACCTATCATTATTTCTTCACCTTATCTATTAGATAGTTTATAATGAATGATGCTGGGTTAATTCCTGTTGCCTCCTTTAGCCCCCTCCAATCGGGAGCTCCATTAACTTCAAGAACAAATGGTCCATTTGTCCCTTCAACTATGTCTACGCCAGAATACCAAAGGTTCAAGATTTCTGTTACCTTTATCGCTAGCTCTGTTAGTTCATCGCTTAACTTACATGGCTCTGCTCTACCTCCTTGGGCAACATTTGTCTTCCACGAATTAGCAGGAGCGTACCTATACATGGATGCAATAACACTACCACCTACAACAAATGCTCTTATATCTCTATCATTTTTCTTAGGAATATATTCCTGAATATATAGTGTTTGTCCAAAACTTAAAATTGTCTTCATTATTCTAAAAGCCACATCTGGATCCTCAACTTTAACTGATCCAAATCCTCTAGATCCTATTAAAGGCTTAATAACAACAGTTCTAAGTCTGGTTACAGCCTGATAACCTGTAGCTAAATCTTCAGTAATTATGGTTTGTGGAACAGGAATTTTATGTCTTGAAAGAATGTATAGTGATATATATTTATCCCTAGCTTTCCTAAGCCCATCTATAGGATTCATAACTGGAATTCCATTTTTTTCCATATGTTTAAAAAGCGATGTTCTATGCATGAACTGATCATCTGTTAACACTAGTCCTATACTTCTTAGCAGTACTCCATCAATATCGTCAAGAGCTAGCTTTGACGTAAAGAAAGATTTTTCAAAATTTATTGCTGCTGTAATCTTAGTAACGGGTAATACTATTGTTGTGATTTTTCTTACTTTAAGCTCGTTAATAAGCTCCATGCAAGCCCAGTTTGGCTTTTTTCCTTCATAAACGATAAGGATTTTCAATTTTTCCCCTGTATAAACTGTTTGCTGATATATCTCTCAAACTTAAAAATAAATTTATTCAGTATACTATGTTTAGATAATTAACCTGTTTAAACATCATTTTTGGCAATTTAACCTATATTTTGAAACTTATAATTTTTATTTATTTAGTATGGATTTCTACTATATCTCCATCTTCAAGAATATGGTTTAATCCTACCTTTTCACCTGGATATTTTGCAGATGGTCCCCATATACGTGCATATAAGAATTTCTTGTAAAATTCACTATGTATGCTTTTAGCAAGATCCAAAATAGTTATTCCTTTTCTGCCGATGAATGGTTTTTTAAAAGGCTCTTTTTCTAAAGGCTTTTTCGTATAAACTCTAATGATTTCTAAAGCTCTAAATATTGTTTTCCCTACTGCATCAACACCTGTTAAGTTTTTACATGATGTACATATAATTGGAATATCGGTTATAAATTTCTTAACGTCTTCAATAACTATTCTAGCATTATCTACTTTATTGATAATTATGATTGATGGTTTATAAATAGTATCTTCAAATATGGCGTTTTCAACATCATCTATTGTTATTTCGCCGAAACATCTTACAATTGCATTACTAATTTTATAGCTTAATAGGAGCTTTTTAACATCCTCAACTGTAGCATTTAAAACTTTACCAATAACTTGAATACCTGCTCCAACTCTTCTTTTTTCAATTTGTACGTATCCATTAGGTTTATGTATTAAAATTCCAGCTTTTTCTAATGTTTTCTTTATGTTTTCAAATTGTTTAAACACATCATATGTTCCATCTAAAATCATAAGTATTCCATCAGAATTTCTAATGAGACCTAGAGCTTGAGCTCCTCCTATAATTTCTCCATCCTCATCTACTACAGGTGGGACCTCCACTAATTGGAAAGATATATCTTCATATGGCAGCATTCCTACTACTGGTTTCTTTGTAGTAAATGGATAGTCAGATATTTCAACTTTAGCTTTTGTTAAGATCTTTAAAAGACTGCTCTTACCTGATTTCGTCATTCCCACAAGAACTATTTGCGCTGCCCCCTCCTTTTTAATACTGTACTCAGACTTTGAAATTATAGATTTTTTATGTCTTTCCTTCTCTTCAACTTCTCTTTTTAAGGTGGCTATTTGATGTTTAACATGACTTATTAACTTTTCAGTACCTTTATGTTTAGGAACGGATGAAAGGAAGTCTTGTAAAGCTATTATTTTTTCATAAGGATTGCTTATTTGCATTGCTTTAATCCACTTTGCTTTAGCCTCAGCTGGCAAATTAGTTGGCATTTGACTCACTACTTAGATATTATATTAATAGCAATTTAATAGGTATTTCTTTGCTATAATAGTATATCTAATTTAGAAACTAAATTAATTATTTTACTATTTAAATAAATATTAATTTGCTTTCTTGGATGCGTTAAATTGAAATATATGTTAGTTAGCGATATAGCGAATTAAAAGCTATTCCATCACTTCTGTTTAAAAAGCGGCTACAACTTCTCAATTATAAATACTAGATTTTATGGTTAATTAGTCAACTACTGAACTTCTAAGTTACCTATTTTTCAACTAGTTGGCACTTGAAAAATCCTCAACCTTTTTCTCAATGAAAAGTTTTTAAGGATGTAGTTTAATTTATGATGTGTTTAATACTATGTGGACCTATATTAATATGGATAATTTTTTAATTGGAAACTTCTACTTTAATAATTTTAGATTAAAAAATACTGTTATAGAGGTAGGACGTTATGCCATTAAAAACGGAGCTAAGATCTAAGCTTAAAGGAAATTTAATTGATTATGATTCATTAATTAATGAAATAATTAAAGATCAATCATTCAATGCTTTACTATCTCTAATAAGTGATAAAAATGAATGTATCAGACTAAGAGCATCATATATAATTACAAGTATTGTAAGAAAAATCCCGGAGTTAATTGATATATTTTATCCTAGATTATTAGAGCTCCTTAATAGTGAAGATGAAGGGATACGATTAGCTGCTAGTTTTGCTCTTGAAAAATTTAAGGAAATAGTTGATCAGGATATTTCTCTTTAAAATAGAAGGAAGAAATATTTTAATTTAAAAATCATAGTGTGACAACTTAACATATAGTATTTAACCCTTAATTTGCCAGTTTAAAACTATCTTGCTTAATAAAAAATGTTATTACTAGTTATACTCTCAATAACTCTAACTCATATAGTTTTTTATAAAGTAAATCTACTGCTTGATAAACCTCATTCTCCTGTCTTGCTCCTGTGCATACAATCTTACCTGAGCTAAATAATAATAGAACAACTTTAGGATTTTTCATTCTATATATTAATCCTGGGAATTGTTCCGGCTCATACATTGAATCTTCAAGTGTTAATGCAGCTTTTTCTAGATCTATTTCAGCACTTAAATTTGCAGATGCTACGATATTTTGAATTTTTGTTTCAGCTTCTCCTATTATTATAATCCCATTGCTACGAAGGATTTTAATTATCTTCTTTATAGCATTATAAACATCTTTCTCACTTTTAGCACCTGTACATACCATTTTTCCTGAAGCAAATATTAGCGTTGCAGTTTTGGGTTTATCAAGTCTGAACACAAGGCCTGGAAATTGTTCAGGGTTATATTCAACATTCGGTACATTTCTAAATACTGCATCAAGATCTATAGATTGGTTTAGCGTTACTGAAGCAACAACATTTTCAATTCTCACACTTGGTTTAAACATATTAATCATTTTATTAATAGAAAATAATATATATAAGTGTTTTCATTAAATTAAAAGGTTCTGTAAGCTTAATTGTATTTAATATCTTAATCATTACTTCTTTAGGTTTTCCTCTATGGTTTTCTGAAATAATTTAGAAAAATTAAATCCTAAGAATTGAATTTAAGGTTTACAGCTACAGTCTTGTCATGCTGTAGTGATGGAATTAATGATGACGTTTTTCATCTAAATTTATACATATTAATATTCCAATTGAGAAGGAAATTAATGAGATTAGTATTGTAAAATGCATAGTTATTAAGCCAAGAGCTTCTGCTATGATTTCTGAAATATGTTTTAATGGATCCGTATTTAATAAATAGTTAATAAATGGTGGGGATATCATAAGTGTAAGTGCGATTATTTCTTTCAATGTTAGGTTAGTTTTAAGTAGCATATATGACTTAATATGGTAAGAATATAAACCTACTGCTTAATATTGTAATCCATATTTTATACTGTTTAAAGTTGGTTACTTATATTGATGCTTTCTTCTTAATAGACCATCGTAATATGAGTAGCATTGATAAATTCTGGCAAGTTATAGAGTATCATCATCGTGATTATTAAGTTTCCCCCTAAGTAACTGTTGAAGCTCACCGATGGCTGATGATAAAATAACTAATAAATCTATAATTGGATATGCTAAAGCATACTTTAGAATTCTTTTTTTAAGTCCTTTGACAAAGTAGTATATTAATCCCCAGGTAAGAGGAGTCAGCACAATTATCTTAATTATATCTAATGATAGTTTATTATTGAAGAGTATTCCTGTAATTAATAATACTATTAAAAGCGTTATCGCTACTATAAAACCAATAAGGTAAAGTATAAGCCATATTTTTAAAGGTCTAGCTCCCTTCACTTTCCTTATTAATATTCCTGCTCCTCTTCCGTACCTGTATGTTTGTTTAATAAGTTTAATGATGGAATTCCTATGTTGATGAAATACTATCACATTAGGTTCAAGTCTTATTTTATATCCATTTAGTCCTAATCTTTCAATAAGTTCAAGATCATCATAACCATACTTTATCGCTTCATTGAAAAGTCCTATATTAATTAGAAGGTCTCTCCTAAAGGCTATGTTGCATCCAGCAGGATAGCTGAATACCCTCCATAAATTGAGGGTTTTTTGTTTTTTATATCGTGGCATAATATGTAGTCCTGTGTTATCAACATATATTGAAGTAAAGCTCTTACTTAACCCTTTTACACTTCCACCTATACATGCTACATCATCATCTTTAAAACATGAAACTATGTTTTTTACCCAATCCCTAGGTACAATGCAATCAGCATCTGTGAAAGCAATAATTCTTCCTTTCGAGTTTTTTACTCCAGTATTTCTAGCAGCATTTAGTCCATCTCCTTCTTGCATAACGAGTTTAACTGGATATTTTAATACGAGTTCTCGAGTTCCATCTGTAGAATACCCATCAACAACAATAACTTCATACTTCTTCCTATCGTATTCGAGCTTCATCAAGGATTCTAATAGATCTCTAATGGTATTAGCTCCATTTTTAACAGGAATTATAATAGATACATCGACTTCATTCATAATTCATCACGTTTTATCCTTAAATATTTGTATTTTTGTATTAACTCATTAATTGTGAATTTAATATTATTTCTTAAAAAGCCTTTAGAAAATAATACCTTATCATCTATCGTTCTTATACTTTGAATATAAGCTCGTTTTATAATTACTACTCTTAAGTTTTTTATGAATTCATATATGGCTTTGATGATACTAATAGAAAGTTGAACATTGAGTGGAGTTAATACAGGTATAGCTAAAAGCGATAGAAATAGATATATACCCCCTCGAACTAGCAAGCTTCTTAGCTCCCCATTCTTAAATAGCGTATATAACCTATTTTTAGTTGAATGATAAACTCTGAAAGGATTTATTGTTTTTCCAATACTGCTTTTATGATATACTACAGCATTTCGAACTAAAACTACTTTATATCCTATAAGTCTTACACGCCAACTATAGTCTGTATCATCATCATATATGAAGTAATCATCATCAAATCCTCCAGTAATTTTATAGACAGTACATCTTGTTATACACGCTGCTGATGAGGCTGCAAAAATCTCTATAATCTTATTACTTATACTATTTACCTCTAACCCATATGTTGAGATCCATGATCCGAGAAGGTCTATGGAGAGACACGAGTGATCAAGTTTATTTGGATGTTTATACTGAAAAATACATGCTTGCGCTACTCCAATAGATTTGTCATTTTCCATGGTATCAACCAGCTCTTTTAACCAATAAGGTGTAACTTCAACATCATTATCCAAAAACACAATATATTTTGAGTCTATACTTATATTTTTAAATCCAATGTTATGTGATTTTGCAGGGCCAACATCATTTTTAAAGCTAATAAGTTTAAAATCATACTTCATCGCTAATTCCTCTATATTAGGAGTTTGACAATCAACAACCAGTACTTCATAGTTTGGATATTGAGTCTTATAAATAGATTTTAGACATAATTCTAAACTTTCAATATTTCGTGCGTTTATAATTACTATACTTACATAAGGCATGTTTGTTTGAAGGTAATTATCCACAACGTTTTCTAACAGTTTTTCCTTAAAAACTTTAAATCATCATTATTAATAAATTAGACATAGTTAAGCTAAGCCTTAGACTCTATATATCTACTACATACCAGCTTAACGGTATTGTTACTCTAAATTTATGATCTATTAACACATAGTATTTAACTCCTAAACTGTCACCTTTCCATAACTAGTAGATATACTTAAAGAAAAATACATTTTACTTAAGAACTTAAGTCAATAAACTTGATTTAATATTAGTTATTCATATTCAGTTTATTTAGTGATGTTAAAATAAACTAAACACGTAGTAAATTATCTAGTATTTACAATGCTTAAGAGAAAATAGATATATAGATCCTATTGGTAGATAATTTAGACTAAATATGAAGCGCAGTAAAGTGCTGAAAAGTAGCAAGATCAAGGACTACATGGTGATGGCCGCACTATTAATTACAGTATTATTTGCATATAATATCTTACAAATAGTTCTTAATACAAGAGTGCCTATAGGAGTTGTAAGTTCGGACAGTATGGAGCCTAATCTTAAGAAGGGAGATTACGTTATATGCATTGGAGTAAGAGCTGAGAATATAGAGGTTGGCGACATAATTATATTTGACTTACCTCATAAGTCGAATATTGTCCATAGAGTAGTAAATAAGATGAAGGATTCGGATGGGAATTGGCGCTTTTTAACTAAAGGAGATAACAATATTAAACCAGATGAAGAACCATATGATATAAAGACATGGATTAGAGAAGAAAACATCATTGGGAAAGTTATCTTTAAGGTCCCGTATATTGGATGGATTACCTTAATTGCTCGGGAAAATCCAATAATACCACTAATAATATTCTTACTAATTTTAATTATTATCACCATACCGTGGCATAAGGAGGAAGGAAATAGCAATGAAAAATCTTAACTGGTATTATCCTTGAATAATATGTGTAGATATTGTTAAGTTGGTATGTAGTAGATATATAGAGTCTAAGGCTTAGCTTAACAGCATTGGAATAGTGATTATTAACGATTAGAATAAGTACTTAGATTTAGCAGTTGCTAACCTTAAAATTTAAATTTTCTCCTTTTAACATTTAATAATGAACAGTCAATATATAATTAGAGAATTTCGGGAAAATGATCTAGAACCAGTTATTGATATAAATAAAAAGTGTTTACCTGAAAACTATGCTCCATGGTTTTTCATGGAGCATTATAATCAATATCCAAAAGCTTTTCTTGTAGCTGAATGCAAAGGCATTGTAGTTGGATATATTATGTGTAGAGTTGAATATGGTTTTAGTAATCATAAACTCGGCGTCTGTAGAAAGGGACATATTGTATCTATAGCTGTATTGCCCGAATACAGAAGAAAGGGCATTGGTGAAGATCTACTTAAGGAAGCTATGAAAGCTTTACGCACATACCAAGCAAGTGAAGTATATTTGGAGGTTAGGGTTTCGAATAAGCCTGCAATAAACCTATATAAGAAGCTAGGTTTTTTAATTGTTCGAATACTAAGAGCCTATTACATGGATGGTGAAGACGCATTTTGCATGTCCCGCTCACTATTAACCTAGAACTCTAACTTAATAATCATTTCATCAATTAACTAATCGATCAACCCCCCCATTAAAAACTTCAAAAGAATCCTAAGAATAAGCAAAATTACATAATGTTATGAATTCTCACTAGTATTGCGGCTTAATTTCTTTCCGTATTCTGAAATAGTTATCTAGCTATCAGTTTTTCAAATACTTGATATAAAATTAGAAAGCATAGTTAAGCTATGAGCATTCATCACATCTTAATATTTATCCTAACTATAAATGAATCATAGGGGCTAATATTCAATATGAGCGTAAAGATTATAAGGGGCTCTACTTTAATTCTCACACTACTATAAACTTGTAATGTAGTAAGCTGTTACTGTAGGTGGTTTTGATGTCTGCACGTATAGCTAGTATGCCTGTATTAGTACTCAAAGAAGGAACAAGTAGATCTATAGGTAAAGAAGCTCAGGAAAATAACATAGCAGCAGCTATTGCATTAGCCAATATTGTTAGATCCTCATTAGGGCCTAAGAGTATGGATAAAATGCTAGTGGATAGCTTTGGGGATGTTACAATAACTAATGATGGTGCAACAATACTGAAGGAGATGGATGTCCAGCATCCTGCAGCTAAGATGCTTGTTGAAGTTGCTAAAGCTCAAGATCAAGAAGTTGGTGACGGAACAGCAACAGCAACAGTATTAGCTGGTGAGCTACTTAAAAGTGCTAGAGAGCTTTTAGATTCAGACGTACATCCAACAGTTATAGTTGATGGTTACAGACGTGCGCTCGATAAAGCTTTAGAAGCTTTAGATTCAATAGCTGAGCCTGTAGACCCCATGGATAGAAAAACATTAATGGACATAGCATTGACATGTCTTAGCGGGAAAGTTGTAACTGCAGGAGCCTATGAAAAACTGGCAGAGCTTGCTGTTGAGGCTGTGCTTCAAGTAGCTGAAAAAATTAATGGTAAATGGAAGGTAGATATTGACAATATTAAAGTTGAAAAGAAACATGGTAGATCGCTTGATGAAAGTGCTCTGATAAGTGGTATTGTATTGGATAAAGAGGTAGTTCATGAAGGAATGCCTAAGCTGGTTAGAAATGCTAAGATAGCATTACTTGAATGTCCTATAGAAATTGAAAAACCAGAAATTAGTGCTAAAATAAATATTACACATCCAGACCAAATGAAAAGATTTCTTGATGAAGAAACTCAGGTACTAAAGAAAATGATTGATAAAATTGCAAGTGTTGGCGCAAATGTGGTGATATGTGAAAAAGGAATTGATGATATTGCACAACATTTCCTAGCTAAGAAGGGAATAATGGCTGTAAGAAGAGCTAAGAGATCAGATATGGAAAAACTAGCAAAGGCTACTGGTGGAAAAATAGTTTCAAGCATAGAAGATATTTCTGAGAAGGATTTAGGTGAAGCAGGTCTTGTTGAGGAAAGAAGAGTTGCTGAGGATAAAATGGTTTTTGTCGAACAATGTAAGAACCCTAAAGCAGTAACGATCCTCCTTAGAGGAGGGTCCGACCAGTTAGTTGCTGAAGCTGAGAGATCAGTTCATGATGCGATATGTGTTGTTAGAGATGTTGTTCAGGAGCCTAAAATAGTTGGAGGTGGAGGTTCTGCAGAAATTGAGGTTGCAAAAGCTTTAAGAGAGTATGCAAGGAAGCTGGGTGGTAAGGACCAGCTTGCAGTTATGAAGTATGCTGATGCCCTAGAAGTTATACCGCTAGCTCTTGCAGAAAACGCTGGACTAGACCCAATAGACATAATTGTAAAACTAAAAGCAGCTCATGAGAAAATAAAATGGGCTGGAATTAACACTATTACAGGCGATATAAGTGATATGCTAAAACTTCGCATAGTTGATCCTGTAAACGTTAAAAAGCAAGCCTTAAAGTCTGCAACTGAAGCAGCAATAATGATTCTAAGAATTGATGATATAATAGCTGCTGCCAGACCTGAAAAAGAAAAGGAGAAGAAACCTAGTGAAGGAGCTCCAAGCGAGTTTGAGTAATAATATTTATTTTTTCTTTCTAAGTTTTTACTAATAATAATTCCATATTTTAATTCTAAAATAGCAACTAATAGTAAAACATTTAAGGAGTATAGTAAATGTTTGGTAGATATTATGACTGAAGCTTCATGCGAGGAAAAAAGAAAGAAAATCCTTATCGGCCCATTAAAACTTACAAGATTTGAACGTGCTAGAATAGTAGGTGCTAGGGCTTTACAACTATCATTAGGTGCTCCCCCATTACTTTCAGATATTAGATACAATAATCCAATTCAAATCGCAAAGGAAGAGCTTGAAGCTGGCGTTCTCCCAGTAACTATTAGACGTAGACTTTCAGATGGTACATATCAAGACATTCCACTAAAATGGCTTATAAAGGAATGCTAGTTAAAGTTGCTTTGCCTATTAGTGAATGATTTATTTTGTTTAATAGTAGATATGACCGGAGAATCTATTGTAAAATAATGTTCATCCTCTCTATTAACTCCGACGCCTAGTTATAGACTGCAAAGTTAGAGATGTTTCGATAAGATTATTCTGATACCTTTTACCGAGAATGATGACTGCATGCCTGTTTTTTTGAAACTATATTTATCACGATTGTAATAGCTCTATCTTCATGCCTTAAGCATTGCCCAGTTTATTAGAAAGAACTCCTTGCTTTTATATTCTAGTAAATGATTATAGTAAGATTTATTTTGAAGTTTAAATGTTAATTATATGTTTAAAAAATTAGAATCAATAAATCTGATTATTGATTTCAGCAACATTGTGAAAATTAAGGCATCACTTGCTAGGTTTCTTGCACCTAGGACAATAGAGGATATGATAAGACAGCTTCCATTATCTTCAAGAGCATTTAAAGAAAAGAACTATATTAGAATTCCAATTAGACTTAAAACTGGACTGGAGAAGCCAGGTAGATTGAGTTTTAACATGGGTGATATAGCATACTGTCCTTTAGGTAGTGACATTATTTTGTTTTTAAACGAAGATTTATCATATGCGAAATCATTACTTATAGGATATATTACTGAAGGACTTGACAAGATTATGGAAATTCCAAGATCCATTCCTGTTCATATAAAAATGTTAGATTAGAAAGAATTCTAACTTGACGGTACATATATTTGAATCCTTGCATTTCCACCAACAGATTTAATTATTCCTTCAGAACATAGTATCTTAAGTATTCTTTTAGCATCCCCTATCTTTAATCCATACTTAGAATATATACTATAAGGTGTTAGATAATTCATATTGTTTAGATCTTTCTTTATATTTTCAATTACTGAGATATCAACAGATGCAGGTATAGTGCTTTTTCTTACTTCTTTATCCTCCCTCTTTTTCTTTTCCTCCACTTTTTCTCTTTTCTTTCTTAAAGATTCTTTCTCCATAGCTTTTATTGTCTTCTTCTTTTTACCACCCAACACTATCCCCAAACACTTATTAACACTAGTTTAGTTAAATTTTACCTGGAAAATTATCTATTAGATAATTTGAACACCATATATTTACTATGTAATCAATGATTTCCTTGATCTTTCTTGTAGTGTTTTTCCTTGATCTCTTCTTTCTAACTACGTTATTTGTTAGTTTCAGTAATTTCTCTATGGTCTCACTTAAATCACTTAAAATATAGCTGTCATAGCTAATAATCATTCTTGCAAATTCTTGTGCTTTTTTTGCAAATCCATAATAATCCTGAGCTTTATATAAGTTCTGCAAGTCATCCCAACATTCAATTATATGAGTTATTCCCTTTAAATTTATTGTAATAGTTTTAGTCATCTCTCTCATCTTAAATTTAATCCACAAGTATAAAAATCCATCTCTTCACATAGTATAAATATTTTTAAACTATGTTTTCATCCTAACTATTGCTGTATGGTCGGTATTCATGGCTTTTCAAATAGATAAAGTGATCAAAGAAGCTATAGACCTGCTGGAGAAAAATAATATTGAGGAAGCTAAAAGAAAGTTAAAATATGCCTATGAAGTGTATGATAGGCATGCGTGGCTATCAAAAGATGGTAAATTATATGAGAAAGATGTTTATGATCGTTTTTCTAAGAAAGGGGTTCCATTTAAGAGTACTCATTCATTTGATGTTGATGTGGTAGTTTTACAGAAGAATCAGAGAGTGAAACTTATTGAATGTAAAGTTATAAGGAAAGACTTTCTCTATCTTTATCCCTCAGACTATGAAAAATTGTACACTATTTATCGTAGGCTTAAAGCATTAGGATATATACCAGAGCCAATAGTAGCCGTTAAAATGCCTAAGAGGAAAAAGGAAAGATTGATAGTTTTGAAGGAGGAGTGGATGGAGAAAGGATTTGTAATAAAAATACGTTTTCATCAAAATAGTCGTAGAATAACTGTTGACTGGTTTATGTCAAGAAAAATGAAAAGTAGTCTAGAAAAGTGAAGAGTATAATAACAGCTACTCAAATATAAATTTAAAAATCAGTACTTAATATAAACTTTTATGCTGCTACAATATTAGTAGCAATATTTATTATTCCGTCAATACTTATTATTTCTTCAAAAAGCTTTTTAACATTACTTGTTACTCCTTTAACGATTATGATTTCTAAACATTTTCTCTCATCTAAGTGGACGTGCATTGATGATGTAATCAAATCTGAGTATTTATGTTGAACATCAATAATCCTATCAACAATTCCTCTAATTTCATGATCATATATTATTAGTAATGCTCCAATAATGCTTTTTTGATCCCTTACCCAGTAATAACTGGCTATAAAGTTTCTCATTGCAATTTGCACAGCACGAGATCTTTCATAACCTATACTTTTAGTCAGTTCATCAAAGGCGTATAGTAAATCTGGCGGTAATGAAATACTTATTCGCTTAACTTTATTTTTTAAACTCAAATAATCACCATAATCAAATTTTTATGATTAATATAAATTTAATTAATATAAGTCTAAAATCATTTTACTATGTATATATCCATAACTATTTGATAAAGTCTTACCCCAATTTTTCTTGATACTCTAATAAGTTTAAATTCAAAATTCCTTACCTTATCATTAAGGATTTTAGTATAATCTCCTATAGCTTTGTTAAATACATCACTGGTAGTTTCTCCTTTATTTCTGCGGTATACATCATAGACATGTAAATATCCTCCATTATTTTTTAAAGCTAAAATTGCATATGGAAGATAGGTCTTAGCTAATTTTGGCAGTGGCATTAAAACTCTATCAGCAATATTTACTAGTTTTTTCATTATAATCTCTTTTGCATCGCCGAGCATAGGTATAATGGTATTTGTGACTTTATTGATTTCTATGTTCTGTAACATATAGTTATAAGCGTCTGGATTGGTGTCTATCGAATATACAGCAGAAGGTTTTGCATGTCTTGCTATTATTATAGAGTATGTTCCTACACCGGCAAACATATTTATTATAATTTCACCATAATTGACAAGTCTTGCAATCCTAATTCTTTCATACATCAATCTCGGTGTAAAGAATACCTTATTAATGTCAAGTTTAAAGAAACATTTTGATTCTTTATGAATAGTTTCAGTTCTATTTTCACCAGCTATAACTCTAAATTTTTGTATCCTATATTCCCCATGTGCTGGCTCTGTTTGTGTAACTACAACTTTTACTCCTTTACATTTACTCAGTATGTGATTAGCTATTAAAACCCCAATTTTCCCATCATTCCACCTAGGAATTTTTATGATTGCTATATCTCCCACTATATCATATCTTATTCTTGAAAATTTAATTTCTCTCTCATCCATAACCATTATTATGCCTGAAGGTTAACTAAGATACGATACTTCTTAACCTTTAAATTTACTTATAGATTACTATGATTAAACTCCTTAGCCTCTTTTTTCTTAATTGATATTATTTTATCATATATATATCTTGGTAAAATATAATCCTCTCTTCTTACTTCAAGTTTTTTACCTATTACTAGCCCCTGTCCTGCAGTAATACTTATTTCATGAGCATATAAACTATGATTTGTTTGTCTAGCCTTTTCAATTATTAAAAATCTACATAACTTTCCTCCTCGAATTACTCTCTTAAATCTGATAATAATATCGCCTACATGCTCAACTCCAAATCCATGAGCTTCTCCAGTAGTTATAGCGTACTGCGCGGTTGCCATAACTGTAAAATCCCATTTCGAAAGAACTTTCTTAATAAAGTATGAGTATCGTCTAGCCATAGCAGGTTTATCAAGCCAGTAAGCTGAAATAGAATCTATTACTACTCGAGCACGGCCATACCCAAGATATTTTTTTGCCTCAATTACTTTGTTAACAAGAGCCTCCAAATCTAGAGATTTTAAAGTCCATGGATCCTCTCCACCCATAAGCGCATCTATAATTATAAGCTTCTTTTCAGCAATTGCCTTATTAAAATCCATGTTAAATTGAGCAGCCTGATTAATTATACTATCTCTACTTTCCTCCGTTGTTATATATATGTTTTTATCATTTTCAAGAATGCCTTGATTAATAAAATGAATACAAAGCACCGTTTTACCACATCCCGGTTCTCCAGTAACAACAACAAAAAACCCTCTTGGAATACCTCCTTCAATAAGTTCATCAAGTCCTCTTACTCCAGTCGAGAGGCGCTCAACAATCATATTTTCCATCACATCATAATCTTTTAAATTTAACGAGTAATTAGCACACTTAATAAAATGTATAGCTTTGTCAATAAGTTCTCCAAAAACTTTAAGAGGAATTAACTATTTATTTAAAATATATAAACTAAGTTATTGTAGTAGAAAGCTCTTAATCAAAATATTGTTAGTGAAAAATTTCATTGTTGTTAATATAGTTGTTCTAGTAGACATACTTACATTCTAAATGTTTTATCTATTCATGGTTAAATCAGATTTAGAAGAATGGTATGTGATGAAAACTATTTGTAGATGTTTAGAGTTAAGCTCTGCTTAAAGACTATTCTTTTGATCGTTTCACCTTTCATGTCTGTGATTATATGTAATGCTTTATTATGCTTGACTAGAACCATTATGGGATTATAATATTAATGTTAGCTTGAAAGAGAAATAAGGAGAAAAATTAAATGTTTAGAGTATCTAAGCGTAAAGAATTGGAATACAAGCATGGAAGGAGAAACATGGGAAGTAAGCTTTCAATACTTATACTTACGGAGGGGGGAATACTTTAATGCTATGCTCTATATATAGATGTAGAAAGTGAAACTATAGGTAGACTTAAGATATGTGGAGACTGCATTGTACTCAAAAGCCTGATTTAACCATGAATGAATAAGCCATTGAAAGACAAGCGTATAAGATTGGGCATCACATATAATAACTGTGAGAGCAGACCTCCTACTCCTAATACTTTGGCTAACAATACACAGAAATAGCATAACTCCTATCCTAACCTTCTTCAATTCCAGAGAAACATAATTAACCTATCAAGCATCAAGAGACTCAAAATTCGTTTTATCAATTTTAGATGTTACCTCGCCTTACTATCTATATATTAGGAGATTTATTTTATCTATGTTTTTAACTTTCCATTTTCACATGTTTGAAACCATTTAAATATAGGTTTATATCTAACTATTATTTAGCTTCTCATTAATTTCTAATCATATTTAAAGGCTAGGCTAAGGCAAGTTTATGAGTCGTTGGCTATGTCCTAAGGGACGTAGCAACTTAAGGTTTAATCAATTAAATTTCAATAACCCTTTGGATAAATCTTGGAGATGTAGTCTAATATGCTCCTAGTCTTAAGCCTTAACCACATATGCTACATACTACCTACTCTTTCTTCATACCTATTTTTACCTCTACTATAATAATTTTCCCAAGTAACTGCTGGCAGTTAGACCCTGTTCTCTAACAAGTTCCTTAATCTTAATGCTAACATTCTTCCAAACATATATAGCTAACAATGCAACTAAAATTTACCATTAACTAACAACATCGATTTTATAATATAACGAATTAACATATTACATCTAAATTCTTAAGTTGCTACATCTCTTAATATAGAAAGTTTTAAATATAGATTTATCGTAGTGACATAATAGAATTATATGTCTAGCTCTGAACATTGGCTTACTGATATATTGACAAAATTGATAGAATTTCGTGGAGAAAAATCTATATACATATGTAATGGTGGACTTTCCGTATCTGGTCTTCAGCATATTGGAAGATTAAGGGGTGAAATTATAATTAATGATGCTATTATAAGCTTACTTGAGGAAAACGGGTTTAAAGGTAAACATACTTTAATACTGTATACTCAAGATCCCTGGAAAGGTAAAAATAAGCAGTTATCAGTTTTCAAGAATCCTGATGAGGCTAAAAAATATATATCATGGCCGCTTATCATGGTTCCCGACCCCTTTGATTGTTGTGATAATTGGGTTGAACATTTTTGGAAGGATTTTGGAAACTATCTAGAACTCTTTACACATGAGGTCGACGTTATTACAACAACTGATTTATATAAATCTGATAAAATGAAAGAATTTATTAAAATTGCTTTTGAAAAAAGAGAACGAATTAGATCAACAATAAATAAATATAGAGGCCGAAAACCATACCCTGAAAATTGGCTTCCCTTCGAGGCTGTATGTGAAAACTGCAATAGAATAGGTGCTGAGTCAATAAATGCTGATGTAAATAGTTATAGGGTTAAGTATAGATGTCATTATTGTGGCCATGAAGGTGAGACGCCTATGTGGAATGGTAAATTAACATGGAGGCTTGAATGGGTTTCGATATGGTACTGCTTAAATGTTGATTTTGAACCATTCGGCAAAGATCATGCTATGCCGGGTGGATCAAGGGACAGTTGTGTAGATCTAACTGTTAATGTATTTGATATAAAACCACCGTTAGGATTAGCTTATGAATGGGTTGGTTATTATAAAGATGGTAAAGATATTGGTGATATGGGATCAAGTGACTTCATAGGTTTCTCGCCAAGAGAATGGGTTGAAGTTGCTGAACCTGAAGTTTTGAGATTTTTATATTTAGTTCAAGAGCCTATGAAAAGAATCATTATCGGACTTGAAAACATACCGCAGTATACTGATCAATTTGATCGTGTAGAGCGATTGTATTATGGTGTTGAAAAACCATCAAAAAGAGAACTTTCACAGCTTAAGCAGTTACTAAAAAGCTTTAAACTTGCACATATTAAACCACTACCAGATAAAATACCAATACAACTTCCATATCTCCATGCCGTAGCGCTAGTTCAAACTCTTCCTAGAGAAAACTTGGTAGAAAACGCTATCATAAGATTAAAAGCTACAAAGTTTACATCAAAGGAATTATCATCAGAAGATGTGGAGAGAATTAGAAATCGACTAAACTATGCTAGAAATTGGCTTCAAAAATATGCTCCTGAAGTATATAAAATAAGACTTTTAGAAATATTAAGTGAAGATGTAGTAAATAAGTTAAATGAAAAACAAATTCAAATGTTATCGATACTTAGAAAAAATTTAGAGCGCTGTCAATGGATTGATGAAGAATTAAAAAATGCTATGATACATGTACCGAGGACTAGTAAAGAAGAAGAGCAGCTATTTTTTGAAGCTTTATACCTAATATTTTTTGGTCAAATACATGGCCCAAGAATATCTCCATACCTATCTATTCTCGAAAAGTCTTTTGTACTAAATAGAATTGATGAGGTAGTAAATAAATTTAGAAAGTAAGAAGATCTAATGCAGTTATAGAAAACCGGCAACACTTATTGAATTGGTTTTGGAATTATGAAGACTAAGTTGTAAATCTGTTCGCTATTACCTATTGTATCTCATCGCAACCAAATTTTGGATCTACAAACTGCTTTTTTCTAACGCAGAACATTTTACCATAGTAATCTGCTCCAAACATGCATTGACTACATTTCAAGGTTTCCACCTCCATATTTTATTTGGTTCTTATGCTTAAAATTCATCATATTTAAACTTTTCTGCATTTGTGATTCGCCTTGTAAACTCAAGCATGTTTTATCACCTTTATTATGGGTATTGTCTTATCTATTACTTTAACTTTTCTATTTATCCATTTGTTTAGCATTATCATTATTGATTTTAGAATCTGCATGTTCCTCATCGCATTCATCCTTAATGCATGGTATGTAGTTATCAAATAGCTTAGTTCTATCCTTAACGTACTGTATTATTCTCTTCATTAAATTTCTAATTTCAAGGCTGTATACCCCATGCCTTAGATTAAGAATTCTGCATGAAGCTTTACAGTATGGAGTGCTATCGGTTAATAAGTTATGTTGAGCTGCAAATAGCCTTAATCTCCTTAATGAATATTAAGATTCTAATATGTTAGCAGCATCAAAACCATCATGTATACAATCCTCCTTAAATATGGCTTAAAGCAATATACAATACCCTCCCCCAGAGCCTATCCTAATCCTAGTATCATCAACCAGTAAAACCCTAGCATCCCTACAAATACCTCCATCAGAAATAGAAAACCTAAAGACCATGATAAAATAGATATATAACCTACATATTATAAAGCTTAAAATGTTTAAAACAGCTCTCAAAGAATATGAATAAAACATGTACATAAACCATAACAATTAAGATAAACAGGTTTCTCTCCCTAACAACTCTAGACATAGAATCACCATAAATAAGGAGAGCCCCAGATAAAGCTTAAGTTTACAAGGCGTTGTAATTAGATACTATCAAATTAATATATATTAGTCTTATAAAAATCAAGGCTCAGCTTGACTATATACTGTCTACTAGTGGATAGCTTTTTATAACTGTTTAGTAAGAACCTTAATAGTATGAAATATAGATTAATGGATTTACTTGCCTGTCCAATTTGTAAAACATTTCCACTTTTACTATATGTATTTAAAGAATCTGAAATTGAAGTTTCTAGAAGTGTGGTTAGGACATGTGAAGAATACTGTGGGTTTGAAGATAAATTCATTAGAGATATTAATAACTTAAAGTGTAATATTTGCTTTTCTAAGGAGATTATTGAGGGAATTATTATTTGTAATCGTTGTAATAGATGGTATCCAATAATAGATGAAATACCGCATATGCTTCCTGACGATCTTAGAAATAAAGATAATGATATTCTTTTCCTTAAATCACATATAGATAAAATCCCTGAAAAAATCCTACATCAAGGCAAGCCCTTTCATCTATAGTGTTTAGTGATAAATCATTCTAAATCTTAATAAGAATTGGTCATTGATTTAATGATAGTTTTTAATGCTACTACCTTAATAATACCTATAAAATTTTTACCTATGAGCTGGTGTTATTTTTTCTTTAGGTGCTCCCTCAATTTTCTCTAAATACTTCCTTAAAACCTTAGGGATGATTATAATTCCATCTTCCTGTTGATGGTTTTCTATTATAGCTGTTATGGCTCTAGACGTGGCTATTGCTGTTGAGTTTAATGTATGGACATAGCCCTCTGATGGTAGCCCCCTTTTTTCAGCATATCTTATATTAAGCCTATATGACTGCCAATCTGTACAATTACTACATGATACTACTTCTCTGTATTTTCCTTGAGCTGGCATCCATGCTTCTAAGTCATACTTTTTTGCAGCTACAATCCCTATCTCCCCCGTACATATGTTAACAACTCTATAAGGAATTTCAAGTCCTTGCCATAGTTTCTCAGCATTCTCTATAAGCTTCTCATGCCATTTCCAAGAATCCTCAGGTAGACAAAATACGAACTGCTCAACTTTATTAAACTGGTGGACTCTAAATATTCCTTTAGTATCTTTACCATGGGCTCCAGCTTCTTTTCTGAAACAGGGACTTACTCCTGCATATAATAATGGAAGTTCGCTTTTCTCAAGTACTTCATTCATATGCATGGCAGCAATAGCGTGTTCAGATGTTGCTATCAGATAGAGGTTTTCTCCTTCGATTTTATAGATGACATTTACAAAATCTTCAAGTGAAGTCACTCCTTCATAAGCTTCTTTTCTAATCATGAGCGGTGTCTCAAGGATTTTAAAGCCTTGTATTTTAAGATAATCAAGAGCATAACTAATTAATGCGAAGTCAAGCCATACAAGATCATCTATTAAGTAGTAGAATCTAGAACCTGAAACTTTTGCAGCTCTTTCTATATCTGCAAGACCTGTTTTTTCTACATATTCGGCATGGCCAATAGGAGGTTTATCTACTATTTCATATTCTATACTATGTCCCCTTGTTTGATTTAAAAATTGATCAATAATCCCCCTCCAAACCTTGGGTTTCCCATAAAATCTTATAGGTACATTGTCATTCTCATCAATACCAATAGGTACTGTTTCATGTAGTACGTTTGGTAATCCTAATAGTATTTCATCTCTGCGTTTCTTTAAATCTTCAGCGTATGCTTCAAGTTTCTCTATTTCTTGAGTTATTTCACGAGCTTTATTGATTAAAATATTTCTATCTTCCATTGTTGTCTTCAAGAGTTTTTTAGAGATTATGTTTTTTTCATGTTTTAACTTATTAACTTCCTTCAGAATCTCCCTCCATTTCAGATCAAGCTCTAATGCATAATCAATTACTTTTTCATCTAACTTTCTTACTTTTTGATTCCATTTAAGTTTATCAGGGTTCTCACGTAGTAAGTATAATAAACTCCACTGTGCACTAACCATTCGCTTTCACTTCCTAGTAATTAAGTACTAGGACTAATGTTTAAATTTTCTGGTAATTTAAGGTTTACTTTCATATTATTTAGAGTCATTTTAGTTAAGTTTTGGGTTGCCTTTCCCTACTTCTTATAGGTGAAGAGAATGTTTGCTGGGGAACATGCATTTAGGGCTTTGAGCCATTTAGAGCTAAGACATATGCAGAATTCTTGAAAAGCATAGTCCACTAAGAATTACTGAAACAGTAAAGAAACTTAAAGCATTTAATGTCCTTCCCACACAGACTCTATTAGAAGAAAATATAAAGAATCTTAAGCCTATACAATAAATCACAACCAAGTTAGACATAAACCTGGAGAAACACAAATACAAGCAAATAAAGAACAGCTTAAACTAAATCAATTAAGAAGATAACATCAAACATCTAAACAAGCAGCTCTGTTTAGTGTTGAAACAAATAAATATAGTAAAGCTATATGTATAAGACCTGGCAACTTAGTATATCGTTATATTTGACTTATTAAATTGCCATGTTCTCTATGCATTATTAAAATTCAAATACTTGTAGTTAAATAATATTTAAGGTGACTAGTCTGTTTAATCTTCATGGTAAAGATATAATTTCAGTTTTAGATTTTGATAAAGAGTTGATTGAAGAAATATTTAGTGTTGCCTACATAATGGAGAAATACGCTAAAAGCATAGGTCCTAGTCTTCTTAAAGGTAAGATAATGGCTTCACTATTTTTTGAGCCATCAACTAGAACTCGCTTGAGTTTTGAGGCTGCAATGTATAGACTTGGTGGTAACGTTATAGGGTTTACATCTGCTGAGGCATCATCTGTTGCTAAGGGTGAAACGCTTTCAGATACTATTAAGACAGTTGAGAACTATTGTGATTGTATAGTTTTACGTCATCCAGCTGAGGGTGCTGCTAAGTTAGCTGCTGAGATATCTAACGTTCCTGTTATCAATGCTGGTAGTGGTGCTCAAGAACATCCAACTCAAGCTTTACTAGACATATATACTATAAAAAGGGAACTTGGCAAAGTAGATGGTTTAGAGATTGGAATTGTCGGCGATCTTAAATATGGGAGAACTGTTCATTCTCTTGTATATGCTTTATCTCTTTTCGATGTTAATTTAAGTTTTGTATCTCCTCCAAGTTTAAGATTAAGAGATGAGATTGAGGAAGATTTAAGAAAGAGGGGGGTTAAGTTTAAGTATTATGAAGATATTGAGAAAATCACTCCTAATCTTGATGTAATATATGTTGTTAGAATCCAGAAGGAGCGTTTTCCAGATCCTGCTGAGTACTTAAGGGTTAAGGGAAGTTATAAGATAACTTCCTCAATAATCTCTAAAGCAAAACCTAAATGTATTATTCTGCATCCATTGCCGAGAGTTGACGAGATTTCGCTAGATGTGGATTCGCATCCTCAAGCTAAATACTTCATTCAAACATTTTATGGTTTATGTATAAGAATGGCTTTACTTTCAATGATTTTGGCTGATGAAGAAGATTTAAAACAGTTGTTTTGTAACTCTGGGTAGTATGAACTTCTCAATTGCTGACTTAGTAATATTTGGCGGTAAAGTTTGGTATAGAGGGGAATTTACTGAGTGTGCTATAGTTATTGATAATGGTAAGATAGTTAAACTCTGTAAAGAACCTCTAGCTCCTCATTCTGATTTAAAGCTGAACGTTAATGGATTACTTATTCTTCCAGGTCTCATAGATATTCATTCTCACTTAAGAGATTTTGAACTATCATATAAGGAAGATTTCTATACGGGAACATGTGCAGCAGCATCTGGTGGTTTTACTACAGTATTTGATATGCCTAACACTAAACCCACTACAAATTCACCAATGCGACTTCGTGAAAAAATAGAAAGAATACGTTCAGAATCTGTAGTTAATGTTGGCTTATACTCAGCTCCTCCTAAAAGTGTTAAGGAGCTTGTAGAATTAGTTAATATGGGTGTAGCAGGATTTAAGGTATATTTAAGTGAGTATGGTGAATTAAACACAGATTACTGTGACTATAATTTTTATAATGCTTGTAGTAATTACAATGCACGTATTCATTTTCACGCTGAATTAAGAGATTTAATTGAGATTAGCACTACTACTTATGAGCTAAACGTATCGAACCATCATTTAATCAGACCTGTAAAAGCTGAAATCGAGGCTATAAACTATATAGTTAATTTAAAAAGCATTTATAAATTTAAAGCACATATATGTCATATATCATCAAGCGACTCATGTATTCTAATTAGTAAATTGAAAAGTAGAGCTTTAAACATTTCAGTTGAGGTAACACCTCATCACCTTATCCTCAACAATAGTTTTACATCTACTCTAGGAAACATAGCGAAGGTAAACCCTCCACTACGTACTGAATATGATAGAAAAATGCTAATTAGACTTCTTAATGACGGTCTTGTTGATTGTATAGTAACAGATCATTCACCCCATACCTTAGAGGAGAAATTGAAGAATTATTGTGAAGCCCCTTCAGGTTTTCCAAACTTTGAAGTTACTTTACCAATACTTCTATCAAGATGTTTAAATGGTGAATTTATGTTTTCACATGTTATTTCAGCTATGTCTGAAAATCCAGCTAAATTAATTAATCTTAAAAATAAGGGTAAAATAGAACCTGGCTTTGATGCGGATTTGGTTATTGTTAATCATAAACATGAGTATGTAATAAACCCGGAAAAATTTAAATCTAAAGCGCGGTATTCTCCATTTAAAGGTATGAAGGTTAAGTTTCAGGTTTTTAAAACAATTCTAGGTGGTTTCCCTATCTATGATGAAGGTGAAATTCTAGCAGGGAAAGGATATGGTAAATTCATAGAGGTAGGTGTTAAAAATGATGATTTCTCAAAAACCTCTTGAAATTATAAACATTACCACTCACTCAAATAGAATTAAAACATTTTACTTAAAATTAAAGGATAAAATTAAGGTTATTCCTGGTCAATTCATGATGGTTTGGATTCCTGATGCTGAGGAAATACCTATATCTATATCATATTTTAACGGCTCAACAATAGGCTTAACAATAGCTGCTGTTGGTGAAACAACAAGGAAAATTCATGAACTAAAAATTCATGATCATCTATATGTTAGAGGCCCATATGGTAATGGGTTTAAAATTCCTAAAGATATAAGCAAGATATGGATTATTGGAGGTGGATATGGAATAGCCCCCCTCCTTTTTCTAGCTAGAAAGGTTTCAAATATGAACATAAATATAACATCTTTCTTAGGTGCGCGAAATAAAGATGAACTGCTTTTCTATAATCAATTTAAACTATTTGGCTCTGTATTCGTATCTACGGATGATGGCTCTGAAGGTTTCCGGGGTGATGTTGCTACATTAGTGGAGAAATATGTGAATTCATTAAAAGCAGATTTAATATATGCATGTGGACCAGAAGTCTTGATAACTAAACTTATAAAATTAGCGTATAGCCACAATTTAAATCTGCAAGCATCTTTAGAAAGACTTATTAAATGTGGAATTGGGCTATGTGGTTCTTGCTGCTTAGATCCTCTTGGATTACGAGTATGTAAAGATGGTCCTGTTTTTCCACTTAAAATACTAATAAAAATAAATGAGATTGGAAGTTATCATCGTTCCTCTTCAGGTATGAAAGTTAAATTTTAAGTGGTTATTTATGTCAATAAATATTTCATTAGGTACTTTAGCTCTTAGAAACCCTACAATATTGGCTTCAGGAGTGCTTGGCACTACAGCTTCATCACTAATTAGAGTATATAAATCCGGGGCTGGTGCCGTTGTTTCAAAGTCAATTAGCATCAAACCAAATGAAGGATATAAAACACCTGTAATTGTTGATTTAGGATATGGATACATAAACTCAATGGGGTTGCCTAATCCAGGGCTTGATGAAATGATAGCTGAGTTTAAAATAGTAAAAAGTAGGAAGGTTAAGTTATTTGGAAGTATTTTTGCATCAGATATTGATGAATTTAAATATTTAGCGAGTAAACTTACTGATTATGTAGATGCTTTAGAGCTTAACCTATCATGCCCAACTAAAATAGATGTAGGATTAGAAATGGGGAAAATACCTTGGATGGTTGAAGAAGTAACTAGAGAGGTATGTAATACATCAAAAGTACCTATTATTGTTAAGCTTCCCCCATTGGTGACGTTAATTAATGACCTTGCCTTAGCAGCAGAGGATGGAGGGGCTTCTGCAGTAACATTAACTAATACCGCTAAAGCTATGAAAATAGATGTTTTCAGCAAAAAACCGATTCTTCAAGGAGTTTATGGTGGGCTTTCTGGCAAAGCTCTTAAGCCGATTTCATTAGCGTGTGTATTTGAAGCTTATAAAGTACTAAGTATTCCAATAATTGGCTGTGGGGGAATATATTCATGGGAAGATGCTTTAGAATATATTCTAGCTGGAGCTAAAGCTATCCAAATAGGTTCAGCAATAGCTACTGAGGGTTTAGGTATATTTAAAAAGATATGTTTTGGTATTAAAAAATACTTGAAGGAAAACAGTATTAATAAAATAGATGATTTAGTGGGTATAGCGCATAGAAGATAAAGTACTTACTGAAATGGTAAGATTTAGAAAAATATTGTTAAGCTAAGCCTTAAGTTTATAAGCTTACTGCATGCTAACTTGACAAAGTAATAATTTATTTGGAATAGTTATATTCTTAACTGGTGAATACCTACGTCTAATAGTAGCGAACTAAAGGTTAAAAAGATTATGAATGGAACTGTAATAGATCATATTCCCTCTGGAAGAGCATTAGATATTCTAAAAATAATTAGAATAACAGGTAAGGAGGGAAATGTAGTGTTAATAGCGATGAATGTTGAAAGTAGGAAATTAGGTAAGAAAGATATTATAAAAATTGAAAATAGATATCTACTTAAAGATGAGCTTAATCTAATAGCATTAGTAGCTCCAAATGCTACTATAAATATAGTGAAAAACTACGATGTAATTGAGAAAATAAAGGTAGAATTGCCTGAGAAATTTGAGGGAATCTTGAAATGTCATAATCCTTCCTGCATAACAAACTATGAACGAGAATCTTTAAGCCCAAAGTTTCTGGTAGAAGATAAAGTTAAATTAACACTACGTTGTTTTTACTGTGGTAGATCAATGTTTATAAGCGATATTTTAAAGCAGTTAGCATAATCTAAAATAATATTTATTAGTTAGCTCTAGTGAAAACATGTATGTCCCTAAAGGAATGGAAAAATTGGAAACATATAACCAAGCTTGATCCCGATAGATTAAATACTGAAGAAATCATTTCAACAGTAATTAATAGTGGAACAGATGCTATAATCATAGGTGGTACATTAAATGTAACACGTGAAAAAGTTGAAAAGCTAATTTCTAAAATAGTGAAGTATAAAAAGAACATCCCAATAATTCTTGAACCATCAAATCCAGAATGTGTAACATTTACAAACATAGACTATCTTTTTATACCATCAGTACTAAATACTAAAAGCACAAAATGGATTTCTAAAGCGATAGTTCAATGGATTAAAGATGAACGGAAGAAAAGTGTTGAAATTCCATGGAATAAAGTAGTCGGTGAAGCATATATAGTACTGAATCCTAAATCATCTGTTGCTAAATTAACAGAAGCTGATACTGACTTAACGGTAGATGATGTTGTAGCATATGCGATTTATGCTGAGCGATATTTATCTCTTCCAATTATATATATCGAATATAGTGGAATATTTGGAAATCCAGAATTTGTAAGGGCAGTAAGTGAAAATATAGTTAATGCTAAGCTATTTTATGGTGGAGGAATAAATTCAAGAGATAAAGCATTAACAATGTCTAAATATGCTACTATAGTTGTAGGAAATGTTGTGTATGAAGATTTAAATAAATACCTTGAAACAATAATATAAATTATGCAAGTCATTATCTAATACAACTTTCATTTTGTTTAAAGCAAAATCACTTTAACATCTATCTAAATAGGCGGCTGAAAAATCTACTTACTGATTTAAAATAGGGTTTAATCCTTCCAGCTTTAATACTATCAATAATTGTTTTAGAATTTATAACATCATCAGCAAAATATATAACTGTATATGAAGTATTAAGCTCTCTCACCGTATGTGCATCGCTAGACCCAATAGCTGGTTTATTTAGTGTTTTTGCTGCATTTAGTGCTTTTTCTACTGCTTTCTTACTTGAAGATGTATTATATACCTCAATAGCGTCTATGTTTAAATTATAAATATGGTCTTTAACCCCCCTCCTCCAGCTATCATATGGATGAGGAGCTATAACTAAATAGTCTAAAGAATGTGCTCTATCTATTAGTTCATATGCATTATATGATATGTCAAATGGTTTATCACCAATAACTATTAACTCACCTAAATTAGTCATTACTTCAACTCCTATTAGGATAGTAATATCATCATAATTTTTTACATAATTACTAGCTATTAATGCCCCCTCAAATGTGTTATGATCAGTTATTGATATTACATCAAAGCCTTGTCTTCTACAAGTAGTTATAATTTGCTCAATTGTTAGTGAGCTGTCTCCTGAATACTTGGAGTGAATATGTAAATCAGCTTTAAGCTCTTTCCATCCTTCAGCTCTAACTAGCATAAATAATAATTTAAAACTAGCTATTAAAGATAATGTAGTTTTAAAATTTAAGTCTTAAGAGGAAGTATTCAACTATCGTTTAGCTTCTTAAATCTCAATTATAATTAAGACTAAGCTAATACGGATTTATGAATTATTGGATATATTTAAACTGATCATATACTATCTCTCGTCTTGTAAACTTAAGCTTGTGGTTTAATTCTCTTATTTGACCAGTCAATTGGGCTTAAGCTTTATTTGGGGGTTCTCTCCTTATCTATGGTGAAACCATGTCCAAAGTTGTTAGATTT
>Ga0078972_1003298_pt1 | contig 48964 bp, 43 predicted proteins | sample YelNatPaOPGAMG01_FD_67568 | JGI IMG/M metagenome (GOLD analysis project Ga0078972, IMG submission 67568) | Hot spring thermophilic microbial communities from Obsidian Pool, Yellowstone National Park, USA - OP-RAMG-01 (SPADES assembly) (version 2) | ecosystem: Environmental > Aquatic > Thermal... | reverse complement strand
GGGTGTCCGTATCGGGGATGCCGCACCCGCACGCTCCGGGAGCCGTCTTCAGCGGATCGTTCGGGCACCCGTCGTTGCAATCGGGGACGTTGTCCGAGTCGGTGTCCGTATCGGGGATGCCGCATCCGCACGCTCCGGGATCGGTCTTCAGCGGATCGTTCGGGCACCCGTCGTTGCAATCGGGGACGTTGTCCGAGTCGGTATCCGTATCGGGGATGCCGCACCCGCACGCCCCCGGATCGGTCTTCAGCGGATCGTTCGGGCACCCGTCGTTGCAATCGGGCGTGCCATCGGAATCGGTATCCTTCTCGCTATCCGGAATGACGCTATCGCAATCGTCATCGATCCCATTGCAGAGCTCGGTTGCCCCGGGATGCACACTGTCACGGGTATCATCGCAATCGGTTCCATCGGCCACGTATCCCGCGGGTGCGGAGCACGCTTGAACGCTCACCGCGGGATCGCCGAAGCCGTCGCCATCGGCATCACGATAGAAGGTGGGCACATTTGTTGCCCCGGGCGTCGGGACCCCGAAGATGCGGAAATCCGCGCTATCGACGTTCGTATCGGAGCCATCGGGACATCGGCCGGCGGATTGGCCTGAAAGGGGTTTGGGAGCATTATCGGCAGTGTTGCCGTCGTTCCAATTGCCGTAGGTGACTTGGTCCACCACAAAACCATCTGCGTTCTTGAGGATGATGATATCTCCCGAATTGTTTAATTTGTTGCCGGAGATATCCAACTTGAGAAAACTGCCCGCGCCGATGGTGAGCCCATTGAGATTGGCAAGGGATTGCGGGACCCCATCCGTGAGCGTCCATCCGGTGAGATCTACCGCCGCTACGCCGGAGTTGTACAGTTCCACCCACTCATTTAGCTGAGTCGTGCCCGGATCGGAAACGAACTCATTGATCGTGATGATCTCCGGATCTCCCAGATTGAGCCGTCCGCTCCCATAGACGTTGTCCTTCCCCCCCATCCCCAGATCCACTCCTCTTCCCTCGAGGAAAGCCCGGATCCGGTCGGGGTCAAAGGAAGGATGCCGTTCCATCACCAGCGCGGCAGCCCCCGCCACACATGGCGCCGTGGCCGAGGTGCCGGAGAACGGTTCGGCCCCATAGGTTTGGGTGCTGACCCCGTCCGGCGCGACGAGATCCGGCTTGACGCGGCCGTCCTCGGTGGGCCCCTGTGAGCTGAAGGTTTCGATCGAGGACGGATCGTTCCACGGCACAGCGCCGATCGTCAGCGCATTCGGGGAATCGGCGGGAACGGCCAGACTGCCCTCGGGCGTCCGATAATAGAGCTCCTGACGATACGAATAAAGGTCGAAGCCGACCGGCTCCGGATCGTTGTAAGCCCCTATCACCAAAAAGTAATCCCCTGTGGACGGCGCCGTGTAGGCAAAGCCTTCCACCGGATCGTCATCTCCGTCCTGTGTGTTGATGGACCAAGCAACAAGCTTGCCATCGTGGTCTAACAATACGAGATCATAGTCATTCCCCGAGCCGCCCCATGGATCATCCCAGCGAAGAGCGGCGATGATAAGATCCCCCGCGTAGGCAGAGAGGGCATTGGTCTCATCCACACCGGGAACGAACTCATGGATGCCATTGCCGTTTGTATCCGTGAAACCGCCCCTCCAGTGTTCTTGCGCATGATTCCCCGCCGCTTGCACCCAGAGGATCCCCGCCGCCCGGGCCTTATCCACCATCTCGCAGATGGGGCCCGTGCCGTCGCCGGGGCCGCCGATGGGCCAGCCGACGGAACACGAGATGATATCCACCCCCTGGGCGATGAGCCAATCCACCGCATTGCCCATCTCCACTTCCGTGCCGAAGTTGACGAGATAGAACTGGGCATCCGGGGCCATATCGTAAAGAATTTCAGCACACGCCGTGCCGTGATTCGTATCCCCCCCGATACCGCTGCCCGCATAGAAGGACTGCGTGATCACGGAGGCCGGAAGCTCCGTCCCGAGCAAAGCGGCGTAGCCAGTGAATCCTCTGTCGAGGACCCCCACCTTGACGCCCTCACCGGTGAATCCGGCGGCGTGCCATTCCGGGGCACCCACCACTCCCACCGCCTCGGCGGTGATCCCCAGAAGCGCCGGCGGCATCGGGGTCCGCACGAAGCGAACGGCGGGGGAATCGGCCAGAGCCGGGAGTTGTGAGACCGGCACCAGCGCCTGCACCATCTCGCCGTAAGTGGCTTCCACTATCCCGATTTCAGAAGCTACATGGACCGCCTCAGGGGTTTGGTCGGGCGAAGCATGAATGATGACCCTCACGGACGCGCTTTCCGCGCCCTTCAGGCCCGATGAAAAGGGGATGGCCGATGCCGGCCCCGTTTGCCCGGCAAGCAAGCGATTCAGATGAGAGTCCAGCTTTGGATTTGCTTTTTCCCGCGAAAAGAGGTCTGCCGGCCCCGGGTTCCCGGAAGCCATCCCATCCGCCGATGCGGGAGCACGGGCCACCGGCACACTGCCCATAACCAGCATCAGAAGGAGGGCGAGGGAAAACAACGAGAACCATAAACGCATCGTGATGCCTCCATAGGATATGTGATTATTTTTATCCTTCTCCCCCGGGTCACGATCATGATTAAAACATATAAAGCCAACCGCTTCAGTAAATATATGGGGAACGTTCGGTAACAAAATGGTAAAGGCCGATTCACCGCTGGCGTTGAGGTCGGCGATTGGGTGATCTATAATGAGGCCACCGCGGCGGACTTCTGCGGGGAGGTGCGCCCCGATGATCGACCGCATCGCCATGTTCAGTATCCACGGGTACTTTGACCCCGTTCCGCATCTCGGCCAAACCGATACCGGCGGGCAAGTCACCTACGTGCTCGAGCTCTCGAAGGCCCTCGCGGCGAAGGGAATCCATGTCGATATCTACACGCGTTGGTTCGATCGGGGCAGAGAACCGATCGCGCCGGTCCCCGATTCGCCGGCGGTGCGGGTCATCCGCATCGCGGCCGGCCCGTGGGAATTTATCCCCAAAGAGGAAATCTACCGCATCTTGCCCGAGCTTACGAAGAACACGCTCGCCTTCATTCGGGAGAACCGGCTCCGGTATGATCTCTTCCACGGCCATTACGTGGACGGGGGAATCGTAGCACTCGATGCGGGAAGGGCGCTGGGAAAGTTCGTCTTCTTCACCCCGCACTCGCTCGGGGCATGGAAACGGGAGCAAATGGGTCAAGACCCGGAGACCATGGAAAGGCAATTCAACTTCTCCCACCGCATCGCCGAGGAAACGCGGATCTTCGAGAAGGCCGAGGCCCACACGATGACCTCCGAGGTACAGCTTGAGAAACTGCGCTCGCTTTATGCTTACACGAGAGAGAACGTTGCGGTGATCGAATGTGGCACGAACACGCGTCTCTACCGGCCGCTTTTGCCCGGGGAGAGCGAAGCACCCACATCCTTGCCGGAGAAGTATATCCTTTGCCTGAGCCGGATCGATTCGAACAAAGGCCATGACCTTCTGCTCGCCGCCTTCGAGCGGGTGCGAAAGGAAGCGCCGGATTTGCATCTCGTGATCGGAGGGGGCTCACCCGAGCCCAGAGAACGGGAGGTCCGTATTCTGAGAGCGCTGAAGACGATCGTATCCGAGCGGGGGATGGAGGATCGAGTGCATTTCGTTGGCTATGTGCCGGATGAAAAGATGGCCTCCACCTACCGTCAGGCCGAAATGTTCGTGCTCCCCTCGGTGTTCGAACCGTTCGGGATGACCGCCATCGAGGCCATGGCCTGCGGCACACCGGTGATCGCCTCCAAATTCGGCGGAATCCGGACGGTGATCGCTTCGGGCCGAAACGGCATCTTGGTGGACCCGACGAATCCGGAGGAAATGGCCGGGGCCATACTGAGACTCCATCGGGACCGTGATCAAGCCGGGAAGATGGGGATGGCCGGCGCCGAGATGGTGAGGCAACGTCTGAGCTGGGAGGCCATCGCGGAGAGACACCTATCGTTCTACCGGCGATTCATGTAATCCATTTTGGGAAAAGGGCCCCGAAACAGCGATTCGCTTTGTAGCCTTGGATTTCCGGGTGAATCCCCATTACCCCCTCATTCCGGACCTTGTCCCGGGATTTCCCCACACCCCATGAACGATCCGGCTTTTCCGATCCCACCCGCCCGCCCAAAAGGTTTTCTTAGGGGACACCCCCAATCCCCCGAGGGAGAGGTATCTTGTGCACGCTCCCCCCTCCATCGCTATTTTGCGGGTAAGACCCCGTGTTGACAGAGTCAACAGATTTGGTTAATCTTTCCCTAAAGAAGCGCCTCACAAAGTGGGGCCACGGGGCCAAGGAGTTCCCATGAAGGCTTTGCTACAGCGCTTTCTCCGGTTCTTCGGCTTCGGGTCTGATCGGGTGGTGGAATGGGACGAGAACAGCAAGCTCGAAGATATCGACCTCTCCAAGAAGCGGGGCCGGAAGAAGAAGCATAAATTGCACCGCTCCCAACCTTGAAGCCGGTCCGTGGAATCCCCTCCTCAAGGCCACGGGCAAAGGGGAAAGGTCGTTCGACCTTCGCCGGTGTTCCGAGTTTTCGGCTTCTTCCCACTTTTCCTCAAAGTGCAATCCTTACCTTTCTCCTTCCCCGAAGAAAAGCAAAGGGGGTGAGCTTCGAAGCTCACCCCCTTTGTGCTTAGAGGCTCTCAGTGCTTCCGGACCTTACGGCGCGGGGGTGTACGAGGTAAGCTCCCTCACCTCGGCTTTCTCGAACATGACTTCATCCACCATCTTGACCGGGAGGCAGAGGTTGCCCTCCACATCCCACCACTCGGTCTTCTTCTTGCCGGCGGATGTGGTCTGCACCACCTTGTAGCACTCGAAGGTGCCCGCGCCCACGGTGACGGTCTCCTTACCCGCCACCTCGACGGTGAAATCGTTCACCATGGGGGCCCCCATGCTCGGCACACTGTTCTCTGTATACGACCATGTCTTGCCCGTGCTCAGCGGTGCACCGGCATCGCCCGTGTACGTATAGGAAGTTTGAGTGGTAACATTGGCCGGGCCTCCCGTCTTGGAGGTCTTCTTCAGAAGAGCCTTTGTGGAAGCATCCCTGTAGGTCGTCTCCTCCAGAACGGTGATATCGAACCACATACTCAGGGCCGCATACCACGTCTTGCGAGCGGGTACGGCGCTGAAGGCGGTCTCACACTTGTAGGCCGTCTTCCCATCGATGGCCTCCTCGCCGGTGACGGTCACGGTCCACTCAGTGGTCTCCGTATCATAGGTGACCGAATAAACGCCTTTGGCGCCCACACAGGAAGCCGCTGCGACCGGCGGTGGTGTGGAGGTCTCCGTAGGCGTGGGTTCGACCGTAGCCGTGGGGCTCGGTTCGGCGGTGGCGGTCGGCGTGGGTTCGACCGTGGCTGTGGGGGTCGGGGTAGGGCTCGGAGTCGGCGTAGGAGAGGGCTCGACGGGCTTGGCCGTCGGTTGTGGCGCCGCATGGCTCTTCGCCGGCATCGGTGAATAGGAGGTCAGCACCCGGGTCTCGGGATTATCCCACTGGGCCACTTCCACGTATTTCAGCGGGGCCAAGAGATCATACTCCGCGGCCCACCACTCGGTGCGGAGGAGTTGCGGTTCCACTGCGGCCCCATTGGTCGCGGTCTTGGTGTATTCCACCTTGTAGGCCCGGAACGTGCCCAGAGGGACGGTCACATCCTCCACCGCCACGACTTCGACCCGAATGGTATCCGTATAGTCAGGGGCCAGCGTCGAGGGTTCGAGGTGAACGAAGAGGTCGTAGCTGTATGTATCCCCGAACGCAAAGGGCTGTCCATGGTCGGCTTGCGAGTAGGTGAGGGTCTGCGTGGCCTTGAGTTTGATCATGCCCAGCGCTTCGGTGTTCGAAATGTTCTTGAGGACATCCATGGTCTTCTTGCTGAGCCACTGGGTCACATCGAACATCTTGATGGGGGTGCCGTTCGGAGCGTAGCGGAACGGATTGACATCGAAGCTCGTGGCGGCCACGTAGCAATTCTGCCCGTCTATCTGCTCCTCTCCCGTGATCTTGACGGTCCACACTGTTTTCTCGTCTTGGTAAGTGACGTCATAGGTCCAAGAGGGATAGGTCACCGCCGTGGCCGTTGGCGAAGGCGTTGGCGTGGTGGGTGCTACGGTCTTCGTGGGGGACGTTGGTGGTGGGGGGGTGGGGGTCTTTTCCTTGTCATTTCCGCAGGCCGTCATGAGCGGCAAGCCCGCGAGCAAGGCCAAAACGATGATGATACCGATGATCTTTTCGGACATCCTTAGCATGGTTTCCTCCTTAGCTAGTTTCGGATTCAACTGCCCAACGCAGGGCCCTTCCTCCACATCCTCGTTCAGGGGAACTGCTTTGTCCGGTGGCTCTCGCGGATCAGCCCATCTTCCCTCCTTTCACAGCTCAGTATTTCATGATTCGATAGTTGAAGACACTCCCTTCTGCTGCCATCTATTCGGGGGTTAATCTGTATTATGCAAATTCAAGTCCCCGACGTCAAGTAGAAGCAAAAGCGCGAAAAGAGCGATTCAGCTTTGCAGTCTTCACCATCGGGTGAATAAACATGAACACCTCATCCGGACTTTGCCCCGGAATTCCCCCACCCCCCATGAACGGTCCGGCTTCTTCGATCCCCCCACCCGCCCAAAGGGTTTTCTTGGGGGATATCCCCCAAATCCTCCCGAGAGAGGTGTCGTTTGCACGCTTTTCTTCAATCGGTTTTTGGGGGAAATGCCTCAAACGAAGTGATTCCGCTTCGATGCCTTTCGGCCGGGCGAGAAAGCTTTGAGGCATATCCTCCGCCATCGCAAGGAAGGTTCTTTTGGGAGAGGATCACCGCTCGGGAACAGAGGCGCAGTACAACACCCCTTCTGCTTTGAGGCTTTCGATCTCCTCTTCCGGCATCCGGAGGACCTTGCGGCAGATCTCCTCCGTGTGCTCCCCGAGGAGTGGGGCTCGAACGCTTCGCAGAGCCGATATCCCGGAAAGCCTGTAAGGGATCCCGGGATACAGCCGCTTGCCGGCCACAGGGTGATCCAGTTCCACCACCGCCCCCCGCGCTTTGAGCTGAGGATCGGCCAACGAATCGGGGGCGCGTTGCACGATTCCGGCCGGAACGCCTGCGGCCTGCAGGGTCTCCATGACCTCCAGAGGTTCGCGGGCCGAGGTCCATTCCTCAACAAACCGATCGAGCTCATCGGCATTCTTCACCCGGCTCAGGAGATCGGCAAACTTGGGGGATCGGCACCATGCGGGGTTCCCGATCGCCCGGCAGAAGCTCTGCCACTCCTCATCCGTGAAAACCGAAATGGCACACCATCGGTCATCCCCCTTGCACCGATAGCATCCGTGAGGTGCCGCATAGGGAACCCGGTTGCCCATCGGGGGGGGAATCCGCCCGTTCATGGTGTAATCGAGATAGTACTCGCCCACCATGTTCGCCGCCACCTCCGTCTGCGCCAGATTGATGTACTGGCCTTTGCCGGTGCGCCGGCGGTAATCGAGAGCGGCCAGTGCGGCCACCACCACAAACTTGCTGGCCATGTGATCGGGAATGGGGGCATTGGAGCCGACGGGATAGGGATCATCGGGTTGGGCCCAGAGGGAAAGGAGGCCGGAGAACCCCGAGAGCATGGGGCCATAGGCTTGATAGTTGCTGTAAGGTCCCCCACCGCCGAACCCTTGGCTGCTGATATAGATGATCTTCGGATTGATCTTGCGCACCGCCTCGTACCCGAGGCCGAGGCTCTCCATGACTCCGCCGCGAAAGTTCTCCGCGAGGACATCGGCCCATTCGATGAGTTGCGCGATGATCCCCTTCGATTTCTCCATTTTCAGATTGATGCCGAAGCTTCGTTTGTTCCGGTTGGCCTCGTTGAATCCCGCGATATTGTTGATATCGGGACCGATGGTGCGCATGAAATCAAGGTTATCCCTCGATTCAATCTTGATCACATCGGCGCCGAGCTCCCCCATGATCTTCCCGAAATCGGGCACCACCCCACCCGTTCCAAAGCTGAGTACCCTGACGTTTTCAAGCGGAAGCATGATCTTCTCCTCTAAATGACGCCGCCGGCCCTCAGGGCCACGAGATCCTCTTTCGTGAACCCCAGCTCGCCGCAGTAGATTTCCTCGTTGTGCTCGCCGAGGCATGGGGCGGGGCATTTCATGACGGCAGGGGTCTCGGACCACTTGTAAGGCGGCCCCGGATACGCGCCCCGGCCGGCCACCGGATGTTCAAGCTCCACAAAGAACCCCCGGGATTTGCTCTGCGGGCTCTGGTAGAAATCGCTCACTTTGAGGATCGGGGCGATGGGGACCCCTTCGCGGTTGCCGGCCTCGAACAACTCGAGCATGGTGTACTTCTGGGTGAATTCGATCATCAGAAAATAGAGGTCCTGGGCATTGCCGATGCGGTAAAGGAAATCCCGCCATTCCGGCATCTTGAGGACTTCAGGATTGCCCAGCACCCGAACGAGGGCGTCCCACTGACGGGGAGTGAGTGCGATCACCCGGATGAAACCGTCTTTGCATGGATAGATGGGATAGATCGAGGCCCCCATCCGCACCTCGGGGGTCGGCGGCGGAGCGCCGGGATTGAGCGCATAGGAATAGTTGGGGATGATCCACGGATAAAGGCCGAGCCGGGACGTTTCGTGAACCGAAACCTCGCAGAACTGGCCCTGGCCGGTGGTCCCGCGCATATAGATCGCCGCCAAGATGGAAATCGCTGCATGGAGGGAGGCGGCATCGTATGCGGGGGAGCCGGGCATCATGCAGGGCACCTTGCCCGGGAATCCGCTGGTGATCAGCGTGCCGCTCAGGGCAAAATCCACGAGGTTTGATCCCTTGTAGTTCCGGTAGGGGCCTGAGAGCCCGAATTCGGTGATGCTGGCCACGATCAACGCCCGATTGACCGCCTGAAGCATCGAATATCCGAGGCCCAGATTCATCAGATGACCGGGCGGCGAGTTATCCACAAGCACATCGGCTTTCCCGGCCAGCCGCTTGAAGATGGTCTTCCCCTGGGCAGTCTTCAGGTTCAAGGTGATCCCACGCTTGTTGGCATTCCGGTGAAGGAAGTAGAGGCTTCTTTCGGGGTGGGGGATATCGTTCAAAAAGGGGGGCATGCGTCTTCCGGGGTCACCCTCGGGGGGCTCGATCTTGATGACATCGGCTCCGAGATCCGCCAAGATCTTGGCACAAAAGGCCCCTTTGCTATCGGCAAGGTCCAGCACCCGATAGCCGGTCAACGCCCCCTGTTCTCCTCTCTGCATACTCAGTCCTCCGGCCTATTAACAAGGAATAAATCAATTGATTGGAATTTTAGCATAATCGACCTTACATGCCTATGGGGCGAGAAAACCCCAAAACAGCGATCCCGCTTTGCAGTCTTCACTCTCGGGGAGAACGACCACATGATCACCCCATTCCTATGAACGTTCCGGCTTCTCCGATCCCATCCACCCGCCCGGAGGGCTTTCTTGGGAGATACCCCCGATCCCCCCGTAAGAGGCATCTCTTCACGCTCTTCTTCAACCGCTGTTTTTGGGCACTCGAACCGTGTTGCAAACGCAATTCAAAAACGGTACAATCGGAATCTGAGCCGGAGTGGCGGAATGGTAGACGCGGCGGTCTCAAAAACCGTTGGGAATCAACTCCCGTGTCGGTTCGAATCCGACCTTCGGCAGTATAGCCCCTTCCTATAATCTTGCCGGGTAGTGTAATGGTAGCACAACGGCCTTTGGAGCCGTACGTTCGGGTTCGAATCCCGGCCCGGCAGCCAATCCTCGGATCGAGGATCGAGATATCCTTCCGGTAGACCCTACCCCGGAACCCCTTTCCCTGACTAGTAGTAGATCGGCCTCCCCCGCCAGTATTTCACCTCCCCGGGGCCCCGCGGCGGAGGTCTGCCCCATACCCGTTTCACAAGATAAGCGATCCAGAGCCCGAAGAGGAATCCGCCGATGTGCGCCCAATACGCCACTCCCCCCGCCTGAGTCCCTAGCGATCCCAAACCCTCAAAGAATTGCAGCAAGAACCAAAAGCCGAGTAGGATTATGGCCGGTATCCGGACCACCGTGATGATGAAGAAGAACACCACCGTGCTGATTCGACTTCTCGGATAGAGGACGATGTAAGCTCCCAGAACGCCGGCGATGGCCCCGCTGGCGCCGATGGTCGGAACGGTGGAGGAAGTATCGGTGGCGATCTGCAACCAAGAGGCGGCTATGCCGCTGGCCAGATAGAAGAGCAGATATCGGAAGTGCCCGAAACGATCCTCTACATTATCGCCGAAAACCCAGAGGAAAAGCATGTTCCCCACAAAATGCATCCAATCGCCGTGGATGAACATAGAGGTGAAGAGCGTGATCCAGTTGGAGCCCGGCGTCGCGATATTCTCGTACCCATGGAAGGTCCGGAGCAATTGATAGTCGCGGCCGCTCATGAGCTCATCCGGGATCAGACCGAAGCGATAGAAAAAGACGTCTTGGGTGATTCCGCTGAGGGTCAGTTCGTAGATGAAGACGATGGCGCAAGCGGCGATGAGACTGACATTCACAAAGGGGAACGATCGACGTTTGAGATCGCTATCGGAAATCGGAAACATGATGAGGCGCCTGAACCTTCCTCATCGCATTGAGATGCCGACTTCATTATACCGGAAAAGGGCATTTCAGGGGCGGACGAGCACGGGAAAAACCGGAGAAACGACCGAAGGGGATTCCACGGGCCGAACGCCCGGAAACAGCGATTATTGAAGAAGCGCGTACCAAGGCACCTCTTAAGCCGGAGGATTGGGGGTGTTCCCCAAAAACCTTTGAACGGGTGGGCGGGAGCGAAGAAGCCGGATCGTTCATGGGGTGTCGGGGAATTCCGGGGCAAGGTCCGGGATGAGGTGCTCATGGTCATTCGCCCTGAAGGTGAAGGCTCAAAAGCGGAATCGCTGTTTTGGGGAACCGCGGGGGATTTGATGCCACAATCCTTCCCGTGCTAAAATGCCACGGAACCAAATCTGCATCGGAGGAGAGCAATGCCGTTCACCAACATCATCTATGAGAAAAAAGATCGCATCTGCATCATCACCCTCAACCGCCCGGATCAACTCAATGCCCTGGATCCGACCACCTATAATGAACTCTATCAAGCCACACTTGACATCGAAGCGGACCCCGATATCCGGGTCGTCATCTTCAAGGGGAACGGGCGCGCATTTTGTGCCGGAGCCGACCTCAAAGCCATGCAACCCAGCCTTCAAAAGGCAAGCCTTGCGGTCAAGTATCTGGAGAATTGCCACCGGACTTACAACGCGATCGAAAACCTCAACGTGCCCACGATCGCTCAGGTGCACGGCATGTGCCTTGCCGGCGGGATCGAACTCATCGAAGCGTGCGATATCATCATTGCCGCTGAAACGGCGCGGATCGGTGACCAACATTCGGCCAGAGGTCTTGTCCCCGGAGGCGGAAGCACCCAGCGGCTGATCCGACAGATGAATTTCCGCAAAGCAAAGGAGATATTGCTCACCGGCGAATGGATGTCCGGCACTGAGGCCTACCAGTGGGGATTGATCAACAAAGTCGTGCCGGAGGACCAACTCGAATCAGCCGTGATGGAGATGGCTCAAAAGCTCGCCAAACAGAGCCCCATGGCTTCCAAGACGATCAAGTGGTTGGTCAACAAGGGAATTCAATGCGATCTTGCCACCGCGCTTCGGTTGGAGATCGCCTCGACGGCTCAGCACGTGTTCACCGATGACTTCCGCGAGGGGATTCAATCGTTCCTCGAGCGGAGGAAACCGGAGTTCAAGGGAAGCTAACACTGCTCAAAGGAAGGGGGAGGGGCGCCCCTCCCCTTTCCTTCACCCGCTCCGGCGGCTTTCCCCCGTCCCTTCCCCTCGATCACGAGGGTGAATTCCCCCCGCGGCTCCCCGAAATGCGTGATCGCCTCACGCACCGTGCCCCGAAAGATCTCTTCATGAAGCTTGGTCAACTCCCGACAAACGGCCAAACGCCGTTCACCGAGCGTATCGGCGATATCCTGAAGGGCGGGGATCAAGCGGTGAGGGGACTCAAAGGCGATGATCGTGCGGGACTCTTCCGATAGCGATTCAAGAAGCCTTCGGCGCTCCCCCTTCTTCCGGGGCAGAAAACCCACATGAATGAATTGCTCCGAGGTCAATCCCGATACGGCCAGAGCGGTGATCGGGGCCGAAGGGCCGGGGATGGGGACAACGTTCGCACCGATCTCGATGGCACTCCGGATGAGATCGTACCCCGGATCGTTGATCCCCGGCATCCCCGCCTCCGATACAAGTGCAAGGTCACCCTCTCCCAATGCCCTCATCAGAAAGGGCAACTTGGCCCGCTTGTTATGCTCATGGAAGCTCGTGAGCGGCGTCTGGATGTGATAGTGCGTCAGAAGGATTTTGGTCCTGCGCGTATCCTCCGCCGCGATCAGGGATACTTCCTTCAGCACCCGGATCGCCCGGAGGGTGATATCTTCGAGGTTCCCGATGGGGGTCCCCACCACATAAAGCACGGGCATCGCATACATTATAGAATGCCATATCCGGCTCGTCTATGCCGAATACACCGGGCCAAACCCGCCTTGCCGGCACAACCCGAAAAGGCGTCTCACAGGGAAGAGCCAAAAGGAGCGATTGAAGAAAAGCGTGCAAAAGATCCCTCTCTCGGGGGATTGAAGGATCTCCCAAGAAATGCATAAGGCGGGAGGGTAGGATCAGAGAAGCCGGATCGTTCATAGGAATGGGGTGATCATGGTCATTCACCCTGAGAGTGAAGATTGCAAAGCGGGATCGCTGTTTTGGGGTTGTCTTGACTTGCTTGACGGCGCAGTATCATTTGTGTACGATGAGCAAAACACTTCTGTGAGCACGGTGGCTTTTGCTTCCGGGCGGCAAATGGATAAGACATGGGGATCAACGGACTTTTCAGGGGTAAGATGAGCCGGCGGGTGTGGTGGGGGTTCGGGGCCCTCGTACTGATCTTGGCGGTGGGAACGCTTGCCTTTTCGCTTCTGATATGGCACGCCGATCATCGTCTGGGGCAATTGGCGGATGTCGAGAGACCGCTTGAAGAAGATGTATGGACGATGAGGCTCAGCACCGTTGCGGTTGTCGAATCCCTCCGGGCTTATCTGCAGAACCCCACGGGGGAAGGCATCAAGGCGAATGATCAGGCCGAGGTGGATTTCGATCGTGCCGCGGAGGATTTTTTGCGCTTATCCCCCATGGAGGCGCAGAGGTCGCTCGCCAAGGAGGCGGCAGATCGCTTCGATGCGCTGAAGGATTCCCGCCGCGCCGTAGCCATCCTTGCAGATCGCCGGTCCGCGGATTTGCAGGCGTTCACATCGGATTCCCGCAAATTGAGCCAAATGATCAGCGAGCGGATCACTCTGGCCGTTGACCGGGATTCACCCCAAGCCGCCGAGAAGCTCGATGCAGCGTGGGGCATGGAGGCCAGTCTCGTCACCTTTTCCCGGTGGATTGAGAGCTATGCCGTCGGATCCGGAGAAGACTCTTCCGAGAGCATTCAAGCCGCCCGAGAAGACTTTCAGCGGTTCGAGCAGGAATACCGCGCCACCGGCCTCTCGCTCTACGAGGAAAGCTGGCTTGGGCAGATTGGGCAGGAGTTCGAGGACTTGGCGGATGCCGGTGCTTCGATCATTGCCCAGACGGATGCCCTCACGGAGGAGATGGGGCGTTTCGATCAGGATGCATCGGCGCTTGTTGCCCTTTTGAGCGATCAGCTTCAGCCTCTGGTGCAGATAGATGCCCGGAACTCCTCTCGGAAAGCAGAGGATGCCACGGGCGCAGCTCTGGCGGGCATCATCGGGCTGGGCATATTCGGAGTCCTTCTCGGCGGGGTTCTGGCGTGGGTGATGGCCCGCCGCATCACTCGACCCCTTTTCGATTTGCTCAAGGGTGCACGGGCCGTAGCCGGCGGGAAGATCGAACACCGCTTCTACATCGATTCCAAAGATGAATTCGGTGAGGTGGCGCTGGCGCTCAATCAGATGTTGGATCAGCTAGGGCGTTCGCGTGAGGCGCTGGGGGAAAGTGAAGAGACGGCATGGCAACTTCTCGATGCCACCACCGATGCGGTGATCTTGACGGATCTGAGGGGGGTGATCCTCGCCTGCAACGAAGCGGCCGCTCAGCGATTCGGGAAGGGACTGGAACAGATGGTCAACATGAATCTCTATGATCTCTTGCCGGCCGATGTGATGGCTTCTCGAAAGGCGCAGGTGGCCGAGGTGATCCGCACGGGCCGGCCTGTCCATTTCGAAGATGAGCGTGAGGGGATGATCTACGATGAAAGGCTCTTCCCCGTGTTCGATGAGCGGAGCGGAAGAGTCTCCCGAATCGCCGTCTTTGCCCGTGATATCACCACCCGGAAGTGGGTGGAGGAAGTCACCGAACAGTTGGGAAGGCGCAATGAACTGATCCTGCAGGCGGCGGGCGAGGGGATCTACGGTCTGGATACACAGGGAAGGACCACATTTGTGAATCCCGCCGCCGCGAAGATGCTCGGCTACCGGCCGGAGGATTTGATCGGTCAGCACCATCATGAGTTGGTTCATCACTCGCGCCCCAACGGGATGCCGTATCCCCATCAACAATGCCCTATCCATGCCACGTTCAAAGATGGCGCCGTTCATCGGAACGTGGATGACGAGGTGTTCTGGCGTAAGGACGGGACGAGCTTCCCCGTGGAATATACGAGCACGCCCATCATGGATGATGGCAAGATCGTGGGCGCTGTGGTCACCTTTCGAGATATCACCGATCGCAAACGGATGGAGAAGGCGCTCCGGCAAAACGAGGAGAAGTACCGTTCGATCTTCGAGAGCGCCGCTACTTTGATCATCTCCGTGGATGAATCCGGACGGATCGTGGATTGCAATGCGCGGGCAAAGAAGGTTCTGGGGTATTCGCCCGAAGATCTCATCGGACGGGATCTCGTGGGTCTCGTCAGTCCCGGTGATCAGGACGGGGTTCGAGAATGTTTGAAGGAAGTCCTCGTGAAGGGCTTCCGGTACAATCTTTCCTATCGCATGGTGCGAAAGGATGATACGCTCATCGAAGTGAATATGAACGCCGCTTCCGTAACGGATGAGAATGGGGTGTACGTCCGCACAATTTGTATGATCACCGATACCGCTGCTCCAAGCCCGAGATGATTGGGGGAACCGGTTGCATGCCTACGCTTCAGGAAGAGGCCGTTCGCCTTCTCGATGCCAATGCCCGCCGTGGCAAAGATTACTACTACACTGCCCCCTCCCGGAGAAAGTATCCCCATCAATGGTCTTGGGATTCCGCTTTCTGTGCCATTGCCAATTGCCGTCTCGGCCGGCCCGATTTGGCGAAGGCGGAAGTCCTCACCCTCCTCGGCAAGATGCTCCCCAGCGGGGCGTTGCCCCATCTGATTTTTCATGACCTAGCCCGGATCTCGGCTGCCAATCGTGCGCTTCGGTTCTACTGGCCCTGTGCGGACCGATCCCCTCTCGTGCAGCCGCCAGTGGTGGCCCTTGCCGCCCGGACGATCTGGGAAAACACCGGCGATACCCATTTCCTTCGGCAGGTTCTGCCGCCTCTGGAGAAGCATTTTGCATGGCTTTACGAGACGAGACGCTTCGGCGGTTCACCGCTCGTTTCCATTTTCTCCCCATGGGAATCGGGCCTCGATCATAAACCGAGCTTCGATCCCCTTCTGGGAAAACTTGCCCGTTTGCCTTTCGGCAAATATATCGTCCTTTATGTGGCTGAGATGGAGATGGCGCGCCTTCGCTTCGATCCCCGCGAGATCGAAGGACACCGCTATTTCAATGTGCGGGAGGTCCTCTTCAATACGATCTATGCCCTGGGACTTGAAGCTCTGGGGAAGATGTCCGCCGCTCTGGGGGAGAATTCCAAGGCTGCGATTTATTCCGCCCGAAGCGAAGAGGTGGAGAAGGCGATCCTCATCGAGTGTTTCGATCCCGCCACGGGACTGTATTTTGATGTGGATGTTCGTAGCGGCCGGCAGATCCGTGAGCCGACGATCTCATCTCTGGCACCTCTGGCGCTGGGGCACCTTCCGGCGCAAATGGCCGCGGGATTGGTGCGGCACCTGGCCAATCCGCTGGAATTCTGGCTTCCCTACCCGATCCCTTCGGTTCCGCGCAACAGCCGACATTTCCGCCCCCGGAGCCGGACCTATCTCTGGCGGGGTCCCACATGGATCAATACCAACTGGCTTCTGGTGGAAGGCCTTAAACGGCAGGGGTACCATGAGATGGCCGAGATCATTTCGCGAAAAACCAGAGAACTTGTGGAGAAATCTGGATTCTGGGAATACTACGATCCCCTCACCGGTCAGGGGCAGGGCCAGAGGAATTTCGCATGGTCGGCGCTCGCGGCGATTATTTGAGCGGCCGAATTCTGAGAGGCTTCTCGAGAGCGCAGTTTTGAGAAAGAAGGGTGTATGAAGATCAACGCGCGCCGAGTCAGTACACGGTGGCTGTGGAAGCCGTTCGGGAAGTACTTCGTGACCGGACTTGTTCTTTTCGTGCCCTTCTATCTCACGCTCCGGCTTCTCTGGTGGGGCTTTCAGAATATCGATAACGTTTTTCAACCCCTCGTGGGTTTCTTCATCGGGCATGAGGTCACCGGCATCGGATTTATTCTGACGGTGATGCTCATCTTTGTGTTCGGAATGCTGGGGATCGGCGTATTCGGGATCGAGGTCTTGGGCCGCCGGGTGCTTGGGTGGTGTCAGGCCGCCTTCGAACGAACGCCGGTGATTTGCCATATCTACGGCCCCTTGAAACAAACCGTCGAGGGTTTTCTTTCCCAGAAGGAGGGGGGATTCAAAGAGACGGTGATTGTGGAATTTCCACGAGAGGGGATGTTCACCCTTGGACTCGTCACGCGGGAGTCCACCGATGCCAGCGGCAGGGTGTGGTTGAGCGTTTATATCCCGCCCCCGCCCGCCCCCACGGACGGCATCTTTGAGGTGTTCGCAGAGGACGAGGTTATCCGGACGAACATCCCCATCGTCGAAGCGATAAAGATCATGATTTCATCGGGCAAGGTCACCCATCGAGCGATATTCGATTTACTGGGTGAACGCAGGGCCGCTCCACCGCGTTTTCAAGGGCGGGCCATGAGGTCTTGACAAATACCATCCGAAGCGGTGAAATCGTATAGAAGTTATAAGTAGATGGCGAGCACCTTCAAGAGCGGCGGCCGCTGGCTCCTTCGGGTTCTCCGGAAATACTTCGTCACCGGGTTGATCCTCTTTGTCCCCTTCTACCTTACGCTCCGGCTTCTATGGTGGGGCTTTCAGAACATCGATAGCGTTTTTCAACCCCTCGTGGATTTCTTCATCGGGCATGAAGTCACCGGCGTCGGCTTTGCCATTACGGTCATTCTTATCTTTGTGTTCGGGATGCTTGGCATCGGGATCTTCGGAAGGGCCTTGGGGCGCCGGATCCTTCATTCCCTCGATTCCGCTTTTGAGAGGATTCCGCTGGTTCGGCATATCTACAGTGCCATCAAGCAGGTGGTGGAGGGTTTCTCATCGAAAGATGGGGGTGGCTTCAAACAGGTAGTGATCGTGGAGTTCCCCCGAAAGGGGATGTTCACCCTCGGTCTGATCACCAACGAAGCTCTGGATTCCTCCGGAAAGGTCTGGGTAAGCCTGTATATTCCCACTCCCCCGAATCCCACCGGGGGATTCTTCGAGATCGTTCCGGAAGAGGAGATCATCCGAACGGCTCTGCCGGTGAGCGAAGGGATCAAGATCATCATCTCTTCCGGCAAAGTGACCAACGAAGCCATATTTGATCTCATGAGAAAGTACAAAGCCGGGGCGGGGGATGGATCGAAAACCCATCAACTCCCCCCCTGTCATGAACCCCCCATCGAGAGCACCCGCGAGAAAGTCCACCTGTGATCTTCAGGGATGGTGGGAAGATGTTCCGAGGAGGGGAAGAAGCACCTATGGCACGCGTACGCTTGGATCTGCCGGAGAAGTTCGATTTCTCCACCGAGATCCCCATCCGGATCAGTGATATCAACTACGGGGGGCATCTTGGGCATGATGCGATTCTTCCTCTGGCCCACGAAGCCCGTTTGCAATTCCTGAAGCATCTCGGCTACACCGAAGGGGATATAGAGGGCCTCTCCTATCTCATGGCCGATGCCCTCATCATTTACAAGTCTCAGGCTTTCTACGGTCAAACGCTGAAGATCGAAATGGCCGTGAGGGATTTCGGACCGAAAAGCTGCGATTTTCTTTACCGCATCACGGATAAGGGAACGGGAGCGGAGATCGCACGCCTCAAAACAGGCATGGTTTTCTATGACTATCGTTCGGGGAAGACGGCCAGGGTCCCGGAGAAATTCAGGGCGCGTTTCCCGGAGGCTTGAGGCCGGGGGATTCCATTCGGTTGAAATCAGGGGGGAGATGGACTATACTTCATACCACACCCGAAAAACCCCCGGGGAAGCGCTCTTGCTTGTGTGGTCCGATGAAAGGCGAATTGAACCGGTATGCGTTCCTACGACCTTGCCGATTTTCTGAAGCTCTCCGCGGTTTTGAACTATCAGCTCAGTGCCCGTCAGGTGAACTGGGAGAGCGTGATCACCATCATGCTGAACGGGAAGCCCATTTCCCGTCACGATAATGAGGTTCTCATTCGTGTTCTGGATTATCTTGGCAGTGTATATGGCCATCGGAAGCGGCGTTTGGGTCCGTATTCCGTGTTGCATCCTCTTCGGTCCACCTCTTTGCTGTGTCAGGGAAGCTATCCTGTGGAGTTGCTCGATTTGATGACCTCCCTCCTTCATGATAACTTCGAGGATGTGAATCCGAAGCGGTTCAAGGATGCCGAATGGGCGGCGCTCAATGCCAAATTCAACGAGTTTGCCGGGATGATCCCCAAACGTGATCTGATACGCCTCATGGAACGGTTGGAATGGTTGACCAAAAGCCCCGGCGATACGTATTACCGCTATATCGGCTATCTCCTTGAGCATGGGAGCCGCTTCCCCGAGGTGGTGAGGGTCAAACTGGCGGATCGGCTGGACAACACCTTCGACATGCGCATTGATATGGAGGATCCGCTTCAGGGGGTGGACTTCTACGAGACGATCTTTCAGATGATGTTCACGAATACCTATAAGGGATATCATCCCGAAAAACCCCACAGATCCACGATGGCGCTCAACGGGGCTCAGCGCCTTTACCAGCTCTTCAAGAACATCGTGCTCATGTCCCTTGTCCGGCAGAAAAAGGCCGCCGTGGATGATCCGCTCAGTCGAGAGATCTTTGCCACTCTGGCTAGGGCGAGCATCAAGGAAGCCCAGCGCATTACCCTTCATATCTTCGGGTACCATGAGACTTCTGTACCGAAGTTCCGGGATCTGATCCTTGAGACTATGGACTATGCGCATCGCGGGGGTATTGATACGGTGACTCCCCCCGCATCCGGGCATCGTCTGGACGGCATTTTCATGTCGGTATTCGATAACCCCAGCCCCTACGCCCGCCGCAGGAAACTGGCGGCTCTCTACAACGATAAGCCCCTCATGGTGGAGACGGCCCTGGCCTTCATCGTCATCTTCCTGAGCTTTTTGAACGACGAGAGTTATTACGTCCGTGGCATCAGCGAAGAAGGGGTACGCCCCGAGTAAGGGGTCTTCGGCATCGATTGCTTCTCTCGACCGATTCTGAATCAAAAGGAGGGGGCCATGGACAAACCGACCGCCCTTCTGGGAGAGATCCTCGAAGCGCTCAAGCGCTCGGATGAGAAGAAGATCGAAGGAATGATTCACGGTATCAATCTACCCCCGGATGCGTTTGAGATGATCGTCCCGATGTTTCGGGAGCTCTACGGGTTGGATCTCAAAGCTTCCATCATCCCTTTGGGCGAGCTCGAGGAATACCAGATGCACTATGTGAAGATGGCCCCCAGATCCGTTCGGGATGCCATCGAGTGGGCGGTGAAACTCGAGTACGAAATTATCGATGGGCAGGAGAAGGTATCGGGCAACCTTTCATTTCCGGCGTACTTTGTGGATGGGGCCTACCGGATTCTCCTTGTGGGCGGTTCGGCCTGAGGATACGTTAAGGAGGGAGTGCGTATGCAGGGGAAAGCGCTCTCGGCCGTTCTTTTTATTGCGGCTCTCATCGTGTGCTTGCTCGGGTGCGGCGGAAAGGGCGATGGGACCACCCTTATGGAAGAAGCCTCGGTCCCTTCCATCGAGCTTGCAAGCCCGGCCTTTGCCGGCGGCGAACCCATACCCCCTCGATATGCTAAAGGCAATGAAAACCTTTCCCCGCCCCTCGAGTGGGGAATGCCCCCGGCGCGAACGGAGAGCTTCGCCCTTGTATGTGATGACCCCGATGCGCCGGGCGGCACATGGGTGCACTGGGTGATCTATAACATCCCCCCCGATGTCCGTTCGCTGCCGGAGGGAATGCCCCGCGATGCTGAACTGGGCGATGGAACCCGACAAGGCAAGAACAGTTGGGGCCATCTCGGATATGATGGGCCTTCCCCACCGAGCGGCACGCATCGGTACTACTTTAAGCTTTACGCCGTGGACGGAATGCTCGATCTCGAACCCGGAGCCACCAAGAAGGAATTGCTGGAGATGGTGGAAGGGCACCTTCTGGGGCGGGGGGAACTCATGGGCACATACCGGAAATGAGCGGTGGGACTACCGGGGCTTTCTTGATAGATCAGAGGAGTCATGACCGCTCGTCTCAAGATCGGGATAGACATCGGCGGAACGTTCACGGACCTTGTCGCTTTTGATGAACGCACCGGTCAGACCGTTCTTCTGAAGCTACCTTCCACCCCCCATGATCCCAGCGAGGGCGCGGCCGGGGCTATCGAGGCCCTTATCGCGGCTCGTCCGGCGGATATCGAGTCCATTGCCCATGCCACCACGATCGGCACCAACCTTTTTCTGGGGCAAATGGGCTTGAATCTTCCCAGAGGCGCGCTTGTCACCACGGAGGGCTTTCGGGACGTGCTCGAGATCGGCCGACAGCGCCGGCCGGAATCTTATGACCTTTTCTTCGAGAGGCCAAGGCCCCTCATCCCCCGATCGCTTCGGTTCACCGTCGAAGAGCGGACAAATGCCCGGGGTGAGATCCTCAAGTCCCCCGATGCCGATCGGATCCGGATCCTCGCCGAGGAGCTCCGCCGGCAAGGCGTGGAGGCGATTGCTGTGGTCTTTCTTCACGCGTATGCCAATCCCGCAAACGAGCGGATGGTGCGGGAGATCCTCGCCCGCGAATGCCCGGGGGCAGTGGTCGTTGCTTCTCACGAGGTGGATCCCACTTATCGGGAATACGAGAGGACGAGCACTACCGTGGTGAACAGTCTCCTCGTGCCCGTGGTCTCCCGATATCTTGAGAGATTGGTATGCCGGTTGATGGAGCGGGGGGTACGAGCGCCCGTGCACATCATGCGATCGAGCGGGGGGTTGGCCACAGCGAGCATGGCGGTGCGGATTCCGGCGGCCACCATCGAGTCGGGGCCGGCCACGGGGGTCACTGCCGTAGCCGAGTGGGGGCGATGGGTGAACCGGGATAGGCTCTTGAGCTTCGATATGGGGGGCACGACCGCCAAAGCGGGCCTCGTGATCGGCGGGGTGCCTCAAATGGTTCCCGAATATGAAGTCGGCGGCAAGGCGCACGCGGGGCGATTGGTGAAGGGGAGCGGGTATCCGGTGCGGTACCCGTTTGTTGATCTTGCGGAGGTGAGCGGTGGGGGAGGAACCATCGCTTGGCTCGATGAGGGGGGCGCGCTCAAGGTCGGGCCGGTGAGCGCCGGGGCCGATCCGGGGCCGGTGTGCTATGGCAAAGGGGGGAAGGATCCCACGGTCACGGACGCTGATGTCGTTCTGGGGAGGCTTGGGCCCCGGAGCCTTTCCGGCGGTGCCGTTCCGATCTCCCCTGAATTGGCCGCCGCGGCGATCGAGGAGCGCATCGCGCGGCCGCTGGGGATGAGCATTCCGGAAGCGGCATGCGGCATTCTTGAGATCGTTCATTCCCACATGATGCGCGCCGTTCGTTTGGTCTCCATCGAACGCGGGTATGATCCGCGCGATTTCGTCATGGTGGCCTTCGGCGGGGCCGGCCCGATGCATGCTGTTTTTCTCGCCGAGGCGATAGGCATTCCCGAGGTCTTTATCCCGCCCCATCCGGGGGTGTTTTCGGCGCTCGGATTGCTTCTCGCCGATTTCCGACACGATGTGGTCCGAAGCATTCTCCAAGAGGCATCGGGCTTGACCTCCCGCGAGATGAATTCCTTCTTTCTCGCGATGGAGAAGGAGGGGTTTGCGTTCATGGCGGCGGAAGGGTTCCCCCCCGAGCGCATTCGGGCGGAAAGGCATCTCGCGATGCGGTATCGCGGGCAATCCTATGAACTCACCGTTCCGGTGGAGAAGTCCCTTGCTCGAGCGGTTCAACGGTTTCACCGCCGCCATCGTCAGGTGTACGGCTTTGCTTCTACCGATGAGCGCGTGGAAGTGGTGAGCGCTCATCTTGTCCTCTGGGGAGGGCGGGCCAAACCCCGGTTCGAGATGCGCCCGATCACATCGCCCGCCGCCGGTGCCGGAAGCGCGATGATGGAAATGCGCCCCGTTTTCTTTGCGCCGGAGGGTTGGATGCCCACGCCGGTGTACCGGCGGGATCGTCTGTTGCCCGGCGCATGGTTCGATGGACCCGCTGTGGTCGAGGAGTACGATGCCACAACGGTGGTTCCGCCATCGTGGAGCGCCACCGTGGATGGGTTCTCCAATCTGTGCTTGAAGAAAGGTACATGATGCACCAATCCCCACAGAAGGAATCGGCGGGGATCGACCCCGTCATGCTTGAAGTGATCCAGAGCGCTCTCGTGTATGCGGCCGAGGAGGCGGGGATCGCGCTCCGCAACGCCGCCTATTCCCATAACATCAAGGAACGCATGGATCACTCGTGTGCCCTGTTCGATCCGGAAGGGAGACTTCTGGCGCAGGCGGAGCACATCCCCGTGCATCTGGGTTCCTTGCCATGGGGGGTGAAGAACGTTCTTCGGGAGACGGCGGCGAGCGGGTTGCAATGGGAGCCGGGAGATGCGGTGATGGTGAATGATCCGTATGTAGCGGGGACTCACCTGAACGACGTGATGCTCATCAAGCCCGTCTTCTACCGCCGCGGTCTGATCGGCTTCAGCGTGAATCGGGCGCACCATGTGGACGTCGGGGGAAAGGTGGTGGGAAGCATCTCCCCCGATGCGCGATCGCTCGACGACGAAGGGGTGATCGTGCCTCCGGTTCGCATTGCCCGGCGCGACCGGATGGATGAGAAGGCGCTTTTCCCCTTTCTCTCCCGCGTCCGTACCCCCGAGTTCTCGAAAGGAGACCTCAAGGCTCAGCTTGCAGCGGCGGCCGTTGGGGAACATAGGCTCGTGGAGCTTGCCGAGCACTATGGTCCCGAAACCTTGAGATCCGTCTTCTCCCGGATCATCTCTTCCGGCCGGGAGAGGATGATCCGCCGTCTTGCCCTTTTCCCTTCCGGTAGTTTCACCGCCGAGGATTGTTTGGAGGATGTGAACGGCGAAGGTACGCTCACTTGGATTCGGGTGGTAGTGGAAAAACGCGGCGAGGCGCTTCATGTGGATTTCTCCGGAACCGAAGCGCAGATTCCTACCCCCTTCAATGCCGTGTTCGGCGTGGCCCTCTCCGCAACATACTTTGCCGTCAAGTCCGTGCTCGACCCCGAAGGGCCGATGAACGAGGGTGTGCTTGAACCCGTTCGGGTTTTCGCGCCGTCCGGGTGTCTCGTGAATCCGGTGAAGCCCGCGCCGGTGGCCGGAGGGAATCTAGAGACCTCTCAACGCATCGCTGATACGGTCTTGAGGGCGCTTGCCCGGGCATTGCCCGATCGGGTGCCGGCGGCTCCGCACGGGTGCATGAACAACGTCAGCGCCGGCGGATATGATCCGGAGCGGAGACGGAACTGGGCCTTCTATGAGACGATCGGGGGTGGGGCCGGGGCCCGCCCCGGCGCCGATGGTGTTGATGGCATCCATACCAATATGACGAATACGATGAACACGCCCATTGAAGCGATCGAGCAGGGGTATCCCGTTCTCTTCGAGCGGTATGAGCTGCGAGAAGGGAGCGGGGGCCGGGGGCGGTGGCGGGGTGGGGAGGGGATCATCCGGGCATGGAAGTTCCTCGGCCCTTCGGCACAAGTGACCGTGATCGGCGATCGGCACCGCGTTCCGCCGTGGGGATTGAAGGGGGGAGAAGGCGGTAGGCCGGGTGTTTTCTCCTTGCGGAAGGCCGATGGGCCTCTCGTGCCGCTCAAGAGCAAACAGACGATAATCCTCCGGAAGGGAGATACCCTCATCGTGGAGACGCCGGGGGGAGGGGGATACGGTGACCCGTTGGGACAAGAGTCGGCATCCAGAGGTTCTTTGTCGAACGATGGGGTACAATAGAAGCAATGGCGAAGACCACTCTCCTCAGATTCCTTACGCAGTCCGGAAGCGGTTCCCGCCGGGCCATGGCCGATGCCATCCGGGAGCGGCGCGTGATCGTGAACGATCGGATCGCCGAGGATTTCCGGCAGGAGATCGATCCCGCCCGGGATACCGTCCTCCTCGATGGACATCGGGTGGGCTCCTTGCAAGCCCGCAAGGTGTATCTGATGCTCAACAAGCCTGCGGGGGTGATCACCACCACGCGCGATGAGCGGGGCCGGCGGACGGTGCTGGACTTCGTGCCTCCCGAATACCGAGGTTTCCGGCTTTTCCCTGTGGGAAGGCTCGATAAGGATAGCACCGGACTCATTCTGCTCACAAATGATGGGGATCTCACCCTTCGGCTCACACACCCGCGGTTCGAACACGAAAAGGAATATCTGGCCGCCGTCGAGGGTATGCTCGATCCAAAGGATCGGCGGAAGCTCGAGTCAGGGGTCGAGCTTGCCGATGGTCTCACCTCCCCGGCAAGGATTCGGCCGGTGCGAGGCGTTCCGCCGTTCAACTACCGTATCGCTATCCACGAGGGGAGAAACCGGCAAGTCCGGCGGATGTTCGAGTTTCTCGGATACCGGGTTCTGGCGCTCCGGCGGGTGCGTGTGGGCACACTGGAACTAGGCGATTTGAAGGAGGGGGAGGTGCGGTCCCTTTCCCCGATTGAGGTGAAGTCTTTGCTCGCTTCCCGTTCTTCGCCGGAGAGGCGCTCGAACCGTTGCCCCATAGAGCACCGGAGAGTATAATCAAGCAAAGCACCGCAAGGGGCGAACGCATGGTGAAGCGGATCGGCGTTCTTACCAGCGGCGGCGACGCCCCGGGGATGAATGCGTGCATCCGGGCGATCGTGCGGAGCGCCGCGCACTACGGGATTGAAGTCACGGGCATTCGGCGCGGCTATGCCGGCCTCCTCGAGGGGGATGCGATCCCGCTGGATCCCCGGAAAGTGACCCATATCTTGGAACGCGGCGGCACTTTCCTCGAGACCTCCCGGTGCGAGGAGATGAAGACGCCGGAAGGCATCCGGAAGGCCGTTGCCATGATGCATCGGATGGAGCTTGAGGGGTTGATCACCATCGGCGGGGACGGGACCTTCCGGGGGGCAACGGAGCTCTCGAAGGCGGGCGGCTTTCAGGTCATCGGGGTCCCCGGCACGATCGATAACGATGTGTACGGGACGGACTTCACCATCGGATTCGATACGGCCGTCAATACGGCGCTCGAGGCCACCGACAAGATCCGGGACACCGCCGAATCCCACAACCGACTTTTCTTCGTAGAAGTCATGGGGCGCAACCGCGGCTTCATCGCCCTCGCGGTGGGGATCGCCGCGGGTGCGGACGAGATCCTTCTCCCCGAGACGGAAACCGATCTCAAAGCGCTTGCCGAAAGCTTGAAACGTTGCTATCGGAATGGGAAGCGGAGCGCCATCGTGATTGTGGCGGAGGGGGATGTGCCGGGGGGTGCGCGGGCCATCGCCGAACGAATGCAGGGCTTGATCGATGTGGAATACCGCGTGGTCTCCCTCGGACATGTGCAGCGGGGCGGTTCCCCCACCGCCCGGGACCGGATCCTAGCGAGTGAGCTCGGCACCGCCGCCGTGGATGCCATCGCCGAGGGCAAGAGCGGGTACATGGTGGGTATGATCGCTTCCGAGATCGCGCTTACCCCGCTTTCGGATACGTGGACGAAGACCAAGGAATTGGATGCCCGTTTGCTCAAGATGCTCCGTATTCTGGCCGTCTGAACGGCGGCGAAGGCCTCAGGGATTCCTATAAGGGAGCGAGAACGATGGAACGGTTGAGGATCGGTAAAATCCGGGGACTTCAGCAAATCGCCGATTCGCACGGGATCTTTGCCATGTGTGCCATGGATCATCGGGGCTCTCTGCAAAAGATGATCGCCCCCCGGGATCCGAAGTCGGTCGGCTATGAGCAGATGGTGGAACGGAAGCGCGAGCTCTGTGCCGCTCTGGCGCCGTATTCGAGCGCCGTGCTTCTGGACCCCGATACGGGGGCGGCCCAGACGATTCTGAGCGGCGATCTCCCCGGTCACGTTGGCCTTTTAGTGAGCATGGAGGCCTCGGGGTATGGTGGGGGGGCGGAGGGACGTGTGACCGAGCTTCTCCCCGGATGGAATGCGGCCAAGGTCAAGCGGATGGGGGGATCGGCGGGCAAGCTCCTTCTGTATTTTCGCCCCGATCTCCCGGAGTTGGCCACGAGACAATTGCACGTCGTGGAGACGGTAGCCGCCGATTGCACCGCCGCGGATCTGGCTTTTCTCGTGGAGCCCAAAACGTATGCCGTCGGGGAAGAGGTCGGCCGTCCGGAGCTTCTGGCGAAGCGGTTGCCCGAGCTCGTCATCGGAACCGCCCGTCAGATCACCGCCCTCGATGTGGATGTGCTCAAAGCGGAGTTCCCCGCCGATATGAACTACGAAAAAGATAAGGGGAGGCTTATGGATCTCTGCCGGAGGCTGAGCGAGGCCTCCCGCGTGCCCTGGGTGGTGCTGAGCGCGGGGGTGGATTATGAAACGTTTGCCCTGCAGGTGGAGATCGCGTGCCGTGCCGGCGCCTCAGGGTTCCTCGGCGGCCGGGCCATTTGGCAAGAGGCGATGAGCATCGGCGATCGTGCGGAGCGCATGCATTATCTTCGAACCACGGTGGCCGATCGCATGAAACGTCTTTCGGAGATTGCCGCCATGCATGGTGTCCCGTGGTACAAAAAGCTCGGGGCTCCGGACGGCAGAATGGGAGACCTTCCCCCAAAATGGTACGAGGGATATTAGCTCCTTATGTTGGCAATCACGTGCTACGGCGGTGTAAACGAGATCGGAGGGAACAAGATCTTTCTGGAAGACGGCGATACGCGCTTCTTCTTTGATTTCGGTTCCCCTTTCAAGAAACGGGCCCGGTTCTTCGGGGAGTTCTTCAGTCCCCGCCCCGGCGCCGGCCTTCTCGATCTCCTCGAAACCGGCCTTTTACCCCCTCTCAAAGGGATCCTTCGGGAAGACCTTGCCGGCAAGGACCTCTGGGCCAGATTTGCTTCCTCTGAACAACACCGCGAGATGAGCATCGATGGGGTTCTTCTTACCCATGCTCACATGGATCACAGCGGATACGTCTCGTTCTTACGGGATGATATCCCCGTTTACTCCACGGTGATGACCGCCTTCGTTTCCAAGGCGATGCAAGATAGCGCCCCCCCGAATTTTGAGAAGGAAGTGTGCTATTCGCTCCCGAAAGGGATCAAGAAGGGGTATTTGCGTTCGGCCGGGACCTACAAACCCCGTCCCTTTGCGTTTGTGGATGTCCCCGCCCTCAGTGAGGAAGCCCAAGATTTCTGGTATTCCTCTCCGGTGCGCAAGAAGCCCCTGAGTTCGGAAGCCTACCGGTGCGCTCCGGAGAAGATCGGCGCGCTCAAATTCAGGTTTTTCCCGGTGGACCATTCCATCCCCGGCGCGGCGGCGTACGCCGTGGAGACTTCCGCCGGATGGGTCGCCTACACCGGTGACCTGCGTTTCCATGGGAGGGCCAGTTACCAGACCGAGGCGTTTGTTCAGGAAATGCAGAAGCTTCGGCCCCGCATCCTTCTGTGCGAGGGGACACGCCTCAAGGAGGAGCGCGGGCCGAGCGAAAGGGACGTTTTCGAACACTGTCTCGAAGCCGTGAGGAAAGCGCAGGGATTGGTGATCGCCGATTTCGGGGCGCGCAACGTCGAGCGCCTCGTGGCTTTCTATAACATTGCCCGCGAGACCGGTCGAACCTTCGTCATTATGGGCAAGGATGCCTATCTCCTCGATGTGATGCATCTGGCCTCAGAGCGGGTCCCCTCCATCGATCAATTCCCCGATATTCTCATCTACAAGGATTTCAAGTCCAAGATCTCATCGTGGGAAGCGGAAATTCACCGGCACTACAGCGGCAAGATCATCACGGCGCCTCAGGTCCGCGAAGATGCCGGGCGGATTCTGCTGTGTTTCAGCTTTGCGGATATGTTGGATCTCGTGGATATCAGGCCTTCCGAGGGAACGTACATTTACTCGTCGAGCGAGGTCTTCGATGAAGAGGGTGCCACCGATATGCGCCGCCTTTCCAATTGGATTGCGCATTTCGGGTTAAGACCCCTTGGCCTCCCGAGGGAGGCCAAGGGGTGGGAGATTCCCCCGGCGGAGAGGGGATTCCATTCCTCGGGTCATGCCTGCGGGCCGGATCTCCTCGATCTTATCCGCCGGATCAATCCCCAAACGTTGATTCCCATCCATACCGAGGATCCCGGGTACTTTATTCAGCACCTCCGGGATACCGATATCGAAATCCGCTTGCCGATCGAAGGAAAGACGATGGTTTTCGCGTGATGCTTTTCCGGTGTATTCTATTCCCCTCGGGGGCATGGAGCAACGATGGGCACTGAGCTTACCACCCGCGAGTATGCCGAACTTCTAGCCTTCATCAAGAACCGTATCCGTGCCGCCCAGTATCAAGCTCTGAAGGCGGTCAACAGCGAACTCATAGAGCTCTGCTGGGATATCGGCGCGCTGATCGTGGAGCGGCAAAAGGGCGATACGTGGGGCAAATCGGTGGTGGAGAAGCTCTCGCAGGATCTGCAACGGGAATTCCCCGGCATCAAGGGCTTTTCGCCATCGGGCCTGTGGCGGATGAAGATGTTCTATCAGACCTATCGGGATAAACCGAAACTCGCACCGCTGGTGCGAGAAATCGGCTGGACGCACAACATCATCATCATGGAGAAGTGCAAGGACGATGCCGAGCGGGAGTTCTATCTTCGCATGACCGCCCGCTGCGGTTGGAGCAAGACGGCCCTCATCGAACAGATTGAGTCTCGGGCTTACGAGAAAAGCCTTTTGAGCCAGACGAACTTCAGTGGAACCCTCCCCGAACCGCTCCGGGATCAGGCCAAGCTCACCGTCAAGCCGCAGTACATCTTCGATTTTCTCGATCTTGGGGAGGAACACACCGAGTCCGAGATCAAACAGGCACTGGCCCAGAGGTTGGAACGCTTCTTGAGTGAGATGGGCGGTTTGTTCACCTTTGTGGGAAGCCGCTATCCGCTGAAGGTGAGCGATCGGGAGTTCTTCATCGATCTTTTGCTGTATCACCGGCTGCTTCGATGTCTTGTGGCCATAGATCTCAATGTGGGCGAATTTCAGCCGGAGTTTGTGGGCCGGATGCAATTCTATCTCGCCGCGCTCAATGATCTGGTCCGTCTCCCCGAGGAGAATCCCTCCATCGGGATCATCCTCTGCAAGAGCAAGGATAAGACCATCGTGGAGTATGCGCTGAGGGATTCGACCAAGCCCATCGGCGTGGCCGAGTACCGGGTTTCGGCCAAGCTTCCTCGGGAACTCGAAGGGCAATTGCCCGGGCCCGAACAGATCGGCAGGCTTCTGGAAACGCCCTAGCCTCAAAAAGATGGGAGGGTTCCTCGAGCCGGAACCCTCCCATCAAGAGCCCCATCGGGAAGTGGAAGACTCACATGGCCATGGCCGCGGCGATGAGTTCGCGGTGGTAATCCGCATCCCCGAAGGCCAGCTCCGCCGCCTTGGCCCGCCGGAAGTAAAGCTGCAGATCGTGATCCATGGTGAAGCCGATTGCGCCGTGGATTTGATGGGCGGTGGTCATGATCCGCTGATATGCATCGCTGCACCATGCCTTAGCCATGGAGATTTGTTTGGAGCACGGGAGCCCTTCACTAAGCATCCATGCGGCCTCATAAGTGATGAACTTCGCGCCGTCCACATCGGTGGCCATATTGGCGGCATGATGTTGCACCGCCTGAAAGCTCCCGATCGGCTTGCCGAACTGCACCCGATCCTTGGAATACTGGATGGTCATTTCAAGGACTTGCTGGGCTCCGCCGATCATCTCGGCGCACTTGCCGATAGCCCCCCGCTCGATGATGCGCTGGATGATCGGCCAGCCCTTGTTGACCGTGCCCACGATATCTTTCCGGGGAACCTTTACATCCTTGAAGACCACTTCGGCTTGCTTATCGGAGGCGATGGTCTTGAGCATGGTGATCGCGATGCCCGGGCTCTTGGCATCCACGAGGAACAAAGTGATCCCTTCCTCGGAGGTGCCCGCGTGGGTTCTGGCGGCGGTGAGGAACCAATCGGCTACATGAGCATCGTTCACGAAGAGCTTGGTGCCGTTCAGAACGTATTGATCGCCCTGGGATTTGGCGCTCATGGTGATGCCATCCGGGGTGAAGGTGCCCGCAGGTTCAGTCAGGGCCAGAGCCATTTTGAGGTTCCCTTGCGCGATCTGGGGAAGGAAAGCCTTCTTCTGTTCCTCCGTGCCCGATTCGAGAAGGGTCATGCCGCCGAGGACCACTGTGGAGAAGAAGGGGCCCGGCATGCACGCACGCCCCATTTCCTCAAGGAGAATGGCAAGCTCAAAGAATCCCATCCCTTGCCCGCCGTATTCCTCGGGGAAGACAAGTCCCATCCACCCGAGCTCGGCCATTCCCTTCCAGACCTCATCGGAATAGCCTTTCTCGTCCTTTTCCATCGCCCGGACGTATTCCTTCTTGCAGTTATCGGTCATGAAGTCGCGGGCGAACTTCCGGAGCATTTCCTGTTCTTCGGTGAATTGCATGTTCATCGCATTTCCTCCTTGTTGCTGTTGAAGGGGCCTATCCCCGAGGCATGCCCAAGCCCACAGTGGCCAGCGTATTGCGCATGATTTCGAGTGTGCCGCCGGCGCTCAGAAGCCCGATGGCGCGCATGTAGAGGTATTTGATCTCTCCCCGCAGCGGGGCCCATTTGGAGTCTTCGTCGAGTTGCCCGTAGAGGCCCAAGATTTGCATCGCCGTATCGTACACTTTTTTGGTGGCCTGGATGCCGTAGAGCTTGATCATGGTGCTCTCTTTCGGGGTGGGGAGGTTCTTGCTTTGTTTCCATACCACGTTGTAGGCCATCATCCGTCCCACCTCCAGCAGCACGGCGCAGTCGGCGAGTTTCTGGCGGATGACCCGATCTTCGATCAAGGGCCTTCCGTGGCGTTTGGTCTCCTTGCAGTATTGGACCAGTTGATCCACTACCCCGGTGGCGTACACGCATACGAGTCCGCTGAAGGGCCTTTCGAAGTTGAGGGTCTCGAGGATGACCTTGAAGCCGTTTCCTTCGCCGCCGAACACAGCATCTTTGGGCACACGGGCGTCATCGAACCAGACGCTGTTGAAAGCATACAGGCCGTCCATGTGCTGAATGGTCTGCATGGTGATGCCCTTGGTCTTCTTGAGATCCACGATAAAACAGGTGATCCCTTTGTTCGGGGGGACCTCGAAGTTGGTCTTGACGAAGAGGAGATAGCGATCGGCTACGTGCGCGCCCGAGGACCAGATCTTCTCCCCGTTGATGACCCATTCATCGCCTTTGAGTTCGGCCCGGGTCTTCATCGAGGCTAGATCGGAACCGGCTCCCGGCTCGCTCATCCCTTCCGACCAGACCACTTCGCCGCGGGTGATCTCCCCTAGGTATTTGATTTTCTGCTCCTCGGTTCCCAGCCGAAGGATGGTGGGGCCGACGATCGAAACCCCGTAAAGATCGCGCCCCGGCACTTTGTGGTAGTTCAGCTCCTCCGCCAGAATATAATCGTACATGAAGGGAGCTTCCCGGCCGCCGTATTTCTTGGGCCAGCCCATGCCCAGCCATCCCTTGGCGGCCAGTTTCTTGCGCATATGTTCGGCGAACTCACGGATATCCTCCCGCGCTTCCTCTTCGTACTGGCAATCCACATCCGCCCCGCGGAAATCCGGAGGCACCTCTTTCTTGATGAAGTCGCGAACCTCTTGCCGAAATGCCTCCTCATCGGCGCTGAAACGAAAATCCATCGGGCCTCCCTCCTATTCGTAACCTTTGGCGGGCATTGAAAGCGCCCAACCTTTCCCATTTTACATGCTTCGATTCCGGCGGGCAACCTCGAGAGCAGACCTAAAAACAGCGATTCGCTTTGCAACCTTCACCTTCAAGGTGAATGACCATGCTCACCTCATTCCGGACCTTGCCCCGGAATCCCCCCACACCCCATGAACGGTCCGGCTTCTGCGATCCCACCCACCCGCCCAAATGGTTTTCTTGGGGGATACCCCCAATCCCCCGGCAGAGATGTGTCTTATGCACTCTCTTCTTCAATCGTTATTTTGGGGGCAAGGGGTGGAGAATCCGTTCCGGCCGTGATACACTCTTGAGGGACAAGGGTAAGGAGCGAAACACATGCGGATGTCCAAGCTTTTTGGGAAAACCTTGCGGCAAGTCCCTGCGGATGCGGATACGATCAGTCATCAGCTCTTGCTCCGCGCGGGGATGATCTATCAAGTCGCCACGGGGATCTACTCGTATCTGCCATTGGGATGGCGAGTGCTCCGGAAGATCGAAGGGATCGTTCGGGAAGAGATGGATGCCGCCGGCGGGCAGGAGCTCCTCATGCCGGCCCTTCAGCCGCTGGAGATGTGGGAGGAAAGCGGGCGGAATCGGACGTTCGGGAAGGCGCTGTTCACGCTTACCGATCGGCGGGAGCGGCGGCTGTGCCTCGGGCCCACGCATGAGGAAGTCGTCACTCAACTGGCGCAGCTGAATATCCACAGCTATCGGGACTTGCCCGCGATCCCCTATCAGATTCAAACCAAGTTCCGGGATGAACCCCGCCCCCGGGGAGGGCTCCTTCGGGTGCGCGAGTTTATCATGAAGGACGCCTACAGCATGGATGTCAACGCCGAGGCGCTCGATCGAACCTACAACCGGATGATTCAAGCGTACACTCGTATCTATGAGCGGTGCGGCCTTCCCACCGTGATGGTTGAGGCCGATAGCGGGGCCATCGGGGGGAAGCATTCCCACGAGTTCATGGTGGTGGCCGATTCGGGGGAGGATGAGATTATCTATTGTTCCAAGTGCGACTATGCCGCGAATGTGGAAAGGGCCACCTTTACGAAGACCAAGCCGATCGCCAAGGAGAGGCCCCTTCCCTTGGAAGAGGTTTCTACCCCCGGCAAGCGGACCATCGAGGAGGTGGCCGAATTTCTGCAGATTCCCCCGAGCCGGACGATCAAATCGATCTTCTATTCCGCTGATGGCAAGCTCGTTTTCGTCATCATCCGGGGGGATCTCGAGGTCAATGAGGTGAAGCTCAAGAACACCCTTAAATGTGTGGATCTCCGGTTGGCCACCGAGGCAGAGGCGGCGGAGAAGGGGTGGGTGGCGGGATTTGCCTCCCCCATCGGGATCTTCGGCACCCGCGTCATCGCCGACGATTCCATTACCCTCGGATCCAATTTTGTGGTCGGCGCTAACAAGTTAGATACCCATTTCAGAAATGCCAACTTCCACCGGGACTTCGAAGCGGATATTGTGACGGATATTGCGCTGGCCCGCGTAGGTTACCAGTGTCCCCGTTGCGACGGCACCCTCCTTTCGAAGAGGGGAATTGAGGTCGGGCACACCTTCAAATTGGGCACGATCTTCAGCGAGAAGTTGGGAGCTATGTACCTCGATCGAGAGGGTAACCAGAAGCCGATCATGATGGGATGCTATGGCATCGGATTGGGGCGGCTTCTGGCGGCAGCGGTGGAGCAGAATCATGATGATCGGGGGATCATCTGGCCAATAGCCATCGCTCCCTATCACATCTATCTCTGCGTGCTGAGTATCGAGAACTCCGAGGTTTCCCAGCGGGTGGGAATGCTATATTCGGAGCTGAGACGGGCCGGATTCGAAGTTCTGTTCGATGATCGAGAGGAATCAGCGGGGGTGAAGTTCAACGATGCGGACCTTATCGGAGTCCCTATTCGGGTGGTCGTGAGCCCCCGAACGCTGAAGCAGAATTCGGTGGAGATCAAGCGCCGGATCAGCAGTGAGACGGAGCTTGTTCCGCTGGAAAGGGTTCAAGACCGTTTACGGGAACTCTTGGCACACGAGTGGCATCGCTGAGAAGGGGGCGCCATTGTTCGGGAGGCTCTTTGATGACGAAATTCAGGGAGTCCTCGAAGTTTAAGATTTAAGAAGAGAGCTGCATCTCCCTCCGATGTTGAACTGGGGAGGTTGCTCTCCTGAACTTCGAATCTTCGGCCTACTGCTCGTGTAGAGGCGCTAGCGGTTTCTTCTGCGCCAGAAGAAAACGATCACTGCTATTGCTACCGCCAGTGCGACCAGCGTGATCCATAGCCGGGAGTGGCCTTCGTGTGAAACCCTCGCTTGCCCGCTCATGGATGTATCCTCTCCGCTGCTGCTTGCTATCGTGCGTTATCGTCTTCGCCGCCAAGCCACGATGTTGATGGAAATCAGCACGGCGACCATGGCGCCACCCACTATCTGCATCCATCGGATCCATGAAGGCGAGCCTGAGATGAGTTCTGGAGTATGCTGGGTTGCTTCGGGAGGGGCGCTTTCCCCTGTCTCTGTGCTCTTCTGGATAGCCCCGGTTTGGTCGCTCCCGATGAAAAGCCCAGGCGAGGTGTTCGGCTGTGTGGCCTCCGGCGGGGCAATGTCCCCTCCTTCGGTACTTGAGGGGGAGGTGGGGGTGATCTCACCAACGGGAGTTTCTGCTGCGGGTGATGAAAGATCGGTCATGGGTTTCTGATGATTGTCAGCGGTGATTCCCTGCGCGGGTGAAGATTCATCGAAGACACCGGTGAACCCTATGGCGAGGGATGCGAAGAGTACCATGGCAGCGGCGGCGGTGGCTATCCGCAAGCCGGCCTCCCTCAGGCGATACTTGCCGAAGAATGCGCTTCTCCGGGGCCAGACATCAGAGGTGAAGGATCGTGCGGGAAAGGCAGCGGGAATACTGCGGAGAAGTTTGACGGTCTCTTCGAGCGTGGAGAGTTCTTCCCGACAGGCGGGGCATATCTCGATATGGTACAGCATCCGGTCCCGCTTAACCGGGTCGAGTCGCCCGTCAAGATACGGAGAGAAGAGGTCTCTCATCTCCTGACATGTGCTCCGTGCTTTCCGACCGAACATCTTTCCTTTCCCCTTGCAGAATTATAGACGAAATTCGGTCGGCAAAAGTTCCTTGTGCTCCAGAAGTAGGTCGCGCAGGTTGCTCCGGGCACGGTTCAGCCGCGATTTGACTGTGCCCACGGAACATTTGGTCACCTGGGCGATCTCCTCGTAGCTGAGACCCTGAAGATCGGCCAGAATGATCACCAGACGCTGTTCTTCGCTGAGAAGGAGTAATTGTTCGCTGATCAGTTGAGCGATTTCCTCTTGGAGCACATGATCTTCGGGGGCTTCGGTCTCGCTTTGCAGGGGATTGTATTCCGGGAATACTTCGTCCATGGAATCGACCCTGTGCCCCTTGCGGCTTCGAAGTACATCGGTGCATGCATTGGAGGCAATCCGCAGGATCCATGCCCGGAAGTTGCCCCCCTTGAATCGAGGAATGGCCTTCCAAGCGAGGACAAATGTCTCCTGAGTTAAATCCTCGGCATCCTGAGGATTGCCCAACATCCGCAGGGAAACGTTATAGACCTGGCCCTGATACCTCTCCACGAGTTGGTTGAAAGCGTCGGCGTTCCCTTCCTTGCTCTGTTGGATCAGTGTCTCCTCGTAATTTGCCATATCTAGGAGCCATTCCTCTATGATCTTGCGGCGGGAACACTGAATGGGTGCGGCTTCCCTTTCATTGACTTTTTCATGCGCGAGAAGGGTTTGGAAAATGCCGTTTCGGAAGGTTGTCGGATCACGATCTTCTCATCCCGAGCCCTGCGCTGTCCGCTCACCTCCGGTGGGATAGGTCCCCAATTTTCTCATCGTCATCCTGAGGGAACCCGAAAAGAGCGGTTCAGTTTTGCAGCCTTCACTCTCGGGTGACTAACCATATGATCACCTCATTCCGGACCTTGCCCCGGAACCTTCCATGTCCGATGAACGATCAGGCTTCTCCGATCCCACCCACCCGCCCAAAGGGTTTTCTTGGGGGATACCCCCAATTCCCGCGGCAGAGAGGTGTCTCTGCACTCTCTTCAATCGCTGTTTTTTGGGAAGGGTGCCGATTGACTGTAAGACAATGGCTCGATATACTAGGGTTTGTTCCAAATTTAGGTTCTATTCTATCACACTTCATAATTCTTTCGATGTGTGCGATCCGGTGAGCCGGCGGCCGACCGAGGGTTATTTTAGTTTGAGATGTGTGAATAAACAGATGAAAAAGATCGTGCGGGAAATCCTCCTTACCGTCCTTTTGGCCTTGGTGATCTTCTTGGCGATCCGGTCCGTGGTGCACAACTTCGAGGTCAAGGGAATCAGCATGGAGCCGAATCTGCGCAATGGACAGATGGTGATCGTGAGCAAGGCGGCTTATTGGTTCAGTCCTCCCAAACGGGGGGATATCGTTGTGTTCCATACCCCCCGACTGGGCTATGGGGTGATCCATCGAATCGTTGCTCTTCCGGGAGAGAAGATGGAGATCAGAGACGGACGGGTGTATATCAACGATCGAATGCTCGATGAGCCTTATATTCAGATCAACCATGCAAACCGTCCCCCGGAGATCATCCCGGATGGATGTTACTTCATCATCGGTGATAATCGGCCCCGGGCCAGTGCGGATATCGTGCCCAGAGAGGATATCATCGGCAAGGCATGGTTTTGTTACTGGCCTCCGAGCGATTGGGGTGGAGTGCCGAACTATAGCTGGAAAGCCATCCCCTGAGCCACTTGCTTCGCCGCGCGCCGGCCGCGGGAAAACGAATGAAAGGGTCGTGCCTTTCCCGGCTTTCACGGCGTAAGATAAGGCCCCTCCGTATGTTCTTCCCTAAAAGAAGCGCTCGAAGAGATCGTGCGTGGCCTCGAAGAAGTAATAACCCGCTATGGCAAAGAAGAGGGATTTGATCGTCTTGCCGGTCCAGCACAAGAGGAAGAATTTCCAGAATGGGTATTTGAGAGCCCCTGAACTGACCACCGCCACCTTGGTGAGTACGTTCGGTATGGCACACACGAGGAAGATGGTGATGGCCCCGTGCCGCTTCATCCAAGCCTCCACCCGCCCATAGCCCCTCATATTTGTCACTGCCACTTGTCCCCCGAACCCGGCCATGTAGCCCGTTGTTTCCCCGAGCGGCTCGCCGATTCCACAGGCCAGCCCGAGCAATCCGGGATTGAGACCCAACCCGGCGGCAATGAAGGTGGCCCATGAGCCCGGCAGGGGCCACACGGGTGATGCGCTCCCGATCAGCCCCATGAGAAATACGCCCAGATAGCCGGATTTGTGGACGTAGTCCTCGACATCGGTGGGCCTGTTGACGAGCAGACTGATGAGGAGGATAGCCACTACCGCGAGGAGGAAGATGCCGATATGAAAGGACCGCCGGTGCCACAGGCGCAAGTTTCTGGGACTCTCGTGGCTTTTTGCCGCCATCCCTACGGATTGGGGCACGGGGTCATTAGAGCGGTCGCCTTCTTCCTTCATTTACCCAAGTATAACCCGGGGAAGGATGAAGTCAAGTATGGGCGGATGGGGGATCTTCCGAAGGGGAAGGCCGTCTTTTTACGAGGGTGATCGTCTCGAACGTGGTCACGGGAAGGCCTTCTTGATTGCGCACTGTCACCGCGTGGCGCACGATTCCGCGATCGGGCTTGCTACGGGATTCCCGTTTTTCGATGCACTCCATCACCAGAGAAAGCCGGTCTCCGGGGCGGACCGGGTGGATGAGCTTCATTTTCTCCCATCCCGCCCCGCCGAGGGCCTGAATCCCTTTCCCGGCCCGATTCAATAACCAGAAACTGATCGCTACTGTGTGAGCCGCAGAGGCGATCAAGCCCCCGTAAGGTGAGGCCTTCGCCGCTTCCTCATCCACGTGAAACAGTTGGGGATCCCATTTGCGGGCAAACGCGATCACTTCTTCCTTGCTGACCGGATACTCGCCCGCCGTTTTCTTCTCGTGGAGCTCGATATCTTCGAAGTAGATCGGTTTCATCCGCTTTCCCCCGTCCGCTCCCGGATCCGTTCGACGGACTCGCGGGCTACTTCCTTCACATGTTCCCGATGTCGTCCGTTCAATACCGATTCGAGCGTGGGGATCGTCTCTCTGGATCCGGTCTCGCCGAGGAGGTAAAGGATATCGATTTGAACCGGCTCCGTCACCCGTTCGAAGCGTTCCCAAAGGGGCTTTGTGATCGTTGCGGCGAGGGGGTGATTCTGTTGGATGATCTCTTCCATGGCGGCCATTGCTCCGAGGCGAACGGTGAACCGCTCTTCGGTGAGAAGGTCAATGAACTCCCGCGGAATGGCGCCATTTGCCATGATCATCTGAGCCACTCTGGAGGCGTGCCCTTCTTGAAGCATCCGTTCCACGGCCGGGGTGCTCAGTCCACTACGGTCCCGACTCGCCAGAGCTTCCACGATCTCTTCAAGACGGATGGCGCCGCTCCATCGGAGGCCGTTTTCGAGAATGATCGTGGGTACCCCGAGGACGCTATCGGCCTCGGCCGCTTCCGGGAACAAACCGGCATCGATCACGTGAAGGTGAACGTGCGGATTCTGCAAAGGGAGCAAGACGAGATTTCGCACCACCGCAGGGCAAGTGGGGCAACCTTGGGCTACATAGAGCTTGATTCGAACGGGCCGGTCGATGTGGCTTAACTTTTCCTTGAGAGCCACAGGCATGAAGAGAATCTCACTGCCGCTCGATACCGAAAGTGCCTGTAGAAAGGGGTCAAGCTCGAGTCCCAGGGGCACCGCCGAATATCGGAGATTTCCCCTGATCTCGATGAACGGCATCGAGGCATCGGCGCTCTCCTCTTTCCCAAGCTGAACCCTAGGAGCGAATATCGAAAGCTCTGTGCCGAAAGAGCGGAGTTCTTTGCTTCTGGGGTCGGGGGTCAGAAATACTTTCAGCGGAACATCGCCGGTGAGGTCCCTATTCCATAGAGCGATCTTGCGTTCTTCGTGAGGTGTCATTTCTTTCTCCGTAGGTATTGTACAGGGGGAGCGGCACTTTTGACCACCGATAAGTTCAAGGAAGGGTCTTCCGATACTTCGGGGAAACGGTGTCTTGCCGGAGCCATTTCATCCCGGCGCGGCCCGAGCGGCCCCGATTGACCGATACGATCGCGGTTTGTTACACTGCCCGTAATGACGTTTTCTCATGCGGTCTGGACGTTTCTCTTCTCCATGGTTCCCGTGGGGGAACTGAGGTATTCGATTCCCTGGGCTGTTCTGCACTATGAGATGCACTGGTATCAGGCCTTTCCCATAGCCATCGTCGGGAATTTGCTCCCGGTGCCGTTCATCCTCTGGTTCCTCGACCCCGTGGCGCGATTCTTGAGCCGGGCGAAACCTCTTCGGCGAGTGATTGAGTGGGTATTCGCCCGCACCCGCCGGCGCGGGAGTTTGATCGAACGCTACGGTACCATCGGACTTACGGTGTTCGTGGCCGTTCCGTTGCCGGGCACCGGGGCGTGGACGGGCGCAATACTGGCCTTTTTGCTCGGGATCGAGTTCAAACGGGCGATGGTTTGCATTACCCTCGGTGTTCTCTTGGCGGGCGCCATCGTCACGATGCTTACCCTGTTTGCGGTGGAAGTGGCCCAATCGCTTCATCTGATCTCGTGACCGGAATAGGGTTTGCCCGTCTAAGCGTGCCATGGGCCCCAAAAACGGCGATTCAGCTTTGTAACCTTCACTCTCAGGGTGAACGACCTTGATCACGTCACTCGGGACCTTGACCCGGAATTATCACACCCCCATGAACGATCCGGCTTCTCCGATCCCACCCACCCGCCCCAAGGGTTTTCTTGGGGGATACCCTCAATCCCCCGAGAGGGGGGTCTTTTCCGTTCGCTTCTTCTATCGCTCTTTTTGGCATGGGCGATTCTAATTGACACCGAGACGCGGTTATTGTATATTCAGCTCGATAGGGCGTCCTCTTCTTCAGAAAAGGCCAGAGGCCTGGGGGAAGCGCTCGCAGGGAGAGAACGACGATGTTGAAAAGGATCGACCATGTGGCGGTTGCGGTGAAGAATCTCGATAGCGCCGTGAGTACATTCGAGAAGCTCTTCGGGATCAAGCCGGCCAAGATTCAAGAGATCCCGGATCAGGGGGTGAAGGCGGCGCTCATTCACATCGGAGATACCGAGCTTGAGTTTATCCAGCCGACGAATCCCAACACCGGTGTGGCCAAATTCCTCGAGAACAAAGGGGAAGGCATTCATCACATCTGCATCGAAGTGGATGATACGGATGCAGAGCTCAAACGCCTCGAAGGGAAAGGGGCACAGCTTATCGATAAGCAGGGGCGCAAGGGCCTTGCGGGCAAGATCGGCTTCATTCATCCGAAGTCGGTCAACGGCATTCTCATTGAGTTGGCTCAGAAGATCTAGAGGTTAGCGGAGGCAAAAAGCCGATGGGTGAGAAAAGAATCATTCGTGTATTGGTGGCCAAACCCGGTCTGGACGGTCATGACCGCGGCGCGAAGGTCATTGCGCGGGCGTTGCGCGATGCGGGAATGGAGGTGATCTATACCGGCATTCGGCAGACGCCTGAGATGATCGCCGAGGCGGCGCTTCAAGAGGATGTGGATGTGGTGGGTTTGAGTATTCTCTCGGGGGCTCACAAGGAATTGTTCCCTCTCATCATGAAGGAGCTGAAGAAGCGGGAGCTTGACGATGTGATCGTCATTGCGGGTGGGATCATCCCCGAAGAAGACCATCCGGTGTTGGAACGGATGGGGGTGAAAGCGACCTTCGGCCCGGGAACACCAACCTCGCAGATCGTTGACTACGTGAAGAAGGTGGTAGCCGAGAGAAACTAGGCTGCCATGGAGGAATCCGATGTCCGGCCACTCTAAATGGTCCACTATCAAGCGTGCCAAGGGCGCGGCCGATGTCAAGCGGGGGCAGCTATTCACGAAGTTGGGCCGTGAGATCGCCGTGGCCGTTCGGAATGGAGGCCCGGACCCCAGCGGCAATCCGGCGTTGCGGCTGGCCATTGCCAAGGCTCGGGATAACAACATGCCGCTCGAGAACATCGAGCGGGCCATCAAACGGGCTTCGGGCGCGGGCGAGGGAGGGGCGGCGCTGGAGGAGATGACGTTGGAAGGGTATGGCCCGGGCGGAGCGGCTCTGTTCTTGCAGATCGTTACGGATAATCGCAACCGAACCGTCTCCGAGGTGCGGAGCATCCTGAGCCGGAACAATGGCAGTCTGGGCGAAACGGGATGCGTGACCTGGGTTTTTCAGAAGAGAGGGATGATCGTGGTGGAGGCCAAGGGCAATACCGAGGAATTGGAACTGGCTGCTATCGATGCCGGCGCGGAAGATGTGAAAACTGAGGATGGTACCATCGAGATCTATACGAAGCCGGAGGATTTTGAGGCGGTTCGCAAAGCGCTGGAGGGCAAGGGGGTGAAGATCGCTTCGGCGGAGGTGACACTGGTCCCTCAGACGCTCCTGAAACTGGACGATAAAACCGCCCTTCAGACGTTGAAGTTGATTGACCGCTTGGAGGAGATTGACGGTGTCCAGCAGGTCTTCACCAATGCAGATTTCCCGGATAACATTCTCGAAACCTATCGTCAATCGGGGTAGTTTCTGGCACTTAGAAGGGCTCTGAGAATTAATTCCCTAAGGGAGTAGCAGTTGGTCGAGGGAGGTCCGGTCTAATGGTTTTCTCCTCTTTTGTGTTATCACCTTTAGGTTGCCGCCGAGTCTCTGATCGTTGTACCTCTTTTTTCCTTCCCCTTTCCGTGTTGAAGTTCATCATTTCCCGGTTCTGGAGTTTGATCTGGTTTGAGGTTTTCCATTCTATTGGTGAAGGGGGTGAGAGGGCATTGATGGATAGGTAATCAGGAGCAGAAAGGATGAAAGGGCGTAATCTCACGTTGGTTCAATAAGTATCAAGCTCATCTAAAGGTTCTTTTTCGAGGGGCTGTTTTCGGAGGAATTCAGCAAGCAAAAAACAAGGGAGGGAGTAATGTCTGAGGGTGATATCACAGAAGAAAAAGGAGAAAAGGTGATCCGCGAGAAGGCGGCGAAGCCAAGGCCGAAGAAGAGCGCGGCCGTAAGCAGAGCGCCTCTCAAGACGGGGGTGGCGAACATCACGGTAGTGGGCGTAGGGGGTGGTGGATGCAATACGGTGATGCGCCTTCATCAGGAGCATCCGGAAGGGATGAACTTCGTTTGTTGCAATACGGATGTCAAGGCGCTTCAGAGTATCCGCGGGGATAACATCATCATTTTACCCATTGGGGAAACGCTGACCCGCGGGTTCGGGGCGGGCGGGGATCCTAAGATCGGGGAGCAAGCCGCTGCATCGGCGAACAAGGCGCTCGAGCAGGTTCTGACGGGGAGCGATATCGTCTTTGTGTGCACGGGTTTGGGGGGTGGGACCGGGACCGGCGCGGCGCCGGTGGTAGCCCAGATCGCGAAAAGTGTGGGGGCCCTTACCGTAGCGATGGTCACGTTGCCGTTCCAGTGGGAGGGGCATCGGCGGATGGAGACGGCGATCAGTGGGCTGGCCAGACTGCGTGAGAGTGTGGATAACGTCATTATGGTCCACAACGATCTCATGGCCTCTCTCGTGCCCGCCAGCGCCACGATGGCTGAAGCCTTCCGGATTACGGACGAGACCGTGACCGAAGGCATCATGGTGGTGAACGAAGTGGTGAATCAGCCCGGGGAGATCAACGTGGACCTCGCCGATGTGAAGGCTATTCTAGGGCTGCCGGGAGAGGCGCTGATGTCCATCGGCCAGGGGAGCGGCAAGGATGCGGCTCAGCAAGCCGCTGAGAACGCTATCAAGAATCCGTTGCTCGATATCTCCATTGAGGGGGCCAAAGGCGTGCTCTTCACGGTGAAAGGTGGACCTCAGCTCACGCTGGCTCAGGTCAATATGGCCGGCCGCAAGATCTCTCAGGCTGTGGATCCCGATGCGATGATCTTCTTCGGGATGAGCCTCAAATCGGGTATGGAAGATAAGGTGCGGATCACCGTTATCGCTACCGGAATACCCGAGGGGCAGAGCAAAGCAAAGCAAGTGAAGGCGCAGGCGCCTCGGTCTGCGATCATCAGCTAGGCGGGGGATGGATGCCATTGGGAGGGCGGCATCACCCTCCCAATGGCATACGAAGGTTCTCATTTGGCCAGAAGTCCGCCATCGACCGCCAGCGCGTGCCCGGTGACGAAAGAGGCCGAATCGGAGCAGAGCCATACAATGGCTTCGGCGATCTCTTCGGGTTCGGCGATCCTCCCGATGGGATGGTTTTCCTCCATTCCTTTGCCGAGTTCAGGCATGGCGGCGATGATCTGTTGGACCATGGGCGTTCGTGTGGCGCCCGGGCATACCGCGTTCACCCGGATGCCCGCTCGGGCATATTCGAGGGCCGCCGTCCGGGTGAGTCCGATGATCCCATGTTTAGCGGCGGTGTAAGCGGGCATCCCGGCCACCCCTACCATCCCGGCCATGGAAGATGTATTTACGATGCTCCCTCCCCCTTGTGCGAGCATTTGCCGGATCTCGTATTTCATGCAGAGGAAGGTACCCCGCAGGTTCACGCCGACCGTTCGATCAAAATCGGCTTCCGTGCAGTCCGCCGTGGGCGCCGGTTGGGCCTCGATGCCGGCGTTGTTGACGGCATAATCGATCCGTCCGTACGCTCTCACGGCCTCTTGGATCATCCTCTGCACTTGCTCCGAGGCCGAGATATCCGCTGGCACGAAGATCGCCTCTCCCCCCGCCTTCTGGATCAGGTGTACCGTCTCTTTGCCCCCGGACGGTACGATATCGGCTACAACGACTCTAGCCCCCTCGCGAGCGAAGAGAAGAGCCGTGGCCCGGCCGATCCCTGACCCCGCCCCCGTGACCAGAGCCACCTTCCCTTTCATTCGGGACATTGCCTCACCCTCCTTTTCTGTAGTATGGCCGCTGTTTTCTCCCGTAGTTCAATCCACTGGATCCGCCGTCTCCCCCGTTGTTTGATGGAGCGGGATTGTGAATTGCAACGCACCTTGAGGGCATCCCGACCCCTCGTCCGCTTTTCAAGCGCCGCCGTTGGTTTCGGGAGGTGAGGGGGATCCGGCGCTCTGTTTGTTCCCCCGGTCGAGAGCCTTCCGAAATGCCTCGTTGACCATCTGTACGTATGTCTCCATCGGCACAAGCTCCCGGCTGATTGCATGAAGCGTCGAAGGCGAGATTCGCCCTGTACCGATCAGCTCGCGCCCCGCTTCTTTTGCCGCCTCGATCACAGCCTCGGCGGTTGTCTCTCCCGATGCAAGAAGTGCCCGGAGCGCCTCGCCATGCGGCCGGAGGATGGCCCCGGCAAACTCAGCGGGCGGATCCATGGTCACCGCTTTCATATGGGTCAGCGCTGCATCGAAGTTTTCCATGCCCCATAGACCGCACGTGGAGACGAAGACGAACTTGTGGCGTTTTTCGTCCAGCGCCGGCAAATGACGGGTTCGGCCCTCGGATATTTCAACGAAGGGGGAGGCGATCGAGACCATGCGATCTATGAGCGTTTTCAGCGGTCCGGTAATTCCATAGCAGTAGATGGGAGAAGCATACACGATCACATCTGCTTGGCGGACTTTCGGCAGAATCCATTCCATGTCATCCTTCTGGGCGCATTTTCCCGGCGTTCTGAGCCAGCAAGTGAAGCATCCCCGGCAGGGGGAAATTCTCAACTGAATGACATAGAACCGCTCCACTTCCGCCCCGGCCTGGCGCATCCCCTCCAGAAAGGGGTTGAGGATCAGAGCGGTGTTCCCTTTTTCCATCCGGGGACTGGCGTTGAAGGCCAGCACTTTCATCGGGTGTGACCTCATTTTGTTGGGCCTATTGTAGCACGAAAAAACCCCTGTTATGTTTTCCCCGGGTATGAGCCGATGGGATCTGAACCGCTCCTTCGGGGGCGTATCCCGAAGGAGCGGTTCAGCTTTGTAACCTTTGCCTCAGGGTGAATGACCTTGATCACGTCACTCGGGACCTTGCCCCGGGATTCCCGCGCCCCCATGAACGATCCGGCTTTTCCGATCCCACCCGCCCAGAGGGTTTTCTTGGGGGATATCCCCAATCCCCCGGAGAGGTATCTTCGGCACGCGCTTCTTCAATCGCTGTTTTGGGACATATCGCATGGATTGACATGGCGCATAAGGAGGCGTACAATCTTCGCAGTAATATCATCATATTGGTGATATTCGTGCATCACCGATGAGACTTTCGACCCGTTCCCGATACGGTATCCTTGCTTTGATGGACCTTGCCGTTCACGCCAGCGATGGCCCGGTCATGGTTCGGGAGATCGCCGAGCGCGAGGGGCTTTCCGAACGGTATCTCGAACAGCTTTTGCTTTCTCTCAAGACGGGGGGGATAGTTCGGGCGATGAGAGGAAGCGGAGGAGGATTCACTCTGGCGCGGTCCCCTTCGGAGATCAACATTCGGGATGTCATCCGGATCACGGAGGGCTCGACGGCGTTTACCGAGTGCGCTGATGATCCGTCCGTTTGTTCCCGGTCTTCTTCCTGTGCCTTGCTGGACGCATGGGTCGAAGTCACCAAGGCGGCGGAGAAAGTGATGGCGTCCATAACGATAAGAGATTTGATCGAAAGGCAAGCCCGAAAGCCATCGGCCAATTCTGGATTGGGCTGCCCGATCCCATCGAAGGGGGTGAGCCAGGGTATCGAAGAGCAGTCGAATTCGAAATAAGGTCTCTGGATTCTTCGAAAAAGGAGGAACGATTTGGATCCCAAAATAGTCAATCGTTTGAAAGAGATCGTCGGGCCGCAGTGGGTGACCGATGATCCGTGGGAACTGTGCGCCTATGCACGGGCATGGAGCTATGAGCCGCATCGGCGGCCGGATGTGGTCGTCAACCCGGGTTCGACGCAGGATGTGGTCGAAATCATGAAACTGGCCAACGAGACCCTGACGCCGGTGAACGTGCGCGCCGGCGGCACCACCAATACGGGTGCTGCCATCCCGCGGCAGGGGGGCATTACGCTCGATATGAATCGCATGAGTCCCCCCATCGAACTCGATGAGGGATCGCAGTCCTTCACGGCGCAGGCGGGCGTGACCACCTATCGGGCGATCAAGGAGCTTGCGGCCCGGGGATGGAAGATCCCTTGGCGGCCGGAGTACGGGAACGCCGTAACGCTGGCCGCATGGGTCAACTTCAACGGCATGGGAGTGGGCTCATCCGTGTACGGCCGGGTGGGCGATTTTCTGCTGGGTCTGGAGGTCGTCTTGCCCACCGGTGAGGTTGTCCATACCGGATCGTCGCACTTCGGCAAAGCCGGCAAGTTTACCCGATATCAGGGCACCGGGCCGGATCTCACCGGACTCTTCCTCGAGTCTTTGGGGACGATGGGCGTGATCACCGAAGTGTACATGCGCATGTATCGCATCCCCGAGGCCATGGGTCAGATTGACTTTGCCTTCGATGATGAGGACAGCATTCAGGAAGCCATCCGGCTCTTGGTCGAAGCCAATATCTCCTATGCCATCTGCGTCACCGATGAACAGATGTGCATGACCAATCGTCTTCCCAAGGCTCCCGGCAAGTGGCTTCTCACTATGATCGCCGAAGGTTGGAAGGAAGAAGTGGATTTCCGACTGCGGAAAGGCCGCGAGCTCTGCATCAAGGCCGGCGGAAAGGAGTTCCCGCCGGATCGACCGCGGGCTCAGTGGGGATCGGCGGCGTCCATTTCCCTCCCGTATGAACCTTCCCGGAGGCAGGTCTCCTGCGGCGGTTTCCATCCCATCCACAAGACGAAGGAGATCTTCAATGCCTACAACGAAGTGGGCGAGAAGTACGGTCTCCAGAGAGGGATGGGATGGTGGACGTGCGGGAATTACTGCAATCAGTTCCCAATCTATGTCTATAACGAAGAGACCGATATGGACATGATCTTCAAGGCGATCAAGGAAGTCCATACGCGGTGGATTGAGGCCGGGTATGTGCCCGATTATCCCGGGCCGTTCCCCAACATGACCCCTTACATTGAGCGAAGTTATCTGGAGCTTTACCGCAAAGTCAAAAAGGCCCTCGATCCGAACAATATCATGCACCGCGGCATGCAGCCGGATGTGGAGGACTAGAAGGAGGCGCTATGGACTACCCGAAACTCAATCAGTACCATTTGAAGATTTGGAACGATCAGGCATGCGGCGTGTGCCAGAGGGGCCCGTGGACTCCTTACCCGCCGCGGGGGCCTGCCCCTGACCGATTGTGCCCTTCGTGGGAACACTACCGGCGCATCTCCTACTCGGCCCAAGGGTGGATTCAAGCGGCTCGGAACCTCTTGGAAGGGAAGCTCGAGATGGAGCCGCGGTTTGTCGAGTACGTGTATGCCTGCAATCTGTGCGGGTCTTGCTGCAACTCCCGGTGCGTGATCAACGGGGATCAGGTGAATATCATCAAGGCGTGGCGGGAGGATCTGGTCAACCTCGGTCTTGGCCCGACCGATCCTTGGAAAAAGGATGCCGCGGGGATCGAGAAGGAGGGCAATCGCTTTGGACGGAAAAAGGCTGAGCGCGGCAAATGGGCCGAGGGGATGAATATCCCGAACTCCGGTGAGCTCGTGTATTTCGTAGGGTGTGTGGCTTCGTACCGCGAACCCGCTCTGGCGAAGGCGACCGCCAAGGTGCTCAAGGCTTCCGGTACGCCCTTTGCCATCCTCGGCGCGGAAGAGCTTTGTTGCGGCAACCCGCTCAATCAATCCGGTCAGATGAAGGCCTTCACCGAGGTGGCGAAGAAGAACGTCGAAGCCCTCAAGAAGGCCGGCGCCAAGACGGTGGTCACCTCGTGCGCGTGTTGCTATCACAATCTGGCTTTTGAATATCCCAAAGTGCTCGGTCAGTTGCCGTTCAAGGTCATCCATCAAACAGAGCTACTGGCCCGGCTTGTCTCCGAAGGGAAGCTGAAGCCGAAGAAGAGCATTTCCGGCACACTGACCTATCACGATCCGTGCCACCTCGTGCGATTGGGGGGCAAGATCATCAAGGAGCCGCGGGCGGTGCTTCAGGCCATCCCGGGGGTGAAGCTCGTGGAAATGGAGGCCAAGGGTAAAGTGGCCCAGTGCTGCGGCCGCAACCCCGTCGAGCAACCGGAGCTCTCCATGACCACGGGGAACAATCGGGTGAAGGATGCTCAGGTTGCCGGCGCCAACACCATCGTGACGGCGTGCTCCTTCTGCGATTGGAGCCTGAAGCGCTCGGCCAAGAACTTGGGGGCCGATATCAAGGTTGTTGACATAAACCAGATTCTGGTCGAGTCCCTCGGAATCTGATCTCCCTCTTCATTTCGGGAGCCTCTGCGAAGGCCGTCTCAAAACAGCGTTTTGAGACGGCCTTTTCTTACCGCCCAAAAAGAGCGATTGAAGAAGAGCGTGCACAAGATACCTCTCTCGGGGGATTGGGGGTGTCCCCCAAGAAAACCCTTTGGGCGGGTGGGTGGG
>Ga0078972_1003295_pt1 | contig 48994 bp, 50 predicted proteins | sample YelNatPaOPGAMG01_FD_67568 | JGI IMG/M metagenome (GOLD analysis project Ga0078972, IMG submission 67568) | Hot spring thermophilic microbial communities from Obsidian Pool, Yellowstone National Park, USA - OP-RAMG-01 (SPADES assembly) (version 2) | ecosystem: Environmental > Aquatic > Thermal... | reverse complement strand
GGGGGCAGGAAGACCGGGAGCCCCCCGCCCGCCGGCCTGCGCTCGCGCCGCCTGAGGTAGTCGAGCCAGATCAGCCCGAACGTGAGCGCGCCCGCGCCGGAGCCCGGCTCCGGCGGCGCAGCCAGCGCCGCCCATCCGGTGCCGCCCTTCCGCAACAGCGCGCGCGGATATGCAGGCGAGAGGCTCTCTTCCAGATTGGCCTCCGCGCTCAGTTCCGCGATTTTCCAGTCCGGGAACTGGCGCCACAGGAACCGGCCGAACTGTTCGCGGAAAACCAGGCGCGCGCCGCGGCGCTCGGTGTCGGCGCGGGCACGGGCCATATCCACCAGCAGCACCTCGCCGCGCTGCTTGCCGAATCGTTCGATGGTCAGTTCGAGGCGCCCGGGCCGCTGGGCCAGCACGCCCACCACGCGCCGCGTCAGCGTGCGCCGCTCGTCCCAGACCTGGATTACCACCCGCCCGTTGCGCGAATCCAGCTCGTAGGCGCCCTCGCGGAGCGCGAACGGCTGCTCGCCCGGCTCGAGCAGGGCAGGCTCGCGGCTCGACTCCAGGAAGCGTTCGACGGCGACGCGCAGCTCGTTCTCGTCCATCAAATATTTGTGCGCGCGCCGGCCGCAGTTTCTCCCGGCAAACTGCGGCATCGTTGCTTGCGGCCGGTCCGCCGGCGGCTGTTACAGCGGAATATTGCCGTGCTTCTTGCGCGGGGAGGTGTCCACCTTCGTCTCGAGCATGCGCAGCGCGCGGATCACCTTCGGCCGCGTCTCGTGCGGTTTGATGATGTCGTCGATGAAGCCGCGCTCGGCGGCGCTGAACGGGTTGGCGAAGCGCTCGCGGAACTCCTCGGTCTTCTGCCGCCGCACCGCGTCGGGATCGTCAGCCGTCGCGATTTCGCGGCGGTAGACGATGTTCACCGCGCCCTCGGCCCCCATCACCGCAATTTCGGCGGTCGGGAAGGCGAAGTTGATGTCGGTGCGGATGTGCTTCGATCCCATGACGCAATATGCGCCGCCGTATGCCTTGCGCGTGATCACGGTGATCTTCGGCACGGTGGCTTCCGCATAGGCGTACAGCAGCTTGGCGCCGTGGCGAATGATGCCGCCGAACTCCTGGTCCGTTCCCGGCAGGAATCCCGGCACGTCCTCGAACGTGATGATCGGGATGTTGAACGCGTCGCAGAAGCGCACGAAGCGGGCGCCCTTGTCCGAAGAATTGATATCGAGGCAGCCGGCCAGGTATGCGGGCTGGTTCGCGACGATGCCGACCGGCCGGCCGTCCATGCGCGCGAAGCCCACCACGATGTTCTTCGCGAAGTGCTCCTGCACTTCGAGGAACTCGCCATCGTCCACCACGCGGAGGATCACGTCCTTGATGTCGTACGGCTGGCTGGAATCCTCGGGCACGATGCCATCGAGGCGCGGATCCTGGCGATCGATCGGGTCGCCGGTCGCCCGCCGCGGCGGATCGTCGCGATTGTTCTGCGGCAGGTAGGTCAGCAGCTCGCGGATCATGCGCAGGCACTCGGCGTCGTCCGGCGCCATGAAGTGCCCGACGCCGCTGACGCGGTTGTGCGTCTCCGCCCCGCCCAGCTTCTCCTTCGTGACGTCTTCGTGTGTGACGGTCTTGATGACATCCGGCCCGGTGACGAACATATAGCTCGTGCGGTCCACCATGAACACGAAGTCCGTGATGGCCGGCGAGTAAACCGCGCCGCCGGCGCACGGCCCCATGATGGCCGAGATCTGCGGCACCACGCCGCTTGCCAGCGTGTTGCGCAGGAAAATGTCCGCGTAGCCGCCGAGCGACAGCACGCCTTCCTGGATGCGCGCGCCGCCGGAATCGTTCAGCCCGATGATCGGGGCGCCGTTCTTGAGCGCCAGGTCCATGATCTTCACGATCTTCTGCGCGTTGGCTTCCGACAGCGAACCGCCGAACACCGTGAAGTCCTGCGCGAACACATACGCCAGCCGGCCGTTGATCTGGCCGTAACCGGTGATGAAGCCGTCGCCGTCCACCACCTGGTTTTCCATGCCGAAGTCGCGGCAGCGGTGCCGGACCAGCTTGTCGAGCTCCTCGAACGTGCCTTCGTCCAGCAGCAGTTCGATTCGCTCGCGGGCCGACAGCTTGCCCTCGGCGTGCTGGCGGCTGCGGCGCTCCTCGCCGCCGCCCATCTCGGCGCCGCGATAGCGCCTTTCGAGTTCACCGGGTTTCATCGTAGCCATGGCGGGTTTTGACCGCTATTGTACGACACGGGGGCTCCGCCGGCGCGCCGCAGGCATCCCCGCCGGAAAATCGCGCCCGCCCGTTACACCGCCCCCGGCGCCACATTGAAGGCGAGCGATCCGGGCACGGGGCGGAAATCGGCATAAGGAAACGGACCGGCGGCGAGATGCCAGATCGCCTGCCCGCTGGTGAAAAGGGGCCGGCCATCGGCGAACCGCCATCCCGAAACGGGGGTGGTCCAGCGCGCGCGCCTGAGCCGCTTGGGGTCGCGAGGATCGGCGCAGAATCGGTCCGTGGTGCTGAAGTCCGCCGGCGCTCCGTGCTCATCGACGGTGACGACCGCGCTCACCGTGCGGCCATGGTCCGCCAGCGACACGCCGAAGGAATCCGGCCCGGCGGGAGCGAAAGACACCTCCGGCGCCAGCAGCATCGTCGGCGCAATCAGAACTGCGTCATTCAAATAGGTGACCAGCTCGCCGATGTCGTACTCCTCGCCCTTCCCGTCGGCGATCGTGAAAAGGTCCAGCAGCCGGACCAGCATGCGGCCGCGGCCTTCAACGTACGTGTCGCGCGCGATCACCGGCACGACTCCGCCGAGGCGGATGCGGATGTGAAAGATGCGGGCAAGCGCCGGGCGGTGGTTGTACTGCCACGTCCGGCATCGCATCCAGCGCTGCTCCGGGCCCATGCGGAACCGGCCCGTGAAAGCGAGCCGGAACGACCAGTCTCGCGGGCGCCCCACGACCTGCATGAATGCGAAATAGCGTTGCGCCGGCTCGGGCAGCCCGTCGAGTTCAGCGCTCGTCACCACTCCGGCAGGGCCGGGAGTCTCGGGCAATCCGGCGGAGGCAACCTCTTTCCTGAATCTTCGGTGCATGGTCAGATCTTCTCAAGCAGCGCCGCGCGGCTTCTTCGAATCCCGGGCCGCTCGATCACGCGGAGCCCGGCATTTCCGGCAAGCCCCAACTGGGTCTCAAACTCCGCGGCCGTCACGTGGCCCGACGGCTCGGCCAGCAGCAGGCGCGCGCCACGCTTCAGAAATTGAGCGGCCTGCCGGAAGAAAGCCTCGGGCGAGGGCATCTCGTGCAGCACGGCGAAAACGAGCGCGAAATCCACGGCGTCCCTCAGGCCGGCCGGCGCGATCGAATCGGGAGAAACCAGGCGGGCATCGACCCGCTCCGCAAGCCCCGCCCGGGCCAGCTTGCGCTCGAGCTGCCCGAGCATCCTGGGCTGAATGTCGGTCGCGATCACCCGGCCGGATGGACCCACGCGGCGCGCAAGTTCCAGCGTGAAAAAGCCCATGCCCGGTCCCGGCTCGAAGACCGTCATCCCCTCGCGAACGTAGGGCCCCAGGATCTTCGCGGGGTTCTGCCACAGCCGCCTGATCGGGCTGGCCAGGAAATAGCCCAGCCACCAGGGGCAAACGCGATGTTTTGACGCCATCCTACCCGCCTGTTCCGGAGTAGTTGCATCATAGCAGCTACTTCACTATCTCGAACGGAACCGCAGGCAGCGTCCCCACCTTCTGGGCATTGTTGTTGCGGCGGTTGGGGGCCGCCGGATTCGGCGGCGGGTCGCGGAAGACGTCCACGATCAGGTTGCCCTTCAGCCCCGGCTTGGCCTTGCCCGCGTCGGCGCGCACGACGATTTGCACGCGGCTGGTTTGCGGAGCGGCGTTCTGAATCGAGATGCCCTCCGGCGGTTCGTTCAGCTCCAGCCGCACGCCGTTCGGAAGGCGGAAAGGCACGGAGATCTCGATCGGCGTCGCGGCGCCGGGCCGCAGCGCTACCGGCTTGTCGATCGCCCGCCACGGAATTCCGTTGCCGCCTACGCCGAAGACGTGCACCATCCAGGCGTCTTCCGGCACCAGATGGTGGTAAGCGAAAGCCTGCTCCATGTCCTCTGCCGCAACGGCGGTGCGAGTCACTTCGCGGCCTTCGATGAGAGCGTGGCCTGTTAGCTCGAGCGACGGCGGCAATCCGGGACGGTTCCGCGGCACGGTCAGCGTGACCCGCACCTGGTCCTGGCCCGCGGGAATCGCCGCGCCGCTCAGTAGGAAACCGGAGGGCGCGTCCTTCAACCGGAGCGCGATCTCGCCGGAGAAGCCGTCGCGGCGCAGCGCGTAGACGGTGAACGCCGCGGTGGAGCCTCCGCGGATGCTGAAGCTCGCCGGCACGACGCGCAATTCGAAATCCGGCCGCGGGTGGCTGATGCGCAGCCGGTAGGCGTACTCCGGCCCGCCGTTCTGCTGCGCGTCGGCCAACTGCAAGTAATAGACGCCCTTCACCGGCAGTTTGCACGAGATGTACGAATCGGCCTGGTGCGTGAGCAGCCCGGATCCCTTGTCTTCGAAATCGTCGTTGAAGGCGAGTTGTTTGCCCCGGGAGTCCGTCAGCCGGAGAACGGAATCCACCGGCGAGCCGAGTCTGCGCGCCATCACTTCGGCTACGATCTCCTCGCCGGCGCGGCCGTCGATGCGGAAGAAAGCCGCCTCGCCCGGCTGCGCGATGCGCCCGTTCACGATCACCGGAAGCTTCACCCGCTGCGCTTTCGCCTGGCTTCCGATGCCGCCTTTGGCCGTAGTCTCGGGCAGCGAATCGAGCACAAACGGCACGCTGTTGGACGTCCGCCCGTTGATCCGCAGCGAAACCGGGTACACGCCTTCCGTCTTCTGCTTGAACTTTTGCGCGGCGCGAGCCGGCAGATTCCAGCCGTCGATCGCGATACTCGTCCGCTTCCCTGCTCTGGCGCCGAGCGGAAAAATGCCGGTGATCACCGGCAGCTCGCCGATGCTCATCCGGTAGACGAAATCCTCGCGGCCGCGGTAAATCGAATCGCGGATCTCCGCGATGTACTCGCCGTCGCTCGGAATCTCGTACTGCAGCATGGGATCGGGATGGAAGAGGTAATGATCGGCGGAGGCCAGGGCATTGCCCTGGGCATCGCGCAGCGTGATCGCCGCCTGAAACCAGCCGGGAACGGCATCGGAGAGATAGGGGATCAGCTCGCGCGCCGCCACGGCGATTACAAGGTGCTCGCCTTTCGCGGCCCGGAAGCGATACTGGTCGGACGTGCCGGGCATCATCTGGCCGTTCACCACGATGGGAAGCGTGACGTCGGTGGGCGGATCCGGCGCGCGGCCCACGGCCCGTATCACCGGCGTGCCGCCGTTCGAAACATTGTAGGGAGGCGCCACCCGTCTGGGCTTGTGTGAGAACTCCGGCAGATCGCCCACGCAGAAGATGACCGGATTCGTGAGCCCGGCGGGCGTTTGAATGCGCAGTTGCCGAGGCCCCACAGCCGCGTTCGGCGCAATGGTCACCTCCAGGCGGACGATGGCCGCGATGGCGGGAATGAACTGCCGGCGCTGCAATTCCTGCACCTTGTCCGTAACCTCGGCCAGCCTTTTCTGCTCCTCCTCCGTCAAAGGAGGACCGGCCGGACCCGCTGCGCCGCGCCTGAGCGAGGCCGCCCGCTTCTGATTCAGTTCCCGCATCTCGTCGCGCAGCTTCTGGGCCTCGGCCGCGGTCGGCGGCCTCACGAACTCGATGACCTTCGCTTCCACGCCCTGGCCGGAAACATACGCCAGGTTGGCGCCGGCCAGGAACTGCCCGCCCACCCGGACCTCAATGGTCGTGCCTTGCCGGCCTCCGGCCGGAAAGACATAGCCGGCGTGGGGTGTGTTCTGCGCGGCGAGCGGCAGACAGAACGCCGCCAACACCAGAAGCATCCGCCACATGCCTGGTGGGGCAGGCGCTTCCGCCTGCCCGTCGCAGAGGGCAGGCGAAAGCGCCTGCCCCACCGGGATCTTCATGCCCTTGCTTGCCCCTGGTCCGGCTGTGCCAATCGCGCGCCGCATCACATGATCTCCTTCAGCAGCCCGGCGCGCGGCAATCCGTCGGCGGCCGCAGGCGTCAGGCGGGCCTCGATCCCCGCCGGATTCGGCAGCTTGCCATCCGGGTCGATGCCGAGCATCTGGTAAATGCTGGCGATCACATCGGCGGGATACACCGGCCGGTCTTTCACTTCCTCTCCTCTGGCATCGGAGGAACCCACCACGTGCCCGCCCCGGAAGCCTCCGCCGGCCAGCATGGCGCAGAACACCTCGCCGTAATGGCCGCGCCCGCCATTCCACGGCGCTTCCCATTGGATCTTCGGGGTCCGGCCGAATTCGCCGCTCCACCAGATAATCGTCGAATCCAGCAGGCCGCGGCCGGCGAGGTCTTCGAGCAGCGTGCTCAGCCCCTTATCCATCTCCGGCAGCCTGCGGCGCATGGTGGGGAAATTGTCCTTGTGCGTGTCCCAGCCGCCCTGGTAGTTGATGGTGACGTAAGGCACGCCGCGCTCGACCAAACGGCGCGCGGCCAGGCAGGACTGGCCGAAAGTGGTTCGCCCGTACCGGTCGCGCAGCGCGTCGGGCTCCTGCGAGAGATCGAAAACCTTGCCGGAGTCGCCGAGAATCAGTTCGTAAGCGAGCCGCTCGGCGTCATCCTTGGCAGCCAGTTGCTGGTCGCCCGGCATCGCCTGCGCCAGCATATCGAGACAGTGCAGATACTCGCGCCGCTCGCGCTGGCGGTCGTCCGTGATGCCCGGCGCCACCACGCCTTCCACCACGAAGCGGGCCTGCGCCGGGTCGCCGCCGGTGGCGAACGGCTTGTACCGCGAGCCCAGGAAGCCCGCCTCGGAGAAGCGTCCCTGCGGCTGCGTCAGGACGATGTAGGGCGGAATCATGCCCTTGTACCCGGCGTTGTAGCCCTTGAACAGCGACACGACCGCGCCCACGCTGGGGTACACCTCGCGCCCGCCCGAGATGCGGCCGGTCTGCACGGTGTAGGCGGCCGTCTCATGCGCATTGATGCCGTGCGTCATGCTGCGGATGATCGAGTACCGGTGCGCCTGTTTCGCCAGCAGCGGCAGCAGCTCGCTGATGCGAATGCCGCTCACGTTGGTTTCGATGGGGCTGTTCAGTGGGCCGCAGTAGTCCTGGCCGGCTTCCGGTTTCGGATCGAAGATATCGAGATGCGACGGCCCGCCCCACATCCAGATCTGAATGACTGCCTTCGCCTTGGCGGGGGCGGAAGCGGCCTGCGCTGCGCGCGCCAAACGGCTGCCCAGCAGCACGCCGGCCGCGCTGAAGAATCCCTCCCGCAGCGCTTCGCGCCGCGTGATCGGGAGCAGCCGCAGATCGGAATTCATATCGGTGTCTCCTAGTGCCGGTACAGAAACTCCGAGCTATTCATTAATGCCCAGACCAGGTCCACGACCGCGGCCTGACCCCTGGCGGCGCCGGATCTGGAGTGCTCCGCGATCAGCGCCAGCTCCTGTTCCGTGGGATAGCGCGAAAGGATCGCCAGGTAGAGTTGCGACATCAGATCCCGCGGATTCCTGACCTCGCGCATCAGCGCCACCAGTTTCGGCCCCTGCTGGATTTTCCTCAGCACCTGGCTGGAATTCAGCAGGTAAAGCCGCTGGGCGTCGGAGATGCGGTTGTTGCGCTCCGATTCGAGGCCGGTGTCGCGCGCGGGACGCCCGAAAAGCTCCAGGAACGAGCTGCTGATGCTGCCGTCCGGCAGGTCCACGGCGCGCTGGAAATCGGGCATGAACGTGTAGGGCTCGGGGATGGCGCTGGTGTAGGTTTCGCTCGTGCCCGTGATCTGGCACAGGGCGTCGATGAGCACCTCGGCATCCAGCCGCCGCAGCGGATAGACGGCGAAGTGCGCCGCGGCGGCCGCCGGCTCGGCCCGCGGAATCGAGGAAAGCTGGTAAGTGGTCGAATTCAGGATCAGCCGGAAGATATGCTTCAGGTCGTAGTGCGAAGAGACCAGTTCGCGCTCGAGCCAGGCCAGCAGCTCCGGGTTTTCCGGCGGATTGTCCGGGCGAATGTCATCCGGCTCCTGGATGATTCCGCGGCCCAGCAGCCAATACCAGACGCGGTTCACGATGGCGCGCGCGAACCAGGGATTCTGCGGCGTGATCAGCCAATCGGCGAAGGCTTTCCGCGGATCCTCGCCGGGCGCGAGCCGGGCCGGAGCGCCGTCGGGGAATACCGGCTTCTCCGGCGCCTTCTTGCTTGTATCGAAGAAGACGATCTCCTCTTTCCACTCGTCCGTGTGCTTGTAACCGACCTGGGAAAAGAAGGCAGCCATTTGGGCGAGCCGGCCCGCCGGCCACTTTTCGGCGCGCGCGCCCATGAAGGTCAGGGCGACGGCCTGGGCGATGCCCTCCGGCTCGCGGTTCTGCATCGCGCGATAGAAATTCACCGGCGGCACGCGGAAGTTGCTGCCGCTTGCGGTGAGCAGTTCCCGCACGAACTGGTCGTAGGGCTTGTTTTGGCGGAGGGAGTCGCGGACCCAGTGATAGTAGGCCTGAGCGGCGTTGGGCCATAAATTGATGGGAAACTCGGCCTTGATGCGGAGCAGATCGCTCCATTTCATCGCCCAATAGCCGGCGAACTCCTCGCGATCGAGCAGCTCATCGATAAGCGCGGCGCGCTTGTTCGGATCTTTGCTGTCGAGGAAGGCTGCGGCCTGCTGCGCCGTGGGCAGCGTGCCGGTGACGTCCAGCCAGGCCCGGCGCAGGAAGACGCTGTCGGAGCAGAGATTCGCCGGCTGGATGCCAAGCGCTTTCCAGCGGGCGAAGACCAGCTCGTCAATCCGGTTCCTGGGAATCGGCTCGCCCTGCGTTTCGAACACAGCAGCGGCATTCGCCGGCGCCTGCGCCCCCGGCGCTGCCCCGGCCGCGAGGCAGGCCCGAATCAGAACAAAAGCAATGCTCGCATGGATCTTCGACATTCGCGTCGTCTTGATAATAGACTCCAACCCAGGAGAGCACGAAAAGTCGTGGATTGCGCCGGCCGCCCTCGCCGGGCCCGCCGGGTTCCCCCGGCCGGCCACTCCCATTTCGTCCCGTTCTGGCGTAACCTGTATACAAGGGCTCGAAAACGTCTGAGATCCGGCTGGTGCCCGTTGTTCTGGCTCAGGCGCAACATCGAAGAGTTTCACTGTTGTGCAAAAAAGAAACTGGAACTGTATTCGCTCGGGGGGAATTGTGGGGGGTCGTTACAGCTTTGCGGTGATCTGCCTTGCGATACTAGGGGCCGGCGATGCGGCCGCCACGGATCTGCAGCCTGCCACCCTGGCCGCGTTCGAAAAATACGTTGCCACGACCGAAAAGCGCCTGGAGAACGAGGTGCGCCAGAACAAGGGCGCGATCTGGCTGGATTCTCGTCCAGGCTTGCGCGAGCGGGTGAGAGCGGGTGAAATTCTGGTGCAGCCGGCGAAGGGCAACGGGGAGACTTCCGTACCCAGCGGCCTGATCCATGACTGGATGGGGGCCATGTTCATCCCCGGAGCTACCCTCAGGGACACCTTTGAGATCATCCACGATTACGACGACTACAAGCAACTTTACAAGCCCGGCGTCGTCGATTCGAAGCTCCTCAGCCAGGAAGGCAACGACTACGATTTCTACCTGCGGCTGCGCAGGAAGGACATCATGACCGTGGTGATGAACACGCGCTACAAGTCCGAATGCCTGCCGATCGACGGCTCGCGCTGGTTCAGCCGCACCTACAGCACGCACGTGGCCGAAGTCGAGGATCCCGGCGGGCCCGGCGAAGCGGAACTGCCCGTGGGGACCGGCCACGGCTTCCTCTGGCGGCTGAATTCGTTCACGCGGTTCGAGGAGCGCGACGGCGGCGTATACATCGAGTTGGAGTCGGTCGCCCTGACGCGCAACGTTCCGTTCCTGCTCGGCTGGATTATCCAGCCGGTCATCACGAGAGTGGCTCGGGAATCGATGGCGACGGCCCTGAACTCGACGCGCGCCGCGGTGTTGAAGGAAACCGAGGCCGCGGCGGTGCGCCGTGCCGCGCTGCGCGAACCGCAGCCCGAACCCCAGCCCTGAAAAGGGACAGACCGCATTTATTCCGGACTTTTCCGGGAAATGCGGCAGACTTCCCGGAGCATTGTGGCGCGCGCGCTCCGGAAGCCATGCGGGGCGCGCCCCCGCGGCCTGCGCGCGCCCCCGCAGAGGGCCGGGGCAGGCCGGAGCGCCTGCCCCGGAGTTTCACGCCGGCCCTGCGCGAGAACGCGCGCCACTTTCGCCGCGGACGGGCTGCTCCGCGGCTACGCCGATTTTCGGAGCTGCCCGGCCGGCGCGGAACGCACCGGGTTCCGGAAATATTCGTCCAGCGGGAACAGGCTGTAGGGTTCGAGTTCCCGGAAAACGCGCCCCAGCTTTTGCTCGATGCGGTACACGGCGTGGAAGAACGTTCCGCGGTCGGTGTTCAGCTTCCGGCAGCACAGCCTCCAGTCGGCTCCCAACAGAAAGTGGAAGCGGAAGAGCTTGCTCTCGAATTCATCCAGCGTGCGACGGCTGACGAGGATGAAATCCGCCATGTATTCCTCGTCCTTGCGTCCCCAGATGTAGCTGCGCTCCCGGCCGGGAACAACATCCAGCGAGATCCTGCTGATGTGCTTCTCCTTCGCGGCACAATGGCGGAATCGCGCGTAGCACGCGCGAAAGATGGCCCGCAAAACACAATTGCAGGGGACCATCGCGCCTCTGTTGCCGGTACGTAAGCCGAGCCCATGGCATTGCGTACAAGACTGCTTCGCCAAAGCGATTGTTTCTGAACGGGTCCATTGCATAATCGATGTCCTCACGGTCGGCGCCTTCTCGTTCCTGCCGGAAAACGTCCGACAAAACCTGTTCTTCAGGGTAGCGGCGTACCAAAAACGGTCAATCGTTCGGGCAGGCCCCGCGGGCCGGCGGCGGCCGGACGGAACAAATCCAATTCGTTTTGTCGCGACAGCCAAAGACTTAGCGCCGGGAATCGGAGGAATGGGATCCTGATTAAAATCAACTAACTTAGTGCAATTATCCAAAAATTCAGGACACCTATTTCAAGGAGGCATATAGGGGAGAGACCTTGCATGTATTTCGAGACGCTTCAGGCTCGCTTGATCGATGCCGTAAACCAGCGCGTTCGCAATGGCGAGCTCACCGAACGCCGGTTGGCGAGAATGGTCGGGATTTCACAGCCGCACATGCACAATTTGTTGAAAGGCGTACGAATTCTCTCCCCGCAAATGGGAGACCGCATACTGAAAAAACTGAGGATGTCCGTACTGGATCTCTGCGAACCGGACGAAACGGCATGCCTGAAACCGCCGCGGCCGGAGTGCGAATCGTGCCGTTATCACGGGCGCCGAGGCGCGGCGCAGCGTTGACTGAAAGCGCCTGCCCCGCCCTACGTTTCGCGGATCTGGGCGGCTTCGCGGTAAATGCGAAGCACCTCCTCGGCTGTCTTGCTCCAACTGAAATTCCGCACCCGCTCGTAGCCTTTCCGGATCTTTTCCTCGCGGAGGCGGTCGTCGAGCAGAATTTCGCGCATTCCACGGGCAATGTCGAAGACGTTTTCGGGATTTACCAGCACGGCCGCGTCGTCGAGGACCTCGGGCAGCGAGCTCACGTTCGAGGTCACCACGGGCGTGCCCGAGGCCATCGCCTCGATCGGCGGCAGCCCGAAGCCTTCGTAGAGCGAGGGGAAGACGAAGGCCGCGGCCGATTCGAAAAATACGCGCAGCGTGCTGAACGGGACGAATCCGAGAAACCGCACCACATCCTCGACGCGCGTCTTGATGACCGCCTGGCGCACCGAGGGGTATTTCGAGATCTCGTCACCGATGATGATCAGCCTCAGGTGCTTGTACACCGGATGATTCTCGAGGTCGCCGCGCAGGACGGCGAACGCTTCCACCAGACGGGGGATGTTTTTCTGCGGCCGGATGGTCCCGGCGTAGAGGATGAAGGGGTAGTCGATCTGGTAGCGCTCGAGCGTGGTCTGCCGGTCCGCGGCCGGCGCTTCGAACTCGGATCCGGCGGCGCCGTCGCGCAGGAACCGGGGATCGGGAGCGTCATAGATCCGGCGGATGCGCGAGCCCGGTACTCCCAGTATGTTCTCCACGTCCCTGCGGGTGGCGTCTGAGACCGCGATGACGCGCTCGGCGCGCAGCAGGCCGCGGCGGAACAGGAACAGCCGGATATTCCTGCGCAGGCGGGAGCGGGGCGTGTACAGCAGGCTGCTCATGTCGTGGATGGTGACCACGTAGGGCGTCGGCATCAGATAGGGAACCGAGTTCAGCGGCACGTGGATCAGGTCCGGCACCAGGCCTTTCAGGAAGAAATAGAAGCCGAACTGGTTCATCCAGCCGGAGTCGGAATGGTGGTACGGGGCGATCTCGAAATTCGGCGGCAGGCCCGCGAGGTCGGGATCCTCGGCGTGGAGCGACACCAGCACGTAGTGATTTTCATGGTCGCAGGCCGCCAGCGCGTGCACAAGATTGCGAATATACGTGCCGATGCCGAAGTCGCCGATCCGGCGGACGTCGATAACGATGCGCAGTGGCCGAGGCATGAAATGCGGGGCGGCGCCGGAGGTGCCGCCCCTAAATAATTATTGCGCCGCTACAGCTTGCGATTTCCATGCGTACAGCGGGAATTTCTCCGTCAGGGCCGCCACGCGCCGGCGCACGCCGGCGCGAGTCTCCTCGGAGTTGATGTTGCTCAACACCTCGGCGATCAGCGAGCCCACCTCGCGCATCTCGGCCTCGCGGAAGCCGCGCGTGGTGACGGCGGGGCTGCCGAGCCGGATCCCGCTCGGGTTCAGCGGCGGGTTGACGTCGAACGGGATGGTGTTCTTGTTCGCCGTAATGTAGGCGTCGTCGAGCGCCTTCTCGGCTTCCTTGCCGCGGATGCCCTTCGAGAACACGTCCAGCAGCAGCAGGTGCGTGTCGGTGCCGCCGGAGACGATCCGGAAGCCGGCCGCGGCCAGCGATTCCGCCAGCGCTTTCGCGTTCGCCACCACCTGCTGCTGGTAAGAGATGAACTCGGGCTGCATGGCCTGCAGGAAGCAGACGGCCTTGGCGGCGACGATGTGGACCAGAGGCCCGCCCTGGATGCCGGGGAACACGGACTTATCGATGGCGGCGCCGTACTGCGCGCGGGCCAGGATCATTCCCGAGCGCGGCCCGCGCAGCGTCTTGTGCGTGGTCGAGGTGACGATGTCGGCGTACTCGCACGGGTTCGGATGCACGCCCGCCGCCACCAGGCCGGAGAAATGCGCCATATCGACGAGCAGAATGGCGCCCACGGAGTCGGCGATCTCGCGGAACCGCTTGAAATCGATGATGCGCGGATAGGCGCTGCCGCCCGCGATGATCAGTTTCGGCTTGTGCTCGACGGCCAGGCGCGCCAGCTCGTCGTAGTCGATCACCTCGGTGTCCTTCGCCACGCCGTACGGGATCACCTTGTATGTCTTGCCCGAAAAATTGAGCTGGTGGCCGTGTGTGAGGTGGCCGCCGTGGGAGAGGTTCATGCCGAGGATGGTGTCGCCGGGCTCGAGCACGGCGGCGTAGGCGGCCATGTTGGCCTGCGCTCCCGAGTGCGGCTGCACGTTGGCGTACTCGGCGTGGAAAAGCTGCTTCGCGCGGTCGCGGGCCAGATTCTCGACCACGTCCACGTACTGGCAGCCTCCGTAGTAGCGCTTGGCCGGATACCCTTCGGCGTACTTATTCGTGAATACGCTGCCGGCGGCTTCGAGAATGGCTTCCGAGGTGAAGTTCTCGCTGGCAATCAGTTCCAGGCGGGATTGCTGGCGCGTGAGCTCATTGCGGATGGCTTCGTAGACCTGGGGATCCGCTTCGGCCAGCGGCCGCGACATCCACTCTTGCTGTGTCATTTCAGATTGACCTCCGATTTCGTGCCGCTTTCGGACTCGATGGCAGCGATCTTCGCCACCCGCCGGCCATGGCGCCCGCCTTCGAAGGGCGTCGTCAGGAATGCGTCGAGCATGGCTTCCGCGGCGGCTTCGTCGAAAAACCTTGCGCCGATCGCCAGAACATTGGCGTCGTTGTGGGCGCGCGTGAGCGCCACTTCTTCAACCGAATATCCGACCGCCGCCCGGATTCCCGGCACCTTGTTCGCGGCGATCGAGATGCCGACGCCCGTGCCGCACAGCACCACTCCGAATTGCGCCCGGCCCGCGGCAACTTCGCGGGCCACGGCGGCGCCGAAATCGGGATAATCGCAGGACTCGGTCGAGTGCGTGCCCCAGTCGTCCACTTCGTGTCCCCTGCTCTCGAGCGCGCGGCGAAGCCGCTCTTTCATTATGAAGCCGGCGTGATCGGCGCCGATCGCGATCTTCATATCCGAAGAACAACCATCCTAGCATGTTAAGATTTAATTCAGTCTTCGGGCTCGCGGAATCGCATGGGCCGTTTCGGGCCGGCAGGTTGCGGGGTCCGTTTCGGGCTGGCGAGTTGCGTGGCCCGCCGGGCGGCCGAATGTGTGCGGCCCGCACCGGGCTCGCGAAAGTTTCTCTGGAATTTACCCATGCGTTGGAGCCAACTTTTTATCCCCACATTGCGGGAAGATCCCGCCGAAGCCGAGGTCATCAGCCACAAGCTCTTACTGCGCGCGGGCTACATCCGCCAGCTCACGGCCGGCGTTTACAGCTACCTGTTCCTGGCGCAGCGTTCGCTGAACCGCGTGATCGCCATCGTGCGCGAGGAAATGGACGCCATCGGGGCGCAGGAATTCCTGCTGCCCGCGCTCAACCCGGCCGAGGTCTGGCAGGAATCGGGCCGCTGGGACATCATGGGCCACAACATGTTCCGGCTCAAGGACCGCAACGGCCGCGACATGTGCCTCGGCATGACCCACGAAGAGGTCATGACCACGATCGCAAAGGGCGAACTGCGCAGCTACAAGCAGCTCCCGCAGGCGTGGTATCAGATCCAGACCAAGTTCCGCGACGAGCCGCGGCCGCGCTCGGGGCTGCTCCGCGTGCGCCAGTTCATCATGAAGGACTCTTACACCTTCGACCTGGACGCGGCGGGGCTGGATGTGTCGTACAAGAAACATTACGGCGCCTACTGCCGGATCTTCGACCGGTGCGGCCTCGAGTACCTGGTGGTCGAGGCGCACTCCGGCGCGATGGGCGGCAGCCAGTCGCACGAGTTCATGGTGAAGTCGGAGGCGGGCGAGGACTGGGTGGTGCGCTGCCCGAAGTGCGGCTACGCGGCGAACCTGGAAAAGGCCGTGTCGAAGCCGGGGGCGCCGGCGGCGGCGGACCCCGAAGGCGCGCTCGATCCCGAGCCGTTCCACACGCCGGGCCGCAAGACCATCGCCGAGGTCGCCGAGTTCACGAAGCTGCCCGAGACCTCGCAGATGAAGAGCCTGGTCATGGTGGCCGACGCCAAGCCGGTGCTCGTGATGCTGCGCGGCGACCACCAGTTGAGCGAGACGAAGTTCGCCTCGGCCGTGGGCGCGAAGGACATCCGGCCGGCTCATCCGGAGGAGATCGTCAGCCTGTTCGGCGCGTCGGCGGGCTCGCTCGGACCGGTGGGCGTGAAGAACATGCGCATCCTGGCGGATATGACGCTGAAGGGGCGCAAGAACATGATCGCGGGCGCGAACCGCGACGACTACCACCTGCGCAATGTCACGCCGGGCGAGGATTTCCAGGCGGAATACCACGATCTGCGGCAGGTCGCCGCGGGCGATCTGTGCCTGGAGTGCGGCGGGCCGCTCGAGCTCCACAAGACCATCGAGATCGGGCACATTTTCAAGCTGGGCTACCGGTATTCGGAATCGATGGGGCTGAGGGTGCTGAACGCCGACGGGCAGGAAATCGCGCCCATCATGGGCTCCTACGGCATCGGCATCGAGCGCATTTTGAGCTCGGCGGTCGAGCTGTATTCCGATCAGGACGGCATGTCGCTGCCCGCCTCGATCGCCCCGTTCCACGTGGTGGTGACGCCGGTGAACATGGCAGACGAGGCGCAGTCGAAGGCCGCGCTCGAGATCTACGAGAAGTGCCGCGCGGCGGGGCTCGATGCGCTGCTCGACGACCGCGACGAGCGCCCCGGCGTGAAGTTCAAGGACGCGGACCTGATCGGCGTTCCCTACCGCATCACGGTGGGGAAGAAGCTGGCCGGCGGCATCGTGGAGATCACCCGGCGGCGCGGGAAGAAGACCTTCGAGTCGCCCGTGGCGAGCGCGGCAGGGTGCGTGGCGGAGCGCATCGCGGCGGAAATCAGGAAGTGAGCCGGAGGCAGGCGAAAGCGCCTGCCCCACCGAACCAAACTACCGAACGGCGATGCTTGCCGGTGCGCTGAGGCGGAATCTCAGCACGGACTCGGCGGGCACCTTCGCCGGGTCGCCGCGCGTTGCGAGCACCGCGCCGCCGCCCGCAGCGCCGCCGACGCCTGCGCCGATCGCGGCGCCCTTTCCTCCGCCGGCGATCGCGCCGATGATGGAGCCGATGCCCGCGCCGATGCCGACCTTCATCGCATCTTTCTTCTTCGTCGCAGGCGCGATGCGCGATACGACGTTGGTGGCGATCGGAAGCCGCTCGCCGTTTGAGGTTGTCACGCTGACCAGCCGGACCGCGATGCGGGCGCGGCCCTTGACGCGCCCGCCCTTGTCGGCTTCGGCGATCTGCCCTTCAACCTCGGCGCCCTTGGGCGCAACCACTACGTCGCCCACCACGAGCGGCTCGGCGAGCGTGGCGGCGAACCGCTCGCCCGCCGCATTGGTGTTCGTCGAAAGCGCGGTGGTGGTGCGTACGACCACCGGCGTGCCTGCTTCGAGCGTCACCTCGCGCGGCGGCGCCGGCTGCGTAGGCGCTGCGCTCTCGGCGGGCTGCGACGGCGCCACGCCCGGCGCGGGCTGTCCCGGAGCCGAGGCCGGCTGGGAACCCGGGACGGCGGCGGCGCCGGGCTGCTGCTGGCCGCTCGCGGCGTTTTCACCCGGCCCCGGCTGCTTGCTGTTGCCGCAGCCGAAGGTTCCGGCCGCCAGCAGCGCAACCGCGGCAAACGCGACAGCGTGCAATCTCATCGAGCCCTCCTTGTCTAATTTCCAAAGACTGCGGCGAAGTCCACCACGACACCCGTCCGCACGTTCAACATTACGGCGACACCGTCGATCAGGCCGCGGCGCATGCCGTAGGGGCAGGGCGGCAAACGCCGCTCGACTTCGACCGGGAACGGCACGAATCGCTTTTCAAGCCCCGGCGGCAGATGTCCGTTGCGGCGGAGTTGCTTTGCGAGTCCAGGCGGCAGATTGCCGCCGCGCTTCGCCAGTCCCGGCGGCAGCCCGCGCCCTTCGTCGTAATATCCGGCCCCGCCGCGCTCGTGCTCATGGCCGCGATAGTACTCGGCGATGATCCGGACATCGCTCTGCCGGAACCTGTAGTCTTCATCGCGATCATGCCCGCGACCTTTCTGCTTCGCGCTTAACGTACCCGCCAACGCGAACGTGCAGCAGAGAATCAGTGCCAGTCTTCGCTTCATCATAAGTGTCTCCGGGCCGGCTGTGCCGGCGAACTTTTTTCTCGAAATTCAATGGTACTAGGAACTTTTTGCATGCCTTTCTCTACAAGCACGCATCCAAAGATCAATGTTGCCGCTCGAATACAGGATTTAAGGCAAGCCGGATGCCAAACCGCCGCAAAACGTACTTATTTTCCGTTGTGCACGAGCCTGCCAATCTTTTGGGATGCTGCAAAGATGGAAGAAACCGGCACCAGGCCGGCGATGTTGTACCGCCCGATGGCGGCCAGGCCAGCCGCCGCCATGCACCCGCACTCGCCGCAGACGGGCTTTCCGCCGAACTGGCAGGGCGTGACGCGCGATCTCAGGTCCGCCGAATAACACTCCGTCAGTTGCGCGAACAGGCACTCGGCGGGCGATTGCGGCGGGCGCAGGAAACCGTCGGCCACGGGATCGGGGAAGTATAGCCGGGAGTAACTGGAGCGAATGCCGATAATCTCCTCGATAATCTGCCGCCGCTCCTCGGGGGTCAGCCGCTCGTCGGATTTCTCGCCCTCCTGCGGCGTGTAAAGGCTGAACCAGATCCTGAACACTTCGGGCCGCGCGGACCAGAACTCGGCGAACTTCGCCAGGTAATTCGGCCGTCCTATTATCTGCCGGGTGATCGTGCAATGGATGGTGACCGTGTGGCCGGCAATGCTCTCGAGGATGCGGGCGTAAGTGGCCGGCGCCCGCCGCTCGTCGTGTTCCGGAGGCAGGCCGTCCACCGATACGACGATGTGCAGGCCGCCAATGCCGGCCCACTCCGCGGGGATGCGGCGAACGGCGCTCGTGACAAGCTGCACCTCGATGCCCATGCCGGCCAGCGCCGGCAGGATCTGATCGAGCTCGCGATAGCGCACCAGCGGCTCGCCGCCGACGATCGAGATGTGGATGGGCTTGAGGCGCCGCGCCAGGTCCAGCACGCCGTCGATCAACTCCCGGCCGCGGTAATCGCTGAGCTGCCGCAGGACGGTCCCGTTGCCCAGGTGGCCCAGGCTGTAGGCATAACATCCGGGGCATTTGAGCGGGCACTCTTTGGTGATCTCGATAGCAAGCAGCGGCCGGTTGCCTTGCAGGATCCGTCCCCACGCCGGCAATATGTCGCGCTTTCGCACCTACGTTCCCCAAGCCCCTTCCTGTATGTTAGCAGCCGTTTAACGCCCTGTCTGTGTCCGGTTACAAAAAGATTCGCAGCCCGCGGAGCCGGCAGCGCTGCGGCTATACTGAACGTCTGTGGAACGCAGCTTCCTGCAGGCCTATCTTGCCGCTTTCAATCGCATTGAGGGCTGGTTTCAGTTCGACGCCGGGCTGATGTTTATCGCCTATAACCAGTTCCTCGCCGAGCGCGGCATCGCCGGCGATACGCTCGAGATCGGCGTGCATCACGGGCTCTCCGCAATCCTGGTGGCGGCGCTGCGCGGGCCGGGGCGGCGCTTCTACGCCGTGGACCTGTTCGAGGAACTGCAGGAGCGCAATCTATCCGGCTCGGGGCAGGGCGACCGCCTGCTGTTCGAGCGGAACATGCGGAGCTTTTATCCGGATCCTGAATTTATGAGCGTGATCGCGCGGCCGTCGGGCGAGTTGCAGGCGCGCGACCTGGGCCGCGATTTTTCGTTTTGCCACATCGACGGCGGCCATTCGCGCCGCGAGACGCTGGGCGATCTCGAGCTGGCGAACTCCATCCTGATGCCCGGCGGGCTGGTCGCGCTCGACGACTACTTCAACGCCGAATTTCCGGGCGTTTCCGAAGGCGCGGCGGAATTCATGCTCGGCCGCCCGGGCGCGCTGCGGCCCGTCGCCATCGGGTTCAGCAAGGTCCTGTTCCAGAAGCTGCCCGCGCCGTTCGATCTGAACGCGGAATTCGAGCGCGAGTTCCCCGGCGTCGAGCACAAGACCGTGTGTTTCTGGGACACGCCGGCGACCCTGTTCGGCGATGTGCTGCGGCCGTACTTCGATCTCTACGTTTCGACGCCGCGCAAGCTGGCGCGATTCGGAGCCGCGGGGCCGCGCGCGCGGATCGAACCCGAGTCCCGTCAAGTGCGCGCGGCCTGCACGCAGCCGTTCACGCTGGCGGTCATGGTGACGAACGTCTCCGCGGAACCGTTCCCCGCCGGGCAACAGGTGTTCGGCCTCGGCTATCACCTGCTCTCATCCTCCGGCGTCGTGCTGCGGCACGACAACGAACGCGCGTACCTCGATACGGCTATCGAGCCGGGCCAGAGCAGGCGCATCGAGCTTGCCGCGCGCGCGCCGGCCGAGCCCGGCCGGTATCGGCTCGAAATCGATCTCGTCTGGGAGGGCTTGATGTGGTTCAAAGACATCGGCAATCCGACGGCCGTGGTGGAATTGGCGGCCGAATAATGGAACGCATCGCACGCCGCCTGTTGACGCCGTTGTCGCTGCTGCTGCTGTTCGGCGTGAACCTCTATATCACGCGCAACCTCTTCGGGATCGAGTTCAGCCGGCAGATGGAGGCGATCGAAAGCTCGTACATGTCGATCAGCCGGTGGGCGGTCGACCACTGGAACGATCTGTCGTGGTTTCCGCTGTGGTTCACGGGCATGCCGTTCCGGCAGGTTTACCAGCCGGGGCTGCACCTGAGCGTTGCGGAGCTTGCGAGGCTGGCGGGCTGGACGCCGCAGCACTCGTACCATTTCCTGACCGCGCTCGCTTACTGCCTGGGGCCGGTGACGCTGTTCTGGCTGGCATACCGCGGCACGGGCCGGCGCGGATACGCGCTGCTGGCGGGCATGCTGTTCTCCCTGGCGTCCGCGATCAACGTCCTCGTGCCGGCGGTGGCGCGCGACGTGGGCGGAATGCTCCAGCCCCGGCGCTTCCAGATCCTGATTCATTACGGCGAGGGGCCGCACACCACGGCGCTGATGCTGATTCCGATCGCAATCTGGCTGCTCGACCGTGCCGTGGCCGGGCGCCGTATGCTCTTCGCGCCGCTGGCCGCGCTGGGGCTTGCCGCCGTCGTGATCACGAACTGGCCCGGCGCCATCGGGCTGAGCATGGCGGTCGCGGCGTACTGCCTGTCGAAGATCGGAAGCCCGCGGCCGATCGACTGGCGGGTGCTGGCGGGCGTGTGCGTGGCGGGATACCTGCTGATCTGCCCGTGGATTCCGCCGTCGATCGCGAAGCTGGTGCTGCGGAATGCGCAGCAGTCCGCCGCCACGATGTTCGGTATCGTACACCTGCTGGCGCTCCTCGCGCTGGCGGGCGCGCTTACCGCGATGCACCTCCTGTTCCGGCGCTACAAGGCCGGCGCCTGGCCGCGCTTCTTCGTCTACTTCGCTTTCCTGAGCGGGCTGTCGTGCCTCGGGAAGCTGTGGTTCGAATGGCGCCTGCTGCCGCAGCCGGAGCGCTTCCAGACGGAGTTCGACATGGCGATGGCGGGCGCGGCGGCCTATGGGCTGATGGCGCTGGGCGCGCGCCTGCCGCGAAAGGCTCAGGTCGCGGCGCTGGCGCTCCTCGCCGTGTTCTTTGCCGCGCAGGCGCGCACGTACCGCCGCTACGCGCGAACCTACGCGCAGCCGGTCGATATCACGTCCACGATCGAGTACCGTATGGCGAAATGGTTCGACGCCCACATGCAGGGCCGCCGCGTGTTCGCGCCCGGCAACGTCTCGCTGTGGATGAATATGTTCAGCGACGTGCCGCAGATGGCCGGCTGCTGCGACCAGGGCATCCCGACCCAGGAGCACCGCATCGCGATGTACGTGATCTACACGGGGCAGAACGCCGGCGCGCGCGACGCCGAAATCTCGGTGCTCTGGTTGAAGTCGTACGGCGCGGACGCCATCGGGGTGACCGGCCCGAACAGCGGCGAGTGTTTCAAGCCGTACTGGAACCCGCGGAAGTTCGAGGGCGTGCTGCCGGTGCTGTGGCGCGACGGGGACAGCGCGGTGTATTCGGTCGGGCGGCGCTCGGCCTCGCTCGCGCACGTCATCGACAGGAGCGCGATCGTGAGGCGCCCGCCGGAGAACGGGCTCGATGTCGGCCCGCTCGAATCGCTGGTGGCGTCGATGGAGAACGCCGCGATCCCGCCCGCGTCCTTCCGCTGGACGAGCCTGCACGAGGCCGCGATCGACGCGCAGCCCGGGCCGAGCCAGGTCGTTTTCGTGCAGGTTACGTACGATCGCGGCTGGCATGCGACGGACGAGAAGGGCGCCGCGCTCAGGATCGCTCCCGACGCGCTGGGCCTGATGACCATCGAGCCCGGCCATGCCGGCCCCACGCACATCCGGCTCGTGTGGGACGGCGGCACGGAAGCGAAGCTCGCGCGCGCGGGGCAGATCGTGGGTCTGCTGTCGCTCCTGGGCTGGGCGGTGTGGGGTTGGTGGGCCAGGCGCTTCCGCCTGCCGGCGTCCTGAGCGATCGGGTGTCCCCCGCCCTAATCGCCGGCTGCCGCCGCGGGCGCGTCGTGAAGCAGTCGCTCTACGGATTCGCGCAGGCGCTTCGCGGTGTACGGTTTTTGCAGGAAGGCGGCGCCGTGGAGCGAAGAGCAGAGCCGCCGAGCCTCGGCTTCGGCGCAGCCGCTGGTGACGAGCACCTTCATGCGCGGCGCCCGCGCGCGGATGTTCGCAAGCAACTGGTTGCCGCTCATCACGGGCATAATCAGGTCCACGATCATTGCGTCGATCTCGTCACAATGGGCGTCGAAGACCTCCAGCCCGTGCTCGCCATTATCGGCGGTGAGGATTTGAAATTTGGCGCACTCGAGCACCGCGGCGATGAAATGCCGCACTTCGGGCTCGTCGTCCACGATGAGGATCGTTCCGCGCGTCTCACGGGCGGGTGCGGGCGCGGCCCTGCCGGCCGGAAAATACAGCGTGAACACCGTGCCCTGGCGGGGTTCGCTCCTCACGTCCACCGTTCCCTTGAGCGAACGCATGATCCCGGCCACGGCCGCGAGGCCGAGCCCGCGGCCCGTAAATTTGGTGCTGAAAAAGGGGTCGAAGATTTTTGTCCGGACCTCTTCGTCCATGCCGCTCCCGGTATCGGTCACCTGGAGCCATGTATAGCGGCCCGCCTCGATCTCCTCTTCAAGCGCGCCGGCGAAACCGGGGCCGATCTCGCCCACGCCGGTGGAGATCGTAATCAGCCCGGGCGATCCTTCGCCGATCGCCTCGCTCGCATTGATGACGAGGTTCATCACGAGCTGCTGGAGCTGGCCGGGATCGGAGGAGACCAGCGGCAGCCCCTCCCCGAGGTCCAGCTTGATATCGATGCTCTTCGGAACCGAGAGACGCAGCAGATCGAGCATGTCGCGAACCGATTGCGAAAGGTCCAGATCGGCGACGAAGAATTTGCCTTTCCCGGAATAGGCCAGGAGCTGCCGGGTAAGATGCGCCGCTCTTTCGGCCGCGTCCAGGATGCGCCGGATCTTCTCCTCCGCCGCCGGGCCGGTGTCCTCGAGCGCGAGACTGGCGTTGCCCATGATGCCGGTCAGCAGGTTGTTGAAGTCGTGCGCGACGCCGCCGGCGAGCAGGCCGATGCTCTCGAGTTTTTGCGTCTGGCGCTGTCGCTCCTCCTCGCGCTTGCGGTCGTGGATATCCGTGCAGGTGCCGTACCAGCGCACGATTCGCCCCTGGTTGTCCCGCGCGGGAACGGCGCGGCCGAGATACCACCGGTACTCGCCGCGCGCCGTGAGGAAACGGTATTCGATGTGATAATCCTCGCCGGTGGCCAGACTGTGACGCCAGAGCCTGCTTGACCGCTCGCGGTCGTCCGGGTGAAGGTGTTCCCTCCAGCCCTCGCCCAAAGACTGGCCGGCGTCGATGCCCAGTTCTTCGTACCAGCGGCGATTGAAGTAGACGTGGTAACCGTCGGGGCGGCTGATCCAGACCAGGTGGGGCATGGAATCGGCCAGCTCGCGGAAGTGCCGCTCGCTTTCCCGCAGCTTGCGCTCCGCTTCCTTCTGCTCGGTGATATCGCGCATGGTGAGCACCGCGAACCCGATCCACCCGCCGCCGCTCGAAATGGGGCTTCCGGAATAGCTGATGATGCGGGTTTCGCCGGTGTCGAGGCGGCTGACGACCAGCTCGATATTTCGCAGCGTTTCGCCGCGCAGGACCCGCGCGAGCGGCCACTCGCCCACCGGCACGCTTTCGCCGTCGAGTGTCTCGACGCGGAACTCCCCGAAGTCGGACAACTTTCGCAGGGCCTCGGCGGCGCGATTCCAGCCGTGCACCTTCAAAGCCGCGGGATTCGCCGAGATGACTCGGCCCGTGGGGTCGGCGATCAACAGGCCCTCCTGAAGATTCGCCATGATAGCCTCGTCGCGCGCGAGCGTCTCGTCCACAACCCTGCGCTGCCGGACAGCCTCCGTGGTTTCGAACCCCATCGTGAGGACGCGGTCAGGCTTGCCGTCGGGACCGAGCAGCGGCACCCGGATCATGGTGGCGTGGATATTCTCCGGTGCGCCCCCGGGCGATCGCCGGATGGCCAGCGGAACATCCACGCTCTCCTGCGGCCGGCCCGTCGCGATCACCTGCTCGAGATCGGCGATCAACGGCGCCGCCGCTTCTCCCCAGACATCGGCAACCCGTCGGCCCAGGGATTCCTCGCCGCCGACCAGCGCCTCGAATGCGGGATTCACCAGCTCATAAACGAAATCCGGCGCCCGGACGATCGTGATTGCGACCGGAGCATTCTCCAGAATCTCGTGGAAGACGGAATGGTGCGGGCATTCGGAAGCGGCGACATTTCGTGCGGATCTGCAATGCCTGCTCACGTGGCGCGCCCCTTTGGGAAACTGTTCCGATGGTACGGAATAAGGTACTCAGGTTCAAACCGGGGCCAAGGCTCAATCGCCGAGCAGCAGGCGCACTTTGGCGGCGAATTCATTAATGCCGAATGGCTTTCGCAGCACTTCGAAGGTCAGCCCGCGCGTCTGCTCGGCGACGATGTCCTGCGTGAAGGCGGTGACGAAGAGAACCTTAAGGCCGGGGCGGATCCGCAACATCTGCCGAACCATCTCCGCGCCCGAAATGCCGGGCATGATGATATCGGAGACCACCAGGTCTGCCCCGCCCGTGCGGCGAAAGTACTCGAGTCCGGCCTCCCCGTCATCGGCCATTTCGACGTGGAGCCCGCGCTTTTCGAGCACCTTCCGCATGAGGTCGCGGACCGCGGGTTCGTCCTCGACGATCAGAATTCGACGCGCATCACCCTCCGGCACGATTTCAATATAGCGCTATAGCGGCGAGATCGGTGCGCGCTGCCGAAACCGGTGCGCCGCCGCCGAAACCGGTGACTGGCGCCTCTGTCCCAAGCGCCTTTCGAAACCGGTGACTGGCACCTCTGTCCCAAGCGCCTTTTGCGCGTGGACAGAGGTGCCTGTCACCGGTTTCGCCTCTGTCACCGGTTTCGCCTCCCCCGTTTTCGCCTCCCCCGCTCCCGCGCGGCCCCGCTTACTTCGCCGTCGAAAACCGGTAAACCGTAGTGCTGCGGTACTCCTGGCCGGGCTTCAGCTCGGTCGAGGGAAACTTCGGCTTGTTCGGCGAATCGGGGAAATGCTGCGTCTCGAGGCAGAAGCCCGAACGATGGCCGTACACCTTGCCGCCCTTGCCCTTCAGCGTGCCGTCGAGGAAATTCCCGGTGTAGAACTGAATGCCGGGCTCGGTGGTGAGGACTTCCATCACGCGGCCGCTGGCCGGATCCTCGACGCGCGCGGCGAGCGACAGCCCGCCTCCGTTGCGGTTCAGCACGAAGTTGTGATCGTAGCCATTGCCAAGCTTCAACTGCTCATCGTTTTGGTTGATGCGCGCTCCGATCGCCGTCGGCTTGCGAAAATCGAACGGCGTGTTGTTCACGCTCCTCAGCTCGCCCGTCGGGATCAGGCCGGTATCCACCGGAGTAAACCGGTCGGCGTTCAGAGTAACCACGTGCTTCAGAACGTCGCCCGAGCCGGCGCCCGCCAGGTTGAAGTAAGTATGGTTAGTAAGATTGACGACCGTATCCTTATCTGTAGTGGCGGAATAGTCGATCTTCAGTTCGTTCTCGTCTGTCAGGTGATAAGTGACTGTAACATTCAGGTTGCCGGGATAGCCTTCCTCGCCGTCCTTGCTCAGGTAAGTGAGCTTTAAGCCGCCGTCGGGCAGCATCGCGGGCGTCCAGACGCGCTTATCGAACCCATGCGCGCCGCCATGCAGCGAGTTCGCGCCGTTGTTCTTGTCGAGAGTGAAAGTCTTGCCGTCCAGCTTGAACTGCGCGTTGCCGATCCGGTTGCCGTAGCGGCCGATCAGCGCTCCGAAAAAGGGACTGCTCTTGGCGTACTCGGGCGTCAGATATCCGGCGAGCGAATCGAACCCGAGCGCGATGTCGCCGAGCTTCCCGTTCCGGTCGGGCGTATTCAGGGAAACAACGATTCCACCGTAATTAATAATCTTCGCGCTGAGCCCGTTCTTATTGGTCAGGGTATAAATGCGGATGACTGTGCCGTCAGGCATCTTGCCAAAATCCGCTTGGGTTACTTTTGTTGCAGCATTCATGGTCATTGCACCGGCGATCAGAGCAGCGGCGAAGTGCCTGCGCGCGCGCATATTGGTTTTGCCTCCTCGTTCGGCCGCGGACTGTAAGCGCTTCCATCCGCGACTAACCAGTATAGCGCGGCCTCACCACTTCAATTTTCGCGCATGTGCCGGCGGCCGCGGGCAGCGTCTTCCTGCCGCCCAGCTACGCCTCCGCGATCGCCCGGCGCTACCGTTCTGGATGCCCAGGGTACTCCGTCGGCGCGGAGCAGTGGTCGAAGGAAATCCACGCGCCCCCGGACATCGAAAAGCGCCATCGCAAAGAGCGCCAGGGAAATGATTCAGTTCGATCACCAGGGACGACTACGCCCGCTACCGCACGATCCCCTCGATGTGGGACCGGCCTGGTCCTGCGCAGCCTCATCGGCGCCGTCTCGCGGCAGATCGCCGATCTCATCCTGGCCTGAAAGGGGGCACATAGGCACGTTATGAACCGCCGGCAGTTTCACGTCCTCTACCGTGAGTTCCTCTTTCGCATGGTGGATCTGGAGGTCCTGTCCGCGCAGGGCGACATCAAGCAACTGCTCGGCCAGTTCGGCAGCATCCTCGTCTTCTTTAGCTCGGCGGAGCGTTCGGCGGGCTGCTCTTCGACCCGCGGCCGATGAAGCCCGCGGCCGCCCTGGCATCGCTGTGGAGCACCGAACATTTCATGATTGCCACCACCATGCTGGCGATGGGCCTGTTCGCGGTGCTGACCTGGGATTCCACTTTTCTCGACCGCCGCGATGTGCTCGTGCTGGCGCCTCTGCCGGTGCGTCCTCGTACGATCTTCCTGGCCAAAGCCGCGGCCCTCGGCGCCGCCCTCGGGCTGACCACCGCCGCTCTCAACGGCCTCCCCGGGATCGCCTGGGCGATGCATTTCGCTCTCGCGCATAGCGGCCTGCTTGGTGGGGTCCGCGCGCTCGCCGCCTACTGGATCGCGGCGCTGGCTGGGGCTGGCGTTTGTCTTCTGCGCCGTCCTGACAGTGCAAGGGTTGACCCGCCAACTGCCGCGCCGAAGTAGGCGCCCAAAATCAGGCAGAATACCGCGATTTGCAGCAACGCCGACAGCCCGGACGCCCAAGCCTTCGCCTCGCCGTGAAATCAGCAGGCGCTGGCCCGGCTGCCTTCCTATTGGGATTTCGGGCTGTTCCATGCGCTCAACGGCGAAGCGTCTCCCGGCGTGCCGGACGCGGCGCGGCGCGCTGCCTTTGGGCTGCTGGCGGCCATCCCCGGGCGCGCGCGGGGCGTCTGGCTGCCGCGCTTCGGCAATTCGCTGGGCATCGGATTTGGCTTCCTGATTATTCTGACCCGCGCCGAAGCCGGGCCTGGGCCGGCTGCCCCGCTGAGCCGGCACGCGCGCCGTCTTCGCGCTCCCGCTGGAGTTGCGGGCCAACTGGATCTTCCGCGTCATTCCGATCGGCGGCGCCCCCGAATGTCTGAGGGCCGGGCGGCGCGCGCTGCTGGCCCTCTCGGTCGTTCCGCTTTGCGCCCTTGCTGCGGTGGTGTATATCTGGCTCGGGCCGTGGCGGCCTGCCCTGGAGCACCTCCTGGTGCTCGGGTTGCTCGGCGTGATCCTATGCGAAGTCTGCCTGCAGAACTTCCAGAAGCTCCCGTTCGCCTGCTCGTACCTGCCGGGCAAATCGCGAATGCACATGGCGGTGATGGGCGTCTTCCCGTTGCTGGCGCTTTCGGCCATGGGCGTAGCCTGGGAGAGTCGGATTCTGAACGACCCGGCTCGTTATGCCGAGATGATCGCCGTTCTGTCCGCTGTCGCCCTGCTGGCCCGCTGGCGCGCACAACACCTGGCCAGGTCCGAAGCCACTGTGCGCTTCGAAGAGGCCATGCCACCGGAGGTGCAGACCCTTGGGTTGACCTTCGAACCAACTACTCGCAAGTGAGGCCGTGCGAGCATGCCGGACTCATGCCGTATGATAAACGTATGGCATCCGAATTAGTGTTCGAAGTCGTGCAGGAATCCGATGGCGGCTACTGCGCCGAATGCCTCACGGAAAGCATCTTTACCGAGGCGGATACGTGGGACGAGTTACGCAACAACGTGCTTGAGGCCACCGCGGCGTACTACTTCGATCGGCCCCGGCCTGAACGAATTCGCCTTCACCTTGTTCGTGACGAGATCCTGCGGGTCGCATGAAGCTGCCTCGCGACGTCTCCGGGGCACGTCTCGCCGAACACCTGTGCCGCCACTGGCAGTACAACAAAGTGCATCAGGTAGGCAGTCATATCATCCTTGAAACCGCCGAGCCCGCTCACCACCGGATTGCCATACCGGACCACAATCCGCTCCGAATCGGGACGCTCAGTTCTATTCTCCGCTCGGTTGCCGCCCACAAGGGCGTCTCGCGCGAGGCGATCGTGGCTGATATGTAGGGACACATACAACCCCCTGATCAAGCACCAGTCTCAAGGACATTGGGGCGCTATGCCGCGTCCGTTTCGGCGGCGCTATCCTCGAGGTTTGCCGCCGCGAACGTCAGTGCCTGCTGAACGTCCTCGGGCTCTAACTCGGGATAGTTGCGGAAGAGCTCATCCCGATTTGGATAGAGCGCAACCGCTTCGACAACGCGGCGCACCGTCAGCCTCATTCCGCGAACGCACGGCTGGCCGTCCATCTGTGCCGGGTTCCACGTGATTCGATCAAACCGCCGCATCGTCTCTATTCCATACATCCTGGCGCTCTTCCGGCCATGCCCGAGCGACAGTTGGCCGTCGGAAAGCCGCGTGTATCGAGGCGATCTCTGCGAACGCGCGCCTTGCCACAATTCCAAATTGTCATGCTTTGCATATACAATAGGAGTGGCCGTGTTCGAGTGGGACGAGAACAATCTGCGCAAGATCCGGGCACACCGGATCAGCTCCGAAGAGGTGGAACATGCGCTCTCGAATGCCCCGATCCTCGTCTATGAGCAAGATGTGCAGGGTGAGCTTCGATACGTCTACTACTGCGAAACGGACTCCGGGCGGCTACTGGCAGTCGTCCTGACCGAACGCGGCGAGCAGATCCGGGTCGTGACAGCATACGCTTTAGATGCCGGACAAAAGAGGGATTACCTGGCGCGACGACTGCGCGGGGAGTAAGGCTATGAAAAAGAAACCGATCGTTATGCCGAAGTTCGCGAACGAAGCGGAAGAGGCCGACTGGTGGGCCAGCCGCGAAGGCCGCGAGTTCGTAAAGCAGAAATCTCAGCAAGCGAAGAAAGGGAACCCGCCAAAAGGCTCTGGCCTTGTCACGAAATTGAACAGAACAGCAAGCGTTCAGATCGCACTGCGCTTGCCCGAACCCGATGTCTCCAAAGCCCGGGAGATCGCGACCCGTAAAGGGATCGGGTATCAGACGCTGCTCAAGATGCTGATCCACGAAGGCCTCGGTCGCGAAGCGCGAAAGCGGTGATTGATGTATTGGGATGTTGTCGAAGTGAGGCCGGAACCGGACTACTGGGTTTTCGTCCGCTTTAAGGACGGGCTGAGCGGACGCGTGCGGCTGGACCCCGAGGAGTTGGCGGGAGTGCTCGCGCCGTTGCGCGAGGTCCAGTTCTTCAACCAGGTCTACGTTGACTGCGGTGCGGTCGCCTGGCCCGGCGACTTCGACCTGGCGCCCGAACGGCCTCGGATCGCAGCGCTCAGCGCCACTGACCGGTCATCAGCGAGGGACCGCGACACGGCTCTACTGCCGTAAACCGGTTGCATGCTTACATCGTACGCAGCATATCGACCGGATTCGCCTTGGTGGCTTTGTACGCCGGAAGGAGGCATGCCACCAGCATCGTTACGCCGAGCACTAGGCACGTGCCGGTAAGGGTGGCTGGGTCCGACGCAGCCACGCCGTAGAACTGGTTCTTGATGAGCCGGCTAGCGGCTATGCCACCCACAATGCCAGCGCCAGACGCGCTCGCAATCACAGTGAACGCCTCACGGGCGACAAGGGCAATGATGTCGCGACCCCCTCCGCCAAGGGCAATGCGAATGCCGAACTCATGCCGCCGCTGAGCCAGCGAGTAATATGTAACCGCGTACACTCCCAGAGCGGCCGTCACTAGCGCGATTATGGCTAGAACGCCGAGGACCGTCGCGGTGCGGCGGCGCCCTGCAGTCATGTTGTGCAGTTCGTCAGTGAGCCTGATTACGTCCGCTACCGGTTGGGTTCTATCGACGAAAGCGGCCTGCGCCTTCAGCGCGGGTGTTAGCTCGCCAATATCGGTTTTGGTGCGCACGAGCACGTACATTTTTCGGTAAGGAGCAACGATCACCGGCTGGTAAATGGCAGGGTAAGGATTCTTGTCGAGCCCCTGATCCTTGAGGTCGCCGGCTACACCTACTATGTTCAGCCAATCTTTGCTACTTCGCGACATTTTAATTCTGCGGCCGATCGCACCTCCAGTCGGCCAAAGCTGCCTTGCCATTGACTCATTGATAATCACCGCTCGTGGATCAAAAGCGTCCTCTCTGCTAAATGTCCTACCCTGAATGATCGGAATTCCAGCCGTCCGAAAGTAATCTCCGGATACCAAGTTCCAACTCGCCCCCACAGCACCATTGAGCTTGGCGGAGTCGGCGTAGATTCCCGTTGAGCTGATGAACATCGTGGGCAGGGCACGTGTTACTGCGGCCGACTCTACCCCGGGCAGCTCCTTTATCCGACTGAGAACCGAATCGTAAAATGTTGCGATCTGGAGCGACTTCTTGTACCTCTCGGAGAGGTTGAACTGCAATGCCACCAATCTGTCCGGACGGAATCCCGGATCGACGCCGCCCAGCAGCCACACGCTTCGGATCATCAAGCCGGCATTGGCAAGCAGTATGACCGCGAACATTACTTGGGTCGCCACGATGATGGCAGCGGCTTTCCTGCGCCGTGGTGTCGAGCTTAGCCTCGCCGATCCCGCAATTCCTTCAGTGCCTGTGTGCGAACTAGCAACGGCTGGAGCGATGCCAAATGCCACCCCGGCAAGCACGCTCAGCGATAGAGCAAACACAACTACACGAATGTCGATGTCTGGGCCGGCGGGTAACTCAAACGGAAGCACGGTGCTCATCAGGCTGCGCGCCCAGGTGGATGCAAAGAGAGCGAGCGCGCCTGCAGTGAGCGAAATGATAACGCATTCTCCAATGACCTGCCGTGCTATTCGCATACGGCTGGCGCCTAGCGATATGCGAATCGCAAATTCGTCGGCCCGCTTCGAGACGCCGGCTAGCATGAGGTTCGTAACGTTAATGCACGCGATCAGCAGCACGATTCCGGTCGATAGCAGCATGAGAGCCAACCGGGGCTTCACCTCCTCGGCCAGATCCGCCTGGACTGTCTGGAGCTTCACATCCATCTGGCCGTACTCGCGTGGGTTGTCCGCCCCAAGTCGTCGAGTGACCACGGACATGTTCGCCTGTGCCTCAGCCAGAGAGACACCCCAGCGCAGGCGACCCAGTACATAGTAATCTGGCCTGTCATTTCGCGCAAATGCGGGAAGCCAACCCCGAGCAAAGATCCAGAGGTCGGGTGATCGGTCGTCCCATCCATAGCGGTTCCGCGGATCGACATAGCGGGGGGTCATCACTCCAATAACGGTAAAGGGGTGTCCATCTAGCACAATCGGCTTGCCGATGATGTCCGACGATCCGCTGAAACGACTTTTCCATAGCCCGTAGCTGAGGACAGCAGTGTCGTCGGAGGGAGAATACGTGCGGCCCATAAGAGGCGCGAGTCCGAGAACTCGAAAAAAGCTTGGCGTTGTGTAGCACGTTCTGAGGACGTCGGAACTCATCACGTCGGTCCAGTTCATTTCGCCGCACCGATAGGTCGCCATATCATCAAAGACGCGATTATGGTTGCGCCAGTAGTCGTAGATGTCGGGGGTGACGTTCCAGCCAGAGCCTGGTTCCACCCGCGTGATCCGGACCAGTCTTTCGGACTCCACATAGGGCAGCGGACGAAGCAACAATAGGTTGAACACGATGAACGTCGCGATCACGGTGCCCATGCTCATCCCCGCCGTCAGAATCGCGGTGATCGCTAGTCCGTGATTTGCCTTAGAGTATCGAAACAGATGTGCAAAATGTTCGATCTGAACCACCCAAGTGATGTTATCACAATTTCGCACCCTCACTTCCAGTTTTCGGTTGGCGAACAACGGAATGCCACGTGGACTGCTGAAATTCTCGCAGCGGGCAGGGTGCTTGTCTTCGCCATTAGGCCGAAATGATGCATTTCCCTCTGTGCCAACATAGCTGAGACACCTTCCCCGTCGTTAATTACTGTCGAGGGCGGAGAAGGAATCCATGCTCAATGCTCAAGTCGAATCTCAAGCAGTTGAAACCCACACAGACGGAGTCGGCAGCTCCGCAGCGGAGGGAGGGCGAGCGTAGCGAGCCCGCCCGCAGCGAAGGAACTGCCGACTCCGGCGGCGCCGCGCCGGTCCCTGTTCCGGACCCGGAAGTCCCTGCCAAACCGAAACGCAGGCAATTCACCGCCGAGTACAAGCGCTCCATCGTCGAGCAGGCCGAGGCCTGCCGCGACGAGGGTGCCATCGGCGCCCTGTTGCGCCGCGAAGGCCTCTACTCGTCCCATCTGACCACCTGGCGCCGTCAGCGCGAGAAAGGCGAGTTGCAGGCCCTGGCGCCCAAGAAGCGCGGCCGCAAGCCGACCCTCAACCCGCTGGCCCAGGAGAACCAGCGCTTGCAAGCGGAAAATGCCCGTCTGAGCCGTCGCCTTCAACAGGCCGAGCTCATCATCGACGTGCAAAAAAAAGTATCGGCCCTGCTGGGGATCTCGCTGCCGGAAGTCAAAACCGGCGAGGAGAACTTATGAACGCCGCCCACCAGCTCGGCCGAACGGTGGGCCGGGCGGCCGCCTGTCGCGCCTTGAACGTGCCGCGGGCTTCGCTGTACCGGCATCTTCGTCCCAGCGCCCCAGCGACTACCACCCCTCCGCCGCAGCCCCAGCCGCGTGCCCTGGCGCCCGCCGAACGGCAGCAAGTGCTCGATCACCTGCACTCGGAACGCTTCCGCGACAAAGCGCCATCGGAAGTCTTCGCCACCCTGCTGGACGAGGGCGCCTACCTGTGTTCCGTGCGAACCATGTACCGCATCCTCGAGCAGGCCGGAGAGGTCCGCGAGCGCCGCGATCAGCTTCGGCATCCCAACTACACCAAGCCGCAACTGCTGGCCACCGGCCCCAACCAGGTCTGGAGCTGGGACATCACCAAGCTCCTCGGGCCAGTCAAGTGGACGTACTTCTACCTTTACGTAATCCTCGACATTTTCAGCCGTTACGTGGTCGGCTGGATGGTCGCTGACGGCGAGAGCGCCGCCCTGGCCAAACGCCTGATCGGGGACACCTGCCGAAAGCAGAACATCGCCCCCGACCAGCTCACGATTCATGCCGATCGCGGCAGTTCGATGACTTCCAAGCCCGTCGCCCTGCTCATGGCCGATCTGGGCGTCACCAAAACCCATAGCCGGCCGCACGTCTCTGACGACAATCCGTTCTCGGAAAGCCAGTTCAAGACCCTGAAGTACCGGCCCGAGTTTCCTGATCGCTTCGGCTCCCTCCAGGATGCGCGCAGCTTCTGCCAGCGGTTCTTTCGCTGGTACAACGACGAACACCATCACAGCGGCATCGGCTTGCTCACGCCCGAAATCGTCCACTACGGCCGTGCCGAAGCGGTCATCGATCATCGCCAAGCCGTTCTGAGCCAGGCTTTCCAGCGCAACCCGGAGCGTTTCGTCCGGGCTCACCCCAAGCCGCTCGCACGACCCACGGCGGTCTGGATCAACCCGCCGCCGCGCGGGCGGCGAGCGAAGAGGAGCAACACTAATTTATGCGGGCAGGTGTCTCAAAGGGGTTGACAAGTTCCGTTCTGCATGTCTGGCAGGGCGCGGCTGAACCCGTACGGACCGCAATGGTTGTGGCGCAGCCAGCGATGATCATCACAGCCAGTAATCGAAAGCGTACACGTTTCCGCATCTTATACTCACCTTCCTTGGATTTGCCAACTGTTCAGGGCACCGAACGAACATGCGCCAAGTATGTTGCAGAGCCGATCAGGATGCAAGAACGAAGAATTGGCCGATTCTCTCGCGTTTCCTAAAACCTGAAAGCGGGCAGGTCTCACATCAACGTGCAGGAAGGCGAGCGCGTCCGGGCGGGCGATCCGCTGATGGACGGGCCGCGCAACCCGCACGACATCCTGGACGTCCTCGGCGAGACCGAGCTGCAGAAATACCTGGTGAACGAGGTTCAGGAGGTCTACCGCCTGCAGGGCGTGAACATCAACGACAAGCACCTGGAGACGATCGTCCGGCAGATGATGCGGTGGGTTCGGGTGGAGGACATCGGGGACACCGATTTTCTGCCCGAGGAAGTGGTGGACAAGTTCAAGTTCCGCGAAGAGAACGAGCGCGTGATCGCGGCGGGCGGCAGGCCGGCGCAGGGCAAGGCCGTGCTGCTTGGCATCACGAAGGCATCGCTCTCGACGGACTCGTTCATCTCGGCGGCGTCGTTCCAGGAGACCACGCGCGTGCTCACCGAAGCCGCGATCAACGGCAAGGTGGACTACCTGCGCGGACTGAAGGAGAACGTGATCATGGGCCGCCTCATCCCGGCGGGCACCGGCATGGAATACTACCGGGGCGTGAAGATCGCGGGCGAAGAGGTGGAAGAAGAGGTGGCGGCGGAGACCGAGGTGCCGCTCGAGTCGATCGAGGGCTACGCGGAGGAAACGCGGCTGCATTATTCGGGCGGGCTGTCGGAAGGCGCGCCTCCGGATTTGGACACGTTCGAAGCCGAATAACGGCGAATTACAAACTGACCTGATAGAAACGGCGCCGGGGCTGATGACAGCTTCGGCGCCGTTTTTTCTGCCCGATCGTAGCGGCCGGAGCGCTCAAAGCGAAGCGGTAATCAGATATTCCTCGAACGCGGGGCCGGCCAGCCGGATGTAGTCCGGGTGAACCTCAAGGCGATTCAGGACGTGCACGTGGTCGCCGGGCTCGGAGAAGCGCAGAGTGACGGCTTCCTCCGGGATCCTGCCGCGGACCGCTGCTGTTTCGATGGTGCGGCCGTCCTTTGGGTGGCGGGGGTCGGGCCGCTCGGCCCAGTCGCATTCGAGCGCGAGGCCGCGGGATAGCAGAAACTCGAGGACCAGGCGAGCGGCTTGGAGACCGGCGCGCTCGGGTGGCGTCTGGCTGGGACCGAGCCCGAGCCAATTCGTAAGCAGACGGTAGGTGAAGCCCCAAAGCGGAACGCCGCCGAGGTCGATTCCGGGGTAGAGCACGTGCCGGGGCCAGCGGGGGACGGGCATCATGCGGTGTCGTGCCGGATCAAACAGGACGGCCAGCGGCAGCCAGACGGCCTCGACCGCCTCGCGCAGGTCGGGGGCGGCAGACAGCTCGCGGTCGATGCCGAACAGAAAGGGCGCGACGGGAACAAACGGTCCGCCGCGGCGCCTGGCTATCGCGAGCGGCAACTCTGCGGTCACGTCGGTGCGTTCGAGGCGGATTCCGCACTCCTCTTGGAGTTCACGCAGGGCGGTCGCGAGCAGGTCGGCATCGGAGGGATGGCGCCGGCCGCCGGGCAGAGACCAGTGACCGGACCAGGAATCGTCATCCCGCTCCGCGCGCCGGATCAGCAGGATCGAATCCTGTTCCCGGGTACGCACAATCGCGACTGCGGCTTCGGCTTCGCTCATCTCCTAATACTATGATGCCGCAGTGAGCTTCGTCGCGCGTGATTCTTAGCGCGGGAATTCTTGTCCGATGCAGCCGTGGTTCGGATTGGGGTGAGCGGGATTCAGGCGCGGCGGGCGCGGGCGCCGGGGCTTTGGGCGGTTGCGCGCCATTCCGGGGCGCGCTCGGGGCTCGCCTGGGCAAGGGCGCGGCGAACACCGGCGGCGTCGAGGTCGGTGGTGTAGACCGGGGCGCCAGGCTGCTGGCGCCAGGAGTCGTCGAGACCGCCGGCATCCACCGCGTCGAAACCAAGCTGATCGACGAGGCGGCTGACGACGGCCTTGGCGCGCGGGTTGTCGCCGGCGACGGGCAGGGCTATGCGGCCGGGAGTTCCGGCAGGCCGGCCGTTGTTCATCAGGTGGTCCGCGTAGATATTGTTGAACGCCTTGACGACCGGCCGGCCGAGCCGGCGCGAAACCCAGCGGCTTTCGGGCATGCCTGCTTCGATTTCGTCGATGCGGCCATCGCGCTGCCGGGGGTAGTAGTTACCGGTGTCGATCACGATCACATCGTCCGGGACGCCGGCGAAGAGGTCCTTCGGGAGGTCCGGGATCCTGGCCTCGGGGATGGCCACCACGACCACTTCGCCGGATCGGGCCGCTTCGTGAACCGTTACGGGATTTGCGCCGGTTTCTTTGGTGAGGTCGGTGAGGGTCTCGGGACCGCGTGAGTTGGCCACGAATACCTCATGGCCGAGTGCAGTGAGGCGGCGGGTGAGCGTGCCGCCGATATGGCCTGTGCCGATGATTCCGATCTTCATTTCATTCCCCTCCCGATGGTTGCCTCCATTCTACAACCGGCGTACGGGCGAGAAATCGGGGAATGAGTATACTGTCACCGGTTTTTAGGGTTAGGGGTGGGTGAATTGTTGGGCGTGGGGGATGAGGTATTGGTAGAGCTCGCTGGGCACGTTCGTGTTCCAGTGGCCGGTGAGGCGGGCGGCGGCGGTGATGCCGAGAAAGATGACGGCGATGCCGGCGGCGATGGCCCAGGCGGGGAGGGGGCGCTTGCGAACTGCGATGTTCAGGGCGCCTTCAGCGGGGCAGACGGCTACGCATTCCAGACATGCTGTGCACTCGGCGGAGCGGATGGAGACGAGCTTGTCAACCGGGAGCGCGGCGGGACAGGCTTTGGCGCATTTGGCGCAATCGATGCAGCGGGCGGGCTCACGGCGGATGCGGAGGGGGCTCAGGAGGGCGGGCAGGCCCAGCAGCGCGCCGTAGGGGCAGAGATAGCGGCACCAGAAATTGCGGATAAAGACCGAGAGCAGGACGAGGGCCGCAAGGACGATGCCTCCAGCGAGGCTGAGGAAGCGGAAGAAGTTGAGCATCTTCACGTCGTCGATCACGCCGTAAGGGCCGTTGAGGAAGGCCTGGAGTGCGTCGAGGGGCATGCTGATCACGGCATAGAGGAACAGGGCGAGGAGGATGTACTTGAGGGCGCGCAGGGGGATGTCCACCGAACGGGGAAGGTTCCAGTGGCGGCCGCGGGGAGAGAGCCTGGAAAGAGCTTCCGAAATGGTTCCGACGGGGCAGAGCCAACTGCAGAAGGATTTGCGGAATAACCAGGAGATTGCGACGAAAGCCAGGAGCAGAAACATGCCGGCGGGGTGGAGCGCGGGGAATTGGCCGGTGAGGAGCCAGGCTTTCCAGTTCATGAGAGCGGCAATGGGGAGCCAGCCTTCGACTCCGGGCGGGCGGGAGACCTGGAGCGAGCGGCCTCCGGTTTCGTAGAAGCGGACGAACAAATAGAACTGGATTCCGATCCAGAGGTTGAGGGCGAGGAAGAGAAGCTGAACGGCGCGGCGGAGGGACTGGGAGCGATCGGGGGCGGTGCGGCGGACGAGCTTGGCGCGACCTGGTTTCTCGGCTATCAAGCTTCAGAATAAGGCAGGACAGGGAGGGCGTCAGTGACCGAGGTCACTGGCGCCCAATCCAGCTACTTTGCCGCAGGCGCCGGGCGGGCGGATGCGGGGCGCGCGGCGGGGGCGGATTCGGCGGGTGCGTAGGCGGAGACGAGCGATTCGTTCCCGTCCTTGTCCACGGCTTTGACGCCGAATACCCATTCATCGATGGAGACGTTGGGCATGGTGTATTCATTCACCTTGCCGACGAACACTTCCTTTTCCCAATAGGGGGCGAGAGTGGACCGCATCACGACGGCGTAGCCGGCGAGATCGGCGGGCGGGTTCGGGTCGTTCCAACGGAGGTGGGCGTCGTAGCCGGACGTGCCGCGGTCGAGCATGGGGGCAAGCTGGCCGGGCTGGCGGCCTTCGCGCATGGTGACGGGGGCTTTGGGCGCGAGGGCGAGCGAGGCGAGCGCGGCGGCATCGACCTTGGCCACGCGGGTGACGTAGGGGACGGAGACGTTCTCGAAGTTGTCCTGGATGGAGTGCTGATGGGAGAAGTTCTCGTTCGCCGTGGTGAAACGGACGGCGGCGAAGCCTTCGCGGTTGAAGGGCGTGTGGTCGCCGCCGCGGCCGAAGCGGTCGGCGCGGTAGATGAGCTGGACGTCCATCTCGGGGACGTATCGTTCGCCGATTTCCTTGACGTAGCGGGCGAGCTGGCGGGCGTTCGAGTCCATGGGCTCGGGAGAAAAGATGTGGATGGAGTGGGTGTCGCTGCGGCCGTTGCCGGCGACGGCGGTTCCGATGATGTCGTTGTTGAGGACGCCATCGATCAACTGGTTCTGCTGGCGGGCTTCCTGGGCGAAGTGGGTGGCGCCGAGGAGGCCCTGTTCTTCGGCGACGAAGGCGATGAAGACGATGGTGTGGCGGAACTCGTACTGGCTCATGATGCGGGCGAGCTCGAGGGTGGTAGCGGTGCCGGAGCCGTCGTCATCGACGCCGGGCGCGGGCGGGAAGGGCTGGGGGTTGTTGGGATCGGGGCGGGTCATGTTGATGGTGTCGTAATGGCCGCCGATTACAAAAATGCGGTCCGGCTCGGTGGTGCCGGGGAGGACGGCGACGACGTTGGCGATATCGACGTCCTGGGTGACGCGGCCGCCCTTGGGGACGTGGAAAGTGTCGAGGCGGACCTGGAGGCGGGGACTGAAGCTCTTGAACTGATCGAAGATCCACTGGCGCGCGGGCTCGATGCCCTGGGTGGGGCTGATCGTGCCGGAATTAGTGTTGCGCGTGCCGAAGGACTCGAGTTTCTTCAAGGTTTCGGCGATGCGGTCCTGGGAAACGGCGTCCACAATCTTGCGGACGGTCGGGTTGATGCTTTTGAACTCGCGGGTCTCGGATGTCTGGCAGAAGGCAACCGGGGCGAGCAGCACGAGGGCGGCTAAGGAAGACAGTCTCATGTTCGGTTATTGTCGCACCGGCGGGGCGAGGCTGGGGAGCGGGGGCGCCAGAGTGCGGCCGGCCGGTCAGGAGGCGCGGACCCATCTGGATTTGGATGTGGAGTGGGGGCGGCGGGTTGAGGAATGGTCGTGAGCGCGGCGGAGGAGGAGGGTGGCGAGAAGGAAGCCGGAAAGCCATTTCGCGAGCTCGATGCCGGCGTAGGCGATGGTGTATTTGCGGAAGGCGGCGATTTCGGCGGCGCCGGCAGGAAGGAAAGAGGCGATGCGGCCGAGGCGCTGAAGATCGGGGATGACGTAAAAGAGAGCGGCGATGGTGAGGACGATCATGAAGCCGCAGAGAAAGAGTGGCGGGCGAGCGGTTCGGTAGCCGAAGACGAGGACGACCAGGAGGACGGCTCCGAGGGCGAGCTGGATCCACTGCCAGGCTTCGAAGCAGGAGCCGTTCAATTCGTAGACCTGATAGGTGAGCAGGGCGCGGGAGTCGGCGGGGCCGAGGATGGAGAGATTTCTGGCGGCCTGTGGCGGGGGCCAGGACATGATCTGGGCGACGGAGTCGGAGTTGTGCAGGGCGACGAGGGCGATCAGAGGAGCGCCGGCGAGCCATGCGCCAAGGATCAAAGCGGCGAGCCTTCGGACGTGCATGAGAAGTGATTCTAACGCGGGAGCCGGCGCGGTCACAAGAAAACGGAATGAATTTGTGCGTGTATTTACAAGCGGATGGAGAAACGCTCGGGGGAGGGCGCGAGGGAGCGGCCGGTAAGCTTCATGTGAGGCAAGAGATCGCGGATGAGCGGCTCGAAAAACCAGACGAAAGACGAGGCGGCGGAGAAGGCCGCGGGAAAGAAACCGGGGAGAAAACGGAGAAAGAAAAAAGCGCAACTGGTGAGCAAGGTAATCGAGCGGATCGAGGAAAAGCTGGAGAGCGGCGAGATGAAGCCGACGGTGGGGGATTTTATCCGGCTACTGCAGCTCGAGAAGGAACTGATAGAGGAGCAGCCGAGGGAGATCAAGGTCTCATGGGTAGAGCCGGACGAGGGCAGTGCAACCGAACAATAGAGTACAACCCGCTGCCTTCGCAGGCGCGGTTCCACAAATCCGAGGCGCGGTTCAAGGGATTTTCGGGGCCGATCGGATCGGGGAAAAGCCAGGCGCTGTGCCAGGAAGCGATCAAACTGAGCTATTTGAACGCGGGGCGGGTAGGGCTGCTGGGAGCGCCGACGTATCCGATGCTGCGGGACGCGACGCAGGCGACGCTGCTGGAGATTCTGGAGACGAACCGGATCCCGTACGAGCACAACAAGGCCGAGAACACGCTGGTGATGAAGGACACGCGGTCGAAGATTCTGTTCCGGCCGGTGGACGAATTCGAGCGGCTGAGAGGAACGAACCTGGCGTGGTTCGGGGTGGACGAACTTACTTATTGCCAGGAGCAGGCGTGGGTGGTGCTGGAAGGACGGCTGCGGGACCCAAAGGCGCGGAAGCTGTGCGGCTTCGCGGGATGGACGCCGAAGGGGTACGACTGGGTCTACCGGCGATTTCTGGCGAACCGGGTGAAGGGATACGAGGTAGTGATCGCGGCGGCGCACGAGAACCAGCACTTACTGCGTAAGATTCCGGACTTTTACGAGCGGTTGAAACACAGTTACGATGCGCAGTTTTATGAGCAGGAAGTGCTGGGGCGGTATCTGAGCATCAATGCGGGACTGGTATACAACTCGTTTAAGCGGGAAGACAACGTAACGGAGACAAAAGTAGACCCGGGAGCTCCGCTGCTGTGGGCGCTGGATTTCAACGTGGATCCGATGTGCTCGGTGGTGGCGCAGGTGAAAGGCGAGCGGGTGACGGTGCTCGATGAGATCGTGATCAGCCGCGCGACGACGTTGCAGGCGTGCGAGGAATTTCACGCGCGGTTTCGCGGGCATACGGCGGGGGTCTACATTTACGGGGACGCGACGGGGAACCGGATGCAGACGACGGGGAGCTCGGATTACGAGACCGTGCGAAAGTTCTTCCGGAGAGAGGGATACGAGCGGATCAGTTACAAGGTGCCGCGGGCGAATCCGCCGGTGCATGAAAGGGTAGAGCTGGTAAACGCGAAGCTGCGGTCGGCGGCCGGCGAGATCAACTTAGTGGTGGATCAGAAGTGCAGGGAGTTGATCAAGGATTTCGAAGAAGTGAGTTATAAGCCGCTCACAACGATCATAGACAAAGACAAAGATCCACGGAGAACGCACCTTTCGGATGCACTGGGATACTTAGTGTGGCAGGAGTACCAGCCCGGAGGGACGGTGGGGGAGCGGGGGCAGAGGCTGCTGTAGGAGGAGATCAGCATGGATATCGATCGAGAACATCCGGATTACAAAACGAAGAAAGCGATGTGGAGGAAGTACCGGGACCTGTACACGGGCGGGGAGCAATTGAAGCAGAACGCGGGGCAGTACCTGGTTTCGAGGCAGAAGGAGCCGCCGGAGGTTTACCTGGAGCGGTTGAACCGGGTGTTCTACGAGAACTACATCGGGTCGATTATCGACTGGTACGCGGCGACGCTGTTCCGGCGGGAACCGATTTTGAGCTTTGAGGGGGAGAACGAGGCGGGGCGGGCGTTCTTTTGTGAATTTGCCGAGGACTGCGACCGGAAGCAGACGGCGATCAGCGATTTCTTCCGCAAGCAGTTGGTGGATGCGCTGGTGGTGGGCGCCAGTTACATCCTGGTGGACTTTCCGCGTGTGGCCGGCGCGGCCGCGAACCGGGCGGAAGAAGAAGCAATGGGTGCGTCGCGGGCGTACCTGGTGGGGTACGGCGCGGAGGACCTGATCAATTGGGACACGGACGAGCGCGGCGATTTCGAGTGGGTGGTGCTGCGGACGTCGGCGTGGAGGCAGGACCGCACAGGCGAGCGGGAAGGCTACGAGGAAACGCGCTGGACGTACTACGACAAAGAGAATTTCGAAGTGTACCTCAGCGCGGGCAAGCGGGGGGAGCGCGGGAAGCCGGTGCTGGTGGATTTCGGGAGACACGGGCTTGCGGGACTGAGGCGGACGCCGGTGTTCGAGTTGAAGGTGAGCGAGGGGTTGTGGCTGATGAACAAGGCGGCGCTGCTGCAACTGGAGCACTTCAACAAGTCGAACGCGCTGGGATGGGCGCTGACGATGGGGCTGTTCGCGATGCCGGTGGTGTATTCAAATCGCGAGTGGAAGCAGATTGTGGGCGAGTCGTATTACATCCAGTTAGCTCCAGGGGATCAATTCGGATGGACGGAACCGGAGGGGCACGTATACCAGATCGCGGTGGAGAACCTGGAGCGGCTGAAGGACGAGATTTACCGCGTATCGTATCTGATGCCGCAGGCGCGGAACTCGGTGGGAGCGCAATCGGGCTGGAGCAAGCAGTGGGATTTCGCGATCACGCAGGAGGTGCTGCGTGCATACGGGGACGCGGTGAAAGACACGATGAAGCGGGTGCTGCGGGCGATCGAGGCCGCGAGGCAGGACGGGCTGGCGATCGGAGTATCCGGGCTGGACGAGTTCGACATCGGCGACTTCGGGACCGAGTTGGAGGACGCGCGGCGTCTGGTGGAGCTGAAGCCGGGTTCGCGGACTCTGGAGAAAGAGATTTTCAAGAAACTGGCTTACAAATATCTGTGCGATACGAGACAGGAGGTGAAGGATCGAATCGCGGCAGAAATCGACGAGGCGAGTAAGTGAAAGGAGGCCGGATGGCAGAAGAGCAAACGAGCGATGTAAGGGCGATCGTGAGAGAAGCGATCGCGGAATTCATGAACGCGCAACAGGCCGAGACGGAGCCGGCTTACAAGATGGAGCTGGTGGAGGAGCGGAAGCGGCGCGAGCAACTGGAGCGGCGGCTGAGCGAACTGGAGGAAGAGAACAAGCGGAGCCGTCAGATGGCGGAAGAGGCCGAACGGAGCGCGGCAGTGAGATCGGAGCTGCAGCGGCTCGGGGTGGCGAAGGTGGACGTGGCGTTCAAGGCGGTGCGGGACGATATTTACCGCGCGGAAGACGGGAGACTGATAGCGCGGAGTGAACAGGGAGAGCAAAGTCTGAAGGAGTACCTGACGCGCTTCCTGAACGAGAACCCGGAATTTCTGCCGGCGCGGATCCAGGGCGGATCGGGGGCCGCGGCAACGCAGAAGACGCCGCCGGCGGGATCCGGAGTGGACCTGGAGAAGATCCGTCCGGGGATGAGCGCGGAGGAGGCCGAGCGGGTGAGGCAGGAGATCATCAGGGTCGCAGGACAGATGATGCGGTCGTAACGCCGGCGGCCGGGCGTCCCCAGGAGTGTGGGCGGGGCACGTAGAAATGCGTGCGCGCCACGGGAAGTTGGGTGCGGGCCTCCAAAAGGCCGGACGAGGGCGTCCGGAGCAGACGCGAGGGTGTGCCCACAAACGAGTAGTAAGTGATGTTGAGACTAAGAGAGAGAGGAAGAAAGAGGAGGAGAAGATGGCAGTAATTACCTCAGCGAATTTGGCGAACGCGATTGTGAAGCTGGTGGCGGCGGACGCATTGCCGGCGTTGACGGGGAACCTGGTGATGGGAAACCTCGTGAATCGCGACTTCGAGCCGACGCTCGCGCAGGCGGGCGATACCGTAAACGTTCCGATTCCCCCGACGCTGATCGCGAACAACCTGGCGGAGGGGAGTTCGGTGGTGACGCAGAGCCCGAACCTGGGCAATGCGCAGATCAAGCTGGACACGCACGCGGAGGCGACGTTCCAGATACCGGATGTGACGAAGGTGCTGGCGGTTCCGGACCTGCTGAAGCTGTACATGCAGCCGGCGATGGTGGCGCTGGCCGAGAGGATCGAGACCGACCTTCTGAACCTGTACGCGCAGTTTTCGGCGAACGCGCCGGTGGGGACGGCAGGCTCTCCGCTGACGGAAGCGGCGGTGGACGCGGCGGAGACAGCGCTGTTCGAAGCGAAGGTGCCGATGGGCGAGCCGAAGTACCTGGTGGTGGATGCAAACGCATACTCGGCGCTGCGTCAGATTCCGCGGTTCAGCGAGTACGGGACGGCCGGGGAGGCCGGGTTGCGGGCGCTGGTGGATGGCAGCGTCGGGCGGATCAAGGACTTTTACGTGATGCGGTCGCAGTTCGTGGCGAAGACGGGGAGCAGCCCTGTGACGACGCACAACCTGGCGTTCACGAAGAGCTCGATCGGGCTGGTGGTGCGGCGTCTGCCGCAGCCGCTGCCGGGGACGGGCGCGATCGCGGAGTACGCGGAGCTGGGCAATTTCGGCATGCGCGTGGTGATGACGTACCAGCCGAACACGCTGGCGCAGCAGTTCACGGTGGACGTTCTGTACGGCGCGGCAGTGCTGCGGAACAACTTCGGCGTGCAGGTGAACTCGTAAAAGAGAGGAGAGCGGGGACGGGCGCGAAGAGTGCGTCTGTCCTCTTCTTTGATATGGAGATCACGGCTTTTTACAAGAAGGTGCGCGAGGTGGAGGCGACGATCAAGGAACGGGAGGTGCTGATCGTGAGCCTGGCGACGGGGGATGGCGGGCGCGAGGGGGTAAGGTCGGAAGTGACTCGCACCGTGGCTGCGAAGCTGATCGCGGAAGGGCGGGCGCGGCTGGCAACGTTCGATGAGATCAAGGAATACCGGGAGAAGGCGGCAGAGGCGTTGCGAGCGGCGGAGCAACTGGCGGCATCGAAGCGGATGCAGATAGCGGTGCTGTCGGAAGCGGACCTGAAGGCGTTGAAGAGCGGGCTGACGAAGAACTGACGAGGCAAAGATGGCGCTGTTTACTGACGGAACGATGGCGACGATGGAGGACGCGGCGGCGTACGAGTCGTCGATTCTGGACGTGACCGCGACGGAGGGCATCGACCTTCAGACGAAGCTGAAGCTGGCGCAGGAGGAGCTGGGGGTGGAGCTGGAAGCGTTCATGGCGGGGCGGCAAATTGAAGCGGCGCTGGGAAACGTGGTGGTGACGGAGCCGTTGAAAAAATGGCACGTGTTCCAGACGCTGACGCTGGTGTATCGGGATGCGTACAACAGGCAGTTGAACGACCGGTACCTGGGCAAACAGCGGGAGTACGAGCGGCTGGCGCGATGGGCATGGGAGGCGCTGTTCCAGTGCGGTATCGGAATGACGTCGCGGCCGATCGCGAAGGCGGATCCGCCGGAACTGACGGCGGTGGCGGGGAACGGAAGCGCGGCCGTTTACTACGTGCGGGCGGCGTGGAGCGATGGAGAGCAGGAAGGCTGCCCGAGCGATGTGGCGGTGATCAGCGTTCCGGCGGGGAACCTGGCGAGTGTGAAGGCGGTGAATCCGCCGGCGAGGGCGAAGTCGTGGAATCTCTACGCGGGATATTCGGCGGCCGTCCTGGCGCGGCAGAATGACGGGCCGCTGCCGGCGGGGGCGACGTGGACGGCACCGTCGGAAGGGCTGAGGACGGGCGCCGCGCCGGGGACAGGGCAAGCGCCGGAATATTTCGTGAGGGCGGGACGAGTGCTCCCGCGGGGGTGAGCATGGGGGCAAGCAGCGCAGCGACGAAGAAAGTATTCGGGCTGTTGACAACGCCGGAGGCAGGGCTGCCGTACACGCTGGGGGCGATGGCGGAGCAGCAGCAGACGCCGGCGATTATGATCGGGGCGGGCCAGATCGTGACGCAGAACGTGGCGTCGGAGGTAGCGGAGAAGACGGCCGGGGTTAAGTACCCGATGGTGTACGTGTACTGCGAAGGGCTGACGAATTCGCTGAAGGAGAAGTTCCGGACGTTTTCGGGGCAGGCGCACATGGCGGTGGAAGCCCGGATTTCGCACGAGCACATGGAGCGGCTTGCCGGCGATTTGCAATTATTCGCGAGCGCGGCGACGGAGGTGCTGGACAAGAGCCGCGGGGATTGGGGCGAGGGAATGTTTTACACGGGCGGATACAAGGTGGAGTTCGGGGCCGTGAAGCGGGGCGGAAAGAATTTCATCCAGACCGTGAAGATAGCCTTCGATGTGGAGGTGAGTTACTAAATGTCTTGCGGATATATATCATCCAACGATAACCGTCTGTATGTCGGCCTGGAGCTGAGTTACGGACAGATTCCGATCGTGGACGGGCGGAACCGGTTTCCGGCGGTGAAGTTCACGGCGCAGCAGAAACTAACGCGTCCGGAGCGGAAGGACAAAACGGGGACGCGCACGTTTCCGGGCGTGCCGGCGGGCTTAAGGAAGCAGACGACGTTTGGGGTGACGACGTACATGACGGGCTGGACGCGGCAGGACATGGAGCCGGGCTACGGGCCGCTGTTCCAGGCGGGGCTGGGGGGAGCGCCGGTATTTTTCGAAGGCGGAGTGGCGGGGGCGAATACGAACGGGAAACTGCTGACGTTCGCGACGGCGCACGGCTTGTCGGCGGGACAGGGGGTGACGTTCGGTGGGGAGCTGCGGTTCGTGGTGTCGATCGTGGATGCGTTCACAGTGGAGCTGAACGCGCCATTCTCGACGCTGCCGACGCAGGGCGCGCCGGTGGGTCCGACGGTGAGTTACCAGCCGGCTACGAATCTGGCGACAGTGAGCATCTTCGATTATTGGAGCCCGACGGGCGCGGTGCAGCGAATCCTGTGCGGAGCGGCGGTGGATGAAGTGCGGATTCAGGTGAACGGGGATTATCACGAGTTCGAGTTCCGGGGGATCGCGCGGGATCTGATCGACAACACGAGTTTTCTCGCAGGGCAGGGCGAGTTGGCCGCATTTCCGGCGGAGCCGATCGCGGAGCAGTTCGACTACACGATCATTCCGGGGCACTTGGGGCAAGCGTGGCTGGGCAACACGCCGGACCGGTTCTACACGATCACGGCGGCGGCTGTGCGGCTGCAGAACGATATACAGGCCCGGACGCAGGAGTTCGGGTCAGACGTGCCGCGGTGCATTTCGCCGGGGCAGCGGACCGTGACGGTGGATTTCGATCTGTTCGAGCAGAACGAGACGGCGGTGAAAGGGCTGTACCAGGCGGCGAGGCAGCAATCGCCGGTGATGGTGATGCTGCAGTTGGGGCAGCAGCAAGGGCAACTGTTCGGCGTGTGGCTGAAGAGCGTAGTGCCGGAGGTGCCGGAGTTCGACGACAGCGACACGCGGCTGAGATGGAAGTTCGCGAGTTGCCGGGCGCAGGGCACGGTGGACGATGAGATTTCTGTGGCATTCGGGTAGAGGCGGGCGATGGAATACCGGAGCGAGGTGGAGATCGAGTCGGCGAGCACGCCGGGCGTGAGGTTCCGGATCGCGCGGATGTCGTTGGCGCGGCGGATGGAGCTGATCCGGCGGATCCGGGAGCTGGCGGCGAAGGCGGAGTTTCTGGAAGCGGGGAGCAGCGCGGGAGAGAAGTTGGATGCGGCGCTGCTGGCGCGGGAAGTGGACCGCGTGTACCTGGAATGGGGGCTGATCGCGATAGCGGGACTGACGGTGGACGGCGAGCCTGCGACGCGGGAGGCGCTGATCGAGCGGGGGCCGGAGGAACTTGCGAATGAGATCGCGGCGGCGGTGAAGCGCGAGTGCGGGCTGAGCGAGGAAGAAAGAAAAAACTGATCATCGCATTCCATTTCCAGTTTTCAGATCCGGCCCGGTGGAGGTGCGATGAATGCAGGCGAGCAGGGCTGGAGGAGAAGCGGCGGTGCGGCTGGCAGAAGCAGGCGGGACCGGAGCGCGTGGTTTGGGCGCGGGGACGGGTGAGCACGACGGAGTGCCCGAAATCATACATCACGGGGGAAAGCGCGGCGTGGCTGGAGGAGTTCCAGGCGTGGCGGGCGCTGGGGCGGCCGGGTCTTCGGGAGATGGGCGCGAGGGAGGCGCAGGCGCTGATGATTTTGGAAAACGAGTGGGCGAGCGAGGCTAATCGTGGCGAGTAACTTCCAGGGCGTGGTAAACAGCGTGATCGGGGCGAGCGAGTTCAGCCAGGCGCTGATGGCTGGGTTGAGCGATGCGCTGCAGGTGGAGCAGCTTCGAATTACGGGCCAGGCGCAGACGGAGGCATTGCTGGCAAACACGGCGGCGCTTTTGAAGAATACGTCGGCGCGGAGCTCGAGCACGGGAACCACGGCGGGGGGCGTGGTGCAGAGCGTATTGGGCGGCTTCGGGGGCGGGCTGCTGTCGCCATTGATCTCGGGGCTGATCGGGCTGTTCGGCGGCGGGAAGGCGGAGACGCCTCCTCCGTTGGTGGTGTATGCGCCGCCGGCGGCCGTGAATTACGAAGCGGACTTCTCGCGGAGTGCGGGGTTAGCGGCGACTTACTCGAACGGAGGCAGGGGGAGCGTCGTGAGCGCGCCGCAGATTACGGTGCAGGTGCAGGCGATGGACAGCCGTTCGTTTCTCGATCACCGGGAAGAGATAGCGCGGGCGGTGCGGGAAGCGATGCTGAATTCGCATGCTTTGAATGATGTGGTGAATGAGTTGTGAGAAGCGGCTGGTGTAAGTTTCGCACAAAGACACAAAGACCACAAAGGCACAAAGAAAACATCTTGCTTTAGGCGTGAGTGTCGAACCTCGCAAAGACGCAAAGGACCAAAGACGCAAAGGAAGACATTAGGATGAGTTCATTTCCTAGGTTGAAGACGGGGGCGGTGGTTCAGTATCCGGCGACTCGGACGGTTGGTTTTGCGACGGAGGTGTTCCGGTTTCTGGACGGGGCGGAGCAGCGGTATCGGGCGCGGGGCTCGGAGACTCGGCGGTGGGTGATCCGGCTGGAGCTGCTGGACGAGACGGAGCTGGCGGCGCTGGAGGAGTTTTTCGAGTCGATGGAGGGTGCGTTCGGGAGGTTTGTGTTCGAGGATCCGTGGGATGGGAAGCAGTATCCGGATTGCAGTCTGGAGGGCGATGAATTTGAG
>Ga0078972_1003293_pt1 | contig 49023 bp, 34 predicted proteins | sample YelNatPaOPGAMG01_FD_67568 | JGI IMG/M metagenome (GOLD analysis project Ga0078972, IMG submission 67568) | Hot spring thermophilic microbial communities from Obsidian Pool, Yellowstone National Park, USA - OP-RAMG-01 (SPADES assembly) (version 2) | ecosystem: Environmental > Aquatic > Thermal... | reverse complement strand
TGGGACGACGACAGTGACGTGGACGGTGACGGATGCGAGCGGTAACACGGCGCAGGCGACGCAGACTGTGACTGTACTGGACAATCAAGCGCCGACGATAACAGCGCCGGCGAATGTGACAGTTAATGCTGACAATGGTCAGTGCTATGCGACTGGAGTTGCGTTGGGGACGCCTGTTACGAGCGACAACTGTCCTGGGGCTACAGTGAGCAACAACGGGTTGACGCAGTATCCGGTTGGCACAACGACAGTGACGTGGACGGTGACAGATGCGAGCGGTAACACTGCGCAGGCAACGCAGACTGTGACTGTACTGGACAATCAGGCGCCGACGATAACAGCGCCGGCGAATGTGACAGTTAATGCAGACAATGGACAGTGCTATGCGACTGGGGTGACGTTGGGCACACCGACGACGAGTGACAACTGTCCTGGGGCTACAGTGAGCAACAACGGGCTGACGCAGTATCCGGTTGGGACGACGACAGTGACGTGGACGGTGACGGATGCGAGCGGGAACACTGCGCAGGCAACGCAGACTGTGACGGTGGTAGATGGAGAGGCGCCGACGGTGGTGTGCAAGAATATAACAATACAGTATGTTGGGCCGCCAACGGTAATTCAACCGACTGATGTACTGCTAAGCTATTCTGACAACTGCACCGCACAAGGTCAGGCAACGTTCAGTTTGTCACAAGACACGTTCTATTGTGCGGATATAAATGGGACATTTAATGTGACTTTGACGGCTACCGACCAGGCCGGCAACACGGCGACTTGCAGCGCTCAAGTGACTGTCCAGGATGGACGGACTGCGCCGGCTGTGGCCTATGTAGATGACGACTGGGCCGGGAGTGTTTCCTGCCAGATGGTCAGCTTCCCTGGCGGTCCAAACAACTTGGAGTTCAACTATAATGCATTTACAAACATCCAGGACGCAATCGATGCAGTAGTTTCTGGCGGGACAGTTTATGTGGCGAATGGTTACTACGACTTAATTGGTCAGATAGACATCAACAAGCCGCTCACAATAATTGGCCAGAGCCGGACCGGCACTTATGTTGATGCGTTTTATCAGTTGGCAGGCTTCTATGTGAACGCTTCAGGCGTTACAATAGCCAACTTCAGAATTGAGAACGCGGTGGTTGCGGGAATCCTGTTGGATAATCTGGCGAGCGCAACAATAAGAAGCAACGACATCAACTACGGGGCTTCGTACGGCATACAGATGGTTGGTGCTACTGCAATAATCGAGTACAACAATCTGAGCAGCAACCTTGCAGCGGGTCTGCGTGTGCAAGGCGGCGCAATAGCTGATGCCGGCGACTGCAGCGGTTTGAACATAACCGGCTTGGGCACTGGCACCGGCCCGAATGGCTCAAGCGCCGGCTTCAACGTTTTGTCCGGCTACGGGTTCGACAATGCGCAACCTTGGGCGATCCAAAATCTCAATTCGCTGCCTGAACCTGGAGTAATGGCGCTGAACAATTATTATGGCGCGGTAGTTGGGGATGATATTCGCAAGCTGTTGGTGCCAGGCGCCACAGGAATCAAGTTCTCACAAGCAGGCGGTTTGTTGGTGCAGCCTCCGACCAACCAAACAGTTCAATGCGTGGCAGATGTGCCCGGGACGGCGTCAACGTCATTGGCGCAATTCCTGGCTGATGGCGGCATGGTTTCCGCCAGCGAGGTAACAGTCAGCCACATTGACGGGCCGCTGGTGCCTGGACCGGCGGAGGGTACTGTGACCAGGACATACACGTTGACGGATAGCTGCGGAGTCACAGCCCAGGCGATTCAAGTCATCACAGTGGACGATACCATCTTCCCTGTGATTACAGGTTGCCCGGCAAATATCAGTCTGAGCACAAGCCCAACCCAGTGCAGTGCGGTGGTAAGTTGGACTCCGCCAACTGCCACGGACAATTGCGGAGTGACCCTGACCAGCACGCATAACCCTGGCGACACATTCCCGGTTGGCACCACGGTTGTCGTTTACACGGCGGCTGATCCAGCCGGCAACACCACAACTTGCAGCTTCACGGTGACGGTGCAGGATTTGACACCGCCGACAATCACGGCGCCTTCCAATGTGACGGTGAATGAAGATGCCGGACAGTGTTATGCCAGCGGTGTGAATTTGGGGACACCTATTACGAGCGACAACTGCTCGGTGGCAAGCGTGGTGAATAATGCACCACCGCAATTCCCGCTTGGGACCACCGTGGTCACATGGACTGTAACGGATGCCAGCGGGAATACCGCGCAGGCGACGCAAACGGTGACTGTGAACGAAGTCAACGACGCACCGGCGGCATCCAATGATTCAAAAGTTGCCGACGAAGATACGCCGCTGGTATTCCCGGCGAGCGATTTGCTGGCGAATGACAATCCAGGCGGTGGCGCATGCGAGAGCTGGCAGACGCTAACAGTAGTTGGTGTTGTGACGCCAACCGCAAAGGGCGGCACGGTGTTGCTGGCAGGCGGGAACATTTATTATACACCTGCGCCAAACTACAACAGCTTGATTGATGGCGACGACAGCTTTACATACACGGTACAGGACAATGGGACGACTGGCGGAATGCCTGATCCGAAGACCTCCACTGCAACTGTGGTCATCCAGGTCCGCGAAGTGAATGATGCGCCAACGGCTGTGAACCAGAATCTCGGGCCGACACCGGAAGACACGCCATTCCTGATTTCAAGCAATAGCTTGCTGGCAGGGGCGTTGCGCGGGCCGGTGACTGCAACCGACGAATCCACTCAAGTGTTGCAGATTAGCTGGGTCAGCTCAAACAGCACGCGGCGCGGCACGGTAATTATAACCAATGGAAACGTGTTATACCGGCCAGCCACCAACTTCAACGGGGTGGATACATTCTTCTACGCATTGACGGACAACGGGACAACGGCTGGCTCACCGGACCCGAAGAGCGCAACGGGAATGGTGACAGTGGTTGTATCGCCGGTGCAGGAAGTCTTCCCGTCATACTTTACGGCGTTGCAAAATTACTTGACCGGCCCCGGCCCCAATAGTGTTGCAGTTGGATATTTCGGAGGGCCATATCCATATCTGGTGGTGGCCAATTACAACACCAATTACATCTCGGTGTTGAGCGGTGACGGTAACGGCTCGTTTGCAAGTCTGGTGACAAACATCACGGTGGGCAACACGCCTGCGGCGGTGGTTGTGGCAGACTTCAATGGCGACACGTACGAGGATATTGCCGTGGCAAATGACACGGATAACAACGTGACGATAATATTTGGAGACGGCATGGGCGGCTTTGTAGTTGGAGCGAGCTATCCCGTTGGCACCAATGCCATACATCTTGCGGTTGGCGACTTTAACCATGACGCCAACGGGCGGCCGGATTTGGCAGTGGTGAGCTATGTTGAGAACAGCGTCAAGGTGTTGCTCAACAATGGCGACGGCACATTTGGAGCCGCGAGCAGCTACGCGGTGGGTAGCAACCCGGTGTTTGTGGCGGTTGCTGATATGAATAATGACACTTATGCAGATTTGGTGGTGGCCAATTACAACAGCAATACGGTAAGCGTGCTGCTCAACACTGCAAATGGAAGCGGCACATTCCTTGCGCAGCAGTCATTTGCAGTTGGAGCAAAGCCGCTTGGGGTTGCTGTTGGCGATGTAAACGGGGACAACAAGGTGGACGTCGTTACTGCGGACAGCGCTGATAATACGGCGACTGTGTTGCTTGGAAATGGCGCAGGCGCCATAACCTTCTTCACCAATTACTTTGTTGGCATGGGTCCAAGCGCGGTGTTGCTGGCGGATTTGAAGGGCAGCAACAGACTTGATTTGGTTGTTGCCAATGAGCTGGATGACACCGTCTGGGTTTTGCCTGGAACAGGCACGGGCGCGTTTGCCAACTACTACAATGAGGAAGCCACGCTGTTTACAGTTGGCGACCAACCTGTGGCGCTGGCCAAGGGTCAGTTCAACCCCAATAATGACGTTTACCTTGATCTGGCCGTCGCCAACTTTGCGTCCAGCAATATAACGGTGCTGCTTAACAGCACGCACGTGATGGCCTACTCGTCGAATTACACAATAATTGAAGACAGCGGTTCGATCAATGCAACCATGGGTGGCTGGGGTTCGCCGCTGATGTTCCAAGTCATTCAGAATCCGACTCGCGGAGCATTGAGCGGGACTCCGCCGATGGTTGTTTACACACCGTACACCAACGAATTCGGCTCTGATTCATACAAATTCCGTGTCACGGATGGTTCTGGAGCATATGCCACAAACACGGTTTACATCACGATTCTGCCAAAGAACGATCCTCCTTCGTTCTCGATGTCAACGAATCTTGTGGTTGTGGCTGAAGACAAGCCCAAGCAGTATTTCTACAAGTTCCTGACGAATCTGACTGTTGGGCCGCCGAATGAGGCCGGGCAGACGTTCAGTTTCATTACCGATAATGACAACACCAACTTGTTCAGCTCGCAACCAATGGTCAACAGCGCCGGCACGCTGGTGTTCCAGGCGAAGCCGAACGCATACGGTGATGCGCTGTGCACTGTTGTGATGAAGGATTCTGGTGGCACGGCATACGGTGGCAATGATACCTCCGAGCCGGCATACTTCGTCATTTCGATTACAAACGTGAATGACGCGCCGACAGTCTTGCCGGCAACATTTGCCAGCAAGACGATATATGAGGACAAACAGACCAATTATGTCTTCACCATCACGGATTTGGAAAGTGATCCGGATGATCTTGACATTACAGTTACCTCGACCAACCTGACATTGGTTCCTGAGGACTTCCTCAACAATATCATAATCACGCGCAATGGAAGCAACATCAACGTCACTGTCATACCGATGCCAGACGAGTTCGGGAAGACGTTGTTGACCTTCAGCATATCTGATGGCACCAATACCACAACACGCACCAGTTTGTTGACGGTGTATGCCGTGAACGACCAACCGGAATTCGAGGTTACAGACACGGTGATTAACTGGAGCATAGCCGACAACGGGAAGTACTACTCCAACCTGTTGGTGACCGCTTATTCGCTCGGGCCGGAGAATGAAAGCACGCAGAAGATACAAAGCTACACGGTCACGGCTTCGCCGAATACCATGTTCTACACGCAGCCAAAGATCATTTTGACCAATGGCTACCTGTTCTTCACCCTCAAGGGTGGAACAAACGTTGGAACATCCACGCTGACCATTACGTTGACTGATAATGGCGGCACCTACTATGGCGGTACCAACAAGTCGGCGCCCAAGATTGTCACAGTCAACATAAATCCGTAGGTTGTGTTGACTTGCTTCAAAAGGCAGGCGGGCAACCGCCTGCCTTTTTTTTTGCAAACTTGTGTTGCTTGGGGATTTGAGTTTTAGCCTGGGAAATCATAAAGTTATCGTGTGCACAGCGAAGCCATTCATCTGGGGCCGCTAACAATCCATTGGTACGGGATTATGGTGGCAGCGGGCTTTCTTGTCGGGCTGTGGTCTGCCAGGGGGCGCGCGGTCAGGGAAGGGTTTGCACCGGAGCTGGCCGTTGATTTCGGCCCATGGCTGCTGGTAGGGGCCATTGTGGGTGCGCGACTTCTTTACGTTGTCTCCTACTGGGACGTCGCATTTGCCGGCAAGCCGTGGTGGGAGGTGTTCATGATTCAGAAGGGCGGTTTGGTGTACTACGGAGGCTTTGTTGGGGCAGTATGCGGAGCCGCGATTTTTTGCAGGAAGAGGGGGATATCGTTTTTGAAGGCTGGTGACTTGCTGGCGCCAAGCATTGCTCTGGGACAGGTGTTTGGGAGGATTGGTTGCTACTTGAACGGATGTTGTTACGGCTTTCCAACGGATGTGCCATGGGCCTGCCATTTTCCACATTATCACGAAACTCACGGAATCGGCGTGCATCCTGTCCAGTTGTATGAGGCAGCAGCCTGTTTTGGTTTGTTCGTTGTTCTAGCATTGTGGCATCGTCGCAAGCAATTGGACGGGGAGGTGTTTGCCGGCTATATGGCCGGTTATGGCCTGGTACGATCCAACACAGAAAGATTTCGCGGGGACTATTCATCATGGGGTTTTGGAGAAAGGTTCACGCCCGGACAGTCATTCAGCCTGTTGTTACTGGCGGGAGCGATTTGTCTGGGGCTATGGTTGATCTGGCGCCGTAAACGGGCAGGTGGTAGCGTTTTACAGTGAATAGATGAAGGTGTCTTTTCAAGAAGGGAGCGCGGAGGAACGGCCAGGCGGAATGCGACGTATGCGCCCCATTTTGCTGACCGGTTGCACGGCATCAGGCAAATCTGCAGTTGCGCTCGAATTGGCACGGCAATTGGGGGGAGAAATTGTGACGGTTGACTCGATGCAAGTTTACCGTGGGTTGGACATCGGCACAGCAAAACCATCCCCGCAGGAGCGCGCAGAAATCCGCCATCATCTGCTGGATGTTGTCAGCCTGGATGAAAACTTTGATGCAGCCCGGTTTGTGGAATTGGCATGGCAGGCAGTCAGAGATATACAAGGCCGCGGAAAAATTCCGATACTATGCGGCGGGACAGGATTGTATTTCAAGGCATGGCTGGCCGGACTCGGGCAGTCGCCAAAGGCAGATGCACAGTTGCGGGCTGAGCTGGAGCAGATTCCGCTTGTGGAATTGTTAAATGAACTGAAGGAGAGAGACCCGGCGACTTACGCCGTGATAGATCGACGGAACAAGCGGCGCATAGTGCGAGCAGTTGAGGTTATACGGTTGACGGGCAGGCCATTTTCGGCCCAGCGCGCCGTTTGGGGGACGGAAAGGCTGGTGCAATATCCGTTTTTCGGGCTTTTGCGTGAGACGGAAGATTTACGCCGGCGGATTGACAGGCGGGTTGATGAAATGTTTGCGAACGGGCTGGTTGAGGAGACAATGGGGTTGTTGAAACAAGGGCTGGAGCGGAATCGCACGGCTATGCAGGCCATTGGCTACCGTCAGGTGGTTGAGTATTTGCGAGGACTGCGTTCGCTGGAAGAAACTACTGAATTGGTCAAGGTGCGCACAAGGCAGTTTGCAAAGCGACAGATGACATGGTTCAGGCACCAATTGCCGGTCGAATGGATGCCTGTGGCTGCCGGGGCAACGGCTGCTGAATTGGCCGCCGCCATTGCGCGGAAGCACGCCGAATTTGAATCGGACTTAACAGGAGGCCGGCCTGCGTGCTAAATTATCGGTGGAAAGGTTGTATTGGCATAGAACTTGAAAGCATTGATTGAAATTGCCGCCAGACCGACACGGCGGGTGTTTCTGATAGGAGTCAGGATAAAGTCGCAGACAGCCACAGAGGTGGAGGAATCATTGGATGAACTGGCGGAGCTGGCTGCGACAGCAAAGGCGATTGTAGTGGGGCGCGGCACGCAAAGGTTGGATGCGCCGGTGGCGGGGACTTTTATTGGCAAGGGAAAGGCGGAGGAATTCGCCGACTTTTGCCGCAATAACAAGGTGGATACGGTGATAATTGATGACGAACTAAGTCCTGCGCAGGCGCGTAATCTTGAGAGGATATTCCAATGCAAGATAATGGATAGGACCTCGTTGATCCTGGAGATTTTCTCGCAACGCGCGCAGACGCGCGAAGGCAAACTTCAAGTTGAGCTGGCGCAGTTGGAGTATCTATTGCCGCGGCTGACGCGCTACTGGGGCCACCTGTCGCGGCAGGCGGGCGGCATTGGACAGCGTGGCGGCGAAGGCGAGAGCCAGTTGGAAGCTGACAGACGCCGCGTGCAGGAGCGAATAGACAAAATCCGCGAAGAATTGGAATTGGTGCGGCGGCAAAGGAGCACGCAGAGGGCGGGGCGGTTGCGCCGGCAATGGCCGCTGGCCTCGATAGTGGGATATACCAACGCAGGCAAAAGCACCTTGTTGAATGCCTTGACCGGCGCACAGGCTTTTGCCGAGGACAAGTTGTTCGCCACATTGGACCCGATGACAAGGCGGCTGAGACTGCCAACAAACCAAAATGTGCTGTTGTCGGACACAGTGGGGTTTATTCGCAAACTTCCACATGGTTTGGTGGAAGCGTTCAAGGCGACCTTGGAAGAGGTTGTCCAGGCAGATTTGCTTCTTCATGTGGTTGACATAAGCCATCCGCAGGCGGATGCACAGATAGCCGCAGTACAGAAGGTGCTTGAAGAAATAGGCGCAGCAGACAAGCCGGTGATGCTGGTTTTGAACAAGGTTGACCGCCTCACAGACCGCGGGGTTGTGGAGCGTTACCGCCAGACAATGCCCGGGGCAGTGGCCGTTTCAGCAAAAACGGGCGAAGGCCTTGATGATTTGCTGTCTGAGATGAGCGGACGGCTCCGGCCTGTGCGAATGTTTCTTGAGTTTGCCTTCCCGCAGGCGCAATGGCGGATGCTGTCGCGGCTTCAGCAAATCGGACAGATAACCGAGCGCAAATATGGGGCGCAGCAGGTCACTGTACGCGCCCGGATTCCGCCTCATGCCCGCGCCGAGTTTGAACCCTTCATTGTGCGGGATTTGGGAGCAGGCGACAATGGAAACGAAGAAGATGGGGGCAAGATATGTTGATACGGGAAATGCCGGAAGGAGAGCGTCCGCGCGAGCGGCTGGCGAGCAAAGGCCCTGATGCGTTGAGCAAGGAGGAATTGCTGGCGGTTTTGTTGCGAACCGGCACCAAGGGACGTTCGGTGCTTTTGGTCGCAAGTGATCTGCTGAAAACGTTTGGCAATTTGCACGACCTTGCGCGGGCTACGATTGACGAATTGCAGAGTGTGCCCGGGGTAGGGCGTGACAAGGCGGTCACATTGGCCGCGGCCTTCGGGCTTTTCAAGAAACTATCCGAGGAGAGGTTTGAAGATACGGTGATGCAACAGCCGGAGCAGGTGGCTGCATACATGCGGGATGAGGTGCGGGACAAGTCAGTGGAGACATTTTACATTCTGATGTTGAACACGCGGCGGCGGTTGATAAAGCGTCATGTAGTTTCGCAGGGGATACTGGATACCATACTGGTGCATCCGCGGGAGGTATTCCGTCCGGCGATTGCGGCGAATGCATCTGCCATAATACTGGTGCACAATCATCCAAGCGGCGATCCAACGCCTTCCGAGCAGGATATCATGGTTACGCACGATTTGGTGCGTGCGGGGAAAATTCTGCGGGTACAGGTGCTCGATCACATAATCATGGGCGCTGTGGGCGGAAATCGCACCAGGGATTATTGTTCGCTTCGTGAATTAGGCCATATAAATGGCTGACACAGCTCAACCTTCAACCATACAAAAGTTTAACTTCAAACTGTATTTGCCATGATTCATCCGACAGCAATTATCCATCCAAAAGCCCGTCTGGATTCGACTGTGGAAGTCGGCCCGTTTTGTGTGATAGACGAAGATGTGGAACTGGGGCCGAATTGCGTGCTTGGGCCGCGGGTTTATCTGACCGGCTGCACGCGGATAGGGCCAAACAACAAATTCCACGCCGGTTGCGTGATTGGTGATGCGCCGCAGGATTTGAAATACAATGGACAGCCGACTGGATTGCGTGTGGGCGGCAATAATGTTTTCCGCGAAAATGTCACAATACACCGCTCCAACAAACCGGAAGAGGAAACCGTAATAGGCTCGAACAATTATTTCATGGCCAACAGTCACGTTGGACATAATGCGGTGGTTGGTGACAATGTCATCATGGCAAACGGCGCGTTGCTGGCCGGGCATGTAACGGTTGGCGACAGGGCCTTTATATCGGGCAACTGCCTTGTGCATCAATTTGTGCGGGTTGGCACATTGGCCATAATGCAGGGCGGCAGCGCGATCAGCAAAGATTTGCCTCCTTACACGATAGCCCGCGGTGACAACGGAATTTGCGGCCTGAACGTCGTGGGACTCAGGCGTGCCGGGTTTACATCCGAACAACGCCTTGAATTGAAGCGGCTCTATCATGCGCTGTTTCGCAGCGGGCGCAATTTCAGGGAGGCTCTTGAGGAAGCCGCCGCGCAGTTCTCAAGTGAAGCTGCGAAAGTGATGATTGATTTCCTGCGCGCGAGCAAACGCGGTGTTTGCCAGGACAAGGGTTATCGTGCCGGTGAATCGGAATCCGAGGAGGAATGAGACACGCGGGCATGATTTGCAGGAACCCCGTGATGCTTCAGAATAAAACGTCCGTTTATCTTGGTTTAATGCCCGCTTGCCGGCGGACCTCAGAAATCATTTGCTGCCAATAACGCCGTAAAAATTGTGGATGCCGGAGGCTGTCCAGTGCGTAACAACCGGTGGCGCGATCAAGCTCCAGGATGGCGGTTATCATCTCTTCCTGATAATAGCCGGCTTCGGCCAATGGCAGGCCGGATGGGTCACGGATGAAGGATTGGCCGCTTGACGACTGCCGTCCGTCTGGAGATTGGCCTATCGTGTTTGCAACGCAGTGAAAAATATGCGTGGTAGGCCCGGCTGGCAATTGAGCGCGCCCCGAAGTGCGTTTCCACACCACCGCTTCAAGCTCATCCGAGCTGCATGAAGGGTGGAACAAAATTCTTGCTCCAGCCATGGCAGGCAGGCGGTAAACTTCGGGATGCCGTCCGTCGCGGCAGATGGCGATGGTGCAAAGTACGCCGTCCAGTTCAAACAAGGACAACTTGTTTCCAGGGCGGCAGTATTTTTGCTCGCTGCGCCCGGCTAGATGGACTTTTGCGTACTCATGTACAATCCTGCCTTCAGGTGAAATGACATGGGCCATATTTAGAAACTTTTTGGCCGTGCGATGGATGGCGCCGGCAATGACCCAGAGCCTGGCGGTCGCAGCTTCTTTGCGCATCGTCTCGATGGCCTTTTGGACGCGTTCATGAGGCAACTCGAACAGGTAGGGGAAATAATAGCCGGTGAGGCTGGCTTCCGGAAAACAGACAACGCGGCTGCCTTCGCGCGCAGCCAGTCGCAAATAATGGATGCTGCGTTCAAGGTTGTATTCCAAAGGGCGTCCCCAGTGGAGTTGCACGCAGGAAACCTGTAGTGTTCGAGGCTTGTTTGTAGGCTTCATGGGCGGGGATTATCGTTCGCCGAAAGCTGCTTTGTCAATCTGCGGCTGACATGCCGGCTCCTTTTGATATGTAAAATTTGAGATGACCTTTTATTTTGGCTTGGAGTTGGGGCTGGCTGTGTTTAGTTTGGCGTCAAAATTTCAAACAAGTCCTGTGAGAATATGAAAAGGTTGTTTGGCACGTTCTGGTTGGTTTTGGCAGTGGCGGGCGCGCACGCTGTTTCATTTGAAACGCCGTATCTCCGCTTCACTGTCTCTCCTGAAAACGGCGCTTATGAAATCCTGGACAAACAAAGCGGGGTAATTTGGAAATCCAATCCATATCAGGCGCGTTTTGGGGATGCGACGTTCAGGGTGGAAGGCCGCTCTGTTCGTGCCAGTTTGGGGGCATGCGAGGTGAAGCCGGTGGCTGGCGCAAGGCGCGGATTGTCGCTGAACTTCGGCGTCAATACAGGGCAGGCCCAAACCCGCCTGACGGTTGATATTATTGCCACCGAGAATGGCCGTGGTTTGGAGTTTGCCTATTCCGCTCCTGACGGCTCCGGCGTTGAACAGGTGCGGCTTCTGGATGAGGCGTTGTGGGTGACGGATGCCGATAAAGGCTATGCGGTTGCGCCGGTCAGGATGGGAATGATGATACCCGCAGACAGCGGATTTGCTTATCACCACACGTTTGACACCTACACATACGAGGGTTGCCACATGGCGATGTGGGGGATGGTCAAGCAAGGCTCGGCGCTGCTGTTGCATTGGGATAGTTGTTATCCACGAGTGGAGCTTGGTAGCGCGCTGACAAACGCCGTGCCCGGCGCAAAGCAGGTCCTGTCGGCATCGTTGGCTTTGCGCAAGGATGCCCGAAAGTTCCGGCTCGAGTTGCTCGGGCGCGGCGATTACAACGCAATTGGACAGGCGTACCGTCAGATAGCAGCGGCGAAGGGGTGGCTTGTGCCGTGGGAGAAAAAACTCAAGGAGAATCCAGAACGCGCCAAATTGTTTGGGGCGGTGAACTTCAAACTGTGGAGCGCGCTTTCGCGTCAAATGAATGAGGAAAGCACACGCGAGGAATCGGTGCGGGTGAATTGGACATTTGCGGAGGTTGCGCAGATAGCGGAGCATTTGAAGAAGGACCTCAAGCTTGAGAAAGTATTGTTTTTGCTCGGCGGCTGGATTCACCGCGGTTATGACAATCAACATCCGGACATTTTGCCGCCTGCGCCGGAGTGCGGCGGGGCAGAGGGGCTGGCGGATTGCGCCCGCAGGGTGCTGGGGCAGGGATATTTGTTCGGGTTGCATGACAATTACCAGGACATGTACCGCGATGCGCCATCCTGGAACACCAACTGCCTTATGAAAAATCCCGATGGCAGTCTGACACGGGGCGGGAAATGGGCCGGGGGACGCGCATATCTGACGTGTTCAAAAGAGGCCCTGGAGCTTGCAAAGCGTCCGCAAAATCTTCCGGCTGTGAAGAAGCTTACCGGCGCCAACGCCTACTTTATAGACACAACTTACGCTGCTGGATTGATGGAGTGCTTTGACCCGAAGCATCCGCTGTCGCGCGCTGACGACATGAAATGGAAACAGGCGCTTAGCGATTATGCCAGGGAAGTGTTTGGAATTTTTGGCAGCGAATGCGGCAGGGAATGGGCCATACCGCATGCCGATTTTTTTGAGGGTCTTACCGGGGTCTCGGGACGTTACTATCACGACGCGGGTTTGTTGTCGAAACTTGGCGGGCGGGTCATACCGCTTTTTGAGATGGTGTATCATGATTGCATAGCCATGTATGGGAAGTACGGCTATGACCCTGCCGGAGCGGCGGAGCATGTGTTGCATCATGCGATTCTGGGGCGGACAATGTATTATCACAGCCTGCCGGCGCATTTGTACTGGCAGCAGCCGGAGGCATCCCGTGATAGACTGGCGCTTTGGCCGTCGGTGGCCGAGTTCAAGGCGGTTGGCCCGCGCCGTTTTGAGATGACATACCAGTGGCGGATTGATAAGACACCAACCGATGACTGGCGCGTGTTTGTCCATTTTACTGACGCCAGTGGCGCAATAAAGTTCCAAAACGATTACCAGCCGCCTGTTCCGTCATCGAAGTGGCCGGTTGGGATTGTAAAACATGGTCCCATGACAGTGTCCGTGCCGGAAAATTTGGCAGGCACTTTTGAAGTCCGGATGGGGCTTTTTCAGACTGCCGCCGGTGAACGGGCCTTGCTGGAAGAAATGACTTCAAGGGACAGGACGGTTTTGGTTGGGCGTTTGAAAGTGACGGCTGAAAAGATCAGCTTTGAACGAGCGGAACAACAGCAGCCGGCAAAGCCTGTGGGCAATCCAGGCTTGTTCACACGGGCTGATAATGGCTGGGCCGAGGGGTTGTGCCTCTGGGATCGTTACATGAAAAACACCTATGAAATGCTTTCGCCATTGAATGATTTGGCGGCGCGGAAGCAGCTTTCAAAACATGAGTTTTTAACGACAGACTGGAAGGTGCAACGCTCGATTTTTGGAAATGGCGCTGATGCCGTGACAGTTACAGTCAACACCGGCGCGCAGGATTATGCGTGCGTTTCAAAAAACGGCGGGGAGGTTGTGTTGCCAGCGTATGGTTTTTTAATTGAGTCGCCTTATTTTGTGGCGTTCCATGCCCGCTCCTGGAATGGCATCAAGTATGATGCACCGGTGATGTTCACCGTCCGGTCTGTTGATGGGAAACCAATCGAGCGTTCAAAAAACATTCGCATTTACCATGCTTTTGGCGATGCGCGCATACGGCTTGGAAAAACGATACGCCAGGTGCAAAAGGAGGCAGTGGGCGTATCAATGTGAGCAGAGTCATGGCTGTGCAGCCGCAAGATTCACCGCTGGCAACGCCCCTCAACTCGTTGTGGAAGGTTGGGGATGAACGCAGCGCCCAACTGGCCCGGCTGGAGTTGCACACGGTTGAGGATTTGCTTCTCTACAAGCCACGGCGTCATGAAGACAGACGCCATTTCCGGCAAATCAGGGATTTGAAGCATGGCGAGCACGCGCTGGTGCGCGGACAGATAATCGCGCATGGCATCAGAAGTTTCAGGAAGCGTAATCTTTTGCTTTATGAATTTGTGTTGGATGATGGGACCGGTCTTTTGCGCTGTCATTGGTGGAATGCCGAGTGGATGAAAAACATGTACAGCGTTGGACAGGAAGTAACGCTGTTTGGAAAGGTCAGTAAAATCCGGCACCTGACGATGGATAGACCGGAAGTGGAGTTGGTTGAGCGCGGGGAGGAAGGCTCCATACACATGGGGCGAATAGTGCCGATATATCCATTGACCGAAGGTTTAACCCAGCGTTGGTTGCGGGCGCTGGTGTGGCGGACGTTGCGGGATTACGCAATCCATTTCAACAGGCGGGAAGAGGTTGCAATTCCGGCTGGCCTTCCAACGCGGGCTGAAGCTGTCCGGTGGCTCCATTTTCCAGATGAGATGGAGCAGGTTGAAGCGGCCCGCCAGCGGCTGGCTCTGGACGAATGGCTCGAACTGCAGTTGCAAATTCAAATGCGCCGTCAGAAATTGGAGTCGCGCGCCCGCGGGCTGGCCTGCCGTGGCGACAATCATTTAATCAAGCCATTCCTGGCGAATCTTGGATTCAAATTGACAGAGGCGCAGACGCGCGTGTTGCGGGAAATCCGGCAGGATATGGGCGGCGGGGTGCCAATGCGCCGGCTGTTGCAGGGAGACGTTGGTTCCGGCAAAACCGTTGTGGCTGCATGCACGGCGCTGATGGCTTTGGAAAGTGGCTACAACGTGGCGCTGATGGCGCCCACGGAAATTCTGGCCATTCAACATTATGAGAACTTCCGGCGCTGGTTTGAACCATTGAGAGTCCGCGTGCGATTGCTGACAGGCGGTCGAAAGGATTACGGCGATTCTGAATTGGAGGAAAACCTGCCGTTGCTGCGAAGTATGATGGACGGGTCGCAAAAAGGGCATCAGAGCGAGTCGGCATGTCTGGTTGTCGGCACGCATGCTTTGGTGCAGCCTGGACTGGAATTGGAACGGCTTGGCCTGGTAATCATTGATGAACAGCACAAGTTTGGCGTGGCTCAGCGCGAGGCCCTTGTTAGAAAAGGCAATTATCCGCATTTGCTGGTGATGACTGCCACACCAATACCGCGCACCCTCGGGCTTACACTATACGGAGATTTGGATGTATCAATAATTGACCAGTTGCCTCCCGGCAGAGGCCGGGTAAGGACTTTTGTCAGAGGCGCGGACAAATTACCGAAAGTATGGGAGTTTGTGCGCAAGAAACTTGCCGAGGGCCGCCAGGCATACGTGGTTTATCCGCGGTTGGAGGAGGCCGACACTGCAAATGAGATCAAGGCTGTAACGGTCGAGCATGCAAAATTGGTTACCATTTTCAAGCCGTGGCAGGTTGGACTGATGCATGGCAAATTGCCGGCTGCGGAAAAGGAACGTACTTTGGCGGATTTCAGAGAAGGTCGCTTGCATGTGCTGCTGGCTACAAGTGTGGTGGAAGCCGGGGTGGACGTTCCAAATGCCACCATAATGGTGGTTGAAAATGCGGATTTGTTTGGATTGGCGCAGCTTCACCAATTGCGCGGGCGGATAGGCAGGGGCGCGCAGGATGCATTTTGCATTTTTGTGGCCCGCTTGAGGACGCCCGATGCAATAAGACGTCTTGGTGTGCTTGCCCAAACCAATGACGGATTTCGCATAGCGGAAGCGGATTTGGAGTTGCGCGGTCCTGGTGAACTTCTGGGGCAGGAGCAAAGCGGGCTGCCACGTTTTCGATTCGCTGATTTTTCCAAAGACATTGATTTGGTGAAGATGGCGCGCACGATGGCAAAAGAAGCATTGAAAGAAGGCGCAGACGGGCAGGCGAAAACAGGTAATAAGCTGGGGTAGCCGATTTTCGTTTATTTTGATTCGCTGGCTGTTTAATGATTTAGACATGAAAAAGCCGCAAAAAACCATTTATGTCACCCTGGGTATTGTTTGTTGTGTTTCGTTTTCGGTCTGCGTCGCGGCCAGTCCATGGGAAACCGGGCGATTCAACTGGCGATGTACGCCGCCACTTATTTCCGTGAGGCCAGGCATGGACGCGCCCGATCCGCATGTTTCAATTAAAGACCCGACGATGGTGCGTGTTGATGGCAAATGGCACTGATTTACCAACTGGCCGACACCAACCGTTTGCCGCAATTTGGCCCATGTTTTTCAACCACCACAAATCTTGCGGACCCGAAATCGTGGACTGCGCCAAAGCCGATGATAACGCAAGTTACTGGCAAACCAAAGTGGCTGGACTTTTGGGTGATTTGTGACGAGAAAAATGCGCATCTATTTTATACATCGCTTGATGGCCGGATGTGGCGGCGGCAGACTGCCATGGCGGATTTTCCATTTGGCTGGTCGGAGCCGGTGCTGGCATTGCAGGGGGATATTTTCGAGGCTTCGCATACTTACAGGCTTAAAGGACGCAACCAATATCTGACAATTGTTGCCGGCGGATTTTATTAGATTTAAGCATTTGATTTGTTAAATTATGCGCATGTTTAGAGTGGGCATAGGTTACGATGTGCATCCGTTTGAGGCCGGACGGAAATGCATTTTGGGCGGAGTTGAAATCCCGCATGAAAAGGGATTGGCCGGTCATTCGGACGCGGATGTGCTGATGCATGCGGTATGCGACGCAGTATTGGGAGCGTTGGGCGAGGGTGATATTGGAACGTTTTTTCCAAACACCGACCCCCGGTGGCGCGGAGTTCCAAGCCGGATTTTTTTGGAGGAGGCGGCGCGGCAGGTGAAACTGCGGCAAGCGCGGATTTTGAACGTGGATGTCACGGTTGTGGCACAGCAACCGCGCATCGGCCCGCATGTGGCAGCGATGCGGGCGAATGTGGCAAATGCTTTGGGAATTACAGAGGGGCAGGTGGGCATCAAGGCCACAACCAACGAAGGATTGGGGTTTATAGGAAGGGGTGAAGGGGTGGCTGCCATGGCGGTGGCGGCGGTTGAATGGCCATGATAAGCCAGATGAAGTGGGACTTGTGGTTGGAAAAACGCCAATAAAGGGATATGGCGCACAAGGCAGAGATTAGCTGGAAGCGAGTTACTGCTGATGGTGTAAAGATTCAGGTCTTTGCAAGGCACGTCGGCGGGGAGTGGGAATTTTACTGGCGTGAGCGCCGTTATGAGCGCTGGCAGCCGGTGGAAGAGCCGCCGCTGGAGGATTGGCTTGAGTTGTTGGATGCCCTGCGGCGGTATATCCCGCGGCGGAGGTATCCGCCCGATGAAGAGAAACGTGTTTTAGCCTGTATTCGCAACCGGTTCCCGGAATGGAAAGAATGAAAAATCATCCGCGCATTTTGATCACAACGAGTCTAAACAGTCGTGGGACTGAATTTTCGGACTTGTCGCATGACTTGTCAGACCGCTACGTGGCAGCAGTGACAGCCGCCGGAGGGCTTCCATTGTTGTTGCCGGTGTTCGAGAACCCCGGAGATGAGCGGATTCTGGCGGATGCGGTTGCGAATGCCGACGGCATAGTGTTGAGCGGCGGATGTGACGTGGCTGCGGAATTGTACACCCGGGAATTGCCGCCCGAGGTGCGTAAGACCATATCTGCGCCGTCGCCGAGACGGGATTGGACGGAGAGCGTTGTAATCAACCAAGCTTTCCAACAGCGAAAGCCGCTGCTAGCGATATGCCGCGGATTGCAAATCCTGAACGTGGCCCTGGGCGGGACTCTGATTGCGGACATACCACTGCAAGTTGGCGGGCAGGTGCCGCATAACCGGCAGGACAAGAAGGATGGTCTTGTTCATCAAGTGACAGTTGCTGACGGCTCGCTATTGTCGCGGATTGTTAAAAAGAGCGAGTTATGGGTGAACAGCACCCATCATCAGGCTGCGGGGCGGGTTGGTCGCGGCTTATGCGTTACGGCACAGGCGCCTGATGGGGTTATTGAGGCGTTGGAACCCATGCCAGGCAGTTGGCCCGCTTTTCTTCTGGCGGTTCAATTTCATCCTGAACGTCTGCTTGAGAAGCAAGCGGAACATTTTGCCATATTTAAGTATTTCATCGCATCCTGTAAACCATCATAATAAGGGGCATTATGAGCGCGAAGGTTTTCATTGTAGATGATGCCGGGGATATCCGCGAGGCGCTATCAGTGATTCTTGCGCATGAACACTACATTGTGGAACAGGCTGCATCTGGAGCGGAGTTGAAAAAAGCGCTGGATAGCGAAACCCCGGCAGATGTGATGTTGCTGGATTTGAGGCTGCCTGATTCCGACGGATTGGAGCTGTTGCCACTGGTTAAACGGCGCTGGCCCCAGACTGAGGTCATAATTCTCACAGGTTACGCCTCGCTGGATGCGGCAGTTGCGGCTACCAAACTTGGGGCGTTCAGTTTTTTGGAGAAGCCGTTCGATCCCAAGGCGCTTCTAATGCATGTGGAGCGGGCTTTGGATTACAAGGCGCTGAGCGAGCAAGCGAGCCATTTGCGCCGTGCGTTGTCGGCCATGAGCGGAGGGGCGGCGCCGGTGTTTCAAAGCGCGGCGATGAAAGCAGTGGTGCAAACCGTTGAAAAAGTCGCACCGAGCGATGTGCCGGTACTGATTGTAGGCGAAAGCGGCACAGGCAAGGAAGTCATTGCAGACCTCATTCATGCGATGAGCTCGCGAGCCAACGGCCCGTTCGTAAAAGTAAATTGTGCCGCCTTGCCGCGGGAGTTGATCGAAAGCGAATTGTTTGGTTCGGTCAAGGGCGCATACACTGGCGCAACTGCAGACCGTCAGGGGCTGTTCAGGCAGGCTGAAAAAGGGACGCTTCTGCTGGATGAAATTTCAGAGATGCCAATTGACACGCAGAGCAAGTTGCTGCGCGTGCTTCAAGACAAGGAGGTGCGCCCGGTTGGCGGGAAGGTTTCATACCCGACCGATTGCCGCATTCTGGCTTCAACAAACCGCCAAATTCAGGAGGCCATACGTTCTGGAAAATTGCGCGAGGACCTTTACTACCGGATTTGTACCATTACCGTGGCGTTGCCACCGTTGCGGGACCGCAGGGAAGACATTCTGCCGCTGGCCAACACATTCTTGCAACGCTTTGCCGCCCAGGCCGGACGGGTTTTCCAAGGATTCTCGGCTGACGCCATCACCATGTTGCAAAACTACGACTGGCCCGGCAATGTGCGGCAGTTGCAAAATGAAATTCAACGAGCGGTGTTAATGTCGCCAGGGCCGCTCATACGGGTTGAAGACTTGTCCATTGGCAGCGAAGTTGAAATAAAAGTGACCGAAGCCGGAGAGAATCTGCCGCTTATCAAGGCGATGGAGCGAAATGCGATTATCCAGGTTTTGAAGGAAACCAATGGCAACAAGTTGCAGGCGGCAAAGCGCCTTGGCATAGGCCGCCAGACACTTTACAACAAAATGCGGGAGTATCAGATTGAGATGTAAGCCAGTTTGCAACAGGCCGGGTATAAACCGATCTGGCGACTTGCTTGATCATCAAATTCCACGCAGCTTTCCGTTGCTGGCAGTCATGGCGTACACATAATCCCCAGGCATTGGCGTGGCATCGAACTGGCCGCCAGCGCATTGGACCATAAGCCCGCCTGCGGCGATGTCCCAAAGCCGCACGCCGTCTTCGACATAAACATCGAGGCGCCCGCCCGCCACGTATGCCAATGAGAGCGCGGCTGCGCCCAGCATTCGTATTTTACGCACTCTGTGAACAAGCCTTGCGAGCCTTGGGAGCATTGCCTGGAGCATTTTCTTGCTTTTGGAAAATCCAACTGAAACTACTGCATCGGCCAGGTTGTCGCGCTTGCTGACATGCACTCTGCGGCCATTCAGGAAAGTTCCCGCCCCGCGCAAGCCTGACCACATTTCATTGGTGAATGGGTCGTGGATGACACCCAGGATGGTTTCATAAGGCCGGCCATTTGCCAGAATCCACCCAGCCGGTTTTGATTTGGAGGATGTGGGAATTTCCGATTGAATTTGCAACGCAATCGCCACGCAGGCGTGTGGGATGCCATAGGCAAAGTTTACAGTCCCATCTATTGGGTCCACAACCCATCGCCACTGCGCATTTTGATCGCCAGCAATGCCTTCCTCGCCAAGAATTGCGGCCGAAGGAATTGCCTTGCGCAGAGCGCGCTGAATCAACTGCTGACACCGGACATCCAGTGCAAGCTTCAAATCATGCGTGCGGGCTTCATTCACAATCTTGGCGCGGTTCAGGTTGACGCGCATAATTTTGCCTGCGGCAAGTGCAGCTTCTTCAGCGGCTTTAAGCGCCTGTAGTTGTTGGCTTTTATTCATTTTCACAGCGTTTGCATCGGGCCGTTTGAAAACAGCGCCGGCTCAGGGTATAACTTCCCTGCGGTTTTTCAACTCTTCTTGCTGGACAGCTCGTTTTTCCTCAAGGAGGTTGCCCATTGCAGCCCGTAAAAGGCCAAACCACTCATTGGCCTCAACAAGCCGTGACAGGCAGACATAGTCGGCGCCGGCCGCATAAAGTTTGGGAATGTCGGTAAACAGCTCTGAGTGGACGATTATCTTTGCCTGTGGATTAAGCTCGCGAAGCATCTGCACCAGCCGCACATTATTTGTGCCTTTGAGGACGGTATTTGGCAGGGTGCACAAAATAACCTCAGCCCTGGATATTCCGGCTTGTTCGAGCGTGCCACGCTGACTGATGTCGCCGTATATCGTGGTAATCCCACGACGGCGCAACTCTTCAAACACGCGCGGATTGAAATCAACAACCTGCAATTCGGGCAAAAGCGCCGGTGCATGGCGCGTTATTTCCTCCAACAACGAACTGGCTGTCCATGAGAATCCGAGAATGAAAATTCGCCGGAGTTTATCCGGCTTGGGTGAGTCAGCCTGCGGCTTGTCCAGGTCTGGAAGGCCAATTTTTCCAAGAAGATTGCTGGTCTTCTGGAAAATGACGTGGGAATTGATGATTGCGTAGGTTGAAATGATCGCAAGGATTACAAACGCGTATGTCACCATGCCGCTGGCTGTTGGGCCGACGTGGCCGGCCTTAACGCCCAATGCCAGAATAACAAGTGAGAATTCGCTGAGCTGGCTCAGATTCAAGGCAGGCAAAAAACTGCCTCGATGCCCCTGCCGCATTTTATAAAGTGGCACAAAAACCGTTACCAACCGGCTTGCCACGAGCAGACCGCACAGGAACAGCGCGCCATAGGCGAGATTGCCTTTTGGAGGCGGGATGCTCATTCCCAGCGATACAAAAAACAGTGTTAGGAAAAAATCGCGCAGACTTGTAACCTTGGCGGCAACATCCAAGGTATATGGAAATGTTGAAATGGAGACTCCTGCGACGAGCGCTCCCATTGCACGGGAAAGCCCCAATTCTTCGCCGATTGCGCTGATTAAAAAGCACCACGCAAGTGCGCCTACAAGCACCAACTCCGGCAAACGTGACACTGCCCGGAAGATTTGTGGAAGTGCATACCGGCTGGCGGTGAATGCCACTGCCACCAGTGTGGCAACTTTGACCATGGAGAAAAGAATAGGTCCAAACTGCAAATGTCCCAACTGCGGTTGAAGCGCCAGAAAAAGAATGACAAATATGTCTTGCAACACTGTCACTCCCACGGTTACACGCCCGGGCAGTGTGTCCAGTTCGCGCTTGTCGTAGAGCAATTTGACTATAATGACTGTGCTGCTTAAGGATATGGCAACCGCAAGGTAAATCCATTCCAACTTGCGCAATCCAAACTGGTCTCCAAAAATCCAGAATGCCAGCAGTACCAGCGCAAAGCCGCCCAGGACTTGCACGGTGGCTGTCAGAGTAATGAGCCGGCCGGCGCCTTTGATTTTTTTCAAATCAATCTCCAGACCGATCATGAACAAAAGGAGAATCAGCCCCAACTCGGAGATGGTTTGAATGGAATGTTCAGCTTCCACCAATTTGAGATTGGCCGGGCCGATTAGAAAGCCTGCGACAAGATAGGCAAGGATCAGCGGTTGCCTGAGAAAATGAGCTGCAAGCGCGAGAAGCCACGCGGCCACTATGCACACCGCCATGTCGTTGATGACATGATGATCCACGCGCCAACCCTACGGCATTGCAGCAGAAAACGCCAGCAATTGAATTTGGGCGGTTTGCCGGTGATTTCGTTCTGAATCGAGTCTGATTTGAAATTTTCTTTGAAATTCGCCCGAATAACCGCCAAGATGCATGGTCTTTAAGGGCAACGTAAAATGAGACGGACACACCATTGCAACGAGTTGCGCCTGGCGCACGCCGGGCAAATTGTCACCCTTCAGGGCTGGGTACATTCCCGCCGTGATTTGGGCGGGGTTATATTCATTGACATCCGTGACCGTGAAGGCCGCACGCAGACGGTTTTCGACCCGTCGGATTTGTCGCCTGAGCTGTTTGAAAAGGCGGCATCGCTCAGAAGCGAATGTGTAATAAGCGTAACCGGCAAGGTGCGTCCCCGGCCTGAAGGTACCAAGAATCCAAAGATAGCTACAGGCGAGGTGGAGGTGCTCGCGCAATCGCTGGAACTGCTGAATTACGCGGACGTGCTTCCATTCCCGGTGGATGATCCGGAGGCGGCGGCGAAGGTCAATGAGGAGCTGCGCCTGAAGTATCGTTACCTTGATTTGCGGCGGCCTGAGATGATTCGCAATTTGCGCCTGCGCCACAAGCTGGCCACTGCCACGCGGGCCTATTTTGATGAAAATGGTTTTTTGGATGTTGAGACGCCGATATTGTTCAAGTCCACCCCGGAAGGGGCGCGGGAATTTCTGGTGCCGTGCCGCACCAACCCCGGCCTTTTCTACGCTCTGCCGCAGTCGCCGCAGCAATTCAAACAGATTCTAATGGTATCGGGTGTGGACCGGTACTTTCAACTTGCCAAGTGTTTTCGGGATGAGGATTTGCGGGCCGACCGCCAGCCCGAGTTCACGCAAATTGATTTGGAGATGTCGTTTGTTGAGCGGGAGGATATTTACCAAATCATTGAAGGACTGCTCAAAAGGCTTTGGAAAGTCGGGCTGGACATGGATATCCAGACGCCATTCAAGCGCATTAGCTACGCCGAGGCGCTCAATCGTTACGGCATTGACAAGCCTGACACCCGTTTTGGGATGGAGCTTGTGGATTTGACAGAGGATTTTCGCGGCAGCAGTTTCAGGGTGTTTAGTGGAGCGGTGGCTTCGGGCGGGGTTGTAAAGGCCATCAACGCCAAGGGACTTGCGTGCGCCACGCAGGGGCAAATTGATGCCATGACTGAGACAGCGAAGAGCTTCGGCGCAAAGGGACTGGCATTCATTAAAGTGGAGAATGGCGAATGGAAATCGCCAATTGTAAAATTTTTCAGTTCGGAGGAAAAAGCTGCGCTGCAAAAGAAACTCGATATTGCCGAGGGCGATTTGATTTTATTCGCCGCCGACCAGTGGCTCAACGCATGTGAAATTTTGGGCAAAATCCGCCTTTATTGTGCTGAAGTCCTGAAAGGCATGGGCAAGCTGACAATTCCGCCTGACCGATTCGATTTCTTGTGGGTGGTGGATTTCCCCTTGCTTAGTTTCGACAAAGAGATGAATCGCTGGTATTCGAGCCATCATCCTTTTACAGCGCCTGTGGCTGAAGACATACCGCTTCTAAAAACCGATCCCAAAAAAGTCCGGGGACAGCATTACGATGTGGTGGTCAATGGTGTTGAGCTTGGCGGAGGCAGCATCCGTATCCACCAGCCCGATGTGCAGAAAACCATTTTCGAAGATATCCTGCAAATTCCGCCGGAAACAGCAAAGGCACGCTTCGGCTACATGCTGGAGGCATTCCGTTACGGAGCGCCGCCGCACGGAGGAATAGCTCTGGGCTTTGACCGGCTTGTGGCCATGCTTTGTGGAACATCCAGCATTCGCGATGTGATCGCATTCCCCAAGACTGCAAAAGGCACTTGTTTGATGACGGATTCACCGGGTCCGGCCGAGCCGAGGCAGTTGCGTGAGCTATACATTGAAGTTAAAATCCCGTCGAAGGACGCGAAATAGCAGTTCATGGATGCGCCGGTGCCCGTCCGGGCCTTTTTGAAACAATGAGCATGGACGCGGCCAGTGAGTCATTGGCTGATGCGCGGCCGTTGCGCATGCGCATTACGGCAGCAGCGGAGTCGGCAGTACGGGCCGGGCATCCATGGATTTTTTCCGAAAGCATTCGTGAGCAAAACCGTGATGGACAGGCCGGCGAGCTGGCGGTGATATACGACCGGAACGACAGGTTTCTTGCTATTGGCCTGTACGATCCATTTTCGCCTTTGCGCGTGCGCGTCCTGCAGACCCGCAAGCCGGCTCCCATTGATGCTGCATGGTGGCAGAGGCGTTTGCTTGAAGCTTCGGCGCGCCGCGATGGCCTTTTTGACTCACAGACAACCGGCTATCGCTGCATCAACGGCGAAAGTGATGGCTGGCCCGGACTGGTTTTGGATCGTTATGGCGATGTGCTGGTTTTGAAACTTTACACTGCTGCATGGCTGCCGCGCATTCGGGAATTGAGCGGCTTGTTTCTTGAGTATTTCCAGAAAACTGCAGGCTGCCGGAGTCTGGTGTTGCGCCTCAGCCGCAACATTCAGCAAGCAGCATCGGAGAGGTGGCAGGCTATGGATGGACAACTGCTGGCTGGCTTGCCAACACCAGAGACAGTTGTCTTTCTCGAAACCGGTCTGCGTTTGGAGGCCAATGTTGTGCGAGGGCAAAAGACCGGCTTTTTTCTGGACCAACGTGAAAACCGCCGGCGGGTGGAGCAACTGTCGGCAGGACGGAAAGTGCTTAACGCATTCAGCTTTTCCGGCGCCTTCTCGCTTTATGCCGCGCGTGGAGGAGCTGTATCTGTTTTGGATATGGATATCAGCGCCCATGCTCTGGCGGCGGCGCAACGCAACTTCGCCCTGAACCGTGACATCCGGGCTGTTTGTGAATGCCAGCATGAAACATTGCAGGCCGATGTATTTGACTGGCTGGCGGAAAATCATGACCGGAAGTTTGACTTGATTATTCTTGACCCGCCTTCACTCGCGAAGCGCGAGTCGGAAAGGTCTGGCGCAATTCAGGCTTATGAACGACTGGCCGGATTGGGTATCCGGCATTTGGCCGAAGGCGGGCTTCTGGTGGCCGCCTCCTGCTCGGCGCATGTAAGCGCGGAAGAATTTTTCTCGGCAGTGCGTTCTGCTGCAGGTCGTTCCCAGAGGCAATACCGCGAATTATCAACAACCGGCCATGCGCCCGATCACCCGGCTTTGTTCCCCGAGGCCAGTTATTTGAAGTGCATATATTTGCAATTTTGAAAAATGCGTGGTTGGATTGGCGCGTTTTTTCGTGTAAATTGGCTTGCGCGGGCAGGCAAGCTCTATTAAGTTTCCGCCTCTTGTGCCGGTGGGTTGGTAGCTCAGTCGGTAGAGCAGCGGCCTTTTAAGCCGTTGGTCCCGGGTTCGAGTCCCGGCCAACCCACCAGAATGAGCCTGACAAAATTGGCGTGACGCAAACAACAGGTTGGCTTACGCTTGAATTGGCGCGACCCTATGGTCTAGCGGTTAGGACACCACCCTTTCACGGTGGTAGCCCGGGTTCGAGTCCCGGTAGGGTCGCCAGCTTCCAAATAAATCCAAAGACCAAACTGCAACGGCGTTATTTGCCGTTTTCATTTTTATTTCCAAGCCCTATGTTTCATTGCTGTGAACAGCGAGCTGGCAGAATTGAAGGCGAGCCACGAGCGGCTGAGCTTGTTGTATCGGGTCAGCCAGGTAATTCATTCCACGCTTGAACCAAAAAAGGCGCTGGACCTGATACTTGGGCAGGCGGTGCGCCTTACGCGGGCATCCAGCGGTTCGGTGGTGCTGATAAACCCGCACACCGGTTTTCTGGAAATAGAAGCGCACAAGGGCCTCCCTCCAAATGCTGCCAGTCTTAAACTGCGTGTTGGTGAGGGAATAACCGGTTGGGTTGCGCGCAATGGCAGGCCGGCACGGGTGAACAACGTAAAAATGGATGCCCGATATGTGATGATCCGGGAGAGTGTTTGCTCGGAAATGGCGGTGCCGCTTTGGGTTGCGGGTGAGCTTCGAGGTGTCCTGAATGTTGATTCCGACCGGTTGAATGCTTTCAGCGAGGATGACCAGGAGCTGTTGGAGTCGCTGGCAGCCGAGGCGGCACGGGTAATTCATCATACATGGCTTTATGAGCAAATCCGGCACAAGGCGCGGCTTTTCGAGGCGCTGGCGGGAATCAGCCGCACGCTCAATTCAACGGTGGAACTGAACGACATTTTGTCCGCAATTACACGCGAGGCGCGCGGATTAATAGCAGCCAAGATGTGCTCGCTCTTGTTGCTGGATGCAACGGGCGAGTGGCTGGATTTGAAGGCCAGCGATGGCGCAGGCCCGGATTACCTCCAAAAGCCGCGGCTCAGGGTGGACGAAAGCCTTGTAGGCAGCGTGTTGCGGCGGAAAAAACCGCTGCAAGTTGCGAATGTGCTGGAGGCCAGTCATTACCAGAATTTGGAGGTGGCGCGGCGCGAGGGATTGGTTTCACTGTTGAGCGTTCCATTGTTATTTGGCGCGGAAGCCATCGGCGTGTTGAACATTTATACCGGCGAGCCACATGTCTTCTCGAATGAAGAAATCCAGATTCTGGCAGCTCTCGCCGGCCTGTCAGCCGTGGCCATAGAAAAGGCGCGGTTATATGAAAAAATTGCAGGGCTTGAGGAGCAACTGCGACAGAATGAGAAACTCTCCGCCATTGGGCTGCTGGCGGCGGAGGTTGCCCATGAAATCCGCAATCCGTTGACCGTGCTCAAGATGTTGTTTCACTCGCTGGACTTGCAGTTTCCGGAAGGGGATATGCGGGCACAGGATGTCGAGATAATACGCAACAAACTTGCACAGCTTGACCGGATAGTGGAGCAGATACTTGATTTTGCGCGGACCGCAGAGCCGCGTTTCGAGGCGGTGGATTTAAACCGGTTGCTGGACGAACTGGCGCTGTTGGTGCGGCACAAACTCGCGCAACACAACATTCAATTGAAGCGCACCAGCAGCGCGAATCTGCCGCTCGTACGGGCAGACGCCGCGCAGTTGGGCCAGGTTTTTTTGAATCTTTTGCTTAATGCGGTTTCCGCCATGCCGGATGGCGGGCTGCTTCAAATCTCCCTCAAGCCGCTGCCTGCCAGCAGGTCGTTGCCGGCGCGCGTACAAATTGAATTTCGCGACACAGGCGAAGGCATGACGCCGGAGCAACAGCAGCGGGCTTTTGTTTCCATTTTTAACACAACCCGCGCCCGTGGCTCCGGGCTTGGACTGGCAATCGTCGCCCGCATTATTGAGGCGCATCGCGGTCAGATCCGCGTTCGCTCACGGCGTGGCCACGGGACAACATTCCGCATAATTCTGCCTGCAGGCGAATAATTTCGCAAAAGCCTGTCTGTTTGAGGCTGAAAAGTCAGGCCACCGGGCCATAGCGCGGGCCAAGCGTCTGGGCAAGCTCCTTGCCAAAGGCCAGAAGTTCATCCCGCTCCTTTTCAGTCAATGGTTTGTATTGGCGGGCAAATTCAACATTTTGAATGGCCTGCTCCAGTGTAAAAGGTCCGATGTTGGCAACGCTGACCCCCTCCAAATCGAGGGCATACGCCATTGCTTTGGGTAAAAGCTCGGGCGGCGTATTGCAGCCAACTGAACCATTTCGATGATTTTTGAAGCCGCCTTTTATTCCTGCATACACTTTCATGGCTACAACGCCCACGTTGCGCTTCCGGCACTCCGGCAGGACCTGCCCCTCAAAATTGTATATGTTGCGGTCGGCGTAATTCATCACCGCCATCAACACGTCAATCTGTCCGGTTTCAAGCATCTTCAAAAACAACGGCGGCCGGGCGTGTCCTGATATTCCGATGAACCTGATTTTCCCGGCTTCCTTTTGCTTGAGCAGGTATTCGAGGATGCCGTCCTTGGCCAGGACGCGTTCTATGTTTTTGCCGCCGACGTGGTGGATGTGCACCAAATCCAAATAATCGGTCTTGAGCGTGCGCAATGATTCCTCGAACAATTTTTGGGCCTGCTCTCCGGATTCAGTCCAGAGCTTGGTGACCAGGAAAATTTTGTCGCGGCGCGGTCCGATTACATGGCTGAGGGCCTCTTCTGCGATCCCATAGCTGCGCGCGGTATCCACGTAGTTTACGCCGCGGTCAAGCACCTCGCCGAAGATTTTGACCGCCTTTGGGATTTCCACGCGCGCTTCGCCGATTGGAGCGGTGCCAAGCCCGAGGATTGTAACCTTTGCCTTTGTGCGTCCCAAAATTCGCGTGGGTATCGTGGTTGACGACTCGGCGCCCCAACTGCTGCGCATGGCCAGCGCCAAGCCGGCGCCAAAAAATGATGTTTGCCGCAGAAACTCGCGTCGTGTGAGGGCTTTCCGAAGGAAAAAATAACTTTTCATAGGCTTTCCTTGAACTTTTGACGCGCGGCAAGTCCCTGAACATTCAAACATTATTCGACTTGAACAAAATTTTCGAGTAAGTGAATCTCCTTGTGGTAGCAACACTTAAACCGACAATGCAGGCTGACAAGCAACGAAAATGCCGCCCCGCAGGTTGTTGTCTCAAGTTTTCCGGGCGTTTTGTGCGCGCCCTTCCGTACTTCCGTGGCAAATGGCGGTTGCTTAATTTTGTCTTCCACCGTTACTTCAGACATCGGCGCATTTTTGATGAGTTCGTGTTGCGCAATGGGATGTCAATCCATTGCAACTTATGGGACGAGGTGCAGTTTGATATTTGGGCACACGACGACAATTACGAGCGCCCGGATTCGCATTACCTTCTACGCCATTTGCAAGCTGGGATGGTGTTTTTTGATGTTGGGGCCAATGTTGGCTATTACACCCTTATGGCTGCCCCAATGGTGAATAGAGATGGAGCAGTGCATGCATTTGAACCGATGCCTGATACTTTCTCGGCGCTTTGTGCCAACATCCAGCGTAACGGACTTGATTGGGTCAAGGCCAACCGCCTGATTGTTTCGGACAGCCCCGGCGTTAAGATGATTCATGCCGGCCCTGAGGACAACGCAGGACAAGCATCGGTGGAAATTGTATATCGGCCGGAAGAAAAGGCCCAACCGGTTGAGGCGATTACTTTGGATGATTATGTTAAACAACAGCAGGTTAAGCGGCTGGACTTGGTAAAAATTGACGTGGAAGGCCATGAACTGGCTGTGCTTCACGGCATGGCCGGCACTTTGGCGGCTCTGAAACCTACGCTGATGGTTGAGGTCCGTGAGTCAAACTTGCGGCAGTCCGGCCATCGCCGGGAGGAGATTTACGATTTCCTCGGCCAGCAGGGTTAGAAGCCGTTTAGGGTGAAACCAGACGTTTCTTTGGAACCTGTTTTGACACCTATTGACGGGCGACTGATAATCTTCAGGCCCAGCCAATGATACTGGGCGGGATGCTGTCAATCTCAGCTAATTGCGGGGGCAAACTTCAATGGCCATGCCCGCCGCAACAGCAGCCGCAACTGCCTCCTGAAGAGGTGCTGCAGCAGGCGCCTTCAGAGCCTCCGCTTGTGGCTGTGGAAGCAAAGACGCTCAGTTTCTTGGCCAGCTTCTTTGAACCGCAATGGGGGCATTGCGTCCCTTCCCAGTTCGTTGAACGCACCAGGATTTCGCTTTCTTTGCCACATTCTTTGCAATGAAACTCGTAAATCGGCATGGGGCTAATATAGGCGATATGGCTTTCCATTGCAAGGGAAGCTGAAGCTCGACGAACAAACCGCAAGAGGTTATTTTGCGCCCATGCATCCGAGGCTGATTAGTGTTTTGGGGCTGCTGGCCTTTATTGGGCTGGCCTGGGCGTTGTCGCTGAACCGGCAACGGTTTCCGTGGCGGACGGTTTTTTGGGGATTGGCGCTGCAATCGTCATTTGGCTTGTTGATTTTGAAGACCGCCATTGGGCGGGCGGTGTTCGATTTCACCGGCAAGGCGGTAACAAAACTTGTGGGCTTCGCAAATGAAGGCTGCCAGTTTGTTTTCGGACCGCTGGCGCAGGGGGATGTCATGGCAAAGGCTTTTGGCCCGGGCAATTCGCTGGTGTTCGCCATCACAGTCACTGGCACAATCATCATAGTGGCGTCGCTATCATCGTTATTTTACCACTGGGGCATTCTTCAGCGCGTTGTGCACGCCATGGCATGGGTCATGCGCAAGGCGATGCGCACCAGCGGCAGCGAAACGCTTTCGGCGGCTGCCAACATTTTCATGGGACAAACCGAGGCGCCGCTGCTCATCAAACCATACGTGCCGCGCATGACCCGCAGCGAGCTGCTCTGCATGATGGCGGGCGGGATGGCGACAATTGCCGGGGGCGTGGCGGCGGTTTACATCCAAATTGCCGGCCAAGCCGGCCATCCTGAATTTGCAGGGCACTTGTTGACGGCTTCGGTGCTCAACGCCCCGGCGGCGTTGTTGATCTCAAAAATTCTGCTGCCTGAAACCGAGCAGAGCGAAACTGCCGCAGACGCGCCAGCGATGGTTGAGCGGCAGACAGTCAACAGCCTCGACGCCCTCTGCCGCGGCGCAGGCGAAGGGATGCATCTGGCCATAAACGTCATGGCGATGCTTATTGCCTTTGTGGCAGTGGTGAAACTGGCCAATTACCTCCTGGTGCTTCCGCAGCAACAATTGGGGGCGGCGAATCCGGTTACGTTGGAGGCGATTTTCGGTTACATCAACGCACCTTTTGCGTGGTTGATGAGCATCCCGGCAAAGGATTGTCTGGATATTGGCAGCATCCTTGGGCAACGGGTTGTGCTGAATGAATTCATCGGTTATGTGGCCCTGAACAAGGCCGCGGTTGATCCGGTGGTTGCGCTTGATGCGCGCAGTTACACTATTGCCACTTATGCCCTGTGCGGTTTTGCCAATTTTACAAGCATCGCCATTCAAGTCGGCGGCATTGGCTCGCTGGCGCCCACCCGCAGGAGTGAAATGGCGAGACTTGGCGTGCGCGCCATGCTTGCCGGACTGCTTGCCTGCTACTTGAGCGCAACCATTGCTGGAATTCTCCTTTGAGCCGGTGCCTTTGCAGAAAAGGCAGGTCTCTGGCGGCTGTTGCTGTTCAGACCTTGATTTCGCCAAAGGCGCAGACTTCGTTTTTGTTCGCACAGAGGCGCGTCAGATAGAATTCGGCGCATAACGGCGGCATTGCCTGTTTCAAGGTTTCAAGTTTGCAATAGTCGGCGTGCCCCTTGAATTTTATGGTGACTATAAACCGCCGTGCACGCTTGTTTTTGGCCCAGTCCAACAGCAACCCGATGCTTCGATCCGGCGCGGCTATCACATCGCACAGCAGCCAGTCAACCTGCGCGGATGGTTTGAATGAGAAGGCGTTGCCCTTTTGAAATTTCAGGCGCGGATGGCGCATGAGGTCATCGCGCAGTGGCGCCCGATCCACGGCGGTGACATTTGCCCCGCGTTGCAGCGCCACGTAGCTCCAACTGCCGGGCGAAGCGCCAAGGTCAACGCATGTTTCGTTGGCGGCTATTGACCGGCTCATGCGGGTTTCGGCCTCGATGAGTTTGGCGAATGCGCGGCAAGGCGCCGCCAAATCGCGTGCTTGCGGGAGGACACCGTTGGGAAACGGCCAGATCAAGCCGCGCAGTTGATGTGGTACGGGAGATGGCGCGATTGACAGCAGCCCGCGCTCCGGTTCCAGCAGCAGCAGTTGGGCTATGGAATGTTGAGGAGAAAAGGGCGCAGGCCGGCGCTGCCACTGGCGGCGTAGCTGTCTATGGTGGCGGGCAAGCCGTTCATCCAGCGTCTCCAGAATCAGACGGCAACGGTTTTGTCCGGCCTGGCCAACGCTAAATTTTGGCGTGACATGAAGCATCCACGGCTGGTTTTCGGGAAAACGTGAGCGTATGGTTTCAAACAACAATTCGCTCCAAGCCGAAATGGTTTTTGCCCGGCATTCCTCTGCTGCCGGCAGGAATTGACGGCAAAACGCAAGCAGTCCAGGCGATTCCGCCGGAAATGTGAAGTCGGAGCAGAGCAGTCCCGGCGCAACCAGATGCGAATGAATATTCGGAAATGCCCGGCCAAGTTCCTCCATCAGGAACTGTTCGCTGCCTTCATCGCATTCAAGCCCGTGCATGGGGGCTTATTTTGTCCCAAGCATTGCCTGTCCGTCCAGCCTGCTGCAATGAGGTGAAATTAACCGCTCTGCGATGCGGCTGAACGGCTCAGGTTGCGCTACTTTTTAACGCCGGGCGCGGTTGAGGCCGGCCATTCCAATTCCAGCCGCGGGCGGTTGGCGACTGGGTGTAGTTTGCCGAATTTATTTTCGATGACCGCCAGCAGGTTGGTCATTTTCTCCCTGAATATGGCCTCTGTGACCGTCTGGTTATTGGCGGCCTGAACTTCGCTGTCGGCCTTGAAACTGAAGCTGTGCGCCATGTTATCGCGCACGATATTCCCTTGTGCCTGACGGATTTTTTGTCCCAGCATGACCCACGGTTTGGCGCGATCTGACCATCGGCTGAAACAGGCGTTGCTGCGTATGGTGCAGCCCTGCGCATCATAGAGTGAAACTCCATGGTAATGATTTACCAGCACCACGTTTTCCTCCACCGTAAAGTGAACCAGCGGACCATCGAAAAAGCCAATGCCCTGCAGACCGTTGGGCCATGGCAGCCGGTCATTCTCCCGCGCCACGATCAGGTTGCCCCTGACTACCACATCACGCAGGGTGCCGCGCCCGCGGTTGAACAGGAATGCCTGGATGCCGTCATCGTGGTTGTCATCACCATCTTGTGAGCCGACAAAAACATTTTTGATGACGTTGTACTGTACGACCTGACCATCACGTGTAACGCGAATGCCGTCAGCGGAGAAATTTGCCACCACATTCCCTTCGCAGATTACCTGCGGAGCGCAGAGATTGATGCCAAATCGAGTGTTGAGCACATAATTGTTGCGCGCCACGTGCCCCTGACCATGGCGGCCCAGCCAGATACCGCTGTATGTTTTTTCAATCCAATCTTTCGCGCTCCATCCGGTGGTATCCAATGACGTAAAAATAAAGCAGTCTTCAATAACGAGCTCGGCGCTGGCTTCGTCGCCATGCTCGCCCAAACTGACAAGATTTTTCGGCGGTTTTTCCAATGGATTGGGGGCAAGCGATGGCGAAATTGTCAGCCCGCGCAGTCGCCATTTGCGGCCCTGTCCGATGTCCACAAAGCCAACCTGCGGCCGGTGCCCGGCTTCAGCACAAATTGTAATCCAGTCGGAATTGAATCCTGTCGGGATGCGAATTACTCCGTGCCATCCAGAGCGCAGAAAAATGGTATCGCCCGATTTTACAGGCGCCGCTGGATTTGAGACGCGGCCATCCTTGTCCGCCAGTTGGACGAGCTTTGCCTTCAGGACTTCTTCAATGGTCCGCCACGGGCGCTGCGCGCTGCCGTCGCCGTTTGCAGTCCCCTTTACCGGATCGCAGTAGAAATCAGCGGCAAAATTTGCATGGCTTGCGGCGCACAGAACGATTGCCGATAACAGCCGGGTTAAGCGTCCGGCGAATCCCGGCGTTATTTTCAAATTTTTTTCAATGGCTTTCATTGCCGGCAATTTACCGCCGCAAGCCGGCGATGGAAAATTAAAAGTTTCATCCTGCTTGGGAATTAGCGGGAGTGCCACAGAAAAATAACCGGCAGGGCCAGCACAAGGTACATGATTGTGTTGGCCACAAAAAGCACCGATGCCTCCATCGGGCGCAAATTGAACATGTTTGCAATTGCAACCATTGTCACCGCAGTTGGAACGAATGATTGCACTACAAACACATCCCAACGCAATTCGTCAAATGGCCATGGCGTCTGTAGTGTCACCCATGCCAGACAGACGCCGACTGCCGCCCCAACCAAAAACCGGACGATGCCCAATCCTGCTATCAATTTCCACATGGGGAGAACTTTGGATGCGCGCAGTCTCAAGCCGATGGCAAAAAAGGCCAGGGGCGTTACCAGGTAAACCAGGGCATCCATCAAATGCCACTCGGCTATCCAGACCGGGCGTTGCACTTTGAAGGCGGAAAGCGCAATAGCAGCCAACACAATTGGCAGGCCGATCGAGCGCCAGTCCAGCAAACTGCGCTTATACAGCGCGGCCAGCGAGCCGCCCGTGTTGGATTCGGAGTGATGCCGGGCAATTGGGTACATAAGCAAAACCGCCATCGGCATGAACATGACTATGTAAATGTTCGACAGGCCCATCCCCGGCTCGCCATGCAACAGATACAGGACAAACGCGCCGCCGGTGAATCCGTTGTTGCCTGAGCCTGCCGCGATTGCAAAAAGCCCTCTCTCAGCCCTGTCTTGTGTCAAAAGCCGGCTGATTCCAAGGCCAATGCCGGTCATGATCAGGACATGCGCCGAGGCCAGAAACGGCAGCCAGATATCGCCTGCCTTCAGCGGCGTGCCCCAGACGCTGAGGAATGCCACTGACGAATAACCAAAGACACCCACGAATGTCATTATCCACTCTGCCACCCGTTCATCCAGCCACTGTCTTCGGCGGCAAATGTACCCGGCAACAGTGGTCAACACCACAACCACTGCCGAAACCACGAACTTGAGGCCGACGCCTGTCATCGTTTCAACTCACCGGATACAATAAGCCCGCCCGATGTCAAAAGGGGCAGGGTAGGGAATGTGCCTACTCCCGGACGATGGCCGGGACGGTCTGCTTCAACTGCTCAACCAATTTTTGATGGATGGCGTTGACATCTGCATCGGTCAGCGTGCCTTCCTGGCTGCGGTAAGTGAATGCGTATGCCATGCTCTTGTGGCCTGCGGGCACGTTTTGACCGCGGAAGACATCGAACAGCTCCACTGCCTCCAGATGCGCCGGCTTCGCCTTGCGCACAGCCGCCAGCACATCATCATGCGTGACCGCCTCGGCCACCAGCAACGCCACATCGCGGCGCACGGCGGGGAACTGTGGAAGCGGTTTGAAACTCTTGCGCGGATTCCGCCGTGCAATCAATTCATCCAAATCCAGCTCCGCCAGCAAAACCGGGTCGCGCAAATCGTATTTGCGCGCGATGGCGGGTTGCAACCAGCCCATTTCGCCGAGTTGCAGTTTCCCTCCCAGCTTGATTGCAGCCGATTCAATGAAAAGCGCCGTGGGCGCGCCCTGCTTCTGAAAAGTTACGCCGCGCAGGCCGAATTGCTCCAGAAATTCCTCCACAATTCCCTTGATGTCGAAAACATCCATTTTGGCATCGCGCTCGGCGCCGCTCCAGAAAAGCTGGTATCTGCGGCCGGTGATTGCAATGGCCACGCGCCGTTGCTCGCGCAGTTGTCCGCCGGCCCTGGAAAATACGCGTCCAATTTCAAACAGCGCGACATTGTAATTTTTATGGCTGACGTTGTGGCTGAGGGAATGAATCAGGCCCGGCAGCAGCGAGCCGCGCAGTGCGTCCATTTCACTGCTCAGCGGGTTGGCCAGAAGGACGATCTGTTCCTCCGACAGGGTGCGGTTTTCCGCGCGCCCAATCAATGTCTGGCCCTGTGCCTCGTCCAAACCAAGACCCGCAAGAATGCGCCGCGCCTCGGCGATTTGGTCATGTATGCTGTCAAAAGGATTCGAGCCGTAAGCGCCACGCGGCGGTGTGGAAGGAATCCTGTCCACGCCGTAAAGCCGCGCCACTTCCTCAATCAAATCCACCTCACGCTTCAGGTCAACCCGCCATGTTGGTATGCGGAAGCACAACTGTGCAGGTGGCGCTCCGGGACTGGCTTCCACTGGCGATGGGGCGGCCTTCAGCCCAAGCCGGACAAGCGAGTTGAGAATCTGTTCCCGCGGAATATCAACCCCCAGCAACCGCGTGAGCCTTTCCGGGCGCAGCGTTATCGAGCGCGGTTGTGGCGGCTGCGGGAAGGCGTCCACCCCCCCTTGCGCGAGGCGACCGCCTGCCACTTCCAGAATCAACTGCGCCGCCCGGCGGCTTGCCCATTCAGTTATGCCTATATCAGCGCCGCGTTCAAACCGGTAGGAAGCGTCAGTCCGCAGACCAAGCGCCTTTGCCGTGCGCCGGATGTTTGTTGGCTTGAAATAAGCGCTTTCCAGCAGGACATCACGCGTATCCAGCATTATTTCGGAATTTTGTCCGCCCATGACGCCGGCCAGCGCAATGCCTTTGGCCTCGTCGGCTATCAACAACATTTCGCTGTTTAAGACACGCTCCTGACCGTCGAGAGTGATGAATTTCTCGGTGGCGGAGGCGCGCCGAACGATGATGGTTGGCTTGCCTTGGGGAGATTGTGCAATTAAATGATAATCGAAGGCATGCAGAGGCTGGCCGGTTTCAAGCATCACGTAGTTGGTCACATCCACAACATTGTTGATGCTGCGCAGCCCCACTTTTTCCAGCGCATGGCGCAGCCAGTCCGGACTTGGCCCGACTTTTACGCCTTGAATCACGCGGGCGGTGTAGCGCGGACACAATTCCGGTTCATCGAGCCGAACTGACACCAAATCCTCCGCCTTCTGATCCGATGCTGGCAGTTCAGGGATTTGAGGCAGCTTCAGCGGGTTGCCGGTGAGCGCGCTTATTTCGCGGGCAATCCCAATCACGCTGTTCAAGTCCGACCGATTCGGGGTGATTTCCAAATCGTAAACAACATCGCCGCGCTCGCGGCCAAGATATTCTGCAAACGGCTGCCCCACCTTTGCATCCGGTCGCAGGATCAACAGGCCATCGGCTTCATCCGCCAGCCCAAGTTCCTGGGGCGAGCACATCATACCGTGCGATTCTATTCCGCGGATTCTGCCAACCTTGATTACAAACGGTTTTTCTCCTGGCTTTGCCGGCAGACTGTAGCCGGGCAGTATCAGCGGCACTTTGTCGCCGGGCTTGAAATTATGTGCGCCGCAGACTATCTGCCGCTCGCCTTTGCCGTCAGCCACGCGGCAGACAGAAAGCTTGTCCGCGTTTGGATGCGGATCGCACGTGAGCACTTGCGCCACAACAATGCCTTCGAATTCGCCGCCGGTTTTCTCGATGCCTTCGACTTCAAGCCCAAGCATGGTCAGCCGCTCGGCAAGTTCGTCCGCCGACCAGTCAAAATCCACGTATTGTTTGAGCCAGTTAAGTGTGACTTTCATGGGAAAAATCCTTTGTTTGATGGTGTCAGTCCAGCCGGCCTAAAACTGCTGCAAAAACCGGATATCGTTTTCGTAAAACAGCCTTATATCGTTGATGCCATAGCGAAGCATGGCGATGCGTTCGATGCCGAACCCGAACGCCCAGCCGGTCCATTCCTCCGAATCATAACCCACATTTTCAAAAACCTGCGGGTGCACCATGCCGCACCCCGCGATTTCCAGCCATTCCTTCCCCATCTTCCGCACCAGCGCGTTGCTGAAATCAATCTCGAAGCTCGGCTCGGTATAACTGAAATAGTGCGGGCGAAACCGGATTTTTACATCCTCGCCCAACACTTCCCGAAAGACAAATTCGACCGTGCCCTTCAGATCGCCGACTGTAACATCTTTGTCCACATACAATCCCTCGATTTGATGAAAGGTGGGGTTGTGCGTGGCGTCGGCGTTGTCCCGCCTGTACACCCGTCCGGGCACAACTATCCGTATCGGCGGCGGCATCTTTTCCATTACGCGGATTTGCACCGACGAAGTATGCGTGCGCAACAGCGGGCGGCCTGGCAGTTCGATGTAGAAAGTGTCCTGCGTATCCCGTGCCGGATGGTCTGCCGGCGTGTTCAGCGCGTCAAAACAGTGGTACTCATCCTCAACCTCAGGCCCGTCGGCAACCACAAAACCGATCTTGCGGAAACTCCGCACAATATCCTCGGTAACCTGAGTCAACGGATGCAGCCGCCCCAGCCTACGCCTCCTTCCGGGCAATGTAAAATCAATCGGCTCCTGTGGCATCGCTGCCTTCAGCTCCAGCTCAGTCCGGCAGGCCGCAAGCACGGCCTCCAGCTCTGCCTTCGCTTGATTGATTGCCTTGCCGGCTGCCGGACGCTCTTCTTTCGGCAATGTGCCCAGTTGTTTCATCAATGCAGTGAACTTGCCGGCACCCCCAAGATACGCGCCCTTGACCTGTTCCAACGCCGCCAAGTTTTGCGCAGCACGGAATTCCGCCAGCGCAGCCTGTTTCAACGGTTCAATTTGCTCAACCAATGACATAACGCGCGCCGATTGTTGCCTGATTTGCGCAAAATTACAGCAAATTTTGCATTCCACCCCCGCCACCAAACCCCTCGGCTGCCAGAATGCTGGCGCGCCGCCAGCCGGCATCACAGTCAAAAATTCTTCTCCGATAATTTCCACTGGACTTTGCCCCGGTTATTTTTGATTGTTTCGCCAATTATGATATTCCCACTGGTTGTTTTTGTTCTAGCCTCAGCCGCGGCAGCCGGCGCCGCAACGGTTCTTCCCGACAAGTTGCCTCCGCATCCGCGCATTCTGGTCTCGGCTTCCGAGTTGCCTAAAATCCGGCAACGGATTGACTCTTATCCATGGGCCAAATCCCAATTCGACAGATTAAAAAGAGAGGCCGAGGCGGCTCTGAAGGCAAATGTAAAACTGCCGGACAAAGGCGGACAATGGTATCACTACTACTCCTGCCCAAAACATGGGGCGCGCCTGAAGACCGAAGGCCCAACACGCCATGTCTGTCCGGTGGACAATGAAGTGTTCAGCGGCTACCCGTATGACGATGTATTCATAATGGGCGAACACAACCGCTGGGCCGGCATTTTGCGCCAGTGCGGCCTTGCCTACCAACTTACCGGCGACACCCGCTACGCGGCCAAGGCAAAGGAAGTGCTTCTGGCCTACGCCGAGCGTTACGAAAAATACCCTCTCCACAACATCAAGGGCGAAGCCCGCGTTGGCGGTGGAAAGGTTGGCCCGCAAACACTGGACGAATCAACATGGTTGATCCGCGTCTTGGAAGGCGCCGATTGCATCTGGCCTCTCCTGAGCGCCGCAGAAAAACAAAAAGTCGCATCCCAACTGATCGCGCCGGCTGTGCAGGTTATCCGCCAGCACAAAATGGGCATCCACAACATCCAATGCTGGAAGAACTCCGCCGTTGGACTGGCGGGACTGTTACTGGACAATCGCGAATGGCTCGAAGAAGCAATCAACGGTCCCTCCGGCTACAACCAACAAATGGCAAAGGGCGTCAGCGCCGATGGCAACTGGTACGAAAACGCCTGGGGCTACCACTTTTATACCGTATCCGCCTTGCTGCACCTCACCGAGGGCGCGCGCAACTCCGGCATCAACCTTTACGGCCCTGAACTGCGGCGAATGTTTGATGCGCCGCTGCGCCTGTGCATGCCCGATTTTGTCCTGCCGGCCTTCAACGATTCTCATTCCGTCTCTCTGCTCGGATACCTCGACAATTACGAAATTGCCGCCGCCCGCTATCCGGATATTGCGTTCAGACAACTGCTCGCTCGCGGCAAACGCCAGACGGAAATGGCGATGCTCTGCGGAATAAACGATGCCGGCTCAGCCGGCGAATTTACCCCGCGCACCGGCAATTACACCGCTGCGGGCAACGCCGTCCTCTCTGCCGGCAATGGGACCAATGCCGCATGGCTTTGCCTCGACTACGGCCCACACGGCGGAGGCCACGGGCATCCGGACAAACTCGGATTTGTTGCCTATGCCCGCGGCGCTGTCATCGCTCCCGACCCCGGCACTGCCAATTACGGAGTCCCGATTCAGTCAGAATGGTTTCGCACCACCATTGCCCATAACACACTCACAGTTGACGAAGAATCCCAAAAACCTGCCGAAGGCAAGGCGCTGGCTTTTATCGCCCAACCGGGTTTCAGCGCCATAACCGCCTCAGCCGGCCCAATCTATCCTGGCGTGACCTTTCATCGCACCATTGCCATGCTTGGCGACAACTGCATTGTCTTCATTGATCTGGCAAAGGCGGACGCCGACCGCACCTTTGACTTCGCCTATCATAACCTTGGAAAACTCGCTTCCACGCTTCCGGCTGCGCGCCCAATCTCGATGCCAAAAAAGCCCGGCTACATGCATTTGCGCAACACCGCAGCCGTGGAAACCAGCGGGGCTGTCTCACTTGAATTTACCGGTATCAACGGCGCCACCATCAACTGGCGGCTGGCTGCCGGCGCTCCTCGAACCATCATTACCGGCACAGGCGTTGGCCGCCATACTGAAGACCGCGTTCCGGTTGTCATCACACGAATCCGCGGCCGGCAAGCGGTTGTTCCCTGGGCGGTAACGCTGGACTCTGCGCCTTTTACAATCTTTTCCGAACCAGTCAGAACCGCCGATGGCAGACTTGTTGATGACGCGCAAGCCGGCGCAATCCGTGTCGAAGGACCGGCGGGCCGCCATATAATCGTGGCCAATCCTGGCGGCCTCGACATCCGCGTTGCCGGCCTTGCATTGAACGCCCCTCTGGCATGCCTTTCAGCCGGTCCAACCGGCCAATACCGGATTACCCACATGTCCAAATCCCCGTGAACCTCCATGAAAAAAATTTCATTGGGGTGACCACAAATGTCACTCCCCTCATGCTAAGTTTACCCATGTAATAATTATTGCGTGGACTGATTTGAACATGTACAAAACAGTCGAAATGCCGAAGTCGGTTGAACAAAAAGCCGCCATGACTGCTTTTTACGCGCATACAGCCGAGGACGAGAACGGCAACCCGTTGCCGGAATCTTCAGGCAAATGGCAGCCTCTGGCAACTCACCTGCGCAATGTCGCGGCATTGGCACGGCAGTTTGCAGAACCTATGGGTTTGGCAGCAGAAGCAGAGGCAGCAGGACTCTTGCATGACCTGGGCAAGTATTCCAAGCGATTCCAGATGCGGCTTTCCAATAAATCAATCCACGGCGTAAACCACTGGACGGCAGGAGCAAGAAAAGCCGCCGAATTCAAGGCGCTTCTGGAATATGCTATTGAGGGGCATCACACGGGATTGCCCGGTTATGGTGAGTTAAATCAGGTTTTACGCAAAATGAACATTCCATCCTGCGTTGGCGAAATTACTGGATGCGAAGAATCAGTCGAGGAACTGATAAGAAGGTTTGAAGCTGATGGCTTGCGACTTCCTGCAAACTTTAGTCGTCCGGCTAAAGACTGTTTTGCAAATGCTCTGCGCACCAGGATGCTCTTCAGTTGCCTTGTTGATGCAGACTATTTGGACACGGAGAGGCACTTCAGCCCTGAGATGGCAAAGCAGAGGGACGCTCCAGAGATGAATGCTGATGCAGCCCTGGATAAACTGTTAAATCACATTGAAAGCCTCAAATTGAAATCCACAAATGAGACTGTTGGACGCATACGCCAACAATTGCTTGAAGATTGCCTTTCTGCGGCTTTGAAGTCACCGGGCCTTTTCACCCTTACTGCGCCAACTGGAAGTGGAAAGACTTTGGCTTCGCTTGCTTTTGCTCTCAAACATATAAGCCATCACAATTCAAAACTTCCAGCAAATCATCCATCCCGCTTTAGGCGCATAATTGTTGTCATTCCGTACACAAGCATTATCGAACAGACCGCGAGAATTTACCGCGATTTATTTGAGCCATTGTTTGGTCCAGATTTCGTTTTGGAGCATCATAGTGCAGTTGGACCTCGCGAAGAAAACAAGGCTTCTTGCGTGGAGGAAGAAGATTCTTATACGTATAGAGCACGACTTGCCTCTGAAAATTGGGCATCACCTCTTATTATTACAACAAGCGTTCAATTTTTTGAGAGCCTCTTTTCAAACCGCCCGTCAAACTGCCGCAAATTACATAATATTGCGCGTTCGGTTGTTTTGTTCGATGAAGTTCAGACGCTTCCAACCAATCTTGTTCCGTCTCTATTGTCTGCCGTAAGCCTGCTTGTCCGGGATTATGGAGTGACTGCCGTTTTCATGACAGCGACACAACCTGCATTTGCCTCTGTGGCTCTGCCTTATGATTGGAAAGCTGTTGAAATATCATCCGAACCGTTGGCAATGGCTGATGCGATGCGCCGAACTAACATCATTTTGCCGCCTTTGAATCAGACATGTTCCTGGAAAGAAATTGCCGGGCGAATGTCCAACTACCCACAAGCACTTTGTGTTGTAAATACCACCAGGGATGCTCGTGAGCTGTTTCAGTTGCTTCCGGTGGAGAATCGTTTTCATTTATCAGCCCGGCTTTGTCCGGCTCATCGCCAGGAAAAATTAAATTTGATTCGGAAAATATTGTCCGATTCCCGAAATTGCCGGCTGGTTTCAACGCAGTTAATCGAAGCAGGTGTTGATGTGGATTTCCCTGTTGCGTTCCGCGCGCTCGGTCCTTTGGATTCTATCATTCAAACGGCGGGGCGTTGCAACCGTGAGGGACGTTTCGCTGAACTGCAGCCGGTAATTGTGTTTTGCCCGGAGAACGGCGGATTCCCACCTGGCGCTTATAAGGCGGCTGCGGAGAAAACAAGAGAATTCTTATGTCGGCATTCGAATGCAGAACTTCATAAACCGACATTTTACGCCGAATATTTTTCAGAATTATACCACCTTCAAGGCCCGGAAAATCCGGAAAAAGACAAAGTCTTCAAATTCTCTGAAGAATTCGATTTCCCGGCTGCTGCTGCCGCATGCAGTTTAATCGGCAATGATACTCACAGCGTACTCGTCAAATGGAGGGATGGCGAAGAGTTGATTGAAAAGCTTCGCCGCGAAAAACATCTGTCTCCAGCGGACTGGCGGAGAGCACAGCGATTTTCAATAAATTTGCACATCGGGGAATTCAAACAAGCTCAGGCCAGAGGTTACATCGTGGAAGTAATCAAAGATGTATGGTTTTGGAATTCACAATATGATGAAAATTTGGGAGCATGCCACGCAACTTTAGATGACTGCATTGCATGAAAAAGTATAAAAACAAACTGATCAAAAAACCATGATTATTCATTTGCGAACCTGGGGGGAACTTGCTTGTTTTACGCGGCCTGAAATGAAGGTTGAACGCGTAAGTTATCCAGTCATTACGCCAAGCGCAGCTCGTGGGCTGCTTGAGGCAATTCTTTATCGCCCTCAATTCCGCTGGCAGATTCGGCGCATTGCTGTAAAAAAGCCAATTAAGTTTATCAGTTTTCGCCGGAACGAAGTCAAATCTCGGCTTCCGATTCGCAAGCCCGAGTCGCTAAACGCCGAAGAGGATAGAACCCAGCGAAATACTTTGGCTCTTCGCGATGTCGAATATGTCATTGAAGCATCTCTTTGCCTGACTCCTCTTGCAAATCGCCCGCGATACAAAAATCCAACAGATGATGAACCGAAAGGAGAAGACACTTTGGTCAAATATCTCGCCATGTTTCAACGGCGTGTTGAAAAGGGCCAGCACTTTACCCAGCCGTATTTTGGCTGTCGGGAATTTCCCGCTTATTATGAACTGGCAAGTGAGACGGATATGCGTGTTGATCCAAATCCAAACCCGGATTCTGAACTTGGTTTGATGCTTTATGATGTGTTTGACCTCGATATTTCACCGCACTGGAAACCGGGAAAAGTTGAGAAACCGGAGCCGCAAATAACATTATTTCGTGCGGCGTTAAAGGATGGAATTCTTGTTGAGCAGGGTAAATCAACCCTTCCAGATTGGAAAAATGTAAAAGCACAATTAGGAGGTGCGCAATGATACTGCAAGCATTGATTGCATACGCAGAACGCGAAAATCTTGGTGGTGACCCGGATTTTGAGAAAGTCGGCGTTCGATGGCTTATCCCGCTTGATGATAGCGGCAATTTAATTAGCGGGCCGATTGCGTTGGCGGAAAATTCCAACGATAAAAAACCAAAGCCAAAGGAAATGATACGCCCATTTACATCAGCAAACGAACTCAATCAAGGCGACAAATCCCACTTTCTTTGTGATACTCTCGAAAGGGCGGTGTTGTTTCTTGACCAAAAGGCACTCGAAAAAGAGGCAGCCAGACGCAAACAACACGAATACTTCAAAAGTATGTTGGAGGAAGCAAAATCCGCGTGCCCTGATATGGAAGCTAAATTGACGGCTGTCCTCAAATTCTTGAACGATGAGAAAAGTTTGGCCAGGCTGCATGAACAGCTTGGGGCAGAAAAAGCAAAACCATCTGACAACGCAACATTTTCAGTCGGCGGCATGAATCTTTTGGAATCTGAAAGCGAAAGCCTGAAATCATTCTGGCGCAATCATCGCAAAAAGGTTGCTGCGGGGAAAATGCGTACTCGCCGCATCTGCCTTGCTACAGGTGAATTGACTGAAACGCTTGATACCACGGAGAAGATTAAAGGAGTACCGGGCGGGTTGGCGACTGGCACCAACTTGGTGAGTTTTGACAAAGATTCATTTTGTTCATATGGACTGGAGCAGGCACAAAATGCAGCCCTTTCTGCGCCCGCAGAATTAAAAATTCGTTCCGCGCTTAATGCCCTTATTGAAAAGAGCCGAAATCAGAATCTTGTTTTTCAAAACACTATCTGCCTTCACTGGACCCGCCAACCTGTGGAATTTGATCCTGTGGATACGTTGGCCACAGCCAATCCGGAGCAAGTTGAGCGATTGCTGAAATCTGTTCAAACAGGACGTCAGGTTGTTGACTTGGACGCCAATGCCTACTATGCCCTCAGCCTTTCTGGTAATGGCGGCCGCATTGTTGTTCGTGATTGGTTCGAATCTACAGTGCCCAAAGTGCAACAGCATATTGCTCATTGGTTCATAGACCTTGGAATTGTTAATTATGATGGTAAGAGCATTAAACATGAATTTTCACTTGGCCAGTTGCTTTGGGCGCTTGCCAATGAAAAACTTGACAAACCGTTGGACGCCATGCCGCATGGCGCACCTGAAGAGCTGCTTCACGCCGCGCTTTCCGGCGGCCCTGTGCCCCAAAATATTTTAATGGCGGCGTTGAGGCGGGAAACCATAGATCGTGTCTCAGGCGGGAATGAATCCGGCCAGAGAAAGCCTTTCCTGCCGGCTCGTTTTGCTCTTATCAAATTGTGTTTGTTACGTTCACCAAATAGAAAGGAAAATCAAACTATGACCGAAAAACTCGATCCAAACTCAAAAGATGTTGCTTACCTTTGTGGGCAACTATTCGCCGTTCTAGGACGGCTTCAACTGCTTGCGCTTGGTAAAGTCGGCGCAAGTATCGCGGAGCGGACCTACGGCGGTGTGGCCACCAGACCGGCCACGACGCTTGGCCCGCTGTTCACAAAAGTGCCTGCTTACCTGAAAAAGGCGAATGAACGCTTTCCGGGCGCAGGCACAAACAAACAAAAAGAAATAGAGCAAATCTGCCAGCGAATCGAAGCACAGGGCGGCTTGCCACAAACCCTGGGCCTCGAGGAACAAGGCCGGTTTGCCTTGGGTTATTATTGTCAACTGGCTGCGTATCGCGCCCGACATGAAGAAGAGGAGCTGGAAAAGAAAGCTGAAGAACTTTCCGAATAAACAAATTAACCAACAACCACAAAATAACTATGAGCAACACAATTAAAAACCGATATGACTTCGTTTATCTGTTCGATTGTACGGACAGCAACCCAAACGGCGACCCGGATGCCGCCAATGCACCACGCCTTGATCCGCAGACAATGCAAGGCCTGGTGTCAGACGTGGCAATAAAACGGAAAATAAGGAATTACGTTTATCTGGCCAAGCTGGGACCGGATGGAAAGCCATCCGATGGCTACGACCTTCATGTCAAACATGATACGGTTCTGAATAACAACATACGCGCTGCATGCGATGCCACCGGATTGCCAAAACGTGAAGAAGATGCAAAAAGCGACAAGGAAAAGTCCAAAAACCGTCCGCCAAATGAAATCGCAAAGCTTCAAGCATGGCTATGTCAGAAGTTTTACGACATACGTGCATTTGGTTCGGTTCTTTCGACCGGTCCCAATGCGGGCCAGTTACGTGGACCGGTGCAAATCTCATTTGCCCGCAGCATTGACCCGGTGCTTTCAATGGATGTATCCATTACGCGCATCTGTGGAACTGATGAGCAAAAAGCGACTGAGATGGGGCGTAAGGCCCTTATTCCTTATGGCCTTTATCGCTGCCATGGGTTCATTTCTGCGCATTTAGCACAGCAAACCGGCTTCACTGAAGAAGATTTGAAGCTGCTTTTCCGCGCCCTTTGCGGTCGGGGTGATGAAAATGAAAGTTTTCAAGCTTCCATGATGGAGCCTGACGTATCTGCTTCGAGAAAACTGGCGCCGCAAAAACTTGTCATATTCAAGCATGACTCCATGCTTGGCAATGCGCCGGCGCACAAGCTTTTTGAACGGGTTGTCGTTCCGAAAGTTGGTGTGGCAAGATCATTCGAGGATTATCGGGCAAAGATCCTCATCAACCGTGAAAAAATGCCAGAAGGTGTGGAGATAAAAGAACTGTTGTGATATCAGGTGGTTGCACACGTTCAACCCAATTTCAGATTGATGCGCGCGAACCGGTGCCGGTGGCGCTAATCAATGATTTTCTGTACTGCCCGCGCAGGGCAGCCTTGAAAATCGTTGAGGGCTGGCATGAGGAAAATGAGCACACAGCCAGAGGGGATGTTGTCCACGAGCACACCGATTTGTCAGGCTTTGAAGTCATCGAAGGCGTGACTCTCCTGCGCGCGCTTCCAATCTGGTCGGAGCGACTTGGACTGAACGGCAAATGCGACATCGTTGAGCGACATCCCGACGGCGAACTGCGCCCGGTGGATTTCAAGCTGGGAAAGCGCCGCCGTTGGGAAAACGATGATGCGCAGCTTTGCGCACAGGCCATTTGCCTTGAGGAAATGTTCGGGCGTCCCGTTTTGCGTGGCGCAATTTTCCACGCCGACAGCAAGCGCCGGCGTGAGGTCGAATTCACCGCGCATCTCCGCCTGTTGGTTGAGCAAACTGTCGCCCGCCTGCATGAGTTGTTTGACATCCATTCGGGCAATAATGCAATTGCCTTGCCCAAGGCCGAATGGAAGCCGGCTTGCAGCGAATGTTCGCTGTACAAAGTTTGCATGCCTCAAATGACTTCGCTGCCTCCAAGGTTGGACGGCGCCGCCGCCATGTTGTTTCGAGTGCATGACTGAACCAGACTCTTAAAGTGGACATCCAGCAAAATACGCTCTATTTGACAACGCCGGGCGTTTTCGTTGCCCGCGATCACTTGACTTTGCAGGTGGAGATTCCCATCTACCCTGAGAATATCCCATTGGAAGAACGCACGCGCGACAAGGCAACCGGATTCCGCAAACTCTCGTTGCCTATCCACAATTTGGAATCAATTTGCGCCTTTGGACCATGCACAATCACCCCGCCGGCGCTGGCCCTCTGCTGGGAACATGGCGTGGCAGTCAATTTCCTGTCCGAGTTTGGACTATTTCAGGCCCGTCTTACCGGTGTTGCTGACACAAGCGTAATCCTGCGCCGTATGCAATTTCGCGCCGCGGACGACCCGGCCAGGTGTTTTGCAATCGCCCGACAAATCATCGCCGGGAAAATTCAAAACGGCCGCAACAGCCTCTTGCGCGCTGCAAGGGAAAACCCCGACGATGCCGAAGTGCAGGCATTGCGCGGAGTGATTGATTTTCTCGCTGCTCAATTGCAGGAACTGGCAATTATGAAAATGGATGCCGCCACACCAAAGGCAGCCATGGATATGCTGCGAGGAGTCGAAGGCATGGCATCGCAGGCGTATTTTTCAGTCTTTTCACTCATGTTAAAACAACAACGCGAGGCCTTTGATTTCAAGGCGCGAACACGCCGCCCGCCCCGTGATCGCATCAACTGCATGCTCTCATTCATTTACGCGCTTGTGCGCCATGATTGCATTGCCGCCCTCACCAGCGCGGGTCTCGATCCATTTGTTGGCTTTCTGCATGTTGACCGGCCCAACCGTCCTTCGCTTGCCCTGGACTTGATGGAGGAATTCCGCCCATGGCTGGCTGACCGGCTCGCAATCACACTCATAAACCGCCAGCAGTTTGGTCCGGAACATTGTGTTGTTCGGGACGGCGGGGCGGTTGAACTCACCGATAACGGGCGCAAGCTCATCATCAAGGCCTACCAGGAACGCAAGCAGGAACAACTGACGCATGCCAACCTCGAACAAAACCTCAGAATAGCGCAGCTATTTTACGTGCAGGCCCGCATTCTTGCCCGGCACATTCGCGGCGAGTTGCCGGCGTACCTCCCGTTCATTCCCAAATAACCCGCCTCTCCCATGCTCATCCTGATTACATACGACGTTTCAACAGTCGAAAAAGCCGGGCAGCGCAGGCTCCGGCGGGTCGCGCAGGCATGCGAAGATTATGGCATACGGGTGCAAAAATCCGTCTTTGAATGTCATGTTGGCGCCACCGAATGGGTCAAACTCAAAGCCCGGCTTTTGCGTGAAATCAAGGAAGACGAAGATTCCCTGCGATTCTACTTTCTCGACGAAAAAGCGGTTCAGCGAATCGAGCACTATGGAACGGCAAAACCCATAGATTTAAATGACGCCCTCATTTTGTAAAATTAACTCCGCGAACCCAAAGCGCCGTCCACTTCCCGAACCTTTCGCGGAATTCCCAACAGAAGCACATGTTGGGCTTTCCGCATGTTCTTTGACATATTCAAAATTCAATCCGAAAAAGAATGGTAAGATTCGCGAAAATCAATTATTAAACCCCTGCAATTCATCAAAGTGAGTTGCTCGCAGTCGCCCCGCGAGCGATCGCGGGGCGCGGATTGAAACATTCTCACCAGTTTTTGACCTTAAAGACTTTACGTCGCCCCGCGAGCGATCGCGGGGCGCGGATTGAAACCCTTCCCCCTATCCCTCAATCAAGTTAGCAATAATGTCGCCCCGCGAGCGATCGCGGGGCGCGGATTGAAACAACTTTTCGACACTATATTTGTGCTTA